>Ga0075163_10004042_pt1 | contig 19696 bp, 17 predicted proteins | sample JI1023141ADNA_FD_71478 | JGI IMG/M metagenome (GOLD analysis project Ga0075163, IMG submission 71478) | Wastewater effluent complex algal communities from Wisconsin, to seasonally profile nutrient transformation and Carbon sequestration -... | ecosystem: Engineered > WWTP > Effluent > Algae...
CACCGCGACTTCAAGCCGGAGTCAGACCGGCTTCTCCGTCTCAGCCCCTCAACCCGCGAAATGCCGCGGATCTCCAGCGTAGAGGGTCCAGGGCGGAAAGGCCGGCTTCCTCGGGCTGACTCGGGGCACCCCGGGTTGACCCGGATCTTGGCCACCGCGTGGCCACAGCCCACCAGCCGCAAGCCCGCCGGTGGTGCCAGCGAAGCGACGCGTGTGCACGCCGGGAAACTCGAGGCATGGCACGCAAGGACCCACCAGAAGTAGCCTATTCGCCAGAATTGGTGCCTTCCGATATTTTAATCCGGAAACATGGTCCCCCTCTCGGACCGCCCCACTTCCGCCAACCGGCCGAACTCTCAAGAATAGGGGCGATCTGAGAGGGGACCAGCATCGCAGGGCGCTGCGTCGTGCCGCAGTTTTGGAAACAGGCTGGCAACGCGCCGAGCGAAATTGTTCAGGAACTTTCGACGCTGGAAGCTCCGCCCGGATAGCCGTTCGTGGGCGGCTGACTGAGCGACGGTAGCCGGCGGTTCTACGCACTCGATCAGCTCGAGGGTGGCCGCGGTCCAGGCAGGCGCCCGGACTCACGGAGCAGGAGCTCCTTCGCTCGCGCCGTAACCCGGCCTCGACATTCGCGTTGACCCATCACCGCGTCGCGGTGATCCTGGTACTTCATGGAGGTCGTGGGCAAGGACGGGCGCTACGAGCTGCGCTCACAGATCCTTCAAGACGCGCGCGGCACCCTTCACCGCGGATGGGACCGCCGCCGCCGCCAGTCGGTGCTCGTCAGGCTCTTCGACGCGCCCCCCGCGGCGGCACTCGATCGCTACGCAGCCGTTGCCGCCGCAGTGAGGAGCGCCGCGATCCCCGGCGTCCTCGCGCCGCTCGAAGTCGTCGCTGGGAGTGCACCGTTCACCGTGTTTACCGCACCCGACGGCGACTCGCTCGCCTCGCTCTTGCACGAAGGCGCCCTGCAGTGGGCTCGCGCCGCCGCGATCGTTACTGCCCTCGCCAAAACGCTCGCCGCAGTCGCGTCCGCGATCGGCTATCGACACGGGCGCCTCGATCCTGGCGCCGTGTGGATCGCCACGAACGGCGACGCCCTGGCCATCGACTTTGGCGGCGCCGAGCTCGGCGCCGCCGGCCCGGTGCAGCGCGACTCGATGCTGCTCGAATACCGCGCCCCCGAACAGATCATCGGTGCCCCCACGGATGACCGCACCGAGGTGTTCGCCCTCGGCGTGCTGCTCGTCGAGCTGACCACCGGCCTCCACCCGTTCGCCGGCCTGACCGCTTTCCAGGCGGCTCACAAGCTTACCCAGACCCCACCCGACCTCACCGAGCTAACCCGCGGCATGTCCTGGGGCGGCGCCCGTGAGGCCAACAAACTCCTCGAGAAGGCACTCGCCCGCGACCCCACCGCGCGCCACCCCAATCCTCGCGCGTTTGCCGATGCTCTGGACTACGTCCGGGGACTAGCAGGCGCCCCGACCCCGCAGCGACCGCAGCGCGCGCCACCTGCCCCCGTCCCCGCACCCATACCCATGTCGCTGGACGAGCACACCACGATTCAGGGACTCCCCGGTACCTGCCGTCCGCGGCTTGCACATACAGCCGCAGAACCGCCCTCGCCGACCCCGACCCCGACCCCGGCCCTAACTCCGACACTGGGTAATCAGCCCACGTACGGGCACAAAAAACTCGCAAGTCCGCCGCCCGTGTTAACCCCGGCCACCGCCGCGCGACCTGAAGCGGAACTCGTCACTAGGGAGTTTCGCCGGCCCCAACACGAACCAGTCGACCTCGGGGCGCAGCCGATCCCCGCCGACCGGACCGAGCGACTGTCCGAGCGCCTATCCACGTGCCTGCGACCTGCCCCCGCAGACAGGACGGAACGCCTGCCGGAGACCTTCACCACCGGCCTGCGACCTGTCCCCGTGGACAGGACGGAACGCTTGCCCGCATCGCCCGATATTCTCGTCTTCGGGGACAGCCCCTTGACCTCGCCTGTGGCCGCCCCACCCTGCCGGCGTGCCGCACCCTTCCCCACGGATATAGCGGATATGACCCTCGTTCTGCCCGCGTCGCCGCACCCGGAGCGCCCCGCCAGCAACGGAGCGGTGGCCACCGTACGAGACCTCGTACCGCCGCGGAGGGCAGACGATACGACGCTGCGGCTCCTCGATGCCGAGCTCTCCCCGGCGTCGGAGCCTTACTCGCCGCACGCCGCGGACCCACGCGAGCCGCCGGGCGAGGCCGCATCTGTGATGCCGCCGCCGGCCGTCAGGGCCCACCGTGTTCTCATCGCCATCAACGTGTTAGGAGCGTTGCTGGTGCTGATCGGCCTCGCCATCATCGTTGGACTGAGCTGACTCCCGACGACCTAGCCGTCACCTGGTCAACGCCGCCCGCAGTGCCGCGAGTTCCCGCCGCTGACGCGAGCTCGGCGCCATCACTTCTACGTACGGCACTCGCGCCCCGCCCATGCGCAGCGCGATCAGGTGCGCGGTCCGTCGCCGCATCGGCCCTTCCTCGAGCGCGCTCAGCAAGCGAGTCGACTCGCGCGGGCTCCCGGCCACGTAACGGCGGTCGGATGTGAAGCGGGCGCGGCGCGTCTGCCACCACGTCAGCACCCCTATCGCGTCGGGCAGCGGCAGGTCGTCCTCTGGACGGTGCTCGAGCGCCGGATCCTCCTCCGGGGTGCGCGTTAGGTTCTCGTTCTCGAGGTCGAGCCCGGTGACCGCCGCCACTACCTCGCCCGCCAGGCGCCCGTAGTCCGTGTCCTCGAGCCAAGGGATTGCCAGATCCACCGCCTCCACGGTCCCGAGGAATCCGAGCGCCCACAACGCCGCGCCGCGCAGCGACTCCGCAGCGAGCGCCGCCGCGATCACTGGCCGATCCTCCGGCGCACCGCGCAGCGCCAGCAACAGCAACGCCTGCCCCGCTGTCGGATCCCCCCCCACCGCAAGGTCCCGCGCCTCCCGCCACGCTTGTGGCAGGTCCAGCCCGGCCCCCGCGGTCAGTGCCACGTCGCGCAGAGCAGGATCGTCCGAAGTCAGCGCCGCCACGACCTCCCGCACCAGCCGCGACCCGCCCGCCAGCCGTGGGACAAGGCCTAGCCCCAGCGCGCGGTCGACCCCGCGGTCGCTCGCAAGCATTCGCGGTGCCACGTCGCCGAGCATCTCGCCGTGGAACGCCAGTACCCGCGCCGCTGCGTGTCGCAGGTCCACGTCGTCCGCGGCCAGCAGCGGCCCCAGGGACTCCGCCCACGGCCCGCGTTCGCCGCAGCACTCGAGCGCGCGAACTAGCTCGGGGCGTTGCGGCGGCGACGCGTGCAGCTCCGCCAGCACCGTGGCGACCCCGCCCTCGCCCGGCGTCTGCAGGAGCGCCAAAGCAGCCGCGCGGACTCGCGTTGGCTCGGCGTCCACGTCAGCGATCGTCGGAACCAGCAGGCACTCAACCACCTGCGGCCCGTTGACGACCAGCCCGTCGAGGTGGGCCATGAGCCGCGCCTCCGGTCCGTTAGCGACTTCGCGGAGCAGGTAGTTGGGGGCCACCAGGCTGGACTCCCACTGCTCCCACAGGAACTCGGCCTCATCGAGGTGCTCCTCGACGATGTCCCACAACGGTTCGAACGCGCTTCCGGTCATCGTCCCTCTCAGTTGATCTGCACCGATCCGCCCTTGATGCGATTGGTTCCCTTCGCGCGGGTCTCGACGTAGGCCCCGCGGATAACCAGCCTGCCGTTCTTCTTCAGTGAGATCGATGCTTCGCCGCAGCGCAGCTCGACCTCCTCCTCGCCGGTGAGGACCAGCTTCTTGGCGTCGATCCGGGCTGTCTTCGGCGACTTGGCCGGGCCCGGCTCCACCAGCCCGACAATCAGCGGCAGACGGGCGTCCCCGCGTTCGAACAGCAACGCGCACGCCTGTCGCTCCGTTGCCGCCGCCGTGAGCGTCGCCGCGTCAAGCGTGACCAGCAACCGCGCACGCGTCGGCCCGCCCTGGTTGCCCGGAAAGTCGACCGCCACCCCCTGCTCCGCGTCGAAGCTGACGACGTGGCCAATGCATACGCCCGGCAGCAGAGGTGGCGCGGTGGGTTCGAACGGGACGACGGTACACTGCTTCTGCGAACGGCTGACCATGGTTGCCTCTGTCAGTTGAGTTTGATCTTCGAGCCCTTGATGGCGACTTGGCCGCTGGCTTTGATGTTCAGCTTTTTGCCCTCGATCACGATGTCGCCGTTCTTCTTGATCGTCACGGTCGCAGAGCCGACCTTGAGTACCAGCTCGTTCTTGACATTCATGGATGCCGACTTGCCGACCCCGACCTTGAGGTCCTTGCTGGCGGTCAGGTTCATGTTCTTGCCGGCCGAGATCATCACCTGGCCGCCAGCGGACGCGCTGATGTCACCGCCAGCGTGGGTCGTGTGGTCGGTGCCGACAGTCTCGGAGCTACTGGTGCCGACCATGACTGTCTTGCTGAGGCCGATCTCCTCCATCTTGGCCAGGCCGATCGACTCGTTCATCGCCGCGCCGACGGTCACCTGGTAGAGAGCGCCAATCGTCAGCGTCTTGGCTGCGCCGACCGTCTCGTCGCTGGCGATTGCAGTCGTCTCGCTGCGGTTCGCACCGATCGAGTACGTTGCGTTGGCCCCGACCGTCTCGTCGAGGTTGGCCCCGACCGAGATCGACATATTAACCCCGATCTGCTCGCTGTGGTTCGACCCGACCGAGATCGTCTTGTCGACGGCAATCGACTCGCTCTGGTTGTTGCCGACCGACTTCTTGCGGTCGTTCCCGATATTCAGCGTCTCGTCGTGGCCGACCGTCTGGTTTTTGTCGTTCTCGACTGCGATCGTCCAGTCCTTCTGGGCGTGGAGATACACCTCCTCGCCGCCCTTCTGGTCCTCGAAGCGCAGCTCGTTCGATCCACCGCCGCCTGGGCTCGAGTCCGACTTGATCGTGCTCGTCGTCTTCTTGTCCGGCAGTGAGTACGGCGGCGTGTTGTCGCCGTGATACACGCGCCCCGTGACGATGGGGCGGTCCGCGTCGCCCTCGATGAAGTCCACGATCACCTCGTGGCCGATGCGAGGGATCCACATTGCCCCCCAGCCCTGACCGGCCCACAGTTGGCTCACGCGTACCCAGCACGAACTGTTCTCGTCGCGTTTGCCCAGGCGGTCCCAGTGGAACTGCACCTTCACGCGCCCGTGCTCGTCCGTGTGCACCTCCTCGCCCGCCGGGCCGACCACGATCGCCGTCTGCAGCCCCCGCATCTCCGGCCGCCGTGGCCACTCCACCGGCCGGTAAGGCACGTCCGCCGGGATGCATTCGAACTGATTTTCGTAGCTCGAGTCGAGCCCCGTGCCGCTCAGCTCGAGCGCCTGCGGCTGTTCGCCACTGTGGCGCACCGAAACCACCAGGTAGTCGCGCAGCAGGTCGTCGCGTAGTGCTCCTGCGCTCGAGCTCAGGGTGAACATGTGCCCCGGCGTCAGCCGTGGGCACACGCTCGTCCCTGAGCCGCGGCGCTGCAGCGCTTGGAACGCCTGTAGGCGCAGTTTCGCGGCCCGCTTGGCCTGCGCCGGTGCGTCGTAGCGGCCGGGGAATTCGTAGACCTCTAGGTCGCTCTCGCCGGCTGCGGCCTGGCCCTCCAGGCTGTCGCCCGGGGTCGCGAAGTTGAAGTCGCGGACCGTGAACTTGCCCGGGGTCAGCTGCTCGGTGAATCGGAACCGGCGCACCGTCTCCCGGTCGCCGACGGCGACCGCGTCGTTGTAGGCGACCGTCGTGTCGCCGGCGATCGTCGCATAGGCCGGGGGGCCGTCTCCCACGACTAGAGTGTGGCCGTCGGCGGCGTGTTCGAAGTAGTGAAACATCCCCTCCTCGGCCAGTAGGCGACGTACGAAGTCCCAGTCGGTCTCGCGGTACTGCACGCAATAGCCGCGGACCGACGGCGTGTCCGCCAACGCGAAGCGGACGGCCTTCGCGGGGACCCCTGCGCCCTTGAGCACCTCGGAGACGATCTGTCGGGTGTCCTTGTCCTGAAAAATGCGGCAGTCCTGGCGATGAAGCAGCGGCCACACCTGCGGGACGACGCGGATATGATAGAGACTTACGCGGTCGTCCTGGCGGCCTTGGCTGGCGCCGTGAACGATCCCATGCACGTGCCGCGGCGTGTCGTCCGTGTGCACCCCAAGGATCGTTAGCAACGCCGGCTTGCGCAGCATCGACTTCAACTCGAGCTCTCGATTGGCGCACGCCAGTTCCAGCTCCAGCTCGAACAGTCTCGAGATCGATTCACTCAGCTCGAATCGAACAACGTGCAGCCTATCGGCGACGCCCTCGACATCGAAAAGAAGGGACGCATTGTTCTTCATCGGCGGGGGCATTCCAGGTCGGGCAGTGTATCGGCGAACCGCACGCCGAACAACGCCGCCTGTTCGCCTCAGTGTCCGGCCGTAGACCGATCGATCACCGTCCGATCGTGATCGCCGCGGCGCGGATCCGCGCCACAGCTTGTCGTGCGACCCGAGCTCGAGTGATCGATGCTTCTCTCTTGCGGCACCCTTGGGTAGGGAGCGCCTGATGGAAGAGCAACACCACACCGTCCCGTCGGAGGCGCGTATTCGACCATCCGTCGGCAGCGGGAATCGCGCTCAAGCCTTCGATGTGGGCGCGCTCCCCTCGGAGTTGCGAGAAGGAAGCCCTGGGTCTGGCCGACAGCCAGAGCTCCTGAGCGGCGCCTCCGGGGAGTTAATCCGTTCTACTAGTGCTGAACACCTCATGATAGGCTCCACCGGAACGAACGCGCCATGTGGGGCTTGACCAACCAGACCCCCTTCGCCGCCGAGCGAACCTGGGTCCGCGACAAGACCGGCTACCACCACTGGATTGTCGCGGTGAGAGCGATCTTTGAGGTCGCCCCCAACGGTGAGCTACGCTTGGCCAAGGAGCAGCTTCCCCCGGTAATGGTGCCCGAGTACTTCGGTGAGCCGGGCGCGTCGAGCCTGCGCTTCGATGGTGATCTCGTACCGAGCAAGCCGACGACGGAGGTGCTCGTCAACGCCTGTGCCTACGCGCCCCTTGGCAAACCCGCGACCTCGGTTCCGGTCGGACTCCGAGTCGGGCCCATCGAGAAGACCCTTGTCGTCCACGGCCCGCGCCTCTACCGCGACGGCGTCGGAGGCCTGACCACCACAGCGCCCCAGCCCTTCAAGAGCCATCCGATCCGCTACGAGGACGCCTACGGCGGAAGTGACCTGTCCGATCCCGATCCTCGCCGCCAACGTATTGACCTCCGCAACCCGGTCGGCAAGGGGGTCAAGGTCCGGACTGCCGATTTGATCAGTACCCCTGCCCACCGGATCGAGTATCCACAAGGCGCCCAGAGGAAATCGGGCCCCGCTGGCTTTGGTGCCCTCCCAAGTCACTGGTCGCCGCGGCACGCGCTCGCCGGAAATTACGACGACGTGTGGAAAAATACAAGAAAGCCCTTGCTGCCGGCCGACTACGATGACCGGTTCACACTTTGCGCACCGCCGGACCAGCGCGCGCCGACGTATTTACAGGGCGGAGAACCGGTATACCTGGTCAATATGACGCCCGATGGTGTCCTACACACGAGGCTGCCCAAGGTCGAGCTCGTCTACACGACCCGAATCAAGGGTCGCCGACAGGAGCATAGCAGTAGGCTCGTCACCGTGATCCTCGAGCCGGAGTTGCGCCACTTGATACTCGTATGGCACACCAGCTTGCCCATCGCTACAACCGAGCTCGATCACTTGGTCGAGACGATCATTGAGGAGAGAACAGCACCATGATGCGTCCGACTCACGTGGTCGCAGTCGGGGCTCGAACCCCGGTGGGTTTGGCCGCCGAGACCACCGCCGCCGCCGTGTGGGCTGGCATCTCCCGATTGCAGTGGCAACCCACCGAGCTGGATCCCTTCGGCGACCCAGTGCGGGGAGCCATGGACGGGAAGCTCGACCCGGCCGTGAAGGGATGGCAGCGGCTCGTCCTGCTCGCTACGTCGCCGTTACTCGAGGTCGGCGCCAAACTAGCTACAACGGCCTCGTGGCCATATCCCGTTGAAGTCGTCCTTGTGCTACCCGAGCCCCGGCCTGGCTGGGCACCCACCGATGCGGAGCGCGTCGTGGGAGCTCTCGGTAGCCTGACGGTTCCTCGGATCGGTCCCTTGCGTGTTAGGATGGGCGCACAAGGGCACGCGGGTGTGCTCGCTGAGCTGCACTCAGCCGCGCAACGCATCGCCGCGGGTAGTCTCGACTTGTGCATCGTGGGCGGTGTCGACAGCTACTTCGAGCCGGATACGATCCTGTGGCTGCAGCGGAACGGTCAACTCGCTATGGAGGACATACCCATCGGGTTCTCACCCGGAGAGGCCGCAGGGTTCTTGGCGCTCGCTAGCCCAGACGCCCTCCGGGTGCTCCGAGCGTCTCCGTTGGCCACGATAGTGGGAGCACATACCGCCCAGGAACTTCGTCTCATCAAGACTGACGCGATCAACCTTGGGAAGGGGCTGACAGCCGCGGTCGCGGGCGCTTCTGCGGGCTTACCAGCCGGGGTCGAAACGATCTACTGCGACATCAACGGCGAGCGCTACCGCAGCGAGGAGTGGGGATTCGTCACTCTCGCATTGCCCCATGTATGCTGTGACCCAAGCAAGTACGAGCTACCCTCGGCCGCGTGGGGGGACGTGGGTGCGGCCTCCGGTGCGTTGTTCACCATGCTTGCCGTTGCTGGCTGGCAGCGACGCCACGCGGTCGGTCCCTACGCGCTGCTGTGGGCCGGCTCCGAAGCCGGTCTGCGAGCCGCGGTCGTGCTGCAGCGCGCAGGAGCGTGACCATGGGTAGCATTGCCGTCAATCCCCCACGCACACCAGTCACACAGGGCAGCAACGGTGTGGCCATGGCTACGATCCCGAACGTCTGCAAGATGCCGGGACCTCCGGCGCCCTTCGTGCCGACCCCGCTACCGAACATCGGCAAGAGCGGCGATAGCCCCAAGGGCTACTCCAAGAACGTCACTTTCGAAGACAAGAAGGTAGCTATCAAGGGCGCGAGCTTCAAGAGTATGGGAGACGTCGCCAGTAAGGCCACGGGAGGCGGCCTCGTCTCCGCCAACACCCATGGCCCGACCAAGTTCATTGGCCCAGGCTCGCTCAACGTCAAGGTCGAAGGCAAGAACGTCCACTATCTGGGCGATCCCATGCTAAACAACTGCGGGCCAAGCGGGAGCCCCGCCAACGCAGCCACAATGACTGGGGTGTTGCAGGCGCCGGGGATGGCGCTGCCGGTGCTAGAGTTCGACAGCAATGACTTTCCCGAGAAGACCGCCAATATGCAAAATGGCATGCCTCCTGGCCAGGACAGCATGAAGCTCACTCGCCAAACTACAAAGAGCGCAATCCGCAAGAATCGGCGGGCGGCGCTAAAGGGTAAGGCCAAGGGGCCAGGAGGAACATCCCTCGACGAGTTTCCGTTCGCCTCCACCACACAGGGCGGCGCCAAGGCCTCGGTCGCCCCCATCGATACCAAGGAACAGTGCGCTCAGGGCGGCAAGATGTCGGCGTTCTACAAGAAACACAACATCCAGAATGGCGACTCATTCATCGTGAAGATTACATGAGCCAGATATCACTCATGATCGCAGCCCTTGATCGCATAGCGATCAACCTTGCTCAATCCAACCGAGCGGTTGCACAGAAACTCCAGCCTGGCCTCACGCCGGGTGAGATCGCGGCTCGGGCCGCCACCCTGCCCTTCGCGCTCACGAACGAGATTCAGGCACTTTACCAGTGGCGCAACGGCACACTCGTAGTTGAAGGAGACCTGCTCGGCCAAGTGTATTTCTTCCCCGGATTCTACCTCTTGTCGCTCGACGAGGCCGTGCAGACCTACGCCGAGCGCAAAGGCTCGCGACAGTGGAGGCCGTACTGGTTCCCCGTGTTCGCCGACGGAGGAGGTGACTTCTATGTGGTGCCATGCGCGCCGAAAAGGCGCGAGGCCGCGGAGGTCATCGGATTCATCCACGGTGAGCCCGAGCAGGCCGTGGAGTACGAGAGCTTGGCGTCCATGATGCAGACCCTCGACGCTTGCTATGCTCAGCGGGCATTCTTCGTCGACGACGACGGCGAACTCGAGGTAGACGACAACAAGCACCAGAAAATCGCCCACCAATTCAATCCGCAGGTCGAAGAATGGCAAAGTTAAGCCTCCGCGAGAAGGCCCAAGCGACGGCGCTACGTGGCGACGTCGAGTCCGCCGTGGCCACATTGACTTCGTTGCAGGAGCAGGGGGATACTGCAGTTCGCGCCTCGTTGGCGGAGATTGCAGCCTTTGAGGGCAGGTGGGAGACTGTCATGCAGCACGCTTCGGCCGTGATTGCCGACCCGACGTCGATCGAGACGCTCAACGTCTATCAGGACATGATCAGGTTGATCGCACTGGCTGGCATGCGCCTCGAGCGCTGGTCCGAGGCCGAGCGCATCGCCGACACGGCGTTGGAGGCCCTGGGACGGGCCGAACTGCTCGGGGCGCACGAGGGGGCTGCAACCGGACTAGCCCGCTTTGCCGCGGCAAGGGGTCAGGTGAGCGATGGGTGGAGGCCCGGACGCTACGATGACCGTCCCGAGCGAGATCGCCGCGCCAAATATGACACCGGCGTCGCAAAGTTTTCCAAAGACAAGAAGCGCTTCGATACGCCACAGGAGCGACACAACCACTACGTGGCAATGGCCAGGAACGGGCTGCTCTACGACGCTGCCGTTTCCTTGTACGACCAAGGTGGATTGCCCGAGTTATTCGATGCGGTCGTGTTCGTCGCTTCAGGCCTCGCCCGCGCGGAGCGGCCCGGCGAGGCCTGGGAGGCGATCCGGTCCAGACTCGGGACGTGGTGGCCGGTTACGGACACGCAGATCGCACCGGTCCTGCTGCTCGCCGACGACGCGCTGCGACCACTGATGACTCCGCAGCGCTGTCAAGAGGTGTTGCGCACGCCGAGGGGGCCGCAGGGTGGTGGATGAAGCTACACCGGAGCGTTCGGGAAGAGCGCTGTTTCATCGGCGCAGCACCCGCGCCGCGTCACGCACGAGACGGCCAGCTGCGCGGTCCCGAGCGCGGGGATCGGCGTGAAGGAGGTACGCTCCGTGCCGCCTAACGAGGGCAGCCATAAGCGAAATCGCCCGTCCACCTGGGGCTTCACATCGGCCGTCCAAAATGAGAATTAACACGGAGTCAAATGCCTGACAAAAACAGCGCAAAATTCCGTGATTTCGGTCGTGAGAGTTTTGCTGCGATCTCGTTAGCATTCTTTAGTATTCCTGCGCTCGCGTTTAGCATCTTTCTGACACTCTTGAAATTTCGCACAAATTATCGCTGCGACGGCTTCATGCAGAACGTGTGCTCGTCAGGTTGTGACATCGCTCTTTCGGACGCTTGGTCGATGTTGTTCGGTTTACCAATCTCCGCCTACGGGACGGCATATTATGTCATCATCCTGATGACGGCACTTGCAATGGGCCTCCTCCCTGCCGCATTTGTCGTTGCGGTGCGATTGCCTGTACTAATCCTAGGGATCGTTGGTTTTGCCATCTCTGCACTTCTGGGTACCTATGCGTGGTTTGGGCTAGGCATCGTATGCCCTTACTGCAGCCTTCTTTACATTGCCAATCTCGGTATTTTCCTGTCCACCCGCCTGTTGAATCCGGAGGGAACTTTTTGGGGATTCTTAAATGGTTTGAGGCGCCTGAACCTTCAAACGATGGCTATCGTCTGGGCGATCCTGAGCGGGCTGCTTGCGCTCGTCGTTGTACAACAGCGCGCGTATAATCAGTATGCCTCGCGCGCAGTGCGCGATCGAATGCAGCATACGCTATTGAGCTGCGCCGAGGAAGACCTGAGACGGTTGCCTGAGACAGCCTTCAAGTTGCGTAGTAAGGGGCCGCCGGAGATCATCGTCGCGCTATTCATCGACCTTGCCTGTCCACACTGCCGCAAGGAGATCGAGTTCTGGAGTGATTATCAGCGCAAGAACAGCGAGTTTCTCCAGGTCGAGTTCTTCCATTTTTCTGCAGACCCCGCGTGCGGACCATTAAACAGCGCGTCCCTACAGAGCAACCAGTCCTGTAACGGAGCCCTCGCATTGGAATGCCTCAACGAACTCAGGGGGGGACCTGTCCGCGATACGCTGACAAAAGTCCTGTCTCTACAGGATCGAGGCTCGCCGTACTTTTCTGTTGAGCACATTGAAGAACTGTCCAACGAACTCAACGTTCGGGGAGTAATCGACTGCATGAATCAATCGGATGCGATCCGCAGGATACGCCAACACATTCATTTCGGGATAAGCAAGAAGCTTAATGCGCCCCCATCGGCCTTGATCATCCCCACTCACAGGGGAGTGCCCTATGGCTTGGCCCTCCGCCTCCGTGGAGGTGGAAAGCCTGAAGCGTACATAGATGCGAAAGTCCAGGAACTTCTGTCCAGGAGTAAGAAACAAAATGCTAAATAATATTCTTGCACGCTTTCGCGCGTGGTTGAAACCACTAAAAAAGGCTGATACTTCGGCCCCGACAATCGAGTCGACTGTCGAGGACCGTTACGCAACCGGCATCATCTTTGCCATATATTTCGTCATGCTCATGTTCCTGGTGAGCGCGCTGTACGTGGTATTCGCTTATATACTTCCGAGCGTTCTTACAACCAGGTCCGCCGTGTTGTGCCACGGTGATCGTGAGAACGAATGTGGGGAGGGAAAAGTCTGTCGCAATGGTGCCTGCGTCGAGGAACCGGTCGTCGCGGACTGCGCCGAGGGCAGCGCTTGTGATGAGTGCACATGTATCATACCCATGATGTGTGGTGATGACAACATTTGCCGCGCGCCGAGTCCCCCCGATAACAAGTGCTCCGATGAAGCAAAGAAGTTTGTCAAGGAGATGGTAGATTTTCAGACTAAGTGTGTAACGAACGCTGGCGGGGCTTCGCTCTCGAGCTGCCCAACGGGTAACATTAAGGAATTTCTACTATCACACGAGGCCTTTGATTCTCTGCTCAAGGATTTCCCGACAGGCATCATGTTCCTGTTTCCCCTTAGCGCCCCACCGCTTGATCTTCTAGATGGTGAGGAGGCCCCTCGCGAAGTTTGGCCCGACGAGGTCACCAGAAAATTCTACTCTGAAGCCATCAAGCAACAGACTGATGATTTCAAGAGAGCCAAGTGGATTATCCTGGTCGGTCGGGCGAGTCGTGGAAACCCAAACAAGGACTTCGCTTACGCGCAGGCGCGGGTTCGATTCGCACGCCAAACGCTTCTGGATGCTCTTACCGTGACGCCCGTCGACCGGGGGGAGATGTCGAAGAAGTTCATCGAATTTGCTCTTGGCTCGGAAAGACCGCTTCAACTGAGTTTCTTCCAACTCTATCGGTACCCTGCAGTCACGTGGAGTAATCAAACACGGCAGGATCTCTCAAAGGGAGTCGAGAAACTGCAGAAGAATCAACTCCTAAATCGTAGTGAGAAGGGCGATCTCGACGGTATGATTAATCGCTCTGTTGCCATCTTCGCTATCCCACCCGAATGCGCGGAGGTTCCGTGAACGAGGCAGAGCCGGGGCGGAGCCCGTCAGGGTGGCTCTTAGCCACGGTTTTTCTTGCCACAGTATTCACGTTCCTCCTGGGTTGGGCTTTGATAGCGTGGAAGCCGGAAGAGGAGAGCATCCCCGTCTCCAAGGAGTTGATGTATCACGTTGAAGCAGCAACCAAGGCGCCAACCAGCGGTCCGTCGGCCTCGATTACGAACGGTACGGGTGAGCCCGTGCAACTGGAATTTCCGCCTGGACGACTGACCGCCCCGACGGACGTCTCGGTGCTCTTGGGTCAGGATTTCCAGTTTCGTCGCGGCAAGGGCATGCTGGGTTTTGCTAAACTCCGCAGCGCGGTCGCAGGCAAACGAAGTATCACGATCCTGAACGTCTGGGCTCCATACTGTGAGCCATGCAAGCGCGAGTTTCCGGGATTTCGGGAGTTGCAAAGCAGCTGGGGGACGAAGGTTCAGTTTCTGCCGATTCAACTCGGAGAGGGCGAGCCCGGAGCTTTGCGCGAGGTAATGCCGGAGGCCCCGTTTCATCTGATCGACTATGTGCCAGGAGGAGCCGTCCAACAGACGCTTGCGACGCTCGAATTGTTGCCGGAAAACATGCCGATTCCGATCACACTGGTGCTGGATTGCCGGAACCAACTGAGGTGGCTGCAGGCGGGTGAGGTACGCGACATGACGGCTTTCGACGGCGTCGTGAAGACGCTGCTCGATGAACTCCAGGCGACCTATTGTGCCGTTCCTGCCCCCGATGGTGGGCCGTCCAAGTCAGCAACCCCATCGCCACACGATGAGTGTGGTAATGGCGTATGCGAGCAAAAAAGTCGTGAGGACTGTGACTCCTGTCCCGAGGACTGCGGATGCAGACCTGGCCAACTGTGTGCTCGACAACAGGGCGCCTCGGGCAGACATCTGTGTGCCGATGATGTAGAGTGAGGCGGTCACCATGTCTCTCGCCGCAGGACTCGCTGCCTATCTGATGATCTCGCTCTCGGACATGGAGGTGAGCGTTCAGGAAACGCAGCCTCCGACAGAGGCGAGGGCGAAGGAATTGTACGCCGCGGGCCGGTATTTTGAGGCCGCCGTAGCCTACGAAGGACTATGGAATAGCGATTCGTTGCCGAAGTATCTTTTCAATGCTGCCATGGCACATGAATTATCCGGCCGTGAGGGAAAGGCTTATCTACTTCTAAAGAAGTATCTGTCCTTGCCGAAGCTTCAACCCGCCGAGATAGAGAAGGCAAGTGCTCGTCTAGATGCGCTCAAGTTGCGTGCGAGCCCGCTTCAGATCCAGGTGGATCCGGCGAGTCCTGTCGAAGGGATGACGCTAAAAAAGAGCGGCGTTTCTGGGGACGCGGATCTCGTTATCGATAGCGATTCACTGGCTCTCTGCGCATCGAAAAACCCGGGGACATTCGAATTTTACCTCGAGCCGGGCACATGGACCATTGTAGTCAAGGCGAATGGGTATAAGGCGCTGGGGCAGGATGTTGCGATTCGAGAAGGGGAACGGCCGCAGGTTCTACTCCGATTGGTCCAAGACAGACCCGCGGTGATACCATTAGCGACGAGCTTCGGGCCAGCGGCCGCGGTTACAGCAGGTATCCGCATCAAAGTACGCGGAGTGTCGGGCGAACAGGAGTATACAGTCCCTGGTTCTGGCAACTTGACGCTGGAGCTCCCGGTTGGTAAGTGGAACCTCCAGGCATTGGCCCCGGGATTCAAGCCGGTGCAAGTCGAATTGGTTGTTGACGGTTCATCCCAGACGCACGCTATCACGATGGAAGCCGTGTCGGATCCATCGAGTCGTACGAACGGATTTCGGGATGCCTTCGGCAAGGGTCTCCAAGGCGGAGGCGGTCTGCTTTTGGGGGTTGGCGCGGGCTTAACCGTGGCCTCGGTAATCAATCAACCTTTCTTTGAAGATTTTCGGTACCCCTGCGGTGATTCGTACTGCCTGAAGAGCAACGCTCTCCCTCGCCAGGGGGTAGCGCTGGCCCTCCGGGAGAGCGGTGTACTACTGGCGACGTTCGGTGCCACAACACTCGTGTATGGCACGATATTGCGACACAGAAACGTTTGGAAGACATGGAAACCCCAGCTAGCCGTCGGCGTGTCGCTGGTGGTCATTGGGGGGGTTACGAGTATCGTTGCCCACGAAATGTCGGGGGGGCTCTCCACCATCCTTCGAGAATCGTTCCCGGACATTTCGCGGGAGCGATTCCGCGGTCTTCACGCCGCCGACACCATTGGCTTCGCGCTCGTCGGAACCGGACTCGCGCTCTCAGTATGGGGTCCAGTGAGCACTTTTTTCGCGCAGCGGGGCTGGAACAGCAACCGTCTCCAAGTGATGCCCAGTATTTCGCCGACGAGATTCGCACTGGGTTTGAGGATGTCTTTTTGAGGCAGACCATGACTCAACAACTACAGTTCGCACTCTTTACGCTCACCACGCAAATCGTTGCCTGCAAACCGAATTTTTGCCCCCCGGGGACAGAAGAGGTGCAGTCGACAGCGAATGCGACCCAGTGTGAGTATATTTTTGAGACTGAGACTGGGGACCCGGGATCGTCTGTTGGTGAATCCATACCCCCTACGTCCGAGACGACCATGATTAGCTCGTCAACGTCTGTTCTGACCACTGGATCGGAGCCGTCGTCGTCGACCAGCACGACTGAGGAGTCAACAGCGACGAGCGAATCCTCGACGAGCGAATCCTCGACAACAGGCGGAGATTGGCCGACGTGCAGTAACGAGTCAGAGAAAGATTGCTGCGGCAATGGCATGCAAGAAGCAGACGAAGTCTGTGATGACCTCACTCAGGCTAACGATATGATCTGCGATCACTGCGATGCAACCTGCCAGATCCGTATGAGTCCATGCTGTGGCGATCAGAATGTCGATCCAGGAGAAACCTGCGATGATGATAACACTGTATCTACGGACGGGTGTGTCGTCTGTCAAGATGCGTTCTGCGGAGATGGTTACGTCTGGACGGGTCTAGAAGAGTGCGATCATGCAGGGGACGTAACCAATAATGGTACGTGTTCATCTGATTGTAAGGTGATTCGCAGGGCGTTCGTAAGTTCTGTCCCGTATTCTCTTGGCGAGAGCGGTTTTTCCGGCATGGCGGGTGCAGACGAAAAATGCAACTTGCTTGCGCAACAGAGCAATAACCCGAAGGTAGTGGGGAAGACGTTCAAGGCTTGGCTGAGTGTGTCCGGCCTCTGTACCGGTGATAACTGCGCCAGTTCGAGGTTTATGGCAGCGAAGGGCGGCGCAAACGAGGGTGTCTATATGTTGGCCGACGATGAAAATACGGTTCTTGCGAAGGGATGGAATAACCTCAAGAGTAGCATGTTGGAGGGCGCGCAGCGGATCAATGTCACGGAAAAGAAGTTGCTGCTCAGCGATACTGGTACATTTGCTTGGACTGGGACATTAGCCACAGGGACGCCCAGTTCGAGCAACCCGGCGGATGCGCAGGCCGACTGCGATGATTGGACCAGTCAAACTCCAAGAGGCGACAGCGGAATGGCTCTGGTTGGTGGTGTTTCTTCTAATGATGGTATGGGTATTGGCAAATGGACGGCGGCGAAGACGGAATACTGCAATATCTCTGCGCGAATCTACTGTTTGGAAGATACTCCATAGGACCACGATGAGCGTTCTGAAAAACAGATACATCCTCAAAGAGCGCATCGGCGAAGGGGGGTTCGCAAAGGTTTATCGTGCGCAAGATACCCATGTGAACAAGGTTGTAGCGATAAAAATCCTCAATCCGGAGTTTACGCAGCACGCCCATGATATCGAACGTTTCAAGAATGAGGCCGCGATAGCTGCGCGAATCGATGACGAGTATCTGGTTCGCGTTACAGACTATGGCCAAGATGGCTCCCAGTTCTTTTTTGTAATGGAGCATCTTGTTGGCGTAAGCCTGCGCGAAGAGATCCGAAAGCTTTCGGGTCGACCCATGTCATGGGTCCGAGCGTTCAAGTTTGGCGAGCAGATTTGTTCGGCATTGGATGTCGCTCATTCGCACAACGTTATCCACCGCGATGTCAAGCCTGAGAATATTTTTATCACACGCAAGCGCAACAGCGAGGGGGTCAAGTTACTTGATTTAGGGATTGCAAAGATCCTGCATGACCAGTACTGGTCAGGGCTTCAGAAGAACCTCTCGAGTACAAATCAAATTATCGGATCGCCTTGCTATATTTCACCGGAACAGATCCACGGGGATCCGAACTGTGATGTGCGGGCAGATATTTATGCGCTTGGGGTGGTGCTGTACGAATTGGTAGCTGGGGTCGTACCGTTTCGCGGCAGCACGCCAGTCCAGACACTTTTTCAGCACGTGCATGTGGAGCCTGTTCCGCCGTCAGCGCGTATCGAGGGCCTACGAGTACCGGCGCCGCTAGAGAGCATCATATTAACTGCTTTAAAAAAGGATCCGAAGGACCGTTTCCGGTCCGCAGAGGAGATGAGGCGCTCGATCCGATTCGAGCTTGATCATCTGCGCTCCGAGCGGCCGCAGGCGCGCCATGTTCAGATTATACAGGCGTTCGAGGATAAGGTCGTTCGGGACGACGCGGTAGATTTGAAAGAATCGAAAGAGAGTCGAAGCGAGCAGTCGAGCGACCATATCAAGGAGTTTGGGACCGCCATTACTGCGCCGAGTGTGGTCATACCGTCGCAACCGGTTATCCAGAAGCCTAACCTGGAAGCGGCCGACTCCGCGGTCCCGATTAAGAAGATTCCACCGGCGGAGAGTCCTGCTTATCCGGGCGTCTCAGTTCCACGGAAGGTTGTACAAATTCCTAAACAGGAGGCCGTAGACACAGCGAAAAAAAATCCTAGAGTACCGCCCCAGGTAAGTCTCGCTAGTGCGTCGGCCACCGCGCCGGAACCTGGGCAACCGCCATCCTCCAAGCCTGGACAACCGTCATCCTCCAAGCCTGGACAACCGTCATCCTCCAAGCCGACGTCTCAGCTTGAACAGCGCGTCGACCTGATGGGGCAGGCCTCCCCGGTTGTCGTTGCCGACAGGGTAGCACCGGTGGCGCCGTTAGCGGCATCAACGAAGGTCATGCTTGGATTTTTTATGATGATTTCTCTAATGATCACCTGCTCGGTTAGTACCGTGCTAGCAATGGCGATAGACACTTCGTGGCTAGATCGTCGTATTGGCACGAGTCCGAAGACGGAAATTCTTGAAGATGAATCTGCTGGCCCGGGTGCAACACCTCTTGTTAAAACGGAGAGCACTCAAAAAGCCCCTGGTGCGGATATCGTCGAGAGCCCGGAGGGCCCGGGACCCCAATCACCTCCGGTGGAGATTTTGGAAGACCCAGGAAAGGCACTACTGCCGCAAGAGCGAACTCCCCTGGACAAGAAGCGAGCGAAGCCGTCGGAACCAAGCACTCGGACGGTCGACAGGAAAACTGATACACCGGAAACGCCTCCTAGTGATGTCCCTGATGGCCTCATGAAGATTGAGAAGACGATGAAGTCCATCGCTCGACGAGCAGCGGCGCAGGTGCAGAGCCAGTGCAAGCTCAGTTACCTGACCGCTATCGAACGTGCCGATTACAAGGTCGAATTTGTCGTCGATCAACAAGGACGCACTGAGCGCGTTGAGCCCGCGGGCCCGTTGTTGAAATTAGAGAAGCAAAAGTGCGTCGAGGATTTGTTGCTAACGCTGGTGCCATCATTTCAAGGAGCAGCGGACCTGCAGCCAAGGTTCGTCTTTCAGTACCTTGTGACGAAATAGGGCGAGACCTGGTGCAGTTCGATCGGCGGGGCGAGCCTGTGGTGTCCATGCGTTCAACTGTTCAACCGGTCCTGGTAGGGTTGCCCTCGAGGGGCACTCCCACCACGCCGTCGATCGCCTCACCGTTGGCGAACCGGAGGCGTGCGACCACATCGTGGACGCACTGATGATGGGGCAGGTTGAGCGACGCTGGCTTGCCGTTGATGCTCGTGAGCGTCACATGCCCCTGCGCGACATGGACGCCGATCGATACGTACACGTCCGAAACACAGCGATCCAGGTCGTCGGCTTTCCGCTTGATCGCACGCTGTACCATG
>Ga0075163_10004044_pt1 | contig 19686 bp, 27 predicted proteins | sample JI1023141ADNA_FD_71478 | JGI IMG/M metagenome (GOLD analysis project Ga0075163, IMG submission 71478) | Wastewater effluent complex algal communities from Wisconsin, to seasonally profile nutrient transformation and Carbon sequestration -... | ecosystem: Engineered > WWTP > Effluent > Algae...
TCGCAGCCGATGGTGATCATCGATTCCACGCCGGCCGCTCGCGCACGGGCGAGCATGGCCTCGCGGTCGGACTCGTAGCGCGCATCATCGAGATGGGTATGGGTATCGATCAGCATGGGGCGCATCCTAACATGGTTGTGGATGGACTGACGAGAGTGTGAATACAGCTTGCTTGACAAGTCTTCGCAATGAATGTTAAATGCGAATCACTTGCAATAAGGAATGTGTGTGATGGCCGATTCAATCATCGACAGTCTGAAAGCCGGCGGGAAAAAGCTCACGAAGCCCAGGCAGGCGATCTTAGCCATCCTGGAATCGAACGCGCTTCCAGTCACGGCGGCCGAGGTGCACGCACGATTGAAGAAGGCCCATGCGCACATGGATCTTGCCACCGTGTACCGGAATCTGACCATGCTCCAGGAACTGGGCCTCGTCGATCCAGTGGGGTTGCGCGAGGGGCAGATGCGGTATGAGGTCCGGCATGGACGGGAGCACCATCATCATATTCAGTGTCGCGGCTGTGGTCGGATCGTCGATCTCATGTTGTGCCCGCTTAAGAAACTCACGCAACTTGTCGAGTCCCAAACCAAGTTTGCGGTAGAAGGCCATTCCCTGGAATTTTTCGGCTGGTGTCCGCAATGTCGATGACCGATCTTTCGACAGCCGGGAAGCGATGGGCTCTAGCAGCCCTGTATGTCCTGCTGGTGTTCACTCTCCAGCCGCTGCTGCTCGACCATACATTTGCGGCCGGCTCCTCGCATGAACATTCAGACCGGGATGCTTGTGCCTGGCTGGACCACGCGGCGAGCGCCGGCTTGCACTCCAGCGCGCCTCCACTGTCGCTGGTGCAGGTTATCACATCCGTCTCATTCGTCTATACGACTCCGTACCGCTCCATCGCTCAATCTCGCGTCTCCGTACGCGGTCCTCCAATCCTTCTCTAACAATCGTATCGTTCTACTAATGGTCCCCTTCACGCGTCTTGTGCAGGGGAAGACCGGGTAGCGGCCTGTTCACGCCTCCTGTGGAGCAGGCGCTCAAGGGGTTGGGTTGTTCTTCGCCCGGAAGAACACGTTCCGGTCTTCTCCTGCAGAAGATGCGCGTGTCGCGCGGCATCGCTTGTGGGTTCTCATTCATTGGAGGTGAGTATATGGCTACCGACCTGATGGCGCCCGTCCCCGTAACGGTTCTGACGGGCTTTCTGGGGGCAGGAAAAACAACGTTGCTGAATCGGATCCTGACGACCGAGCACGGCAAACGTGTGGCGGTCATCGTCAATGAGTTCGGGGAAGTGGGCATCGACAATCAACTGGTGATCGGCGCGGATGAAGAGATCTTCGAGATGAACAACGGCTGCATCTGCTGCACCGTGCGGGGCGATTTGATCCGCATCATCGGCAATCTGCTCAAGCGGAAAGACCGGTTCGACTACATGGTCATCGAGACGACGGGGCTAGCGGACCCCGCGCCGGTGGCGCAGACATTTTTTGTCGACGATGAGATGAAGCGGCGGCTGTTGCTCGACGGGATCGTCACCGTCGTCGACTCGAAACATATTTGGGAACACCTCGATACAAGTCCGGAAGCCAAGGAGCAGATCGCGTTCGCCGACGTGATCCTGCTCAACAAGATCGACCTGGTGCCGCCTGCCGAGGTGGACCGGCTCGAGGCCCGGATCAGGGCGATCAACGTCATGGCGAAGATTCACCGGACGAAGGATGCGCAGGTGGAGATCAACCGGTTGTTGAACATCGGGGCGTTCGATCTGAGCCGTAAGTTGGACATCGATCCAAATTTTCTCGGCGAAGAGGCGCATCAGCACGATCCCAGCGTGTTTTCGGTGGCCCTGGTCGAGAACGGCGTGGTTGATGAGGGCAAGGTGAACGACTGGTTTCGCGAGGTGCTCTCCACGATGGGAACGAAGATCTACCGAATGAAGGGCATTCTGAACGTCGAGGGGCGCGACCATCGGTTCGTCTTTCAGGGGGTTCACATGTTGTTCGACGGCAAAGCGGACCGCGCCTGGAAGAGCGGGGAGACCCGCAATAACCAACTTGTGTTTATCGGGAAAGACCTCGACCGCGCGGCGCTGAGGAAAGGATTTCGGTCATGCCTCGTCTAGCCAAGTCGAAGTCGCTCATCACATTGGGCTCGGTGGGGTCTGCCGCGCTCGGCGATTACATCAATCGGGTGGCCTTCTCTGCGGATGGCACCGGGTTGGCGGCTTGTTCCGCATCGGGACAGGTTTCGATGTGGAAGGTGCCTTCGTTGCAACCGATCGGCGATCTCAGAGGACACGACCAGTCGGCCCTCACGCTCGCCTGGCATCCGAGCCGGAGCGAGTTGGCGACGGGTGGGCAGGACGGCGTCGTCCGACTCTGGGGCTTCGATTCCGTCGTGGAACGAGCTGTACTTCCCGTGGCAGAGCGCGGCTCGTGGGTCGAACATCTGGCCTGGTCTCCGGACGGGCATTTTCTGGCGGCATCGGCAGGGAAGATCCTCCGAATCTGGAGCATTCACGCGGCGAGCGCCCCGCAGCTGGCAGCGGAGGTGCCGGCGCACAAAACGACGGTGTCGGCACTGTCCTGGATGCCGAATGGGGGCGGTGTGATTTCCTCCTGCTATGGAGGTGCCTGGCTCTGGAAGGTGGGGACGGACAAACCGGTGCGGCCATTCCCGTACGACGGCGCGCTGCTGTCCATCGCGGTCAATCCGTCCGGCGAGTATCTGGCCGCGGGAAATCTCGACGGCTCAGTTCACCTGTTTCGCACGGAGAATGAGCAGAATTGGCACATGTCGGGCTATCCGATGAAGGTGACCTCGGTCAGGTTCGACCATAATGGGCTCAATTTGTTCACGGCCTCGGGTCCGGCTCTCGTCTCCTGGAACATGAAAAAATTTGAAGGCACCGGCGGCCGCCTGTTCAAGGGACATCTGGGGTGGATTCAAGAGATCGCGTGTCATCCCAACCGGGCGCTCGTCGCGACGGTCGGTGAAGACGGCCTCTTATGCATCTGGGAGCCGCAGACTGCAAAGCCGATACTCAGCCAGGAAGTGAACAAGTCGGGCGGACTGTCCTCGGTCGACTGGAGTCCCCAAGGCACATGGCTGGCGACCGGCACGAACGACGGCGTGGTCTCGTTGTTCTCCGTGGAAGGCATCGGGGGGCGGGCATGAACCTGTTCGGAGGGCGCCGCACTATCGCTCCGGATCGGGCGGAGCGCATCAAGGCCTGGGCTCGAAGGCTGTGGGCATTGTCCGATGAGACCACCGTGATGGTGGCGGAGTTGGAGTGCCGGGAGCCGGGGTGCCCGCCGATCGAAACCGTCATCGCGGTACTCGAAGGGCCTGGACGAACGACACAATACAAGATCCACAAGGCGGCCAGCGACGTCTCTCAAGCGGATGTTGAGGCGTTGGCGGCGGGAGAGGAGCCCCATCATGCCCACTAAGGCCGCACGAGTCAGAGGCTCCAGTTCTCCGATCTATGTCATCGCCGGTTTTCTGGGCAGCGGGAAGACGACACTGCTGAAACGGGCACTGGCTCATGAATTGGAGCGTGGCGTGAAACCGGCCGTGCTGATGAACGAGTTCGGTGAAGTCGATGTGGACGGGGCCGTCCTGCATGAACATCCCCGGTCCAACGATATCGAACTAGAGTCGCTGCTGAGCGGCTGTATCTGCTGCGATCTCTCGGGGGCATTCACCGAGAAGGTCGGCCATCTCTTGAAGAAGACGCAGGGCGCTCCGCTGTTCGTCGAGACGACAGGCTTGGCGGACACCGGCCAGGTGGTGGCCGGCGTCGAGAAGGCCCTGGTGGAGCACACAGATATGGCCGGGTTGGCTTCGGTGATTGTGATGGTCGACGCGCCCCGATTCCTGAGGCTCGGCGCGTACTGGCCGGCGGCGAAGGATCATCTGAGACAAGCCGATACAGTGGTCCTCAACAAGCTCGATCAGATCGACGACCGGCAGGTCGCACTTGTCGCGGGGCGGGTCAGATCGGCCAATCCTGCAGCGCGCATCGTCAGGGCGATTCATGCGGATGTCCCGATTGATCAACTGTTGGAGGTGTCGACAAAGAGACGCACGGCGAAGATCGTGCCCAGTACGCTCAAGGATTCGACGGCCGGGTACCGGAGCGGCAGCTTCAAGATATTGCGGCCGTTCGAGCCGGATCGGCTGGAGCGCTGGTTGAAGCGGTATCAACGTTCCGTGGTGCGGCTCAAGGGATACGCCAGAGTCCAGGGGCGTCCGGGGATGCAAGACGTACAGTGGGTGATGGGCTCATTGTCCATTGGGCCATACCACGGTACGAAGCAATCGCAGGCGAAGATCGTGGTGATCGGCCGACGGGTGGTCTGGCAACGGTTTCTGGAAGGGCTTGAACATTGTCTCGTGCCGCCGGAGCGGGGTACGGCACCCCGGCGCCGTGCCGGGAAGTAGGTCTCGCGATGAGGGAGGAACGATCATGATGTCAACGATAGGCAGGGGGCGTGCATTGGTCGACGATCCGGTTGCGCGCCTGCTGGTCAAGGACGCACACAGCCACATGTACAAATGGCCGGCCTCGTTCGCCGGCTATCGGGCGAACGTGACGCTGAACGAGAACGGGCGGATCTGGACAGGGAGCGTCCGGCTCGTGCCCAGGAAAGACACCACCGTCGTGGTGCACGGCGCCGACCCGGCGCTCCAGGAGTGGGTGCGTGAACGACTGTGGACGCAGGGCATGCATCTCGCTCATTCGGAGTTCGACGAAGGCGACGGGAAATATGTGCTGTCCTTCGATCCGGAGGAAGATCCCGATGTTCTTCATCCGCGCGGGCGGCGCGTCTTGCTCACCGGCGGGCGACTCGAATCGTGGTATCGGGTCCGGGATCATCGTTATACCCAGATCGGCCGTCTCACCCCCATGACCGAGCGCCGGGTGAACACGATCGAACGATACGATCAGGCGCCGGATGGTCGGCAGTATTCGAGTCACTATGTGATGACCTATTTCTCACTCGACGGGCAATCGGTCATCGGGATGGAGAGTTGTGTCAACGACTATTCGGAGGTGGACGGCATTTGGCTGCCGCTGCGCCGCCGCGTGTCGTTCGGGGACAAGGGGGCGGTTAAGACGCGCGTGATCGAACTCTCGCAACAGGAGGTGTTGTGATGGATGACAACCAGTCGGACGGGACCGGCCTGGTACCGGGTCGGCCGCGGACGCAGGCAGGGGAGTGGGCGTTGGACATGCCTCAGGTCGGAGACGGGCGGACGGCTTCCATGTTGCCGCTGGTCGTGTTGTATCAACGGGCCTGGGACCTGGCGAAGACCGCGGAGGTCTCGCTTGCCTGCCTGATGCATTCGGCGGAGGCCGCGGCCCTGGCAGATGCGATACGGCATCTACTCGACGAGGCCGGTGCCGAAGACGGCAGCACCAGGTGGACCGCGCGATGCTCGGAGGCCAGGCACTTGGGTGTGGTGCTGCAGGACGCGCTCGTAGAGGGGAGGCAAATCGAATCATGACGGCAATGACCAGGGCCGGGACTCCGGTGGATGTGGCGGTCTTGACCGTGTCGGACAGCCGGACGCCGGAGACGGATCGAAGCGGCGATACGATCGTCGACTGGCTGACTCAAGCGGGGCACCGTCTCGCAGACCGGAAGTTGTGCAAAGACGATTTCCACACGATCCGGGAGACGATTGCGGCCTGGGTCGCCGATCCCAAAATAGAGTTCGTGATCGTCACCGGGGGGACCGGCGTCACTCAACGCGATGTCACGCCCGACGCCGTCCGATCCCTGTTCACGAAGCCGATTCCGGGATTCGGCGAACTGTTCCGTTGGTTGAGCTATGCGGAGATCGGCACCTCGACGATTCAGTCGCGGGCCGACGCCGGCGTGTGCGGCGACACCATCGTGTTCCTGTTGCCGGGGAGCACCGGAGCCTGCCTGCTGGGGATGGAGAAGATCATCCTCCCGCAGCTCGATCTCAATCATCAGCCCTGCAATCTGGTGGAATTGCTTCCAAGGATCAAGCAGGAACATCCCCCGGGCGAGGGAGCTGAGTGCAGTCTCGATCATGTGCCGCTGCCGGCAGGCCCAGGCGAACCGGTTCGGTCAGCGAAGGATGCCGAATACGATTAGTGGGCAGGGTGACCGCCGGGTCAACACTATCACGTCAAGGAGGACACGATGAAGAGATACGATCGTTTGGTCATGCGCTTGAAGAAGCAACTGGGCAAATGGGTTGGAGTAGTTGTCGTCGGATTGGCATGTGGAGGTGCCGTCTCGGTGCACGCCAGTATGCTCGAATATTACGTGGGGGTAGATGGGTTGCAGACTATCGCCAGCGGTACGTACGCGGGGCTCAACAATCCCAATCACGGACGACTCACATTTCTCTTCGCGCATCCGAACGAGACCACGCCCTCCACGAGCCACTATCACAGTATCGGGGCTTGGAGTTATTCCGGTCCGCCCGGCAATCCGGTAGTCAATACAACGAACACGAATAACCGGATTCCGGAAATCTTGTCCGGTCAGGCACCATTACCACTTGTGCCGGGTCAGGGCGCCCAAGCGGGACGCTGGGTCAATCAGGCCGTACCGGGGTTGGAATATAGCAATCTCCGCATGGCGTCCACGCAGAGCTTGAGTCAGGCAGCCCCAGGAACGACGGAGCACTATCTGTTCAACAGCTCGGGCGGCCGATGGACCGGTTCGCTCAACGCTGTCAGCCTGGCACTGGAGTTGGTGAGTCTGACCCCGGGCTTGCAAGTGGCGGATCAGACGGGCGCGCCAATTTTTTCAGCGATCGGACAGACCTACAAGCTTGGTGAGGGTAACCCGTTTTCATTTACGCCGAGCTTTTACACCAACGACAATACGCGGTCTCGCTATTCGGCTGCGTTCCGTTTTGTCGACTTGAACGGAACGTTGCGGGATTCGGGCACGTTTCACATGGACTTTGCACCGGTGCCGCTGCCGGCCGCAGCCTGGCTCATGGCGAGCGCCTTGACCGGGTTAGCCGTGCTGAAGCGCAGAGGAGTCATTTAGGCAAGGGGCGAAGCCTCCCTGGAGGAAGGCTTCGCCGGTAGTGCGGGCGTTCAACGAACAAGGAGAGAAGAAAGATGCAGTCGATGAGGGACCCAGGGTGCGGGACGAACCATGGTGAGTGCCGGTGACTCTCCCCACTGAATCGACATGGTGGTTTGCGATCTGGATGGGACTGTTGGGGAGCCTCGGTGCATTGATTCCGGCCTGCCTTGTGCTCTTCATTCCGGACGGGTGGCGACAACATGCCATGCCCTATCTGCTGAGTTACGCGACCGGCACGATGTTGGCCACTGCGATCATCGGGCTGATTCCGGAGGCGCTGGAACATATTCCCATTCTTGAAGTGGGCATCTCCTTGCTGGCCGGGTTGGTGTTGTTTTTCGTGCTGGAGTGGACGGTGATCTGGCGGCACGCGCATGGGGAGGAGTCCGGCCACGAGCCGCATGCGGCCGGTCATGACGACGGTCATGCTCACGGGATGGGGAAGAAGACCGGGATGCTGGTGTTGATCGGCGACGGGGTCCACAACATGGCGGACGGTATCGCCATCGGTGCCGCTTGTGTGGCATCTCCAGGACTTGGTCTCGTGGCGACGCTCGCGGTGTTGGGGCATGAAGTGCCGCAAGAGTTAAGCGATTTCACGATCCTTCTTTCCAGCGGATTTTCCCGTTGGCGGGCGTTCTTCTGGAACACGGTCTCGGGATTGGGCACCCTCGTCGGGGTGGTGATCGCGTATGGGGGGCTCGGGTATGCAGAGGCGATCGTCCCCTACGCGCTGAGTGTGGCGGCTGCCAGTTTTCTCTACATCGGGCTCGCGGATTTGGTGCCGGGGTTGCACGGTCGGGTCGGCGCGGCCAAGGGCGTGTGGCAATTCGCAATGATGATTGCGGGAATGGTCACGATCGGCGTGCTGACGATGTTACCGCATTGATGGCGGGAGGTGAGTGAGACCATGAGAACTGCACAACTCGGTACGACTCAGATTCACTTGCAGGGGAGGTTGCCGCTCACAGGCGACCGGTTGGTGGCGGACTTCGCGATTCCTCCGGCGCGGTTGGCCGCAGGCCCGCTGCTGGCATCCGATTTACGAAGGGGATTCGTGGTGGTGTCCACGCTCCCGAACATCGAAAAACACGCCTGCCTTGCACAGATCGTTGAACTGGAGGAGCGAACTCACGAGTGGGTGCCCGAGCTCCGGATCGTGCATGTGTCGGCTGATCAGGAATCGCACTGGCGTGAGGTCGACCGGTTTCATCCGAACATCCGGGCGGCAGGCTACTCGCTCTGTTGTGCAGACCCTGTGAGTCGGAAGGCGTTCGTGGAGGCGTTCGGGATCGGCGTAGAGGGTCACCATAGGATCGCCCACGGGTTGTTTGCATTGCTGGACGGGGCATTTCTGGCCGCCGACATTCCGGCGGATCAAATGGCGCCGGCCGAAGTCCGGACGTTTCTCCAGCGGGTTACGGCTCTCCTCCGGCACGGGACGCCGGTCGCGGACGGGCCGGCGCCGTGATTGTAATTCACGGTGGACAGGTGATCGATCCGGGGCATCGGGTCGGCATGGCGGATCTGTTGCTCGATCAGGGGGTGATTGTGGCGGTGGGATCGGGGCTCACAACGTTAGCTCCAGGCCAGGCCCTGGAGTCGATTGATGCGCGTGGTCTGTGGGTTCTTCCAGGCTTTGTCGATCTCCATGTGCATCTGCGTGAGCCCGGCTTCGAATACAAGGAGACCATCGCCACCGGGACGGCCGCGGCGGTCGCGGGCGGATTCACGACGCTCTGTTGCATGCCGAATACGAAGCCGGTCAACGACGACATCGCTGTGACAGGGTGGATCATCGAACGGACGAAGGCGACGGCGTCGGCCCATGTCTATCCGATCGGAGCCATCACGCTGGGGTCGGCAGGACGGGAACTCGCCGATTTTCGCGCGCTGAAACAAGCCGGTTGCGTGGCCCTGTCTGACGACGGCCGGCCGGTCATGGGCGAGGAGATCATGCGGCGGGCGATGCAGTCTGTCGCCGAATTGGATCTGCCGATCATCGACCATTGTGAAGATACGATGGCTTCCGGATGCGGGTGCATGAACGAAGGGCCGGTGTCTCGGGCCATGGGATGGCGGGGCATGCCCGGTGATGCAGAGTATCGAATGATCGCCCGCGACATCCGGTTGGCAAGGGAGACCGGCGCCCGACTGCACATCGCACACTTGAGTACGGCAGACGGAGTCGAGATGGTGCGAAAGGCCAAGATGGATGGAGTACGGATCACGGCGGAAGTAAGCCCGCATCACTTTACGCTCACGGACGACGCGGTCTCTAGGTATGGCGCCAATGCCAAGATGAATCCCCCCTTGCGAAGTGAGCGGGATCGTGCCGCGGTCATCGAGGGCTTGGTGGATGGAACCATCGACGCGATCGCGACGGACCATGCCCCGCATGCCGAATACGAGAAGCAGTGGGGACTGGATCAAGCACCCTTCGGCGTCGTCGGGTTGGAAACCGCCCTTGGATTGACCCTGGGTCTCGTACAGCAAGGGCGATTGACGTTGCAGCGCGCGATGACCTGTTTGACCAGCGCTCCTGCCGCAGTCTTGGGTCTGCCGAGGGGGACGCTCGAGCCGGGTGCCGCTGCCGATGTGACGCTCATCGACCCTGACGCGTTCTGGACGGTGGATCCCGAGCGGTTCCGATCCAAAAGCCGCAATACACCGTTTGCCCACCGGGTGCTGAAGGGGCAGGTCGTACGGACCCTGGTGGCGGGGAGGACAGTCTATCAGGGGCCCGACGCAGAGTGATGACCTATTGTCTGTGAGGAACACCATGACTCAACCACGTGCAACGCCACCGTCCGGATTTCTTGCGTTTCTCCCCAAAGAATATCAAGGGGAATTCTCCCGCGACTGGATCCTGGGACTCTCGCCGTTTGCCGATCAGACCTGTCGGCAGTGTTTTACCGTGCAGCAGGGGGCATGGATCGGAATGCGCGCGGGGGAATGCGAGGAGCGCGACTTCACATGCGAGAAGCGGGGGTGATTGGCGGAGCTGCGTGTATAGCCGAAAGGGGGGAGGAATGTTACCTGAACGACGGCGTCGAGTCATCGACGATACTACGCCGGTGGACTGGAAGAATGTCGAGTGGTTACGGAGATTTCTGAGCGAACGGGGAAAGATGTTACCGAGGCGAATGACGGGCAACAGTCTACAACGGCAACGGGTGATCGCGCAGGCCATTAAGCGGGCGCGCCATATGGCGTTGTTGCCGTTTGCGGGGCCGGAAGGATCGTAAGTCGGGGAACAATCTGGTGAGCAAAGCAGGAGGACAGAGCTATGGCCAAACTGAGCAGTCAGTTGAGAAACGACAAGCGCAAGCAGCTGGTGGCGAAATACGCCGAACAACGCCGGATCTTGAAAGCGGTCATCAAGAATCACTCCACTAGTCAGGAAGAGAAACACGAGGCTCAGAGCAGGTTGAACTCGTTACCGCGCAATGCGTCTCCGGTGCGAGTCCGGAACCGTTGCGGGATTTCCGGTCGAGTGCGTGGATATCTGAGACGATTTGGTATGTCGCGCATCGATTTCCGGTTGCTGGCTCTGAAGGGGGAGATTCCAGGCGTGCGTAAGTCGAGTTGGTGACCGTGGAAGGTAAAGCCAGGGCCGGAACGCGTCGGAGGTGACCCATGTCGACTGAACAAATCCCATCGCGTCCGTTGTCGGTCACGATGGTGTGCGGATTTACAGGAGCAGGAAAGAGCACGGTGATTCGGGAGTTGCTTGCCGAACGTGGGACCGAGCGATGGGCGTTGCTGGTGCATGACCGCAGCGAACACGAGTGGGTAGCCTCGGGGGAGAGCGACTCGACCGTGGAGTTATTGCACTTGGGGGAGTCGCTGGCCGAGCTGATGCGGCCGTGCGCCGGTTGTTCGTTTCGTGAGGCGCTCACGGACGCAATACTCTCCATTGCCCGAATGCGTCGATTCGATCGATTGATCGTCGAATGTTCCGGGTTCGTCGAACCGACACTGGTCGCCTCGATTTTCAACGACGCCATCGCAGACCAGGAGCCGCTCGCCGGACTTGCTCGCCTGGATCAGTTGGTGACGGTGGTGGATGCCGAGACCGTTTGGGGCGGCGTTCGCAGCTCAGCCGAGTTGGGGAAGTGCGGTATGAGCGGCGGCGAAGACGATACCAGGACACTGTCCGAGTTGCTGGTCGAGCAGATCGAGCATTGCTCGTTGATCGTTCTCAATCGGAGTACAGGGATCGATGCGGGCTGCCTTGAACGGGTCACCACCCTCCTCCGTTGTCTGAATCCGGAGGCGGAGGTCCTTCCGGCTGCCGACACGGTGAAACTGGCAGAGCGCATTCTGGCTCACAGGGAGGGGGCAGAGCACGGCATCAGTTTCCAGCCGGGCTGGGCCAAGTTGATCGACCAGTCCGACATTCCGTCTGAACCATCACAGAAATGGACCAGCGGGGTGTTCCGCACGAGCCGTCCGTTTCACCCGGAACGCTTGTGGCGTTGGGTCGAGGAGGAATGGCCCGGTGTGCTGCGTTGCAAGGGGCATTTCTGGTTGGCATCGCAGCCGGACCGTTGCTTTGCCTGGGACCAGACGGCAGGTAGCCGGCACTTCGAATGGGTCGGTCAGTGGTGGGTGGCGACGCCGCAGCCTGAGTGGCCGACGAACGAGGCATTTCTGCGCCACCTGAAGTCGCAGTGGACGATCGAGTTCGGCGATCGACGTCAGGAACTGGCGTGTATCGGGTATGACGCGGATCAAGAAGCGCTGTTCGCTAGGTTAAGGGGCTGTCTGTTGACCAGGGAGGAACTCTTGCTTGGCGAGGAGGCCTGGCGCCGATTCAACGACCCCTTCGAACGGGCGACGCAACAGACGGGATCGCGCGAGGATGACACGGAATCGGAATGAAAGGAGTCGAAGGATGACGACAACGATGACGCAAGCTTCCCAAGACCGCCGCTTGCCGGTGACGGTGCTGTCTGGATTTTTGGGAGCGGGGAAGACGACCTTGCTTAATCACGTCCTCCACAATCGGGAGGGACTCCGAGTGGCCGTGATCGTAAACGATATGAGCGAGGTCAACATCGACGCCGCCCTGGTTGCGCAGGGAGGCGCGTCGTTGAGCCGCACCGAGGAACAGTTGGTCGAGATGAGCAACGGCTGCATTTGCTGCACGTTGCGGGAGGACCTTCTTAATGAGGTGGCCCGTCTGGCGGAGGCAGGGCGGTTCGACTATCTGCTCATCGAGTCGACCGGCATCTCGGAGCCGATTCCGGTGGCCGAAACCTTCCAGTTCCAAGGCGAAGACGGACGAAGTCTCTCGACGGTGGCGCGATTGGATACGATGGTGACCGTCATCGATGCAGCCAGTTTCTTGAAAGACTATCAGGAGGCGGAGGACCTCGCGGTACGCGGCTTGGCGCTCGGCGAGCAGGATGAGCGCACGATTACGGATCTGCTCATCGATCAGGTGGAGTTTGCCAATGTCTTGGTCATCAATAAGACGGATCTGGTGTCTCCGGGAGAGTTGGCGACGCTTGAGGCCATCCTTGTGAAGTTGAATCCCGACGCCCGGATCCTCCGTGCCGAGCAAGGGCGTGTGCCGCTGCCGGCGCTGCTCGATACCAGGCGCTTTGACTTCGAGCGGGCCAGCCAAGCGGCGGGATGGATGCAGACATTGCGCGGCGAGGAGTCGTCCGAGGCCGATGACTACGGGATTACGAGTTTCGTCTACCGGGCGCGGCGGCCGTTCCATCCCACACGCTGGTGGAACGCGATGCAACTGACGTGGCCGGGCGTCCTCCGGTCCAAGTGGTTGTTCTGGATTGCCTCGAGGCCTGACCTGATCGGCCTCTGGTCGCAGGCGGGTGGGGCCGGATCGGTGCGATGGATCGGGCGTTGGTATGTCGCTATGCCCGAAACGGAATGGCCGGACGATGAAGCGGAACATCGGCGCATTGAAGGGTCGTGGGATGCGGAGTTCGGCGATCGAACTCAAGAGCTGGTCGTGATCGGACGACACATGGACCGGATCTCACTGACCTCCATGCTCGACGAATGTCTGCTGACGGACGAGGAATGGCGGCAGGGCTTGGCCGCATGGAGCAGGGCGGAGGATCCCTTCCCGCGACAGGTCAACGATCAGGAACTGGAGTCTGCCGGCGCATAAACCGGCTGGACATGACAGGAAGAACAGGAGGGCGTGATGGCACGGTATTGTCAGGTGACGGGAAAAAAGCCGATGACCGGGAACCATGTGAGTCATGCCAATAACCGGACCAAGCGGCGGTTTCTGCCGAACCTGCAGCACAAACGATATTTTCTCGCCGACGAGAACCGCTGGATCTCGCTGTCGGTCTCGGCGCGGGGGATGAAGATCATCGACAAGCGAGGCTTGGACCGCGTGGTGGCGGACTTGCGGGCGGCTGGAGAGAAACTCTAACCGAGAAAGGGCGAGGTCATGCGCGAAATCGTGGCGATGGCTTGTACCGGCTGTGAGACGCCGGGCATGTCGGTCTATTGGACGATGAAGAATAAGAAGAACGATCCGGATCGGATCGAGTTGAAGAAATACTGCGCGCGATGCCGGAAGCATGCCGTGCATAAAGAGAAGCGATAACTCAGATGCCTGTGTATGAATATCAGGCGCGCGATTGCCGGGGGCCGGCCGACTGTCCGCGCCGGTTTGCCTACCGGCAAGGGATGGGCGATCCTCCGGTCGTGGCCTGCTCAATCTGTGGTGTGGCCCTGGAGCGTGTGCTGTCTTCGTTCTCCGCCGGGGTCGATCTGGCCGCTCATAGTCGGGCGGACTCCGATCTACCCATCGGATCCGTGGCCCCTCCGCCGACGGTCCAGAATATCTTCGGGGGCGGGCTCGGCATCCAGGGCTGTGGCCATGGTCCTATTCTCCCGCAGGCCCTGTCGGCCGAACGGGGGCAGACATGATTCGACGCAGTGCTCTCGGCGTAGTGCTGTGTATCCTTGCCGCCTACCTGGCGCTGGCTGTGCCTCTGCCGGCGGTGTTACTCGAGCACGAGTTGGGGCTGTTTACTGGTGACCCGGCGCACACAGTGCATGACGACCATGCGTGGCTCGACCATGCCGCCGGGTCCGGCCTGTCTGAAGCCGCTCACATCCCTGAAGTCGAGCCTCTGCTGGTCTCCCTGGCCCTCCAGGCTACTTCGAATCCTTCCCTGGTTCTCTACCGGGAGTCATGCCTGAGTCGCGGTCCACCGCTCGTCTGACCGTTTTCCCTGTTCATCACCACGTCGGACTTCACACACGCAGCATGAGGATGCTGCGAAGGTTCGGCCTGTCTCAATTCACCATGGGTATTCGGTGACCTATTAACCGCCCGAAACGATTGCGCCCCGGCGCTGACACGCCGGGGCGCTGAGTCAGTAGCAAGGAGGTGACGATGTCTGAGAACGAGTTCCGATGGTGTGGGAATAATCGACGGAGTCTTATGGAACGACTATTCATGCAGGAGCGGCAGCGGGCGCAGGAACGGTACGTCGTGAGGCCGGATGGCGAAGGTTTGAATGCGAGACCGGATATCCGGGTGACCGCGGGCCATCGCTGCCGGGCCGTTCGGCACGCCATGCGGACGAGGCTGGTGCAGCGGTTGTTGCGACGTCTGGGGTTGCCGATCGGGATGATTCTGGGAACGTGCTTCTGATGACCATTCCGGCATTCACGATCCGTCTCTGCTTCGTGCTCGCGTATCTACTGCTGGCACTGCCGCTTCCGGTGGTTCTGCTCGACCACGAGCTGGGGCTTCTGAGCGGTGATCCGGCTCACACGGTGCTTGACGACCATGCCTGGCTGGATCATGCGGCCGGGGCAGGACTCGCGTCAGGCGATGTCGGCATCCTCTCTTCAGAGCTGGTGGTTCTGTGTGAACCGCGTCCCGAATCCTGCGTTGCACATGCACCGGTCGCCTCACCGTCTGTCCGCGCTCCTCCTCTGACTCTGTATTCCTCAATAAAACACACAGCAGCTCGTGCCCATCGGACCGTTGCGGCCGTTCCGCATCTGTTCTGATCGCGGGTCAGCAGGGAAACAACCGTCGTTAGGTGTGCGGAAGTCCGTGAGTCCGCCTCAAGGAGGAATACCGTGAGTCAGTCTCGTGACAGGATTGTGACTTTCTGGGCCGCCGGTGTTGTGCTCGCGAGCGCCGTCTTGTGGGCAGGGTCGATTCGTGCTGCGGAGGGAAGCCCGGAGGGGCCACAGGAAGTCGAAGTGCCTCAGGTGGAGATTCGAGATCAGGCCATTCCACCGGCGGGGACCGGATCGTTGCATCTGGAAGAAGCAAGCCCGTCAGCGAGCCGGTTGGGCATCTCGATTCGCGGGATCTCGGCCAGCGTCGAAGTGGTCGATCACACGCTCATGCAGGAGCGCGGCTTGCGGACGATTTCAGAAGCGGTGCAGGGTGCGACAGGCCTGTCGGTGGGAGATTCGCCAGGCAATCCGACCAACTTTTCAATGCGCGGCTTCACCAACAACCAGCTGCGGTTGCTCTACGACGGGTTGATGATCGGGCCGGCGTCCATGACGTCACGGCCCCGCGATACCTGGAATCTTGACCGGATCGAAATTCTCAAGGGGCCGGCCTCCGTGGTCTATGGCGAGGGTGCCTTAGGCGGCGCGATCAATTTCGTGACGAAGCGTCCGCTGCGGGAGGATCACGTCACGACCGATGCGCTGCTGTCCGTCGGGTCGTACAACACTCTGCGGACGGCGGTGGGGAGCGGCGGGCCGCTCGGCTCCGACAAGCTTCACTATCGCGTGGATCTCAGTTATCAGAACTCCGACAACTATGCCGGGGTGCAGCGCGCGCCGTATACCTACTGGAATTGGACGAGTGCGTTGCTCTACGACGCCGCCCCGAATCTTAACGTCGAGCTCTCGTTCGACGTCACGCACGATCGCAGCGTGCCCTATTGGGGGACGCCCCTGGTGCCGGGCGGCTTTGCCGGCTCGGCGGCGGTCGGTGGCGTTGTCACGACGAACGACGGGCGGACGATCGACGGGCGTATCCTGCGGCAAAACTTCAACGTCGTAGACGCCGATATGAGCGCCACGACCTATTGGACCAAGTTCAAGACGAACTGGCAGCCGACGAGCACGATCGAGATCCGCAATCAGGCCTACTACTATTGGGCGGAGCGGAACTGGCAGAATGCCGAGACCTATCAGTTCAACAGCGGTACCCAGCTGATCGATCGGGATCGCTTCTTCGTTCAACATGATCAGTACGTGGCGGGCGACCGGCTGGAAGCCCAGATGAACGAGCGGATCTTCGAGCACAAGAACCGGTTTGTGATCGGAGTGGACTTCAGCCATCTCCATCTGAACCGGCCCAGCTTTTTCAGCGGAGGCGACAGCGTCAACCCTCTGGCGATTCCGAGCGGCTCGTTCGGCTCGATCGCCTCGGCCGAGCAACGGACGACGATCACGACGGCCGCCTTCTTCATCGAAGAACAGCTCAGTCTGACGGAGGCGCTCAAGCTGGTCGGAGGCATGCGGCACGACCATATCGATCTGGATCGGAAACTCTTCAATGCCGGCGGTGCGTTCAATACGACTGCCAGCTTTGAACGGGACTTCAATCCGACGACCTGGCGGGCCGGACTGGTCTATGACCTGCTGCCGAATCTGACTCTGTATGGCCAGTATGCGACAGCGGCCGATCCGGTCGGGACGAACGTCTTCATTGTCCGGGCCGGTGAGAATTTCGATCTGGCGACAGGGGCGCAATGGGAAGTCGGAATCAAACAGAGATTGTGGAATAACCGGGCCGAATGGACGCTGGCGTATTTCGACATCTTCCGGAAGAACATCCTGACCCAGACTTCGCTGACGACGGCTCAGAACGTGGGCCGCCAGACCTCGAAAGGGGTGGAACTCAGCGGCGCCATTCGTCCGACCGACGCCTGGCGGGTGCAGGCCAATCTGACTCTTCTGTCCGCACGGTTTGCCGACTTCTCGGAAACCGACGGAGGCACTGTTGTCTCGCGTGGGGGCAATCGCCCGCCGAACGTTCCGGAGACGATGGCCAATATTTGGAGCGTGTACCGGGTGCCGTTCGTCGTGCCGTTCGATCTCGGCGCGGCCTTCCGCTACGTCGGGCATCGTTATGCCGACAACGCGAACGCCGTGCGACTCAATGCCTACACGACGACGGATGCCTGGGTCTCGCTCCCGTACAAAAACATGACCTTTATGCTGCGCGGCCGCAATTTGCTCGACAAGACGTATGCGATCTGGGCAGATCCGTTCTATCCCAGTCAGGTCCTGATTGGGGCGCCGCGAACGGTGGAGTTCCTGATGATGGCCCGGTTTTAGCCAATGGGGATGGGCGGCTCCGTCACCGACTGGCATCGCTGGCTTGCGCTCGGCATCGGGCCGGCGGTGTTGCTGTGGTGTCTTTCCGGTCTGGTCATGCTGTGGGTGCCCTATCCGAGCGTGACGGAGACGGAGTGGTTTGCCATGGCCGGAGCGATCGATCCAGCCCTCTGCTGTGCCGACCTTGAGGGAGTGATGCGGGAGTTCGACCGTCCGGAAGGGATTGCCTACCTGAAGGTTATTGCCGTCGGGGGCGTCCCTGTCGTGTCGCTGCATTATCTCGACGGCTCGGTGCGAGCGCGGCTGTTGACGAAAGAGCCCGTGCACGGACCGCTCCTCACCGCGGAAATGCAGCGTGTGGCCGAAAGCCTGGGGCTGGGAGGCAGGATCGTATCGATCGACGCGATTGAGCACGATGTCTGGACCGTGCATCAGCGATTCGATCCGCATCGGCCGCTGTGGAGAACGGAGATGGCGGGAGCGTCGGCGCGGGTAATCTATCTCTCCGGCACGACCGGCGAGGTCGTGCAGGAGACAACGCTGGCGGAGCGGAGCTGGAATCTGGCCGGAGCGGTGATCCATTGGTGGTATCTGCCCTGGCTCCGGCGGCGGTGGGCGCTCTGGGACCAGACGCTCTGGTGGGTCGGGGCACTGTCGACGGGCATGGCGCTGACCGGCGTCTGGGTGTGTCTCGGGCACCTGAGATGCGATGGATGGAGCCGGTGTTCCGGAGGACCTCGGGCACTGCATCGCACGCTCGGCGCGATCGGCGGTGTGGCAGTCGTCTGTTGGGTGGTCAGCGGGTGGCTCTCCATGGATCATGGTCGATGGTTTTCAGACGGGAAGGTTTCGACCCTGGAGCGTGAACGGGCGATGGGCGGGCGGATGACGGCGCGCGATCTTGTCGGATCGTCAGGCGTGCTCTCGCAGATGGCGGCGGGGGGGACGGTGAAGGAACTACGGATGACGAAAATGGCGGGGACTTTGTATGTGGTCGTCCGTGAATCGCCGCGGCACCAGTCCGTCCTGGGGTTGACTCATCGCGAGGGCCAGGCGCGGGAAGAGTTCTCAGACGAGGCCGCGCTGTCGTCTGTCAGGGCAATGGTCGGAGAGGCTTCCCCGCTCACCGTCCGGCGGAGCCACGGGGCGGATCGTCGGCGCGGGTCGACGCTCACACGGGAAGGCCTGCCTCCAGTCCTGCGCGTAGAGCGCCAGGACCCGTCGCACCTCTGGGTCGACGTCGATGCGAGGACAGGTGAGATTCTTGAGATTCTCGATCCCTCCCGCAGGGCATTCCATAGTCTTTTTGATCTGCTGCATCGATGGGAGGCTCCCTGGTTCGCCGGGCATGAGGATATCCGGCGGATTATGATGGCGGTGTGGTGTGGGCTTAGCGCAGGGCTTGCGGTGTCAGGATTTCGGATCTGGGCCAAGCGCAGATCCGTTTCGACGGTGATGAGATGAACTGCTGTGGTGGGCTTATACCGATCCCTCCCATAGGCGGGACCGTTTGATCAAGCGGTCATACCGGAATTGATCCCACCGGCAGTCGCGGAGGTGTTGAGTCAGGACACCAATAACCGACCGTCTCCGATGGAGAAATCGGCCGAAGCTGTCTCGTCGGTGTGCAGTGCTCTGATCACTCCTACGGACGAGGTGCCCGCTCGGCTTGCCGCGGAGGCCTCCTGGAGACGGAGCCATTCAAGTCGGTCTTTCCCGAGGACGCCGCAACGACAGCATTTGGGCCGGTATCAGATCAGGTCAAACCGGATTTCGGGTGGCTCATGCAGACGTTCTGGAGTCGGGTGTCGAAGTTGAAGCACTATCCTTATGAAGCACGGCTGAACCATTGGCAGGGAAATGTCGTGGTGCGGGTGGTCATCGACGAGCATGGCGACTTGTTGGAAGTCACCATTGCGACGAGTTCCGGGCACGAGGCGCCCGATCATGCCGCGATGGAGGTAATCAAGCGATCTTGTCCGCTCGCATTACCGCAACCACTGGGCCGTAGCCGGATCGTCCTGCGCCTCCCCATTCAGTATCCCCTGGATTCGAAATGGTGTCGAAAGAATCATGTCGGCAAGCCGATTTATGAACCTGGGATTGAACAGGCTATCGCCAGTCATCCCCATCCATGAAACCTTCCGGCAGGCTAACGCACTCAATCGTTTGAGGACATCGAGAACGTCACCTCCACTGAATGCTCACCCCGGTCATCCACAAGAGAGATCGCTTGGTCGGCCTGCTGAATACCATCGACCGTGACCGACAT
>Ga0075163_10004045_pt1 | contig 19685 bp, 13 predicted proteins | sample JI1023141ADNA_FD_71478 | JGI IMG/M metagenome (GOLD analysis project Ga0075163, IMG submission 71478) | Wastewater effluent complex algal communities from Wisconsin, to seasonally profile nutrient transformation and Carbon sequestration -... | ecosystem: Engineered > WWTP > Effluent > Algae...
GGTCGTGAACTCGACCAGGAGCAGCCCCCCGGCGAGCGGCGAGCAGCGGCGAAGCGCAGGGGCCACCGAGTCGAGCGCATCGAGCATGGTGGGTGGCGGCGGTGGCGGGGACGCCGATGCCAGCAGGGTGGGTTGCTGGGCCCGCGTCGGCGATGCCAGTCCCCCATCACTGGGCGACGCGAGCACAGCAGGGTCGCGCAGGATGGTGTCGGACGCGAGGTCGCTCGGCTTCGGAGTCACGGACGAGTGCGTGCCCCACCATAAGAGGGCGAGCGCCACGAGTCCGAGCCCGGCGGCCCCGGCCCGCGGCCAGGAGCGTGGCCGTGCGGTCGCGGTATCCACGGCCGCCGGCAGCAGCGTGGACCGCATCGGCGGATCGAGCTGGACCTGCGGATCGAGATCGGAGGTCGACTCGGGGATCGGATGCTCCGTCCAGTCGGCCCGAACGTGCGGCCCTGCCGTCACCAGGCGAAGCGGGGGGCGGCCTGCGGGTGTCGCCACGGCCAGGACGCGCGCGAGGGCCTCCTCCTCGCTCTCGAGCACGTCCATCAGCGTCTGGGCGAGCTGGGCCGCGCTCGGGCGGTGGCGCGGGTCCACGCGCAGCGCGCTCACAACCGCCGACGCGAGATCGTCGGGGCAGGCGCACGCGAGGGCTTGCGGCGAGGTCGGCGGTTCGCCCTTCAACGGCACCTTGCCCGTCAGCAGGCGATATAGCAGGTGGCCGATCGAGTAGACATCGCTCTTGTCGGTCCAGCCGCTGCCCGCACGCACCTCCGGGGCCGACCAGGCCAGCGTACCAATGCCGCCGTGCGGGATGACCACACGCGCCTCGGGCGGCGTCAGGTATCGCCGCTCGCCCGCGGGCACGTCGTAAAAACCCTCATCAAGCTCGGCGGCGCCGAAGTCGAGCAGGCTCACGGCGCCGTGCTCGTCAATGAGTACGTTGTTCGCGTTGATGTCGCGGTGCAGGACGCCCCGCGCATGCAGCACGGCGAGCACCTGGGCGAGCTTCACCCCGACCGCGGCCACCTCGGCGGGTCGCAGGCGAGGCGGCGAGCACAGCCGCGACGCGGGGTGGCCCGGCGCGTGCGCCATGGCGATGTACGGCGGACTGGCCTCCGGCGCGTGATCGTAGAAGCGCGGCAGCGCCGGATGGTCGAAGGTCTGGAGCAGCATCGCCTCGCGCGTGAACCGGAGCGCGTCGTCGGGGTCCTTGGACCGCAAGAACTTCAGGACGACGTCATGGCCGGCACCTCGGTGCACAGCGAGGTGCGCGTCCGCCTTGGCGCCAGTGCCAGCCAAGCCGATCAGCTCGTAGCGGCCGTCGATCCGCTTCGAGGGCGCGCCGCGCTCCGGGTGGGCCGCGAGCACGGCCGCGAGCGCGCGGCCCAGCTCCGCCGCGGTCTGCGTGCGATCCTCGGGCTCGAGCGCGAGCGCGGCGATCAGGACGCGCTCGAGGTCGTCCGGCGCATCGCAACCGGGATGCGCCTCGCTCAGCGACTGGAGCGGCTCCTCGGGCAGCGTGCCGGTCAGGAGTTGGTACAGCGTGGCGCCGAGCCCGAACACGTCGAAGCTGGGATTCGGGTCGACGAGGCCGGCCTCCAGCGGCAGGTAGCCTGGGGTGCCCAGTGCCTTGCCCATGCCCGTCTGCCGCGGCCGCACCGCCCCGGTCGGGACCCGATAAATTTCTGAGACGCGGACGATCCCGAAGTCGATCAATTTCACCTGCAAGCGATCGTCGGCGTCGGCGAACATGATGTTCGCCGGCTTCACGTCCCGGTGGATTAGGCCCTGACGATGGGCGGCGTCCAGGGCGTCCGCGACCTGGACCCCGATCTGCAGCACCTGCCGCCATGGCAGCGGCCCCGACCTGGCGAGGTACTCACAGAGGTCCGGGCCCTCGATCAGGTCGAGGACGGTGTACAGCTCCTCGCCGTCGCTGTCGTGCGCCAGGACCCGCACGATCGCGGGGTGATCCAGGCTGGCGAGCACGACGGACTCCTGGGCGAAGCGGCACCGGAGGTCCGCGTCCCGCGAGCGCATCAGCTTGACCGCCACGAGCCGGTGTAGCTGCCGGTCGCGCGCCCGCACGACCACAGCCCCGCCGCCGACGCCGACGCGGTCCAGAAGGTCATAGCGACCCCCGAGGCACTTCTTTGGCCCGTCGTCCTGGTCCTTGCCGCTCATGCGCACCTCCGCGGTCCATAAGGAAGGGGTCGCACGAGAAATCAAGCCTGAAGATTGGACCAGTGCTCATGCGAGCAGGCAGCCTCCGATGTTTGAGCCCCCGGGCGCCGGGCCTACGCATCCTCGCCCCTGTTTGACGCGGCACCCTGAACAAGGGTGCCGCATCTCTGCGTGAGCCACGTCACGTCATGATTGCATGGTGGTCATCGCAGCTGGCGTAAAATCCTAGTTCAGAGTTCTCATGCAGGACGAAATCTACACCGAGAATACGACCTTACGTGCATGGCTAGCATTCACGGTGGCAATCCTTGTCGGCGGACTCCTGATAGTTCTGTCACTCTTTCTTGCGAACCCGATATGGCAAGGGATCGTCAGGGAGTTTGGATCATTGTTTCTCGTGGCAGGCTCGGGCGGAGTAGTGTGGGAACTAGTGGTGAAACGTGCATTCGCGCGTGAGATATTGGCTCTTGCAAGGTTGCCCGCATCTGCGATCTCCGCCGGAATCCGCGACCTGAATCAGAATTTCTACGAAATCATCAGCTGGGAAAGCCGACTGAAAACCGCGACGGAGATTGATATCTTCGCCGTGCGCGCCAATACATGGAGAAGCAGATATCATGACAGCCTTAAGAATAACACCAATTCGAAACAGTGCGTGCGCTTAGTCCTTCCGGACCCGGAAATTCCTGGAATCATCTCTCAGCTCGTAATACGGCTCGGGGGAGATGAAAACAGTGTACGAAACGACATCTTGACCGCTGCAGCCGAGTTCAAAGAGCTCCTTGGCGATAGGCTAACCGTATACTACGCGAGCTCGGTCCCATTAGTGGGCCTGATGCGGTTGGATGACTTGATGGTCGTCACGTTCCTTTCGCACGGGTCGTCACGCGTTAAGGTGCCTAGCATTGTATGCGAGCGAGGGGGCTGGATGTTCGATTTCGCCATGAGTGAGCTCAGGGTCGTACTCGAAGGTGATAAGCGGATCACTGTGCGTGGTGACTCGGACGGTGTGCAGCCTTCGACGGATCGGCCTCGAGAGTAGACGCTGCCGAGGTTGCGGAGACGCCACGTAAGCTTGCGTGGCCGCCGCCCCCGGCGACCCACAGCAATGCAAGACGAAATCGTTTTCGCCCGAACTTGACGACGCATCGCACGCTTGACGTGGGTCCTGCGCATCGATATTCTTGGACGATGACGAGGGTCTGGCAGATAGCGGCGGGTGCTGGCGGGCGCGACTACTCGGCGCTGTTCCTGGCACATGACCTGATGTTTCTTGGGCCAAGCTATCCGGGAAAATTCGACCGGGCAACGTATGAGAAGGAGGCCGTAGCCGGCGACATCAACGGCCCTGCGGTTGGAATGATCGATGCATTCTGTGGTGCCGTCAGCGAGGGAGATATTGTCCTTTTGCGTCGGGGCAATCTGGTCTTGGCCATCGGTGTGGTCCATGCGGAAGGGTACTGTCATGATCCGACGTTCGATGATGTGCATGGCTGGGACGTCGGCCACACACGGAGGGTCGTCTGGCAGGACCATCTGACCGCCGAGCTTGCCACAATTCAGGTGACGTCGAACCTGTTCGCCAGCCGCATGCGGACCTTCGCGCGTGTCTACAACGCGGACGTGCTGGGTCGGGTGCAAGCTCTTTTCCCGCGCTGTGCACCGCGGCCGTTACGGCCGCGCCCGCTGCCGCTGCCGGAGCCCCTCACGCTGGACGCGCTGAGTCAGGCACTGAGCGCCCGCGGTCTCGACGGCGTGGTCGTAGAGCGCGTATCACAAGCCATCGAGCATCAGCGCCAGCTCCTGGCTTGGTACCGCGAATTCGGAGGCCGGTCGTCGCGGCCCAACGAGCACGAAGTTGTCGCCCACATGATCCTGCCGCTGTTGCGGGCCCTTGGCTGGTCCGAGCGGCTCCTCGCGGTCGAGTGGCAGGACGTCGACATCGCGGGGTTTTCGGGTGCTCCAACCGACGCCAGCAAGTGCGTGCTTGTCTGCGAGGCAAAGGCGTTATGGCACGGCCTCGATGGAGCTCGGGAGCAGGCAATTGGCTACGTCGAGGGCCTGGCACTGACCAGTTGCCGCAGCATCGTCGTAACCCAGGGTGCACGGTTTTACCTGTACCAGCGTGCGGCGGGCGGATCGTGGCCGGAGACGCCGACCGGTTACATCAATATCGAGCACATCAGGACCGACCATGTCACATCGCCCGGCACGGACGCTGTAGCGACGCTGCTTGCGCTGATCCCGGCCGTCGTACTCGGCAACACACAGTCGGACTCGGCAGGTGTGCCGACGACTGCTGAAGTAGCGGCACCATCAGCGTGACCCGTCTCTGACCACTACCCGCATTCTACTCAGGGAGAAGATTCATGCTATTCATACCATCGGACGAGATCCAGACACGGCTGATCAATGAGCGAGTTGGAGTGTTTGCGGATTATTCGGAGAATGCGCCTCACAACTGGCTACTCGCAAAGTTGCCGATGAGTGCCCTTCGAATTATCCACGCCGGAGCGGGGACTTCGCTAAGCGTGTGGGTGACTGAGACTGATGGCGGGCGGATAGCGGCGCTCGGGCTCATAGTGCACGACGATCCATTCTCGCCGATCTGCATTTTCGGCGCTTGCCGTAACCATGAAGAGGTCAATCGCCTGCATGCAGTTCTGTCCAGCGGTGCTTTTCCGCTTCAGTTCTACAACGAGAACACGCTGCCTATCCTTTACGCTTCGTGTCGCGTAGAGGTCACGCTGGCCCGACCCGTGATTGACCTTCTTCCGACGGTGCTCTTGCAGGATTCTCAAGTGGTGCGACTGCAAGCCAACGATGCAATCGAGGAGTGGGTCAGGAGTGGGTCTAGCCTGAGAGTTATTGCACACTGCGCTCTCCCTATTGCACTCGATCAAATGGAGACTCAGCGCATCGAGGTCATCGGCAGCGGAGAAGTAGGTCTTAACGTGCAGGATGAGGGTGGCGAGCTAGAGAAACTGGCATTTCAGAACCTGGAGCACATCTATCCTTTTGGGACATTTCTCAATCCTTGGGTGGGAGAAGGGAAGAGTCGGCGCGAACTCTGCGACGTTCTTGCAGTGTCACGAATTCAAGGGCTAGAGGAGGAGGGGATTATCGTCGTCCAAAGCAAGGTCGCGTCCTCGGATGCCTCGGCCTTGGTGCGATCAGCCGATCGGAAGGTAAGAAATATCAAGCACAACATTATGGCAGCAATCAGGCAACTGATCGGCGCAATCCGAGATCTTCGTGGCGACTCTAAGATCTTTCACGCCGACGGCAGACCTATCGAGGAGGAACAATACCCGGACGCGTCTTTGGATCTCAAGCCTCTCTTGCTTCGCGAGCGAGCTTCAAAAACTGGCCACGGGATTGTGCTGGTTTCTGAGATGCATGAGTTAGTCGATTGGCCGTCCATTTTTGATGCGCTCAAGGATGCGAGTGCAAAGACCGGCTATATGTGCCAAGTGCTTGATCTTCACGAGTTGGGGCAAATTGTTCTGCACTCACAGCAGCCGGCAGTGTTCGAATGTAGGCTTATCGAGCGATGGGAAGCCATGATCAAGAGCAAAAATGCTCTTGTAAGATGCAAGTTTGTCTAGTTCAGGGATGGAACCATGTCCTCCCCCGACCGCTCTTCGGACGAATCCGTTGCCACGTTCGTGAGCGTGCTGTGCACACACCGCATCGTCGTGATCGAAGGCGAACACTATGTCGTGCTCGGAGAAATTCCTGGGATCGGACCTATCCTGGTCTGGTTCACGCCGCCAGCAGACTAAACAACTTCTCGGGCCGGGGCTTCGGTCATCGTGTGGGCCTAGGACGGGTGGCGCTCGAGCGCGAGCACCACGTTGCTGAGCAGCACCGCCAGGTAGGCGTGCTCGCGGCCATGGCGGTGATCGGTGGCGGTGCGGTCACGCAGTCGACGCAGCCGGGCTCGCGTCGTCTCTTCAAGCTTGCGAAGGGCCCGGCGCAGCGTGCCAGGGTCGGCCCGCAGCAGTGCGGCGCGGGGGATGCGAAAGATCGTCAAGCGTTCGCTACCGGTCGGATCGAGGTTGCGCAGAGCGTCAAGCGGCAGCACGAACAGTTCTGCGAGCGCAAGATCGTCAAGGACGATGAACCCGCCGCGGTGCGGTAGCTCGCCGCGCGTCATGCACTGATCTTCCATCAGTAGAAGCGCGCCGTCCTCGGTCAACACGTCGGCGATCTGACGGAACGTCGCCAGCCAGTCGGTCTCGGCGATCTCGTGCAGGACGTTGCAGAGCACGACCGCATCCATCCGCGGAGCAGTCGAGAGCGTGAGCGCTTCGAAGCGATCGATGTAGAAGGAGCCGGCGCCCTGGTGAAGGGCGTCGATGTGCCGGCGGCACGCGGCGGCGTCCTCCTCGCTAACGAACCGCGGGTCGTTATAGGCGTGATACAGCATGTCGGCAGGTCGGCCGTGCTCCGCGAGCGCGCGCGCGAGCCGGCCCTTGCCTGCAGCGTAGTCGAGTACGCGGACCGACCGCTCACCCCGAAGGCCCTCGAGCAACCCGCAGAACTGCGTGGCCTGGGGGTCTCCGGGGTGCAGATGGACGCTGTCGGGGGCGACCAGGCTCTGCGCTGCGAAGTTGTAGAGCGACAACGCATCGGCATCGGCGAGAAAGGTGCGCAGGTCCTCGCGACCATGTTCGCCGAGCAGGCCATTTAACACCCGCTCCACCTTGTTGCCCGCATACTCCATCCGGCCGTCGTGGACGTAGTAGAGGCCGTCGACGCCGAAGTGCGCGAGCACGGACGGCGAGTGAGTGGCGACGAAGATCTGCGCAGCGCCGCGGGCGCGTAGGGCCTCGATCGCCGCGATCGTCGCGCTCGGGTGCAGGTGCAACTCGGGCTCGTCGAGCATGACAATCGCGTTGGTCAACGCGCCAGCGCTCTGGTGGATCGTCAGGGCCCACGTTAGCAGGACCTGCTGGCCCTCTGACAGCTCGTCGGGATCGAATGGGCGGCCGCCGATAGAGAGCTTCGGCTCGTCGCGCTCGAGGTCGAAGTCTTCAACCTGCAGCGGCACCCGCAAGAACGCAGCGATCAGGTCCCAGAGCACCCGGGCGTCGGCTAGTTCGCGGGCGTGAGTCCGCTGGAACGCAGGATGCTCGCCGAGATAGATGAGTCGCGCCAGCGTTGACAGGTGCTCGCGAAGCTTCTCGCGGGTCCGAAACATCCGCACCCGGCGGTGCTCGGTGTCCAGGTACTTCTCCTTCGCTAGCCCGCTCTCCTCGCGGCACAGGTCGCTGCCATCGAACGAGCGATAGTAGTGTTGGTAGGGCGATTTGTAGTACTTAAGCAAGGCGGTGCGAGGCAGCTCCTGGCGAGCAACCGCCTCATACACGCGGTTCGGCTGCAGTGTGATGTTCGAGGTCAGCGCGTCGAGGCGATCAATGACGCTCTGCGCAGACGGCAGCGGATCATCGGTCGGGCGCGGCGCGGCGTCGGGCTGGAGCAGGCCGGAGTGGCTCAGATAGGCGAAGATCCCGAACAGCAGCTCCGCTCCATTCGCCTTGGCATCCGCTTCGCTGAGCGTCCCGGCCTGGATGCCCGCTCGCACGGCGGTGAAGGTCTTGAGCGCCTGCTGCCGCTGCATCAGCTTGCGGTGGATCGCCCACTCCTGGATCAGCAGCTTGAGGTAGCGGGTCTTGCCGCCGCCGTTGGGGCCGGTCAGCAAGACCACATCTCTCAAGTCGCGGAGCTGACCGCCGTGGAGTCCGAACATCTCCGCGAGCTCTGGCCTGAAGGTGATCGCGCCGATCATGGCCGGCATCCTGCCACACTCGCCGGGCTTCGGGACACAACCCGGCGGGCCCGACGGGGCGACGGCCCTGGCGTGCGTTCCCGAGGTCACCCATGGCGGCCGAGACCCGAGAGGGTCTCGGCCGCCATCGTCGTCGACGAGCGAGGGAGATGCGGCGGGTTAGACCAGGTCCAATTCGCGGAGGACCCGGAGCAGCAAGGCCAGGCGCAAGAGGAGCCGGAGGCAGACATCAAGGGTTCGGAGCGGGCGGGAGGCGAGAACGTCGGACCTGGACATGCCCCGAGCTTGTGCTGTCGGTAGTTGATTGATAATCAACCAATCTTCGGAGCGCGGTGCACGACGACGATCTCACACCCGATCAGAGGCGCGCCTGGGAGCAGCAGGTCACGCCCCGTTTCGGCCGTGGCGTTCGGACCCGGGTGGCGCAGGCGCTCCAGGCGGCGAAGGAGGGAGACCTCGCCAGCTGGAAGACGCGGCTGACGGGTTTCGTCCGCGGTGAGGCCAAGGACCTGCAAGCCGTGTTCGCCTCGGCGAAGCGGCGCAAGATCGTGGCGCAGGCGCTCGGGGTCGACGAGACGGAGCTCGCGGTGTGGCTATCGCGGGCGCGCGGTCTGGAAGTCGACGACGATCCGTTCAAGACGCTCGTGCCCGGCTTCGAAGAATTCGGGCCCGTACCCGGGCACATGACGCCGATGCTGCCTCCGATCCAGTACAGCGCAGCGATCGACCACGGCCATGGGCCAGCGCTCCAGTCGGGGCACAACGCCCCTTGGCCTGGCGTCCTGTGCGAGCACCTGGCGGCCCGCTCGCCCCGCGTCGGTCACGTCGTCTGGATCCTGGGCCCGCCCGGGAGCGGCAGAACCGCGCTGCTGCGCGCCGGCGCGTCCGCGCTGCGAGAGGCCGGCGAGCAGGTGAGCTTCTGGGGGCGCGTGAGGGACCCATGGACCGTGCTCGCCTGCGACGACGTCGACCAGCTCGACCCGTCCGAGCGCGAGAAGCTCCGGGTGGCCCTCGGCGACGGGCATGGTGGGCGCGTGCTGTTGCTGTCGGCCGACGTCGGTTCGAAGCTCGATCCGATGCTGGCGAGCCACTGCGTCTTCTCGGTCGTGCCGGTGCACATCCCCTGGGCGCAGATCCTCTGCGAACGCCTCGTCGCGCTGGCGCAGGCTCGATGGTCGCTCTCCTTGAATCTCGCGGCGCTACGCGCCTGGCTGGAGGACGAACCGCTCGCGCTGGCCTGGGTCCCGTCGCCGGCGTCGCTCGGCGTCGTGATCCGCATGGCCGCGGACGGTCAAGCGCTCCCGCCAGACCTCCCGACCGTATTGCAGCGCTCGATGCATCACCTCGCTCGCCGGGCGCGGCTGAGCGGTGACGAGAGCAGCGCCCTGATCCTCGAGCATGTGGGCGCGGAGGCGCTCGCCGCGGCGGTGAGCCATTCGTGCCGCAATGGTCCTGGCGTGTTGACGCTGCGCGCCGTAGCCGAGGCGCTCGTCGCGGCCGCGGCTGGCTGCGCCGGGGCCGTCGAAGGCGCGTGGGGCAAGCTGGGCGCGCCAGGGATGCTCGCCGTCGCCGAGCGACTGCGGCAGCTCGGCGTCCTCGGCAGCGCCGGCAAGGGGCTGCGCGTCGTGTCGTCGGTGGTCCTCGGCGCCGCGCTGGGACAAGGGCTCGCCCGCGGGGGCATCGACGCGCCGTTGCTCGCCGCCGTCGTCCTCCGTTCCGAGTGGCACCTCGCGCTGCTCGCCGCTGCGCAACAACTCGGCGACATTGCTCCCCTGCTCCGCGCCCTGCTCGCGCTCCCGCCGGCTCGGCTCTGCCAGGTGCCCGCGGCGATGTTGCCGGTGCTGGCGATTGGGGTCCCCTGCAGTGCCCCCAAGGTCCTGCGACGGGCCTATCACCTCTGTCTGGCCTGGTGGCTCCGCGCGCCGCCGGCCCCCCGCCAGATGCGGATGACCCTCAGTCTCGCTCCGCACGCGCCAAGGCACGAGTTCGCGCGACCACACCCGTGTCTGCAACTGGCCGCGGCTGCAACCCACCACCGACGGAGCCTGCCGAGCGAATGGAGCGTCGAAGCGCTCAACAGCGGGCTGCCCGCACCCTTGCTCGAATACGCCGCGCTTCTCGGGCTCGCGGCACCAACCGGCGAGGAGGCTCTCAATCTCCTCGCGGTCGCGGCCCCTTGGTCCGGCGATCGGATCTTTGCCGCCGAGTTCTGGGCTCGGCTGCCTCCCCGCGAGTCCTGGAAGATCCTCGCCAATCTGTCGAACGAGGACATCCAGCTATGGTGGCACCGCTTCGGCGCCGCGCGACTCGCCGAAGCTCCCGACGGAGCGCGACGGATGGTCGGCCTCATCGGCGGCGTGTCGATCGTCTCGGCGATGCTCCAGGCGGAGCGAGGGACGGCGCTCTGGCGGGCAGCCCTGTCGCTCGCGCTCCGTGAGGACGGGGAGCGGGCGCTGCCTGCCTGGAAGAGCGCGCTCCGTTTCACGCTCCAACGCGGTGGCCCCGCGAACCTTCAGGCGCTCCAGACGATCTGGCAGGAACTCCCCAGGGCACTGCGTGCACCGACGGCAGAGGCTTCGATCAAGATCCTCGTTGCCGCCGCGCGTGCTAGCCAGGCCCTCCCTGATACGGTCGCCTGGCTCGTTGCCGACGTGGTCCCCGATGCGTCGCTGGCGGTCCTCTGGCGCGAGTTATCCGGCACACAGCGGGGCACGCCACCATGGCAGCAATTCCTGAGCCGTGGGGTCCGCGAACTCGACGTGCTCCGCTGGGCCCTGAAGACGCTGCCGACCCACGCGCTGGAGGTGAAGGACACTGCACAGGGACAGGCGATCGCCGAGTTGCTCGGCCGCGACGACGTGGCGGTGCTCGCTGCCCTGGTCCGTCGGCGCTCGCCCTGGCAGGAGGCTGCTCTGCACCGCCTCTGTGTGCGCACCGATAGCCCTGCGCGACGGGCCCGGCTGATGCTGGCGGCCGAGGCCGACGACATGCTCCGGCCCATGCTCCTGCAGACGCTCGCCCCGGACGCGACGAGCGCGGAAGAGAATGAGTGGCGGCGACTCGCCCACCGCGCTCCCGATGCCGAGGGATTCATTCTTCATTTCGTCGCGGATCTCGCGGCCGGAGATCCGCGGTGGGAATACACGGTGGCCATCCTCACCTACCTGGGCGGGCTTCTTGGCGAGGAACGAGCAGCATCGGCCTGTCATGTGCAATGGATGCGACACCTGCCTCGAGGGACACGTAGCACGGATCCCCATGAGCTCCGCCGCCAGCTGCGCGGGACCTCCGCCGGCCACATCCTCGCTGAGCTGGCGAGCTGCCTCGTGCTCGCCGAGAGGCGCGGCCTCAGCACTGACGCGGTAGCCGCGGCGCTGCTCGAACAGCCGGACCTGCGGGCATGTCTCGCAGGAGGGCTCCAGACCCCGATCTGGCTCGCGCTTGCCCGGGTCGTCCGTGAAACGCAATGGCTGGACCTGCTTGAAGGTACAGCCAAGGAGCAGGCGCTGTTGTCGGCCCGCATCGGCAACTTGCTCAACGAGCCGCGGCTCCTGCGACTCATCATCACGAGGCCGCGTCTGGTGGCGGCTGTGGCCGACTACCTGTGCTCGCCTGCGATCCAGCCGAACCCGGAGTGGCTCGCTACCCTGTGCGAAGCGCTCCCGCTTGAGGCGTTTGAACCGGCCACCTGTCGGCTCTGGAGCCTCTACCTCGTGATTTCGGCCGAAGCAGGCGGCGAGCGCTTCGCGCGGTGGCTCGACGGTCTCCCCGAGGCTCTGCGACGCACCTGGTGGGCAGGTGTCCTTCCTCAAATCCCGGAGGGCATCGCGCGGGATGTCGCGTTACGCGTGCTGTTCGGAGAGAGCCAGTGACAGCTCCTCGCCCGGCTCTCACTGTACGACACCCGCGCCGAGCGGTTGGCGTCGCCCGCCTCGTGCGCCGCGCCATCGCGTTCGACCGCAACACCCAGCTGCGCGCGTCCTGTTGCCGGCCTGGCCGCGGACCGTCCTTCCTGCTCCCGCCAAGCCGCCCGTCTCGGCGCCGCCGTCGAGCAAGTGGCCGATAGCGCGCTCGGCGCATTCGACGCAGCTTGCGCCTGCGGACATGCGTAAGGCAGAGTGTAGATCATGGGAGAGAACTCCAGGAAGAGAAAGCAGCGTCACCTCGACCGCGCGTCGGCCAAAAGTCAGACCCCTGCTCCGAAATCTCCGCTGGTTGCCCGGACGGGTCTAGCGGCCCCGGCAGGCGTCGACATCGTACGACGAGCCAATGAGTTTTTTAGTCGTCCTGATCTGGTTCCTGGCTGTTACGACGATCCAGATTTCCAGGCGTTGGAGCGACTAGATCGTACGGTCCTTGAAAGGTATGCTTTACATGTCCTGACCGAAGGGGCGAAGCGCAACTCTGGTCGAGACGACGCAATAAGGGGCGTGGTCGAGAGATTTTCTGCGGCTCTTGCTGCGATGAGTCCGGCGGAGTCCATCGGACAGTGCGTGCATATTGCAGCAAAGCTCATCCGCAGCTTGGAGATGATAGGAGTCTGGTGCTTTGGCACAAAAGGAGCCACTAGCGCCTACACTACTGACGGGAAGAACCCGGATGGGACGCACTTTTACGCGATCGACGACGTAGATTTCCGAGGGGGGACCCCCGGTCACCTCTGGGTTGTCGCGCCTCCATTCATGGTGATCGATTGCTCGATTTTCTATCAGGGCTGGGAGCCCACGGTGAGGGTGGCCATGGATCGTTTGGTGCTCTCGCGGACACCGATCTCTGAAGCTCCCGATTTTAACAAGCTGGCGGCTCCCACTTACCGAGGAGATCCTCGTGCCCGTGCGAAATTTGCGCAGCTTCGTCAGACGTTTTGGCCATGGCTCAACTGTTTTCGTGTCGAGCTGGAGAGGGTTCGGCTTCACTATGTGCCTTACGGAGTAATGTTGCCCCTGGAGCCCGCAACGGCTTATACATTCGGTGGCCATCCTCTGACCACATTCATCGAAGGTCTGTGATTTGCCGCCCGAGGCCCCGGGTTCGCACCCCCGATGGAGAAATACGAACGTCGGCGACAATGCATTTACTGTTCGACACAGTATAAGTGCACATTGGCGATGCAGCCGCTATTTTCAAAGAACGACCAGGTTGAATCGGTGCTGGCACTCAAACCAATGCCGCCCGATTCGAATACTCCTGACTCATCCCAGTCCGCGCAGAATTTGGCTCCTAACGACGGCTCCCCGCTCGCTAACGTGCCGGTCCAGGCCAGTGTGTCCTGCGTCATGGACTTCTCGTCGACCATGATCGGGTTCTCGAGCGTGCCCGAGGTCAGGGCGTCCCAGTCCTGCGCGACCACCAGACCGTTGACGAGGACGTAGCGACCACGTGAATGCTGAAGACGGTCGGAGGCGGACATGGCTGGTGTGCTCAGCCACGCCTTGAAGGTCAGGAAGCGCGGGAGTTCGGCCTTCGCGGCGAGGCTGCGGCATCGCTGATCCGCGCCGTATAGCCCCCCGAGCGCGAAGCCTTGGTAGACCTCGCTGGTAATAAAAACGATGGAGTCCTTTGCGCACTCCTGGCAGCCGTCGCCTGGCGTCGCGTTGCCGTCATCGCAGGTCTCGTCCCCCTCTACGATGCCATCACCGCACACCGGAAGCATCGGCCCGGTGGTGCTGCTCGTGGACTCCGAACCGTCGCTCGCGGTCCCCTCGCCGGATGTCGAAGTGTCAGAACCGCTACTGGCTGTAGACATGTCAGAGGTCGTCCCGGTGCTGGTGCCGGTCGACGCGTCGCCCGATGCGTCGGAATCACTTCCGCTCTCGCCCGTGCTCGATGAGCACTCGGTGACGCCGCGCTCAGCGATGATCGCATCAATTTGCTCGACGACGCAGCCTGAGAGCAGAGCCATCGAGGCCAGCAAGGGGCATGGGCTTCGAATAATTGTCGTGTGGCGCAAGGTTTATCTCCGGTTTATTGCTCGAAACAATAGATTGGAAATTCTGTGAGGCAGTTGAACACCGAAAAGCTGGTCCAGTGCTCGACCTTGACCCACGGCATGTTGACGCCGCTAAAGCCCGTGTGGCCCTTGTCGGCTGCATTCGGGCTCTTCCAGCCCTGGCAGGTGAGCGTGTCCTCGGCAAGCGCACCATTCGGCCCAGTTCCCGTCCATACGCCTTCACTCGGCATGGCCACGCCTTTTTCGGTCACGAGGATGCCAATGTCGGGGCCGTTCAAGATCAGGTCATTCCAGTCGTCAGCGATGCGAACCCCGTCCGGTCGAACGTAGGGCGTGCCGGCGGTCTTGGTGAAGCCCATGTCCATGTTGGCGGGGGTGAACACTGCATCGCTGATCCATGCCTTGAAGTTCAGCGCGTTGTCGATCCCCGCATCGGCGGCCAGTTCTTGACATTTTTCGTGGGCGCCGTCCGCCCCGTTGAGCTTGCCCCCCATGTAGGCAACGCTGCTCAGAAAGACCAATTTGGCTTCGTAGCGGCAGCCGTTCGTGCATGGGACGCTGTTGGGCAGGAATTCGCCGGACCCGTTGTCGGGGCCAAGGTCACACTCCTCGGCGTCCTGGATCTCGCCATCGCCGCACCTCGGCCCGTACTTGCATTGGGTAGTGCATCCGCCGTACACGCTGTCGTTGTTCTCGGAGCCGTTGTCGCAGCTCTCCTGGCCCGCCCAGATCAGATTATCGCCGCACTTTGGGAGCTTGCACTCGAGGGTGCAGGCGCCCTGATCGTCGTTTTCGGCGGCGCCCAAATCGCACGCCTCGCCCGGGTCGAGGACGGCGTCGCCGCAGCTCGGGGACGGGGCGGGCTCAGTGCTGTCGCTAGACGGTTCGTTACCCGTGGTCGACGAGCCACCGGTCGAGCCTCCGCTGGTCGAGCCCGTCGACGTGGTGTCCATGGGCGCACCTGTCGAGGTGGAACTGGTCGCGCTGGTGGTCGGGAGGCTGGTGGTCGGCGGGTCCGTGCTCGCGGTGGAGGGCGAGTTGCTCGCTGTTTCGAGGTCGACCGGCCCGCCTCCAGCGTCATTGCCCGAGTGACAGGCGATGGTGAGCAAGGGCCAGGAGAGCGAGATGAGGGGCGGGTAGTGGCGCTTCATGAGACCTCGAGAGGACATCGTCGGGTGTCTCCTGGAGTCGGTCAACGCGCGGCGCCGAGCTTTACATGAAGGGTCAGGCCGCCGCCCGTGGGCGACCACCAGGGCGCCGCGGACCAGCGTTTCGCGCGGGCGGAGCGACGGGCGAGTACCAGCAAAGTTGTCCCGAGCGCAGCCGTCACGCCCGCGGCGATGCCGGTGCCGATGGCGATGCGGCGGCCGGCGAGCGCGTGCTCGCGGGCCGTCTGCAGGTCGCTGTACTCGGCCAGCGTGAGCGGGCAGTCGGCCGGCTTGTCGTTGATGTCGGCGACTCGCGCGCGCTGGCTGGCCTCGGTGGCGAGCCCGTAGGTCATCACGCCCAGCAGCACGGCGCTGAGGCCGAGTGTGACGCCGCCTGCGATCTTGAGCTGGCGCGGTGGGATCACATCGGCGGGTGGCTTGGCTGCCGCGGGTGGTGACGTGGACGGCGGCTCGGGGGCGGGCGCCGAGGGCTCGGGGGTCGGGAGGGCCGCGGTCACAGGCGGTGGTGGCGGCTTGCAGGCATCGGGGCCGAACGCGGCGAGCTGCTGCGTCGCCTCCTCGTGGCGCGCGCGAGCGCTGCGGGTCTCGAGCTTGTCAGGGTCGTCTGGAAACGCGGCTGTCAGCGCGTCGGCGTGCTCTTGCAGGATGCTCTGGAGGCGGCATATCGGCGCGGCCTCGCCGGTCTGGTCGTGGAGGTCCAGGAGCGACGAGCGCATCGAGCCGACCAGCTGCTCGCGGCCGGCCAGGTCGCGGCGGGCGTCGGGCATCGACTGGTAGGCCGCGTAAAACTCGTCGACGGCCGGCGCGAGCTGGCCGGCGTCGTAGAAGCGCATGGCCTTCGCGTTGTACTCGGCGGCCTCCGGGGACAGGACGCCCTGGGCGGGTGCGAGGACGAGGAGCAGTGCGAGGGCGTGGAGCATGGACATCACGGGCGACGAGGCGGCGTCGTTCGCAGCTTGAAGACGTGGACGAGGGACGCGGGGTCGCGGGGCGCGATGAGGGGCGTTTGCTTGAGAACCCGGTCGAGGCAGCGGCTGAGGGGCATGTCCGCGGCGCCAGCGACGTGGGCGGAGACGCGCGCGTCGCGGTCGATGTTCACGGTGACGGCGAGCCGTTCGAGGCTGCCCGTTTCCTTGTCGGCGCAACGCTGGACATCCGCGGTTCGGGTCGCGAGGGCCCGATGCCACGCGGCCTCGGGATCGCGGCGCCGGGCGGGCGTCGGGGGACTTGATTCGGACGCCTCGGCGGAGTTTGGCGGGTCGGCAAACGATACCGCGGCCGGGAGCTGGGTCTCGGGCCCAGTCGCAAGCGGGAGCTCGGTGCCCGTCATCGACATGGGCTCGGGCTCGGCAGTCGTCCCAGCGGCCCACGACGACGCAGGTGTTCCCGCGGAGCGGGCCATCGGCGATGCGAGCGTGAGGCCAGCTGTCATCGGCGGGGCCATGTCGTGCTGGCCGCTGGTGGAACCTGCGGGCGGTATCCACGCCGATTGCGACGTGACCAGCAAGGCCACGAGGACACCCGCGGCCAGCAACAACTCGTGCAGTCGAGGACGGCGCGGGATCCTGCTCGGTGCGCTCGCAGCCGCGGTGCGAAGCGCCTCGGCGAACTCGAGCATCGTCTGCGGCCGGTCGTTGGGGCTCTTGCGCAACGCGGACTCGATCACGGCAGCGATCGCGGGCGGAATGTCGGCACCCGCAGCCGCCTCGGCGAGCATGGTCGGCTCGTTGTAGATGTGCTTGGCGAGCACCACAATCACCGGCTGACCGCGCGCCTCGTGGAACGGGAGGCGGCCAGCGAGCACGCGGTAGAGCGTGACGGCCATCGAGTAGACGTCGGAGCGGCGATCGACGGGGAGGCCCGCGGCCTGCTCGGGCGAGGTGTAGCCGGGCGTGCAGAGCATGCGCCCGACCTCGGTGGTCGGCAGGCTGGTGGCGCAGCGCAGCGCCCGATCCGGCTTGACCAGGCCCAGGTCGATCACGATGGCCATCGGCGGGCGCCCGGGCTCGCGCGTGACGAGGATGTTGCCGGTCTTGATGTCGCGGTGGACGTAGCCCCGCTCGTGGATGGCGTGGAGGGCTTCGAGCGCGGGCAACAGCAGCGCGAGCGCTTCGCGCCACGGGATCCGCTGGTCGCGATATTCGCGGACGTACTGCTCGAGGTTCGGCCCGTCGAGCAGCTCCATGGCGATGTAGGCGGTGCTGTCGAGCTTGCCGGTGCCGAACACCCGCACGAGGTTGTCGTGGCGGACCTGTGCGGCGGCCCGGGCCTCCTGGACCATGCGGCCGCGCAGCTCGTCCGAAGCCATCCGCGGCTTGAGCAACTTGATGGCGACGTCGACGCCGAGTTCCTCGTCGGTGGCCTGGAACACGTCGGCCATGCCACCGCCGCCGATGTGGGCGCGCACGGTGTAACGACCGGCGATCACGCGGCCAATGAAGTCGTACTCGATCGCCTGGTCCGTCTGCGGGTCGAAGTCGCCGACGGTGAGAAGCTTGAGGTGGGTACGTTCGCCGGAGCTGGACATCGAGGGGCCCTCCCTGGGCGGCGTGTGCGAAGACGCGCTCGAACTCTAAAGGCGCTGGTGCACGCTGTCCAGACAACTTCCCGGCGCCTCGCGCCGAACCTGGAACGCCAGCGGCACAGTCATGGACTGCTCACGGCCTCCGTGGAGGGCGCTTGTGGTCGGTCGATGCGCAGCTTGATCATCCGGCGCTTGAGCGCGTGCCTGGTGATGCCGAGCAGCTGGGCCGCGCCAACGATGTTCCCGGCGTGCTCGAGGGTAGCGATGCACAGGCGTCGCTCGGCCGCTTCGAGGTTGAGGTCTTCGAGGATGAGCTTCGGTGCCGGCGTGTCCATGGTTGACCTGGTCTCTACAGCACCTGCTTGTTCTCGCGCGGATCAGGCCGGAAGGGCGAGCTGGACCCACCTGTACATCGACGCAGGTGGAGGAATCCGGTCACTTGACCAGAAGCCAGCAGCATTTTTTGAACTTCTTGCCCGAGCCACAAGGACAAAGCTCATTTCGTCCGATTTTGGAGCGTCTCCGGTCGCTTGTTTCCTGCGCCCTCCCTATGCCATCTTTGCGCGGAGCCGGCTCCGCTCTGGCTTCCCCTTCCCCTTTCCCTTCCCCACTCTCGGCAGAGGCCGTCTTCTGGGTTGTATTGATCCAGAGAATCAGTTCACTCGGGATGTACTCCGCCCACATGCTTACGTCTTCGATGGGGGTGAGGTCTAGAGCTTCATGTACAGCATCATCGATCGGCCGCCCGTGAGGGTTTACGATGATCACCTTAGGGGGGGGAGATTTTCTCGCATAGACAAAAGGCGTCAGCGGTGCCCATTCTTTCACCGCTGACAGTCTTAGCATGTGCAAATGGCGATACAGGATAACTCCATCAACATTCGGAAATAGAACGGCATTGCCGTTGTGGTCCTTGGAGAAACTATTGGCGGTAAGCAGTCCAGAATGCGGACTCAGCAGCGAACTCACCGGCTCTTGCACGTAGTCGGTCCATACAATCGCGAGGAGTCGACAGGCATCTGGACGGTGCAACTTATACTCTGAGAATTTGGCTTCCGCCGAAGCGAGGAAGTCCTTCACCGGATTGTCCCTCGGTAAGGTCTTCTCTCCCTGTATAGCATTGACCAACGCGCTACGTGCCGGTAGTTGCCAGTCGTTCTTAGACCGCTGCCGCTCGTACTCGAGCATCTTGGGTGTCTTGACTTCCACCGCAATCCAGGTTCCTTTGTAGCGAAATTCAAATTCCGGATTTTTTCCGCCTTTTGTTGCGCGGGGTTCATGTTGAAACAATGTCTGGCCATTCTCCTTGTCAGCGACCGCGACCGCCCCGCCCGCTACATAGATCTCCGCGCAGATCTGCATGAGGGCTTCAAATTGAAGTTCCCCGTTGCCCCTAATAGAGGCAAGCCTCACAATGAACTCTTCTGCTACCCCTGTGCAAGCTTGCTCGAGCATCCAGAGAGCATCCACAAGTCCTTTGAGGAATGGAAAAACGATTCCCCGCGATCCGTTCGAACTAAAGAACGAGAACATGTGAGACCCATAGGTATGGGGGACTTTGGAAGTGAACATTCTTAAGACGTCATGACTGTGCTTCATGGCCCTTAAACTAGCACAAAACCGCGTCCGCAGAAGAGTGCTCCCGCGTTCGACGGTGGCGCTCGACAACGCCCCTCACGGCTACCACTGCTCAGGTGTACAGCCCCCCCCCGACCGCTCAGCGCATGTCCTGCATCACCGGATTGCTCGGAACGCCCCGCGCCTGGCCGTCATCCGGCCAGGGTCTGTCGCTCTACGTGTCTCCCTCGGGTTGCCAGTTGGTTGCCAAAACTGCGGCATGACGCGGCATGACGCGGCACACCGCCCTCCTCAAATCGCCCCTAACTGCGAGAATTCGGCCGGACGGCGGAAGAGGGGGCGTCTGAGGAGGGCACTCGGATTTCGGCTTGAAGTCGCGATGGACGATGCCGGCCGCGTGCGCGGCCGCGAGGCCCCGGCCCGCCTGCATGTACACGTCGACGATCGCGCGGCGGCCCGCCGGCGTCGCCGGGTCGTGGCGGG
>Ga0075163_10004046_pt1 | contig 19682 bp, 20 predicted proteins | sample JI1023141ADNA_FD_71478 | JGI IMG/M metagenome (GOLD analysis project Ga0075163, IMG submission 71478) | Wastewater effluent complex algal communities from Wisconsin, to seasonally profile nutrient transformation and Carbon sequestration -... | ecosystem: Engineered > WWTP > Effluent > Algae...
GCACCCCAGCATCAACCAGCCTCGCTAGCTGATCCCCCAACCGAACACAGTCCTCCGAAAACGACATGGTCGCCGCAACCTCTCAATCGAGAGTGTTGCGACGACCATGTGAACCCGCCCGCATGTTCCGGGGCGCCTTTCGTGCGCTGACCGTGCTGTTCACGCACCGTGCACGGACACGTCACGCCCCTGATGCCGCCCGGAGACCCACAGGCGCGACCGTGCTGGGCATGAGCACCGCATCCGTCCTCATACCGGCCGATGACATCGACCACGCGACGTCCGGGACACCGAGTCCCCGTTACACCCTGCTGCTGTCCACCGATCCGGCCCATATCGAGGCGGCCCAGCGCCTGCGCCACGAGGTGTTCACCACCGAGCCCGGCTTCGCCATGGCGCGCACGCACGACGGACTGGACGCCGACCGCTTCGACCAGTTCTGCGATCACCTGCTGGTGCGCGAGGACGGCTCCGGTGAGCTGGTCGGCTGCTACCGGATGCTGCCGCCGCCCGGCGCGATCGCCGCCGGAAGTCTCTACACCGCTACCGAATTCGATGTCCGCTCGCTCGATGCGCTGCGGCCCTCGCTGGTCGAGATGGGCCGCGCGGTGGTGCGTGGCGATCATCGCAACGGTGCCGTGGTGCTGCTGATGTGGGCAGGCATCCTGGCCTACCTGGACCGCTGCGGCTATGACTACGTGACCGGCTGTGTGTCGGTGCCGACCCATCCCGCGGGCGAGGTGCCCGGTCGTGGCCTGCGCGGGGTGCGCGACTTCGTGTCCCGCCGGCACGGCGCGCCGGCCGAGTACACCGTGCGGCCCTACCGGCCGGTCGTGATCGACGGACGCAGCCTCGACGAGATCGATCCACCGGACCGCGTCACCGTGCCGGCCCTGATGCGCGGCTACCTGCGCCTGGGCGCCCAGGTGTGCGGCGAACCCGCCCACGACCCCGATTTCGGCGTGGGTGACTTCCCGGCGCTACTGGACAAGCGTCACGCAGACGTCCGCTACCTGAAGCGGCTGCGCTCGGTGTCGCAGGCCGCCGACCCCACCGACAGCGAGGCCCGGGCATGACCGTCGCCAAGGACCACTCCTGGTTGCCGCGCGCCTCCTGTGACGCCAGCTGCATGCACGCCGGCGCCGCCCCGCTGGGGTCACGTCCCGCGGTCTGGACCCGCACCACGCTGCGCATCACCGGAGCCCTGCTGCTGTTCCTGGCGGTGCCACTGCTCGCGGTCCCGCTGCCGGGCCGCTCACACCTGCAGCGCGCCTACTGCCGGCTGATGCTGCGCAGCGTCGGCGTGCGGATCACCGTCTCCGGGGGACCCATCCGCAACCTGCGGGGCGTGCTGGTGGTCAGCGGCCACGTGTCCTGGCTGGACATCTTCAGCATCGGCGCGGTCCTGCCGGGATCGTTCGTCGCGCGCGCCGACCTGATCGACTGGCCCGCACTCGGCGTGGTGGCCCGCATCATGAAGGTCATCCCGATCGAGCGGGAGAACCTGCGCAGGCTGCCCGCGGTGGTCGGCGCGGTGGCGGCACGGTTGCGCAGTGGACAGACCGTGGTGGCCTTCCCGGAGGGCACCACCTGGTGCGGACTGGGGTACGGACCGTTCCGCCCGGCCATGTTCCAGGCCGCCGTGGACGCCGGTCGTCCGGTACAGCCACTCCGGCTGACCTATCACCACCGCGACGGCAGCCCGTCCACCGTGCCCGCCTACGTCGGCGAGGACACCCTGTTGAACTCGATCCGCCGGCTCGTCACCGCGCGCCGCACCGTGGTGCACGTGGCTGTGCAGTCGCTGGAACTGCCGGGTCAGGACCGGCGCGACCTGGCCGCCCGGTGCGAGGCCGCCGTGCGCGGCACTGCCGGACGGGACGCGACACACGGTGTGCACGGCCACCTGACCATGGCGGCCTGACCTCGACGGACAGCCGTACCCGCCCCGGCGGCTATCCTTGATGGGCCATGACAGCCGCTTACCTGGATCACGCTGCCACCACCCCGATGCACCCCGCTGCAGTCGAGGCGATGGTCGGCGCGCTGGCCACGGTCGGGAACGCGTCCTCGCTGCACACCTCGGGTCGGGCCGCGCGGCGACGGATGGAGGAGGCCCGCGAGACGCTGGCCGGCCTGCTGGGGGCCCGCCCGTCGGAAGTGATCTTCACCGCCGGTGGCACCGAGTCCGACAATCTGGCGGTCAAGGGAATCTTCTGGGCGCGCCGCGACGCCGATCCCCGTCGGCGTCGCATCGTGACCACCCCGATCGAGCATCATGCGGTGCTCGATGCCGTCGAGTGGCTCGTCGAACACGAGGGCGCCGAGGTCACCTGGCTGGCGGTCGACGATGCGGGTTCGGTGGCTCCCGAGACGCTGCGCGCGGCGCTGAACAATCCCGACGATGTCGCGCTGATCTCCATCATGTGGGCCAACAACGAGGTCGGAACCATCCAACCGATCGCCGAATTGGCCGCGGTGGCAGCGGAGTTCGACATCCCCATGCACAGTGACGCGATCCAGGCGGTCGGGCACATCCCGGTGGCCTTCGCCGAGAGCGGGCTGTCGGCGCTGAGTCTGGCCGCCCACAAGTTCGGCGGTCCGGTCGGCATCGGCGCACTGGTGCTGCGGCGCGACACCGCCTGCGTGCCGATCCTGCACGGCGGCGGGCAGGAACGGGATGTCCGTTCGGGCACACCGGATGTCGCCGCCGCGGTGGCGATGGCCGCGGCCGCCACGGTGGCGGTGAACGAACTCGCCGAGACCGGTGCGCGGGTGCGTGCACTGCGGGACCGGTTGATCGCCGGGGTGCTCGCGCAGATCGACGATGTCGACGTCAACGGCGCCGACGGTGATCGCCGATTGCCGGGCAACGCCCACTTCACCTTTCGCGGCTGTGAGGGTGACGCCCTGCTGATGCTGCTGGACGCCAAGGGTGTCGAGTGCTCGACGGGTTCGGCCTGCACGGCCGGCGTCGCGCAGCCCTCGCACGTGTTGATCGCGATGGGTGCCGATCCGGCGGCCGCACGGGGTTCGTTGCGACTGTCGTTGGGGCACACCAGTACCGATGCCGATATCGACGCCGCGCTCGATGTGCTGCCCGCCGCGGTGGAGCGGGCCCGCCAGGCCGCGCTGGCCAGTGCGGGGACGCGCCGATGAGGGTTCTGGTCGCGATGAGCGGCGGCGTCGACTCCTCGGTGGCCGCGGCACGGATGGTGGATGCCGGCCACGATGTGGTCGGTGTGCACCTCGCGCTGTCGGCGACCCCGGGCACGCTGCGTACCGGGTCGCGGGGCTGCTGCTCCAAGGAGGATGCCGGTGACGCCCGCCGCGTCGCCGATATCCTCGACATCCCCTTCTACGTGTGGGATTTCGCGGACCGCTTCAAGGAAGAGGTGATCGACGACTTCGTCGACTCCTATGCCCGCGGTGAAACGCCCAACCCGTGCGTGAAGTGCAACGAGACCATCAAGTTCTCCGCGCTGTCGGCGCGCGCGCTGGCCCTCGGATTCGACGCCGTCGCCACCGGTCATTACGCGCGACTTGCCGACGGCCGGTTGCGCCGCGCGGTCGACATCGACAAGGACCAGTCCTATGTGCTGGCGGTGCTGACCGCCGAGCAGCTGCGGCACGCGCTCTTCCCGATCGGGGACACCCCGAAATCGGAGATCCGCGCCGAGGCCGCCAGGCGGGGTCTGGCCGTCGCCGAGAAGCCGGACAGCCACGACATCTGTTTCATCCCGTCCGGTGATACCCGCGCCTTCCTGGGCGCCCGCATCGGGGTACGCCCCGGCGCGGTCGTCGACGCCGGCGGCGCGGTGCTCGCCGAACATGACGGGGTGCACGGTTTCACCATTGGTCAGCGCAAGGGCCTGGGTATCGCCGGCCCCGGGCCGGACGGGCAGCCTCGCTACGTGACGGGTATCGACGCCGCGACCGGGACGGTGCGGGTCGGCGCCGCCGACGACCTGGACGTGGCCCGGTTGACGGGGGACAAGCCGGTGTTCACCGCCGGAACCGCACCGAGCGGACCGGTCGAGGGCGTGGTGCAGGTGCGCGCGCACGGCGGTATCGCCGAGGCCGTCGCCGAAGTACGTGACGGCCTGCTGATCGCCGATCTGCGCACCCCGATACGCGGGGTGGCGCCGGGCCAGACCATGGTGCTCTACCGGCCCGACCCGGCCGGCGACGAGGTCATCGGCAGCGCCACCGTCACCCGGTGATCGGGTAATCGAATACGGTTGGCCGATGAGTGTTTTCGCCGCCGCTACCGGCATCGGATCCTGGCCGGGCACGGCGGCACGTCAGGCCGCCGAGATCATCGTCGGTGAGTTGCACAATCTGCCGTACCTGCCGGAGTTGCCGGCCCGCGGTGTCGGGGCGGACCTGATCGGGCGCACCGGCGCGCTGCTCGTCGACATCGGATTCGACACCGTGGCCCGCGCCTACCGCATCGCACCCGGCCGCAGCGCGGTGCTGCGCCGCGCGGTGAGCTGGCTCAGCGAGGATATCGACGCCCTCGAGGAGGCCTGGGAGAAGGCCGGGCTGCGCGGCTCGGGCCGACCGGTGAAGGTTCAGGCCGCCGGACCGATCACGCTGGCCGCTGCACTGGAACTGGCCAACGGCCACCGGGCCATCACCGACGCCGGGGCGCTGCGCGATCTCGCCGGCTCGCTGGCGGAGGGGCTCGCCGCGCACCGGGCCGAGGTGGCGCGGCGGCTGGACACCGAGGTCGTGGTGCAACTCGACGAGCCGTCCCTACCCGCGGCCATGCTGGGCCGGCTGACCGGGGTGACCAGATTCTCGCCGGTGAACCCGGTCGAGGAACAGGTCGCCGCGGCGCTGCTGGACGAATGTATCGCCGCCGTCGGCGGCCCGGTCGCGCTGCACAGCTGTGCCGCCGACCTTCCGTGGAAACTGTTGCAGCGCAGCACGTTGGCGGCGCTCGCGGTGGATGTGTCGACCTTGGCCGCCGCCGACCTGGACGGGGTGGGCGAATTCGTCGAATCCGGCCGTACCGTCCTGCTCGGGGTGGTGCCCGCCACCGCGCAGCAACAGCGGTGGCTGCCCGCGAACGTCGCGGCGGCGGCAGCGGCGGTCACCGACCGGCTGGGCTTCCCGCGCACCGTGCTGCGCGAGCGGATCGGCATCACACCTGGCTGCGGGCTGGCCGGGGCCACCGAGGACTGGGCCAGGACCGCGATCGGTTTGGCCCAGAAAGCGGCCGACGGTTTGGAAACCGATCCTGACCGAATGTGACAGGCAAACATCTCGGTGGCGTAAGGTGAACGCTGAAGGTTGGGGAGCCAGTGAATCAGTGGAAGCGTTTGGTGACGGCCGGTGCCGGCGCAACGATCGCGTTGACGCTGGTCATCGGCCCTGCCGCCGTCGCAATCGCTGATCCAGGATCCCGCGGATCGTCTTCCGGTCAGTCCGATCGCCGGGCCGCTACCGGCGCCCGCGCCGCGGATTCCACCTCGGCGGGGCCCGCCAGCAACGAATCCGCCGGTGACGCCGCGGGCAGTGACCAGCCCGGCGCCGCGGCGCAGGGCCGGCGGGCTCGCCCGTCGCTGACCACCGCGGACGGCGCACGGACGGTGCGCACGGCCAGAACCGCGCGCACGGCCGATGAGGCCGGCACCGGTGGCGCGGGATTGCGCCCCGTCGCGCCCGCCGAGCCCGTCGGCCGGGCCCTGCCCCAGATCACGACCGCCGCCAGAACACCCCAGCCTGCTGCGGCACCGCAGCCGAGCGTGTCGCCGGTGCCGGCGTCGGCCGACGTGGTCGTATCGGCGCCGACGGCACCGGTGCCCCAGCCGGCCGCGTCGCCGCCCGCCGCGCGGCTGCCCGTGGTCGATATGAGCGTTGCGGTCCTGCCGATCGGGCCCGACCCGCGGCCCGGTCAACCCATGACCTCGCTGTTCGGCATCCTCGGGCTGCTGCTGATCCCGCTGGCCGGCGCGGCGCTGGGCTACCGGCAGGCCCGGGCGGCGCGGGCCCTACCGCCCGCCGGGACAAGCGGGCTACCGCCCGCGTAAATCCTTGCGCAGGATTTTCCCGGCCGCCGACTTCGGGATCGCATCGATGAACGCCACCTGCCGCACCTTCTTGTACGGCGCGACCTGGCCGGCGACGAAGTCCATCACGGCCTGCTCGTCGAGCTCGGCGTCCGGCTGGCGCACCACGAACGCCTTGGGTACCTCCTCGCCGGATTCGGGCTCGACGACCCCGACGACGGCGGCGTCGGCGATCGACGGGTGGCCCAGCAGCACGGCCTCCAACTCGGCCGGCGGCACCTGGTAGCCCTTGTACTTGATCAGCTCCTTGAGCCGGTCGACGATGAAGATGCAGCCGGTCGGGTCCACGCGCGCGAGATCACCGGTGTGCAAGAACCCGTCGTCGTCGATGGTGTCGCGGGTCGCGCTGTCGTTGCCCAGGTAACCCACCATCACATTGGGGCCCTTGAACCACAGTTCGCCGGTCTCGCTGAGACCGGAATCCGGTAGCCCGATCTCCTGCCCGCTGGCTGGGTCGACGAGCTTGGACACCGAGTTGGGCACCGTCCATCCGCAGGAGCTGACCGGCGCCGCGGCACCCACCAACTCCCGGCCCCCATCGAACGGGGTGATGTGGCTGACGGGGCTCAGCTCGCTCATACCGTAGCCCTGCACGAGGGCGCAGCCGAGGCGGGCGGTGACGGCCTTGCCGAGGTCCTCGTCCAGCGGGGCGGCGCCGGACATGATGGCGCGCAGCGAGGACAGGTCGTAGTCGTCGACGAGCGGATGCTTGGCCAATGCCACCGCGACCGGCGGGGCGATGAACGCGTGGGTGCACCGCCGGTCGGCGATATTGCCCAGGAACTCGGCCAGGTCGAAGGCGGGCATCACGACCAACTGGGCGCGGGCGTGCAGGGCGGCGTTGAGCAACACCGTCATCCCGTAGATGTGGAAGAACGGCAGGACGGCCAGCACCACGTCACCGGAGCGCATGCCCTGCAGCGGCCGGATCTGCGCGACGTTGGACACCAGGTTGCGGTGCGTCAGCATCACCCCCTTGGGGTTACCGGTGGTGCCCGAGCTGTAGGGCAACACGGCCAGGTGGTCGGCCGGGTCGAAGCTGACCCGCGGTGCCGGGTGCGCGGGGCCCAGCAGATCGTCGGCGTTGTGGTGCCCGTCGGTCTCGGCGCCGGGGCCGTCGAGCACGATGACCGACGATTCATCGAGGCCCGCTCCGAGCGCGCCCTCCAGCGCCTGCGGTTTCAGCGCCGAGACCGTCACCAGCAGCGCAGCCTTGGAGTCGGTGAGTTGCTTGGTGATGTCCTTGGCGGTGAACAGGGCGTTGATCGTGGTGGCGGTGGCCCCGGCGCGCAGGATGCCGTGGAAGGCCACCGCGAAGGCCGAGCTGTTCGGGGACAGCAATCCCACCACGTCGCCGGGGCCGAGGCCGCGGGCGGCGAGCGCGCCGGCGAACGCATCGATCCGGTCGATCATCTGGCGGTAGGTGAGGGTGGTGCCGGTCTTGGAGTCGAGCAGGGCGACCTGCTCTGCCACCGCGGGGTCGATATCCGCGAAGAGGTAGTCGTAGACGCTGGATGAGGGGATCTGGACCGGGGGGAACGGGCTCTCGATACTCATGGTGGTGCCTATCGAACCACGCTCGCGGGGCCGGCGGGGCGAACTGGGAAGGCCGACTCGTTACCACCGGTACCGGATACCGTAGATTGTCGCCATGGATAACCCGCCCGATCTCCCCGGCGTGCAGCACCGCTATGTCGATCTCGGTCGCGGGGTGAGGATCCACGTCGCCGATGCCGGCCCGGCCGACGGCCCGCCGGTGATGCTGGTGCACGGCTTCCCGCAGAACTGGTGGGAGTGGCATGAGCTGATCGGCCCGCTGGCCGAGGACGGATACCGGGTGCTGTGCCCGGATCTGCGCGGGGCGGGCTGGAGTTCGGCGCCCAAGGACCGCTACCTCAAGAACGATATGGCCGACGATCTGGCCGCGGTCTGTGACCGCCTCGACGTGGGCCCGGTCAAACTCGTCGCGCACGACTGGGGCGGGCCGGTGGCCACCATCTTCATGTTGCGTCATCCCGGCAAGGTCGCGGCGTTCATGGGCCTGAACACGGCGGTGCCCTGGCTCAAGCACGACCGGACGGCGCTGATCAACATCTGGCGCATGTGGTACCAGGTGCCGATGCTGCTGCCGGTGATCGGCCCGAAGGTGATCGACGACCCGAAGGCGCGCTTCTTCCGGTTGCTGGGCTCTTGGGTGGGCGGGGATTTCACCACCCCGGACGAGGACATCGCCTTCTACGTCGACTGCATGCGCAGGCCCGGCTACGCCGAGGCGGGCTCACGCTGGTACCGGACCTTCCAGACCCGCGAAGCCGCGCGCTGGATGCGCGGGGAGTTCGACGACCACCACGTGACGGTGCCGGTGCGCTGGCTGCACGGCACCGACGATTCGGTGCTCACCCCGGAGCTGCTGCGGGTGCTGCCCGAGCACTGTTCGGATTTCGAGCTCGAACTGGTGCCCGGTGTCGGGCATTGGATCGTGGAACAGCGCCCCGAACTGGTGCTCGACCGGCTGCGGACGTTCCTCAAGACCACCTAGACGTACTAGCCCGCGCCGTTTTCTACACCAGGGCTGTAGTCGCGCCGGTTGCGCGACCGTGGTGTAGAAAACGGCGAATATCGCAGCCGGGGAAGAATTTTCACGCGGATCGGCACCGTGAACTAGCGCTCGTCGAGCTGCTTGACCAACTTCTTGCTGGCGGTCATGCGGAACGAGGCGTCCAGCAGCTCTTTGACCTCGTCCCAGTCCACCTCGGCCGCGGTCAGGTCCAGGCCCATCCAGCCGAACGGCCCCATATAGGCGGGGACGTAGAACCGGTCGTCCTGTTCGAGTGCCTTGCGGTCGGAGTCGTCGACCTTGACCAGCACAGAGTGTGGGAAGGCGAGCATCCCCCCATCCGCCTTCATGTTGCCGCCGTACATGGCGAACATCTTCGGTGCGCCGAACACCGGCCGCCCCCAGGACACCTTCTCGAAGGCCTCCGGAAACCCGAGCGCCAGACCGCGCAGCTCGGCGAGCCCGAAATCGTCGTCGGAGAACATGACCGGGTGTGGCACAGGTAGCACCCTATCGGGCCGACCTATCATTTAGGCTAACCTTACTTTTGCAGGTGAGGGGGCTCAGATGCCGACATCGTGGATGGATACCGTGCTCCGCCTGAGCGTGGCGGCGCTGCGCGAACTGATGGAGCCCCGCGGTTTCGTGCTGCACCGTTGGGAGGGCAGCAGCTGGCGCGACGTCGTGCAGTTCAGGCGCATCCAGACCCGGTGAGCGGTGTCGGCGGGCTCCACTAGCCTGACCAGGGTGAGCTCACCGGATGCAGAGGTACGTCAACGCTGGCAGGAACTCGCCGAAGAAGTGCGCGGCCATCAGTTCCGCTACTACGTCAAGGACGCACCTGTCGTTTCGGACGCCGAGTTCGACTCCCTGCTGGGTGAATTGCAGGCGCTGGAGGACACCTTCCCTGAACTGCGCACCCCGGACTCGCCGACCCAGCTGGTCGGCGGCGCCGGTTTCACCACCGACTTCGCCGCGGCTGACCATCTGGAGAGAATGCTGTCGCTGGACAACGCATTCGACACCGATGAGCTGACTGCATGGGCAGCGCGGGTGGGTGCCGAAGTCGGCGCCGATATCGACTATCTGTGCGAGCTCAAGATCGACGGTGTCGCGCTGGCCCTGGTCTACCGTGAGGGCGTTCTGGTCCGCGGCGCCACCCGCGGTGACGGCCGCAGCGGCGAGGATGTCACCAACAATGCCCGCACCATCGAGGACATTCCCGAAAGGCTCACCGGCACCGACGAATTCCCGGTACCCACCGTGCTCGAGGTGCGCGGGGAGGTGTTCTTCCGGCTGTCCGATTTCGAGGAACTCAACGCCGGTCTGGTGGCCGAGGGGAAGCCGCCGTTCGCCAACCCGCGCAACAGCGCCGCTGGCTCGTTGCGGCAGAAGAATCCCGCCGTGACCGCGCGGCGCAAGCTGCGGATGATCTGCCATGGAGTCGGCAAGACCGAGGGGTTCACGCCGGGCTCGCTGCACGACGCGTACCGGGCGCTGGGCGCCTGGGGGCTGCCGGTGTCCACCCACACCGCCAAGGTCCAGGGCATCGAGGCGGTGGCCGAACGCATCGCCTACTGGGGCGAACACCGCCACGATGTCGAACACGAGATAGACGGCCTGGTCGTCAAAGTCGACGATGTGACCCTGCAGCGCCGTCTCGGCGCGACCTCGCGGGCCCCGCGGTGGGCGATCGCCTATAAGTACCCGCCCGAAGAGGTCACCACCAAACTCCTCGATATCCGCGTCAATGTCGGGCGCACCGGACGGGTCACCCCATTCGCCTACATGGAACCGGTCAAGGTGGCCGGATCCACCGTCGGTTTGGCCACCCTGCACAACGCGTCCGAGGTCAAACGCAAGGGTGTGCTGATCGGTGACACCGTGGTGCTGCGCAAGGCCGGCGATGTGATTCCCGAGGTGCTGGCCCCGGTCGTCGAACTGCGCGATGGCACCGAACGCGAATTCGTCATGCCCACAACGTGTCCCGAATGCGGCACCACGCTGGCCCCGGCGAAGGAAGGCGACGCCGACATCCGCTGCCCGAACAACCGCACCTGTCCGGCGCAGTTGCGGGAGCGGGTGTTCCATGCCGCCGGTCGCGGCGCCTTCGATATCGAGGGCCTCGGGTACGAGGCGGGCACCGCACTGCTGCAGGCCGGGGTCATCACCGACGAGGGCGACCTGTTCGGCCTCACCGCCGAGGACCTGTTGCGCACCGAGCTGTTCACCACCAAGGCGGGCGAGCTGTCGGCAAACGGCAAGCGGCTACTCGCCAATCTCGGCAAGGCGAAATCCCAACCGCTGTGGCGGGTGCTGGTCGCGCTGTCCATCCGGCATGTCGGACCGACCGCGGCCCGCGCGTTGGCCGGCGAATTCGGCAGCCTGGACGCCATCATCGCCGCGTCCGAGGCCGAACTGGCCGCCGTGGAGGGTGTCGGCCCGACGATCGCCGCGGCGGTCATCGAGTGGTTCGAGCTGGACTGGCACCGCGCGATCGTCGACAAGTGGCGGGCCGCCGGGGTCCGGATGGTCGACGAGCGCGATGCCGGCATCGAACGCACCCTGGAGGGGCTGTCGATCGTGGTGACCGGTTCGCTGACCGGCTTCTCCCGCGACGAGGCCAAGGAGGCGATCCTGGTCCGCGGTGGTAAGGCGGCCGGATCGGTCTCCAAGAAGACGTCATACGTGGTCGCCGGCGACGCCCCGGGATCCAAGTACGACAAGGCGATCGAACTCGGGGTGCCGGTGCTCGACGAGGACGGCTTCCGCAAGCTGCTCGCAGCGGGGCCGGAGCCCGCGCCCGAGCCGGCCGAGAGCTAGCCGCGCGCGAGCTCGCCTCGGCCGGTCCGAAAGTCGGGGCGGGGTCACTCAGTCGTTGTACGTATCGACCGTGGCCTGCGGGGCGGTCACCGGGGGAGTGAAGATCTTTCCGGCGGTGGGATCGGCTGGTTTCTGGCGACCGTTGCGCGTTCCATCGGCCGTCGTGTCCTGGCTCGGAACCCGTTGTTCTGCTGCGGCTTTGACGTCCGATATGGCTGACGACGGGGTGGTAGCCGCGGCCGGCGCGATCCCGAGGATCGTGGCGGCCAACGCGATGATGCCGATTGTGGCGAAGCTGTTCTTGGGCATTCTTGTTGCCTTTCTGGTTGTGACGGCATGTCCGGCTGTGTCTGAGGCGCGCCGAGGGTGGTGTTACCGTGTGCACTTTCAACCTATGGGCACGCAAGATCGCAGTCACGGGACTCATACCGAACACCAAGAATCGTCTCGCCGCACAGGGGACAAGTCCGACAACTGGACGGAAGCAACAACTTTCGTGCTGCCACGCGACGTGTGGCCCGGCAGCATCGACTCTGCCCGGTCCACCCGGGGTGCGTTCTAGCGGTACCCCGCGCGCATGTCCTCCACGATCCGCGGATTGTCCAGCGTCGAGGGCGCCAGGTGCTGCGGGGCGTTGTCCGGCGGGAACACCGTCGCGGCATCCAGCACCTGCTGGGTCAGAAACCGCAGCGGGGGAGCATCTTCGGCAATCGTGGGCGTGGGTGGCGAGCTGCCGCGCCGGGCCAGCGCAAAGCCCCAGTCGCCGAAGGTCGGCACGTGCACGTGGTATGGGGTGACCGCGAACCCGGCCGAATCCAGCGTGGATACCGTGCGCCAGAAGGCATTCGGTGTCGAGTACGGGCTACCCGCCTGTACCACCACCAGCCCGTCGACCGACAGCACGCGGGTGACCAGCGCGTAGAACTCGCGTGAGTACAACCGGCCCAGCACCGGATTGTCGGGGTCGGGAAGATCGATGATCACCGCGTCGAACCCGCCGGCGGGCAGCGCATCGGGTGTCCGCAGCCACGTCATGGCGTCATCGACCACGATGTCGACGCGGGGATCATCGAGAGCACCACGGTTGGCCTCGCGCAGCGCGCCGCGGGCCAATTCGATCACCGCCGGGTCGAGTTCCACCTGGACGATCGTCTGCACCCCGGGCATGCGAAGCAGCTCGCGGGCGGCCAGACCGTCACCGCCGCCGAGGATGAGCACCGAGCGTGCGCCGTCCCGTAGTGCCGGATAGACCAGACTCTCGGTGTACCGGTACTCGTCGCGCGTCGAGAATTGCAGCCCGCCATCGAGGTAGAGCCGGGTATCGGTGCCGCGGCGGGTCACCACGATCTCCTGGTAGGCGGATTGCCGGTGGGCGATGATCGGATCGGCGTAGAGCCGCTGACGGGTGGTGGCCTGGATCCCGTCGGCGGCCACGATCAACGCGGTCAGGGTCAGCGCGGCGGCGGTGAGCACGGCCAGCGCCGAGACGAGCTGGCGACGGCTGATGATGGTGCGCAGCAGGAACACCGCCACGATCGCCGCGGCGGCCAGGTTGATCATCCCGGTGACCGCGGCGCCGCGGATCATCCCGAGCTGCGGCAGCACCAGAAACGGCCAGGCCAGACCGCCGATCAGCGCGCCCAGATAGTCCGCGGCATTCAGGTTCGCCAGCACCCGGCCGGCGTCCGCCGCGCCGGCGGTGCGGCCCCGCTGCAGCAGTGTCATCAGCAAGGGCACCTCGGCGCCCACCAGCGCGCCGATCACCGCGGTGCCCGCCACCAGCACCCACAGTGAACCGCCGATGAAGGAGAACGCCACATACATGGCCGCAGCGGATACTCCGCCGATCACCCCGAGCAGGGTCTCGACGGCGATGAAGGTGATGGCGGCATGCCCGAGCAACGGTTTGACCAGCAGCGCGCCGGCGCCCAGCGCGGCGACGTAGCCCGCGACGATCAGCGAGGTGGCGACGATACCGCCGCCGTGCAGGCTGGCCGAGAGCGTCAGCAGGGCGAGCTCGTAGATGAGCCCGCACGCCGCGCAGGCCGCGACAGCGGCCAGCAGCAGTGCCCGCCAGCGCGTGGTGCCGGTCATGACAGCGCGGCTGCGTTCACCCCTCCGACCGCCAGCAGGATCACCGCGGTCGCGACCGCACCCGGATGCAGCTTCTCATCGGCGATCAGGTCGCGAAAACGGCCCGGCACCAACACTTCCAGCACCACCAGCGCGGCGCCCTGCAGCAGCACGCCAACCAGCCCGTAGACCAACGCATCGACGAGCCCCTGACCGAGTTCGGCCGAGCTCGCGACGATGGCGGTGGCGGTCACCATCGCCAGCGCCAGGTACATCCCGCAGGCCACCGCGACCGCATTGGGCCGGTGCTGGACGAACACCAGGTGGCGCAGGCTGCCCGGGGTGAGCAGGTCGGCCAGCAGGAATCCGGCGCCCAGCACCGTGATGCCGACGACGGAGTACAGCGCCGCCGCGACCGTGTTCTGGATCAGTGCGCCGCCGTCGAGGGTGCCGAACTCCAGTGCAAGATAAGACGTGTCCATCGGTGTCTCCTGCTCCTACTTCGTTCCGCCGGGTCCCCCGGAGCTACCGCCCGAGCCGCCCGCTGGCGAGCCCGGGGTGAACCCCGGACCCAGAAAAATGAACCCGCCACCGCTGTAGCGGGAATTGATGTCCTCGACCCGAACGCTGCACGGGTACCGGCCGTCCGGCCCGACGATCACGATGTCATCGGGGTAACGCAGATACTCGCTGCCGCGGTCGGAGGCACGCGATTCCGGGGCGTCGTAGGACGCGATATCGTCGGCCACCGACTTCGGTGAGCCGCTGCATTCATAGCGGCCGTCACCGCCGTCCGCCGCGTACTGCCGGTAGTTCTCGCTGACGTGGTTGCGAACATCCTTGTTCAGCAACACCAGTCCGGTGATCAACAGCACGGCGCCGAGCGCGCCCAGCACTCCGGCCAGCGCGAACAGGGCGTTGCGGCTCACGGCTGCCACCGGCTCTCGGTGTGCACGACGACCCCGCCCCGTGCCGCCGGGTACAGATGCCAGGTCTGCCAGTGCCAGCCGGGGCCATCGGGGGTGGCGCACAGCGCCGTGAGCGCGGCCTCGTCGCCGGGGAAACTGCCACCCAGCCAACCGGTCTCGTGCTCACAGCGGTGCCGCAGGTCGGCGGCGATCCCACGGAAGGCGGACTCGTCATGGGCGGCGCTCTGGGACCGCATCCGGTAACCGGGTGCGCTCGCCGAGTCCGGTAGCGCCGCACCGTCATGGTGCTCGGTACAGGACACCTGTTCGCAGAACCCGGCCACGCTGACGACATGGGAGGCGCCGAGCACCCCGAGGACCAGATCCGTACCGTCGGGATGGCGCAGCGTGCAGGACGCCAGCGGCGCCGGGGCCGGGGCGTTGAGCGTCAACCGCAGATTCGCGCCACTGACATCGGCGGGAACCACGCGCAGGCGGTGCAACGGCAACGCGGTGCCTAGGATCCGGCCGGCGGGGCCGGGTACACGGTCAGCTCGCCGGCGCGCACCGGCGTGCCATAGGAGACCTCCCATGCCATGGTGGGCGCCCAGCGTTCGTAGCCCAGCAGGGCGGTGTCGCCGTTGGCGCGGTAGTCCACGTAGTCCATGTCGCCGCCCGCGGGCAGGCCGGTGGTGCCCTCGGTGGTGTAGGACGCGCGGCCGTTCTCGTCGACGGTGAACGACACCCCGTCGACGTCGATGCTGCTGCCCGGTTCGGCAGGCAATCCCGCGCGCTTGTGCCACCACACCAGTTCGAGGCGGCCCTCGTCCTCCTCGACGCTGAACCACACCGGCGGCTCGTCGGCCTTGCCCTCCAGCAGGTGCTCCCACCAGACGAACGGCCCCTCCCGCAGGGTGACCGATCCGCGCACCACATAGTCGGTGCCGCCGTAGCTGACGATGGCACCGGGGCCCAGCTGGCGCGGACCGAAAGTGGCTGTCTCCGAAGCGAATCGCAACGGATCCTGGCGGGCCGAGGGCTGCTTGGGCTGCTTGGGGCGAGTGCGGGCGACGAGGAAGACGATGACGCCCGCCGCGAGCGCGACGATGGCGAGGACGATCAGTAGTTCCCCCACGCAACACCTTTCATCGTGGTCGGCGGCCAGATTTCTACCGTACAGCCTCGCTTGACAGCGGGTTCTCAGCTTTATCAGCGAAGGATGGTGGCCACGATGCCGGCCAGGTAGCCCAGCCGGGCCACCTCCGACGGCCGGAACGCCGGGCCGCCGGCGCGGCCGAGCACGACCGCGGTGAGCGGATCACCCAGCGGGGCAGCGGCCAGTGCGGTATCGATATCGCGCCACACCTGTGGCACCCAGGCCGCGGTGGCGTCCAGCGCCTCGGCGTGCTCCAGCGGCAGCCATGGCGCGGTGGTGGCCTGGGTCTCCGGCGCGCCCGGGCTGCCGGCGATGCGCTCGACGCCGGCCTCGACGGACCTGACCACCGTGCACCAGCCCACCCGCAGCACCCGCGGCGCCTCCTGGGCCAGGACGTGCAGTTTCTCGGCGCGGCCGCGAGCGGCGGCGATGTGGTCGATGAGCTCGAGCTCGCGGTGCGCCTCCAGCAAGCCGGTGTGCGGGCGCACGCTGTCGACATGAACGCCTTTGATGTGTTCGGCCGCGGTGATCAACGTGTCGGGCATCGCACCGGGCGGCAGCTCGACGACCAGATCATCGATGGCGTATCCGGCGCCGCGTTCCACGACGTCCAGGGACAGGATGTCCGCACCCACCGAACCGAGGGCGACGGCCAGTGAGCCGAGACTGCCCGGTCGGTCCTCCAGCTGGACCCGCAGCAGATATGACGGCACGGCCAACACCCTGTCACAGGGGTTGGGCCTCAGCGACCCGGGGATTGCAGGGTGACTAGGCTTGCGGCCGTGTCACAGATTTCCCGGGACGAGGTAGCGCACCTCGCGCGACTGGCCCGGCTCGCCCTGTCCGACGGTGAGCTGGACGGTTTCGCAGGCCAACTCGACGCCATTTTGGCCCATGTCGGCCAGATCCAGTCCGTCGACGTCACCGGCGTCGAAGCCACCGACAATCCCCTGAAGGTCCTCAACGTGACCCGGCCGGACACCGTGGTGGCGGGGTTGGCGCAGGACGAGGCACTGGCCGCGGCGCCGCGCGCCGAGGACGGCCGGTTCGCCGTGCCCAGGATCTTGGGAGAACCCGAATGAGCTTGATCCGCGAGGATGCCGCCACGCTGGGCGCCCGGATCGCGGCCAAGGAGGTGTCCTCGACCGAGGTCACCCAGGCCCATCTGGATCAGATCGCCGCCACCGACGAGCGCTACCACGCGTTCTTGCATGTCGCGGCCGACCGGGCGCTCGCCGCGGCCGCCGAGATCGACACCATGGTCGCCGCCGGTGAGCAGCTGCCCTCACCGCTGGCCGGCGTGCCGCTGGCGCTCAAGGATGTGTTCACCACCACGGACATGCCGACCACCTGCGGGTCGAAGATCCTGGAGGGCTGGAACCCGCCATACGACGCGACGGTGACGACGCGGCTGCGCGCGGCCGGCATCCCGATTCTCGGCAAGACGAACATGGACGAGTTCGCCATGGGCAGCTCGACCGAGAACTCGGCGTACGGTCCGACCCGCAACCCGTGGGATACCGACCGGGTCCCGGGTGGTTCCGGCGGTGGCAGCGCCGCCGCGCTGGCCGCCTTCCAGGCGCCGCTGGCGATCGGTACGGACACCGGTGGCTCCATCCGCCAGCCGGCCGCGCTCACCGCGACCGTGGGGGTGAAGCCCACCTACGGCACCGTCAGCCGGTACGGGCTGGTCGCCTGCGCCTCCTCGCTGGACCAGGGTGGGCCGTGTGCGCGCACCGTGCTCGACACCGCGCTGCTGCACCAGGTGATCGCCGGTCACGACGGGCGGGACTCCACGTCGGTGGATGCCGCGGTGCCCGATGTGGTCGGTGCGGCCCGCGCGGGGGCGCACGGCGACCTCACGGGTGTCCGCATCGGTGTGGTCAAGCAGCTGCGCGGCGAGGGCTATCAACCCGGTGTGCTCGCCTCGTTCAACACCGCGGTCGACCAGTTGACCGCGCTGGGCGCCGAGGTCACCGAGGTGGATTGCCCGCACTTCGACCACGCGATGGCGGCCTACTACCTGATTCTGCCCTCGGAGGTGTCGTCCAATCTGGCGCGCTTCGACGCCATGCGGTTCGGATTGCGGGTGGGCGATGACGGCACCCGCAGCGCCGAAGAGGTGATGGCCCTGACCCGCGCGGCCGGTTTCGGCCCAGAGGTCAAGCGCCGCATCATGATCGGCACCTACGCGCTGTCGGCGGGCTATTACGACGCCTACTACAACCAGGCGCAGAAGGTCCGCACCCTGATCGCCCGCGACCTCGACGAGGCCTACCAGAAGGTCGACGTGCTGGTCTCACCGGCGACCCCGACCACCGCGTTCCGCCTGGGTGAGAAGGTCGACGACCCGCTGGCCATGTACCTGTTCGACCTGTGCACGCTGCCGCTGAACCTCGCCGGGCACTGCGGCATGTCGGTGCCCTCGGGCCTGGCCGCCGAGGACAACCTGCCCGTCGGGCTGCAGATCATGGCGCCGGCGCTGGCCGACGACCGGCTCTACCGGGTGGGTGCGGCCTACGAGGTCGCGCGGGGAGCGCTGCCCACCGCGGTGTAGGTCAGTCCAGGATCCGGCGGGCCATATTGGTACTGACCAGATCCAGCAGCTCGTCGGACCGCCCGGCCAGGATGGTGCGGATCGCGTACAGGGAGAATCCCTTGGCCTGTTCGGCGGTGATGGCCGGCGGGATGGACAGTTCCTGGCGCGCCGTCACGACGTCGACCAGCGCCGGGCCGTCATGGGCGAAGGCCTCGGCGAGCGCGGACTCCAGGTCGCCGGGCTGTTCCACCCGCCGGCCGAAGATGCCCAGGGACTGCGCGACGGCCGCGAAGTCGGGATTGTGCAGGTCGGTGCCGAAGGTGACGATACCGGCCGCTTTCATCTCCAGTTCCACAAAATTCAGCGACGAGTTGTTGAACACGATGACCTTCACCGGCAGCCGGTTCTGGGTCAGGGTGATCAGTTCGCCGAACAGCATGGTCAGCCCGCCGTCACCGGCGAAGGCCACCACCTGGCGGTCACGATTGACGGTCGCAGCGCCGATGGCCAGCGGCAGCGCGCAGGCCATGGTGCCGTGGTTGAACGAGCCGAGCAGACGCCTGCGTCCGTTCATGGTGAGGTAGCGGGCCGCCCACACCACCGGGGAGCCGACGTCGACGGTGAACACCGCGTCCGCCGCGGCGACCCGATCTGCCGCGGCGGCAAGATATTCGGGCCGGATCGGGGCTTTGTCGCGGTCGTTGACGGCGAGCTCGTCGAGCCGGCGCCGGGTCTTTCGGTAGTGCCTGAGCGACCGGTCCAGATGCGTGCGGTCGTCCTTGGTGCGCAGCAATGGTTGCAGCGCGGGCAGCGTGTCGGCCACGGAGCCGACCAGGGGCAGGTCGACCGGGGTGCGACGCCCCAGATTCCGTCCACGGATGTCGACCTGGATGACGGTGGCGTGCTCGGGATAGAACTGCCGGTACGGGAAATCGGTGCCCAACATGAGCAGCACCTCGGCCTCTTTGATCGCCTTGTAGCCGGAGGCGAAGCCGAGCAGGCCGGTCATCCCGACGTCGTACGGATTGTCGTATTCGACCAACTCCTTGCCGCGAAGGGCATGGACCACCGGCGCCTTCAGGGTGTCCGCCAACGTCACCAACTCGTCGTGGGCGCCCTCGACCCCGGCGCCGGCGAGGATGGTGATCTTGTCGGAGTTGTTGAGAATTGTTGCGGCGCGGAGTAGTTCATCGTCAGCCGGCCGGCATGTCGAGTGGGTGGGTAGCACCGGGTGGACTCTCAGGTCACCGGTCTTGTGCAGGAAGATCTCGCCAGGGATGACGACGACGGCGACCCCGTTCTCCTCGATGGCGGCGCGCATCGCCATCTGCAGCACCCGCGGCGCCGACTCGGCGGTGGTGACCAGCTCGCAGTACACACTGCATTCGCGGAACAGGTCCTGCGGGCGGGTCTCCTGGAAGTACTGCGAGCCGATCTCGGACTGCGGGATGTGCGCGGCGATGGCCAGCACCGGCACCCGGCTGCGCTGTGCGTCGAAGAGTCCGTTGATCAGGTGCAGGTTGCCCGGCCCGCAGCTGCCGGCACACAC
>Ga0075163_10004048_pt1 | contig 19666 bp, 19 predicted proteins | sample JI1023141ADNA_FD_71478 | JGI IMG/M metagenome (GOLD analysis project Ga0075163, IMG submission 71478) | Wastewater effluent complex algal communities from Wisconsin, to seasonally profile nutrient transformation and Carbon sequestration -... | ecosystem: Engineered > WWTP > Effluent > Algae...
CGCCGCGCTGCGCGCAAGAGCCTTTACGAGAGGCAATCAGACCAAGCTGCACCTGGGGAAAAACCTGCACCACCGCCACCCGACGGCATTCAGCAGACGCGGCATCCTGCACCGGGATAAAAGAGAAGGGATTTCCGTCGGAGTTCTGGGTAGTTAGCGGGCACGGGGAAATGATGTGGAAATGAGAAAACGCATTGCCTGCTTCTCTATCTGACCGAGGTCCGCCATGAACTCCTGCTGACATTGCTCGTCGCCGGTTCAAGTAGGAGTGGAGTAACGCTAGAATTCAAGCGTGTAAGTAACTTTATGCCTTTGGTAGTTAGCAAAGAAGCATGCAGACAGTTCTTCCCCGATGGGAAACTGTGGAACTACGCATGCAAGCGCTGGTGAGCCAGCCGGGACTACTCCAATAGGACCTCTTTGAAGTGTGCAGTGATCTGCGCTGCCAGGGCCGCGGGAGCATCTAAGAATAGCGCGCTGCTGTCGTGCAGGCCGAATCCGATCGTCACGGTGGGGGTTACACACCTTGCATCCAGGTTGTAGAACCACTCCTCTATCCCACGACTCAGTCGCTCCAATTCGCCGGTGGATACGGGGATTTCATGCTCTTGGTCCAGCCTGTTGTCCCAGAGACAGATCTGAGCGCCGTAGCCCTGAGACCGTCGGACCAAGAAGCGGAAATCTCCATCGCCCGCAAGCTCGCGAATCTTGGCGACCAGTTTCCTGAGAGGAAGCCCCTGCGGCGTATCCTCGCGATCGAGAATCCAGTATCTGCTCATGATGGGCGGTGCTATTCGTCGAGCGTCCTTTTAGACGACGATTTCCTTGCCACAAGCCTTGATGTGATACGACTCGTACTCTTTGGAATCATCGACACAGGTGAGTGCTCCTCCTCCCGTAAGTCCGAGCACCAGCGTGCCATCTCTGGTTGCGCTAGCAGTGCAGATCTGACGTCCCACCAGCCCCATCAAGGTGGAGGCCGTGACGGGGGGCGCTTGCTTTATCACTTCAGCGCGCCATCCGTCTGGAACATGAAGGAGGACTCCAGCGTTATCGCGACGTCGCCATCGAAGGTGAGGTGGACTGTGTTGACCGTGAACGAAACTTGTTGGAGTTCTCGACCGACGAAGATCGACGCGTCGAAATCTGAAGGAAGGCCATACATCAGTTACTTTGTACCCTTGTCCCGTTTGTCTCGTCCTTCAAGGCGATTTCGACAGACTCTACGATCTTCAATACCTCATCCCAAATAAGAGCCTCTTCTTTTGTGAAGCGGATCAGTTCCACGCGCCCCTCTGCATCCTGTAATTGTTCACGCAGCCAGCGATCTTCCCGAGCAGTCAGAGCTTGCGCCGTACCCCAAAGGCTCGCTTGAAGCTCGTCGAGAGTTACCGTCCGCTCACGGAATTGGTGCAGTTTCGACAATAGATGATCAACTTCAGGCGCAGCTTTGTGAGCCATCATGGTCCTCCTACGCGCATAACCGTGACGATGATCCGTCCGCCTTGTTCTGTCACTACCTGTACGTTTCCGGCAGTATGAATTGTCCGCGTGACGCCCTTCACTATTTGAGTTCTCGTCGTCCCGTGCTCAATCGCTGCCTCAACAAACCCCGGAGCAATCCCCCGTCCTCCCATTCCCGTTGGGAGCATACGCTGAGTCGCGTGCTCCGTATATAGCCGCTGGCCAATCTGTGCATATTCCTGTCCTGCATCCACGACTTTTGGGTAGTCTCGCCAAGCGCCCCAAGGCAGTCGCTCACCATGCGTGGCCTCTCTCGCCGCATTTGCCTCAGCCGTTCGCAGGGCTTCTGCCTCGGCAACGCGTTTAGCCTCAGCCTCAGCCGCTTCCTTGGCCGCCTGTCGTGCCGCCGCTTCGCCTGCTTCCTCAGCGGCATCCTTTCCAACCGTTTTCACGGCGGCCTTGGCAGCCTTTTTGGCTAGCTCATGCTCCACCACCTCTTCGCCTGCGCGAACCACCGCTCCAGCGCCGGGTAGCGCTGCCGCCACCGCGCCTTCGGCGGTCATCTGCACGGCGCCCCAGGCCCAGCGGCCGGCGGTGTATTTCTTGCCTTCCCAGGGCTTCTTTCGGAAGTCGTTGAGCGCCTGGGCTGCTTCTTTGGCCTTGTCCCGCACGCAGTCGTCAATGCGCTCCAGGCAGTTTTCTTGGACCTCTTTGACCCACGCCTCCACGGCCTCGCCGCTTGGAAGCACTACCCCGGGGCCGTGCTTTTTGATAGCGCGATAGAAGTCGCGGGCGTGATCGTAAGCGTCCTTGCCACCGTCGACAAAACCCGATGCGAAAGCAGAGCCGGGCACAGATGGCGGCTGCTGGCTCACCTGCTCAATGTGGTCTTGTCCTGCCGCAGGGCGTGGAGCAGGTCTACTGGGTATCTGCGCTGGCGGAGGCGCCGCGGCGACCACTGCCGCAGGCGCTTTGCCTCGTTGTGGCGCTTTGGCTGGCAGTGTTCCTGGTCGAGCTGGCGGAGCCTCCACTGCTGCAGTGCCAGGCGGAACAGGTGCGGCAGTCGGTGCGGCGGGCGTTGCTTTTTCAAGCTCTTGTGGTACGCGCTGCGGGGGCTCGATCACCGCGCCCAGAGGCAGGCGTAGGCCGCCCCAATCGCAATACTGTCCGGTCGAATCGATGTTGCCCATGCGCAGAGCCTCGCTGCCATCGAGCGGCGCCAGATAGCAGGGCTGCCCCCAGCGCGGACTGGGGATGCGATACGGAGGTGGAATGGAGATACACTTTGGCTCGACGGGCGCAGGGTTGGGAATCGCGGTCTGTGGGTCTGTTGCCTGGAGCGTCGGCTGCGGTGCAGGCGCGAGTTGATAGCCGGGCGGACACTCAAGCCGCGGGGCGACCGCCTGTGGCTTCACGGATACCGCCACATTCTGCGGCTCGTCGCGCTTCTCTTTGGCGGGAATGAGCGGCTTGATGTGGGGGCCAACTTCAAAGTTGAGCAGGCGGAACATCAGGTCTACCCGCGTTTCAAGCTCTGACTTGGTCAGCATCAGCGTGAGTCCAGCGCCAAATCCAAAGTCCGCCCGCTGCTGAGCTCCAACCGCCACCGTACCCGCCACGGGCGGTGCCAGATTCAGTGCTCGCCCAGGCGTATCGCTTGGAATGACTGGCCCCCAGGACGGCGCTTGCACCATCGCCTGTCCGTAAAACCAAAAGTGCTCGCCAACTGGCAGCCGATAGCCGACGTGCGGACCAAACTGCAACGTGCCCGCGCGCGTGGTGTGGTCGACAAGAATGCTGAGCGCCGCACCGAGTTCCAGCCGTCCAAGCGGATGCCGATAGGCGAGACTCAGCTTGGACAGGTGCCCCGGTAGACCGAGCTGATTCAGTCCGCTGAACGGGCCAGCCTGATACTCAAACTGATACTCGACGGCGAGTGCCGGGTTTGTGTGCGGGTCGCGGAACCAAGGGAAAATAAGCAGCTTGGCGGCGAGCCAGAACGGACAGAGACCACTCGGCCGCTTGACCGATGGGTCGGCGTTGGCCTGGGCAGCTTCCTCCTTAGACGCCCAGAAACCCGAGTAGCACGAGCCAAGCCCCACTTCGGCGCGACCAAACAGCGGCACCGAGACAGCAAAGGGCAGCATGACGCCGGTACTGCCATCGGAGGCATTGGGGCGGATAGCAAGGTCGAGGCGGGCGTTAAACGCGAACGGCCGATCGATGAGCGCGCATGCCAGCGGCCCAAGCGAGCAGAGGCTGCCAAAGGCGGCGCGCGAGGGCAAGGCAGAGCGCCACGCTGGAGAAAGGATCTGGGCGGCGTAGCCCGCTGGCAAGGCAGCGACCGAGGGTGCCATAGGCTGCGCAGAGGCGGAGCGCGTTGGCAGCAGCAGCAATGCCGCCGCTGCGGACAAAAGGCACATAACAACTCGACGAAAACTTACGGCCAATCGAGACATGACGGACTCCAGGGCGCTGCATAGGGACAGTTGACGGCCTGTGCTCGGCCACCCAAGTAGATTGCGCGGCACGCTATCACAGCCTGCAGCCAGTGGCACGACCATCCCTGTGGGTGGTTCTTCGCGACATCCATGAGGCAGTGCCAATGGCAAGCGCGATGCCAGCCGCGTGCTGCTGGAACGCAAGCAGCTTTCTGAGACGCTAGGCTGGGCGTTATGGCCTTCCACTTCTCCCCAGGGCTACTGCTCAGCGCTCCGATTGCTGTTGCATCGCGCTGGGCGTAACTGGGCAGCCTCGGAATCTTGATGGGCAGCAGATGGGCAGCGACAAGCCCAGCTTGGCCTAATGCTGGCCTAATGCTTGGTCGGTTGGCTAAGTGCCTTGCGTAGCTCAGCGCGAAGATGCAGAGGAAGTCGGTGGAGGGCACGCAGAAGCGCGGCAGGGTCGGCATCGCTCAGGTCTTCATCGTTGGGATTGTCACTGCCGCCGCTCAAGGTCTGCTCGACGGCTTTGCTGCGCATGCGGTCAACAGTCCCCGGCGCCGCATAGTGCTTGGCAGTAATCTGAAAATTGCCATGCCCCAGCGCTGCTGCCACAGCGCTCGATGTCGCCCCTGCATCGAGCGCCAAGGTCGAGTGTAGACCACGCAGGCTGTGCGTCGAGACGCGCGGGACTCCAGCCGCATCACAGATTCGCCGGACATGGCCCCACAGCCAGGCGTCAGTGAGCGGCTTCTCCGGATGAACCGGGCTCGTGCCGAAAAGTAACTCATCAGGTTTCTTGCCCACGGCCATGCAGATCAGCATCCAGCGCAGAACCTCGGGGACTTCCAGGCGACGGCGGGCGTTATCGGTCTTGCCGCGGGTGATCCAAATGACACGGCCCTCGTCATCGAGATCGCGGACCACGCGGCAGAGCACTTCGCTCGCCCGCATGCCGAGCATCAGCGCCAGGAGCGCAGCCGTTGCCGCGAGGTCGCCTTGATGCGCCAACTCCAGCGCTTTGGCGACAAAGCGACGTGCCTCATCAATGCGGAGCTGCGCCTTGCCGACCTTGGGTTTTCCGATGGGCTTGACGTCGGCGAAAGGATTCTGTGGGGCGTAGCCGCGCTCGACAGCCCAGGCGAAGAAGCGCTTGGACTGGCCGAGGACGGTACGATGTGATGCGGCTGCGACGGGCTGACCTTTGGGGGTGATGACTCGATGGGTCTCGGCTTCATACAGAGCAGTGGCTCGCGCGGGTGTGATCAATCCAAAGGAGGTCTTTTCGCTGATGAAACGCTCGATGGCGCGGACGATATGCCGAGCGGTTACAGCGCCGCGCACATGTGACAAGTAGTCGCGATACTCAGCCAATGCGTCGGCGACCGGACGGTCACCGCGCTGGATCAGCGCGGCTTCCAGATCGATGCGAAGTTTCTCGCCGGCCTCAATGCTGCCGACGACGATGGACTTTCTTGCATTGCCCTCAACGACCACCATGCGGTAGCCCCTGCGCGCCTTATAGGGACCGTACACGCGGGGCGCGGAAGTGGTGTCATCGATGCTCTGCGTCTTGGCCTTGAGTACCGCGATAGCAGCAGCGGCGCGGCGGGACTGCTTGCGAGGGGGTGTGCCTCTGCGCTGGGCCAGATTCGCCAATGTTTCATGTTCAACGGTGCCGTTCATTGCGAACCTCCTTGTGCAGTTCCATCTGATGCGCTGAGCAGTCGCTCCAGTCCTGACACGGCCGAGAACAGCAACCCTGCCGCAACGAGCGAAACAAGCGCGAGCAGCCCGAAGTAGCCGTGATTCGGCCAGCGCCCCCACAGCAGCCCGAGCGCTCCAGATCCAAGGTTGCCGACCGCTGCCGCCGCATACCACAGCCCAACCGCTTGAGCAGTCCGCTGCGGAGGCGCGATGCGCGTCAGTAGCGAGATGCCGAGCGGACCGAGCAGAAGCTCCGCGATCGACATCAGCAGATAGCAGCCGCTCAGCCACGCTGGACTCACACGAGATGTGTCCGCGCTGCGCAGTCCAGCAGCTGTGAGCAGAGCGAATGCACCAGCCGTAGCGACATAGCCCCAGACCATCTTGGCCGGCGTTGATGGCGCTGCTCCGTGACGCTGGAGAATCGATGTTGCCAACATGCACAGCGGCAGCAGTACCAAGACCAGCAGCCCATGCAGCGATGCAAACCGAGCCGGACCGAGGGCGAGCGGGTACCCGAAAATTGAGAAGCTGCGCTCCGTATGAGACTCAGCGAAAAGAATGAGCGAGCTACCTGCCTGCTGCGCGGTCAACCAGATTACGACCGCGAGGCAGCAGATCAGCCAAACAGCCCTCCAGCGCGCACGGCTGTCCGTCTTTGATCCAGCCTCGGAGCCAGTCCCCATCGCACGATGAGCATCCGATGGCAGCAGGCTGACACCAGCGGAAATAGCGAATGCGCCGACGAACATCGCGCATGCGGCCCCGAGGAACATGCAGTCCCAGCGCTGGCCGGCACTGGTCCACTCTGCGCAGAGCGGGCCTGACATCGCGCCCAGATTGATGGCCAGATATTGCCAAAGGAAGCTGCGCTCTCGACGCGCGTCGTCCGATAGGAACAGCGTTCCGAGGAGCGCGCTCGTGCTCGGCTTAAAAAAGCCGTGGCCGAGGATGAGCAGCACGAACGCAGGCCACAAGAACGACGCACGATCTAAAGCCAGTGCACCGTACCCAATGGTGAGTAGCGCGGCACCGATAATGATCGCCGTCCTGGGTCCGAGCTTGCGATCGGTCAGCCAACCACCCGGCAGCCCGCCAACATACGATAGCGCCTGAAACCCGCCGATCAGCAGCAGCGCTAGTGGCTCGCTGAACCGGTGGCGGTGGTGAAGATAAAGAACGAACAGCGGCAGCATCGCGGTGAACGCGAAACGCTCGCAGCCCTGCACGACGCAGAGCAAGACCAGGGCACACGTCGGGCGTGTGGACATGGATGTCCCTCCGAAAAAAGCGCAGCGCTCAATGAAGAACGCTGCAAAATGCACACGCTGCGGCGCAGCAAAGCGACGAGCGGCGCGTGGATTAAGCTAGCCGGCTGTCTCCGCGACGACCTCGAACTCTCGCAGCCAGCGATGCTGCCCGCCGATCCAACCGATGCGGGCCCTGTGATCGCGAGCTGCGCTCACGACACGCCGCCCCTTACGGCCAACTTCCCGCTCCTGCTCGGACGTGAACTGGTGCGCGGTGACACGCGGTCGAGCGCGGCCAGTCGTCAGCTCAGCCGACGACACTCTAATGCTGCCCAGCGATAGCAGCCACAGCCCACCCACCGTCAATGCCGGCGACAACGACGGTTCGGCAAGGACACCAATGCTAGACAGCATGGCGCTCCTCGCTTTCTGCCCGACGACGGCATAGGCGGAAGACACAGAACCCAACCTCACGAACGAACGGCATGGCGAGCCTCCACAAACGCAGGTTTTTGCGTTGAGCAGGCCCCGTGGTACGGTGCGCCGTTCCACGGGGGCTACGACCCTGGGGAACACGGTCGCCGTCGTCTAGTCCACGACGGCGACCACTTGCATCAAGTCCACATACAACAAGTTTTGACTGGCTTTACCAGGAGATTGTTACCGATATCGGTAACTTATCCGCCTCATGAACAGAGTCAAGGAAAAATGAAGCTCGTGCCTGCACACGTCGCTGGCGCACGCGGCATGCTCAAGATGTCGCGCGCCGAGCTGGCCGCCGCTTCCGGTGTCGCCGAGAAGACGATCTGGAACTTCGAGGAAGGCGGGCGCGTCCCCCACGACGACACCCTCCAGAAGCTGCAAGATGCGCTGGAGCGCCGCGGCATCGTCTTCCACAACGGCGGCAAACCCACCGTCACCCTCGACCCCGACCGCGCCGTCATCCCGCCTAAGTAGCGACGCTCACCCGGCAAAGTGGAGCGCAGACTCCTCTGACCGTGCGGCTATCGTTATCGTCCTCGGCCGCGGACCTGGTTGCTGCGCCCCGCTGTTCACCTAATCGAAACACTGGCCTATCTACATGTCGCTCGCCTGACTGGCACCAACCACTGTCTTCTCGCTGAAAAGCTGCTCGACAGTTCTAGGCTCTGTCACCTCCAGCAGGGAGTGGAAGCACGAAGTGTCCTCGTTGCCAGTTGCCAGCAGCGGGCCGTCGTAGAGGGGGGCTGGGACCGGCACGAGCTGGAGTCGGCCGTGTAGGGGATCGATGTCGGTGACGGATGCACACCGCAAAGGTGATCAGGTTGTGCGAAATGGAAATGCCCTTGATGGCGAAGCGGTCACCGCAGCGGATCTCTTCGAAGAGACGCCAGCAGCGCAGTCCCGCCGGCTCGGTGGTCGAGAGTCCGAAGCCGACTTGCCAGTACCGCCCTTGGATGAACTCGGCCAGCATGGGCCGGTCTTCCCAGTGGTAGCCGCCCGCAAAGTATCGACGCGGTCCTCTGCGAACGACGCTCGACGGATGTGGCTGCGCGCTCTTCTGTGACGAACGCACTCGGGGGACGCTGTTGTGCTGAGGCGGGCGTTGGGCACGCTCGACCAAGGCTATGAGATCATCGCCGAAGCTGAGCTGTACCTCTTCGACGAAACGCTTGTAAGCGGCACCATCGAGCTGATGCCGCTCCGCATCGTAGCCTCGGCTGGCCAGATAAGCACAGGTCGTGTCGTTGAGCGGCAGGAAATCACCGGGATTGAGCCATGACAGTGCCGTCGACAGCTTGGCCAAAGTCACCCCTTTGATCTTCAGGCATTCATCGATCCATCCCGGCTCCACAGCGGTCCTACCACCCACGAGCGCAGCGCGCGCCAAACGCCACAGGTGAGGCAGATCGTGCGGATCCTGAGCCGCCGTCTTGGGCAAAAACCAGCGCGTCGACCCGTCGAGCGCAGCGCACCCGCGGAAATGGTCCGGCACAGGCGCTCCGAAGTCCAGCTCACGTTGGAGACGATAATGCGCCTCTCGATTGGCCTCGCCGCTGTTGCGAAACGGGGCGAGTGCAGCAAGAAACGAAAAAGGATCGACAGCAGTCCATTCGGGATGTGAATGGCTCAATATTGTATCAACTATATATCGAAATAAGCCGTATAATCTCGCTGGGTTACTCTCCAAGTCTAATAGCTTTCGAGCCAGCGATCTGTAGAAAACTATCCAAGTGTACTGAGTATTCATTCGCCCTCCGCTGTATCTAAGATAAGAAATTCGAGCCTGCTCAAGCAAGAGCCAGAGCGGACTTTTTCGATTAGCCACCGTCGGAGAATCCCACAGCAACGGGCATGTATGCATTGGGAGCATATCTTCCCATCAGGAGCGATTCTTTGAGTTGGCCACCGACAGAGAACAGGAAGCGATATAGATCGCAGCGGCGCTGAAAGTGGTGCGCGGTATCGGGGGAAGATTCGATCGCCTGCTTGCGTTCGTATGCGCTTCCCGTACCGGTAGAGGTTCAATTAGGAGCTGTGCTGCTGTGGCGACCGACTCGGACTCGAAGTGCTTCAATCAGGGATGGGCCGACTTGGCCATGCACTGACCAAAATCAATTGAATATTCCAAGTTTGCCGATATCTCCCCCGTTCGGATCTCGCAACACTTAGCGTTCGATTCACAGCACAGGTAACGGCCGAGATCTGCCCAACTCATTTGTGAATTGACAGCGCAGCTAGTGCCCAATCGAACGGATCGCGTGGTCTTAGGTTGGCCGCACTGCCACGAGCCTCAATGGTGATGCAATTCATGGACGTCTGCCGTTTTTGAGAGTTGATATCGACAGATACCCGCATGTCTTGTCTGACAGATCGAGTCGGTGCATGATTTAAGGATGGCAGAGGATCGGCAGTGCCTGATGTGCAAGCGACCGTTCGCGGCGATTCGTGTAGATGCGTTCTTTTGTGGCGCCCGCTGCCGCTCCGCCCATCGGCGCGAGCTGCAGCGGGATCAACGCAAGGAAGAGCTTGAGCATAGACGCAGACTGTTATTCGAGTTTCGGCCTCAAATCAGGCAAGTCCGCAATACCGTGATTTCCCGGGCTCCCGTCAATGCTGGAGGCTATCTGTTGGGAATGTGGGCAGACGGAATGGGCGACTACATCTGGCTGCCATATATGGCGGCCGACCAACAGCGTCGAAGAACGGCGGCAGGAGGCTGGTCGCCGCAACGATTCTTCGCCCTCCATCCATTCGAAGTGCCAGCGGTTCCGAGGGTTGGGACGTATCGCGTAGCGTTTGTTACTGCAAATCCACCCCATGGTTTCCTGCCTGAAAAGGAGGAAATAGCCGTAGATATTCCATTCTCTGTGGATATTGCAAAATTGCCCGGACAAACTCGATCAAGAAAGCCTTAGTTTTCAGTAATTATTGTCAATTGGGAGAGCGGGTAGATGCTCAGCGCAACATCGAATTTTCAAGCAATATTAGAATGCCATTGTCCGAAGAATGGCAACTTCTACTACTTGTTAGGAGCAGTCGACGGTCATCGTGTTCGTTATCCCTCCAAGGGGGCCTATCGCGTGCGCAACCCGCACGAGCCACCAAGCGCTGCTTCGCCCGGGAGATACCTCCTGGTGTTCGTCAGATACCCGACGGATGAAAAGACCATTCCACACGTCAACGCGCCGCCTGGCCATCTGGTCGTCACGCTGGATGCCGCCGGGAGCGCTGCCTCGCAAGCAGTCCGAGCCGAGATTCCGCACCGTAAACAGCTCGCAGTGAGCACCAGGGCCCAGGGGAAGGCCAGCAAAGATCGCGGAAAACAAGCCGGTGACGGCGATTCCCTGCCGGAGGACGAAAGCCTACGTGAGGCGCGCAGCGAGGCGGCGATTCGCAACTTGGCCATTCGCATCAAGACCAAGGAGCAACACCTGTCGCGGACGGGCGCCGTCACCGAGGATCTGGTGGACTCTCTTCACCTCAACCAATTCTATCGACTGGAACTGAAGGACTTGCAGCACGACGGCACCGCACTCTCGAACCACCACTTCGACACGATGGGTCGGACGGTGGGGCTCGTCGGCCAGATGCAAGAGGCCTTCGGTCGGCAAATGGAAATCAACAAGGCGCAGATCGAGAAGCTGGCGTCGCCGCCCCCGCCACCCGATTACACCCCAGCGATCGTTGCGGGGCTGAACATGATTCGCGACATCGGTGTCTCGTTTTCGCAGCACATGGGCCAGAATCGCCGACGGAAAAAGAAGCACCGCATCGACGCAGGAGCCATCACCGAGGCTGCGCTTTCAAGCGCTAAGATCGATTCCTCAGAACGTCTCGCAGTGCCCCCTGCGCAGCCGTCTATGGGGCATGGAGCCACAGCACCTGTCGCAGCGGGCGTGCCAGCACCGTCGAAGTCTGCCGCGTCTGATTCACCGCCGACGCAGCAGCACTCAACGGAGCAGAGATCTCCCCCATCTGCACCGTCCCTGGTCTCCGATGCTAGCGGGCCGAATGCGCCCTGCTCAGAGCTACCCTCTGCGTCGGACCTGGGGGTGACAGCACCAGTCGTGCCGCTGCTGAAATCGCTCGGCGTGCAGTCGGCCATCGTCAACGCGGTCGTGGATACCCTGCGGGCGGCCAACGTGTCTGGAACCAGCCCGGCGAAGCCTCCGCCCGTCGTGGCCAAGGTTCCGCCCGTGGCCGAGGTGAATCTGCACGCAGCAGATGCCGACTCCGACGCGGCCAAGCGTCGCCTGCTTGATGCAGCGACCGCGGATGAGATCGCTGCGATGTTGGCGCATCTGATGAATGGCAAGAGAGATGCGCCGGGCAGGGCAAAATAGCACGGACTTACGACGGAGAAAGTGCGCAAGTGGCGTAGTGGCTTGAGGCGTACGGGCTCGCGGCGCCGCTGGTGTCGCTTCCGCCCGCTCGCATCTGCGCGCGAGGTGGGGCATAGTGCGCGCATGCGGATCGACTGGAACGATCTGGAAGCGGCCTTCTCATTTTCAGGCTCCCAGCATCAGCACTTTCTCCTCTTTCAGACGGGCGAGGTCCTGTTTTTGTCTGAGGACATGGACGCGGAAGAGCGCTCCGAGATTGAGGAGCGTCTCGACGCTGGCGGATTTGCTGAAATTGAGCCGCCCGACAGCCACGAGCAGTGGGGCTGGATGGCGGCATTTGCCGAGACGGTGGAAGATCAGCACTTGCGCGATCTGCTTGAGGTTGCGATCGAGGGCAAAGGCGCGTTTCGGCGCTTCAAAGATGTCCTCCTGCAGGTCCCTGATGAGCGAGAGCGTTGGTTCCGCTTTGAAGCTCAAGCCATGCATGCAGCGATCGACCGCTGGGTCGCCGGACTCAGCGTCGAGATTGAGAATCCACCTCCTTGGGCTGAAGGACATACGCCAGCAGCAAGACTGGACCTGACGGCACACGCAAGCGTCAACACAAGCTGCGCGTAATGTCCATGCTACCGCGTCCTCGATCAGCACTCGCACCGACCTGGAACTGCCCTGCGAAGCCTGTGACTCGAAAGCCAAGGGCGGCAGGCGAAACGGCCAGAGCTTGAACGCTCGGCGCGTCCATTCGACTGGGTGAGCGGGGGCTTTGCCCTCCTTCACCTGCAAGCTGAGTCACGAGCCAGCCGACCCGTTCTCAAGCCCGGTCATCTTGCCCGAGCCGTTGGTAAGATGCGGTCAGCGGGAGTTGGCTAATGCTGCCGCATCGGCTTAGCTTGGGGATGCACCGGCGGGTGTTTTGGCGGCCCAGAGTTGATTGTTGCTGTCCGTATTGTTCGGAGCCATCGAGGTGCCGTCCGATCACTTGAAGTGAACGCCTTCACGGACGGAGCCCGTTTAGGCAGTGGGCTCGGGCGTGCCGAAGGCGAGCTGGAGCGCCAGCGCCCGACGGCGTTTTTGAACCAGTGATGTCGGCGGATCGGCTAACAAGCTGGCCAGCTGTTCCACCGGCACAGGCCGAATAACTACCTTGCCGGTTGTCGCGCCTGCAACCGGGTCGCGAATCAGTACCCACTGCTCGCGAGCGCCCAATGCCAGAGTGGGATGGAGGATCGTGGCGGTTCTTCCGCCCACGCCACCCAGCGTATAGACGGCGAGCTGATAAAGCATCTCGCGGGGTAGCGTGTGTACCCATAGGTCGCGATATTTTGCGTCAAGGACAACAGTCTGGCCCGCGCCGCTGATGACCAGGTCTGGGCGCGGTCGGGGAGGACGGCGACCGCAGGGGTTGTGGTTGATGTCATAAGAGAATAGCCGCCGCAGTGTATGCTGACTGGTGACTTTGCAGTCGGGCAGCTGCTCGGTCAGGAACCGCTCGATCAGGCGCTCGAAGAAGCGGTTCATATCGAAGAGGAAACCCGGGAGCTCGGCGGTCTCTTCGCCATCGGCGGCTGCACCCATGTCATTCACCAGGAGTCTGATGAGCTCGAAGGCTGGTTCATATGCCGCCAGCAGACGATTCTGTTCACGGATAACTCGCGCGAAGACGGCTTCATCGAGCCTTATTGACTGAACGCCATCGTCCAGCCTGCGCTCCAGCTGGCGCAGCCGCAGAGCGAGCATCGAATCAGTAGCAATCGTGGCGCCCAGGCGTACTCCTGCAAGCAGCACCTGATTTGGGAAGCAGTTCTCATCGCGACTAAAATAACGGCAGGGTAGCTCTGCGGTCGCGAGTCCAGCTGAGGCAAGGCGCGGGAAGTCAATGCGGCCACGCGGCATTGCGAGCTGGTCTCGCTGCTCCAGATATCGCCGGTGGAGCCCGCGTGCGAGCAACTCGCCAACTTCGGCGGCAAGCTGATACAGGAGCAGGTCTTGAAAGCAGGCCTGCGCGACAGCGCCCTTCTGCTCGGAATGCAGATCGAGGTTGCGCAGACCATATGCATAGCGCAGAAGCCGCAGCATTGTGCTTCCCTGGAGCTTCGGCCCGATGGAGATGCGCACTGGACCTACTGTGATGGCACCAACGAAGGAGTTGGTCTCAATCGTAAGGCCATCCCGCCGCTCGGAGATGACGAGTCGCTGATGTTTCGCAAGCCGCCCTGCAAGCGCTTGAGCACCAGGCGTATTATCGAATGATAATCCCCTCAGCTGGGAATGGCTTGCAGGTGTGGCCGTCTGCCACTCTTGAAGCTCGACGTTGACCAAGTCACTCACCTGTCACTTGTAAGCCCGCCACTTGGAGTCGCCTCCGCATCGTCATCCAAGTCATCATCCGAGTCGTCGCCAACAGGAGCCTTTGAGGTGGCCTCTCGACTGGTGGCCAGCGAGGGATCCAGGCTCAAGAGCGCGGTTATCAGCTGATCCTGCGCAGCTTCTTCAAATAGTTCGCGGCGTACTCGCTTGCTTGCACCGTCTACCAGTTTGCTGCTGAGGATGTGCTCGAACTTTTCCCAATCGTCGTAGCAGTACTCTTCAAGGAGGGGAATGACGTCGTCCAGGAGCACGCGGCGAAGCTGCGCCACGTCCGACAGGGGCTTGCCAGCGTTTAGGAAGAATGAGTGGCCGATCTGGAGGTTCCGCGCGTCGCGTCCCAGCTTCTCGTGGATTCGCTGGTTGATAAGGCGCAGCAGCGGACCAAGAGGAATTCCTGCCAAAGTGACATCTCGGAGAACCTCGGGAGCGGGCATCAGCTCGACGAAGCCGAAGCGGCGCCGAAGAGCAATATCGATGATTGCGATGGAGCGGTCAGCCGTGTTCATGGTTCCGACCACGTAGACATTGGCCGGCACCGTGAACGCTTGCCCGGAGAGAGGCAGCACAAGTGAGCGGCTGCCGCGCCGCGCTGGCTCAAGCAGAGTCAGCAGCTCGCCAAAGATCCGCGGGATGTCACCACGGTTGATCTCATCGACAATGAGATAGTAGCGCCGATCAGGATCCTTGGCCGCGTCGTTACACAGCGACTTGAAGATGCCATCTCGCAGCTTGAACACCAGAGCACCTGCGGCGCCGGCCTCCGGCCTGTGACCTTCGATAAAATCTTCATAACCATAGGACGGATGGAAGCAGCACATCCGCACCAGCGGCTTACCTCCCGGGCCGATGATCAGCTTCTTCTCGCTTTCTTCAAGCTCGCTGAAAGAGCGGCCGAGCGCCCAGTGCGATGCAAGGTCACGCACAGTCAGCTCGGCCCAGTGAGTCTTTCCCGTACCGGGCGGTCCGTACAGAATTGCTTGCCCCTTTCGCTCAAGGATTCGCTGGATCTCACCCGCGATCTTTTCGAGCGGTGGGGCGTGACGCGATGGCGGCGGTAGCACTTGAGGCGTCGGAATGGGTGACGAAGCAGATGGAGGCTTGGTGGGTGACGGGGATGCTGGCCTGGTCCGCTCGCCGTCCAGTAGCTGCTTCTCGACGGCAATCAGGTTCTGTCGGTACTTGCGAACTTCATGGATAGCGGTCTGTAGCCCCTCGGGCTCTGGCATGCGCCACTCACGCAGGCTGAGCCATTTTACTGGCCGCTGATGAGGAAACTTTGCGCCCTCGACAAACTGATAAGGCCCCAGGACGCGACCAATGCCCAGCACGGTTCCACCATCGCTGGCAAGCACCAGACTTCCCTCATCAATCGCTGTCACGAAGTTGAAAATCTGTTGTGCTGTGCGCCCTACCACGCGAGGGTCAGCCGGATAGTGTTGCTCAAGCCTCGTCTTGATCTCGTCGCGAGAATCAGAGTCGTGATGAATCGTCGACAGATCGCCCAGGCCGGGCCACCCGATAGCCACCACATTGCCGTCTCGCATCATCGGCCAGTACTTCCGCGCCTCATTTCCATCGCTGGTTCCGATCCGCCAGTAGCGATACGGTCGGCCGTTCAAGGCATTCAGCGTCTCCATCAAGTGGACCATCGGCCAGCTCAAGCGGGTGGTCAGGGCTGCGTAGCGACCTCCAGCTGCATAGCGCCCTTCTTCTGTCGGCGGCAGTTGCAGGAGCTTTGTCAGATGGAAGCGCTGATAGTCGACGACATGGAAGTTGTCCAGCTTTGCTGGGAACAGCATATGCAGATATTTATGAGCCCATGCCGTATTGGCAACATCAGGAGCAACTACGAATAGGCGCTTCTGGAGGGCTGCATAGGTTGCGTCATCGAAGTTAGAAGGAGCAGCGGCAAACGCTTCAGCCGCCGCTGCCAGCTGATCTCGGCTCCGCCGCGCAAGCGCGACTGCTTCGTCCTCGGTTAGCGTTCGCTGGTTCTGGCTGGTGCCCGTCATCCACACGCCGCTGTCCTTGCGGCGATACAAGCCAAACTTGAGGGCACTGCCACCAATGATGCTGCCGAAGAAAGCGGGCAGATCATCGTCGTCTTTATACTCCAGCCAATACACAAGGCTCTCGCGATTTCCGTGATCGTGCATGTGTTCGAGCAAGCGAGTGCCATCTAGCGACTTGAGCGCAGCAGGTCCAAACTGAGCCGCAAAGCGCGAATAATAGCCGTCAAGCTGCTGTCGGGTCGGCAGCTTTCCGTCAGCAAGTAGCTGGTCATATGTGCGGATGAGCCGGTGGAGGATCTCCTCCTCATGAGAGACATTGCGGGCCAGTTCGTCGTCTGCACGGTCTACGTAAGTCGGACTGGGCAACGGCTGGCCTAGAAAGGATCTGAGATAGTCGAGAAATGCAGTTGAATGGGAGTCCTTCCACACGTAGCCCTTGCGTCGTGCGATGGCGATCCCAAGCAAAGCTAGATGCGCCTCACGGATTGCCGGCCAGACTGTTGCGAAGCGTGAGATTTGGAGCAGGACCGGCTGCGCCTCCTTCACGCTCTCGTACTCGCCTGCGGGTAGTGCGACACCTCCCTCTGGAAGCGGGCTGCGCAGCGCTCCGCTGGCCACCAGGATACGCGCAGGTTCACCGCGGCTGATGACAAAGACTTCGATGGGACCCACGTTCAGTCGGACACAGCTCCGGTCGCGCCGCAGCGATACTCCCCATCCCCCGGCTTCGATGCGATGCGCCTCACGGATCGACTCTGCCAACGCTGATAACACCTGTCGGCGCTGCGACTCGTCAGGAAGAATTGAACTGAGGAAAAGAGCGATCTCGTCGGGGGTCATGAGGAGCCTCTACTACGAACGTTACTCAACTGTACAAGATTGACGCTTGCCCGTGCTGGAATGTAGTGACTCTTCTGAAAGGTCCAAACGCTGCCCAGCTGTTGCCCAGTTGTCAGATCGTCGCTGCCCATCTCATGCTCATACTTGCTCAGCCCGCTGGAGGGGCAAACATCTCCGCTCTCGCCCTGCAAGGCTCAGACCCCGACGAGAAATCCCATCCATTAAGACTGGCATCGCAGTTGCTAAGCTCTTGTAAACCAGTTGACTTGAATGCAGAAAGGTAAGCGAACATGTCTGGCCTTAGGAGCTTTTGGCAGAAGTGGCTTGGTCATGACGCGAAGGCCGCGTCGGTGCCTGCGAGCGTTACTTCATCGAGTGTCATGCCGCTAAAAAGTTCCAGTTCGGTTGCTACCATCGTTCACGGTCCTGGCGATACGATGGGATTCTTCGAGCGCGCCTACGATCGCGAGCGTCGCACTGTAGAGCTCCGCTATGCGTTCCGCGAGAACCTGCCGGCTTGGATGACTGATGTCGGCGTCCCGCTCGTACCCGGCAAAGGAACTCCAACGTCCTGCTATATGACCTTGCGCGCCCTGCGCCAGCTCGGGGTCGGCTTCGGCGAGGCACGCGCGTTCATTATTCGCTCCGTTCATGAAGTGGAGTCGGTTGCTCACCTCGACTGGCTTCGGGTCAGGCATCCGCACTCGCCTCTTGGTGAGCTGGCCAAACAGACCCATATCTTTCAATATGCCGAGACCTCGATCGTTCAGTCGGGCCACCGTGTTGTCATGGTGCGCGTGGACGCCGCGCATGCCATGCGCAAGCCGCTCGGCGATCTTCTGACCTACTACGAGCTTCTGGCCATCGATTCGGCAGCGAAACGGAGCCAGCACGACGCCGTCCTGCGTAAGTATGAACGCACCCGCACCGACGAGGTACTTGTTGGCTACGATGTCCATATCGAAGTGGAGGCTTACCGATGAACAGCATGATTCATATCGTCACCAGCACTGCGCCAGGCGAGACGGCCGAAATGGTACAGGCCTTTGCTGATGATCTTTGCAAGTGCTGCACGGCCCAACAAGTCATCCTGCTCGATGGCCAGAGCGAGCTCGATGCCCTTGCCACTCTGGAAACCCATCCCACTGTGCTGCTCAATGCCGACCGCGCCGATATCATGGGCCTACTGACTCGCAGTCCACTTGCCGCGGCCGTTGAGAAGTATGCTCTGTTTGCTTGGTGGCGGAAGCGCGGCAAGTCCAGCGGGGCCTTCTGGCTGCACGGCTCGGTGCAGGTTGTTCGCCGGATGGGACCGGACATTCAAGTTAGTGGACTGTATTCAACCGAGAGCCACTGCGCCTTCGGCTCCGCATCACACCGCGGACTCCCGGAGTTGCTTGCTGCCTATCTTGAATCGGCGATGGACAAGTGATTCTGTAGAACGCGTCCTCGCCTCAAACATAGAGGAGCATCCTCCATGCACCAGCACGTTGGAGCATCTAGATGACAGATGCACTCCAGATCGCACTCGACGAGCTACAGAGCTCGTTTCCACCGCACCCACTTGATTCCGAGCTCATGTTCACGGAGTGGGGCGTTTCCTATACCGATGCGGAACTTTTCAAGAGTGGGTCCCGTGGGAAAAGATGGGACGAACTGCCGTCGCGGTTTCTTGAATTCCATCACGATGCGCTGCTGTTCTTGGGTCCAGCGGCGGTTGTTGACTTGATTCCGGCCTACCTCGCAGCGGTGCTGCGGCGAGAGCGCGAGCTGGACATGCTTCCAACATTTTTGCCCGGTGTGCTCAACCGCGATGCCGACAGCGAGCGTTTTGATGCGCGGTTTGGGCGCCTGACGCCGCCCCAGCGGCAGGCGATCACGCAAGCGCTCGAGGTGTGGGCAGGATCGCTCGAAGAATCGCCCCGCCAGCGCTCAATCATCGACGCGCTTGAGAGCTATTGGCGACCAACAAGGAGCGGTCAATGAAACGGTTTCTTTGGAACGTAGTGTTTGGCGGACTGGTGTTGAGCAGCACCGTCGCCGCAGCAACTTTGAACGACTTCAAAGACGCTGCCAACAGGGAAGGCTGCGAATCAATTCCATAAGAGAGCATCCGCAGGACCTGCACAGACAAGGGCCGAGAGGTCGACGACTGGTGCAAGAGCAGCAGCCGCAGGATCAGCTGCGACGATCTCGATCCCAGCGGACTCACGAGAAAGATCGAGAACGTCAAGCAGAAGGTCTCTGACCTCAAGCGGGAACGCGACGAACTGCCGTCCAAGCTCGGGAACGCAAAGGAAGATAGCGAGCGGCGAGATCTTGAGGACAAGAAGAAGACGAAGGAGCTCGAGATCTACGAACTCGAAAAGAAGGTCGAGAGCTGGGAGAGCCAGTACGCGAGCGAGCGGACTGCCCTATACGACCGGATCTACAACGGCGAGCGGTGCGTGGGCTTTCGCGAGGAGGTCGCGAAGGCATTCTTCGACGCCAAGTCGATTGCAAGGAGCGAAAGCGATGCTGAGATCAAGTCCTACGCAGAGAAGCTAATCCCGAAGTGGGAAGCCGGTGAGTCCGGGCATGCAACGGCGATCCGCAATTACCGAGAAGCCGTCGACAAGTGCAAGCGGATGAAGTGAAGCTAGAGGCACAGCGACAGCCATTCTTTTCCCCGCGATACCCGAGGGGAATCTGCTCTTGGGGAAAGATACCGAACCCCTACCTCGACGGCAAACCACTCCCGCGGCATCCTGCACCGGGAT
>Ga0075163_10004049_pt1 | contig 19664 bp, 15 predicted proteins | sample JI1023141ADNA_FD_71478 | JGI IMG/M metagenome (GOLD analysis project Ga0075163, IMG submission 71478) | Wastewater effluent complex algal communities from Wisconsin, to seasonally profile nutrient transformation and Carbon sequestration -... | ecosystem: Engineered > WWTP > Effluent > Algae...
CATCGAAAACCACGGCGGCTTCATCGAAGCCCGCAACCGCCCCGGCGGCGGTGCCACCTTCATCGTCGTCCTGCCCTGCGCATAACGCGACCGGTCCACACGGCCGTTCACTTTTTGTGAAACGGTGCGGGAGCGGCGCGCTGACACGATTTGGATTTTTCAAACGAGTGCATGAACGTCACCGCAGCGTGTGAACTTTGCAAACAGTGCGGTGACGCCGCTACGACAGCGTTTGAACTTTGCAAACAGTGCGGTGACGCCGCTACGACAGCGTTTGAACTTTGTAAAAAGTGCGGTGACGCCGCTACGACACCGTTTGAACTTTGCAAACGGTGCGGTGACGCCGCTACCACAGCATTTGTACTTTTCTACGGACCTCGGGGCGTCCCCGGCAGCGATTGAACTTTGCAAACGTGTCGGTAGAGCCGCCCCGGCAGCGATTGAACTTTGCAAACGTGTCGGTAGAGCCGTCCCGGCCGTGTTTGCACAGTTTGGCGCGGCTGGTGATGAGGGCGCGGCGTTATCGGCGAAAGCCGCGCTTTAGGTCATCGAGATCGGCGTGAGCGTGGGCCAGCTCTAGGCGGGTCGCTTCCAGCTCGCGGGTCAGCTCGGCGATGCGCATGATCGCGGGCTTGACGGCGGCTTGCAGCTCCAGCTCGCGCTGATCGCGCTTTTTGAGCATGTCGGTGAGCCGCTCGATTTCCTTGCGCAGCGGACCTTCGGTGGAGATCCGACCGGCTTCGCTGGCCTCTAGCTCGGCGATACGGGCCTTGTGCTTGTCGAGCTGTTTGGTGGCTTCGGCAAGCTGGCGGGCCAGCTCCTCACTGCGCAGATCGGTCTTGGTCGACAGCCGATCCCGCAGCTCTTTGCCCAGCTCATCGACTTTGGCGGTGAGCGACTCTTTGGCCTGGCCGAGATCGGCAATCACATCGTGCAAGCGCTCGATTTCGTCCTGGGCTTCGTCGCGGAGCCGCTTGGCCCGGTCTTCGGCTTCTTGGGCGATGCCGACTTCCCGCCGCAGCAGCGCTTGCTCCTCGATCATCTGTTTGATCTGCGCCCGCGACTGCTTGAGCGCATCGGTCGTCGCCGACATCATCGACAGGTCAGCGGACTCGGCCGCTTCTTCGCGCTCGACAAGCTGAATCTGAAGTCCACCGCAGCGAACCCAGTCTTGTGGCTTGAGCGACTCTTGCTGGATGCGGCGACCGTTGAGCAGCGTTCCGTAGGTGGAACCCACATCGCTCACTTCATAGCCGTTATCGTCCCGACGCCGAAACACGACGTGATGACGAGACAGTCGGCGATCATCGCTGCGGAGGGTGTTGTCCTTGGCTCGACCCACGCTCACCGGCTGGCTCCCTAGTCGCAGCTCCAGGGTAAGCCCCTCCTCGGTGGCGATCACAAGACTCGCAGGCATAGCCCCCATCATATCGCGAGGTCTGCCTGCTGCGAATCGGGTCGCGACTTAGTGGTGAAGCACGCTGCGTCCGCGACGGCGTGGGCGAGCGGCTTGGGATGCAGAAAGGGCATCGTAGACGACTTTTCCATCCACTACCGTGAGCATCACCTTGCGGCGGGGCAGATCGCTGGGAGGCTGCTCTTTGTCATCGAGCACGAGCTTGCCTTCCAGGACCGTCAGGTCGGCCATCATTCCGACGGCAACGCGTCCGAGCTTGTCTTCGGCAAAGGCGGCATAGGCGGCATCACTGGTAAACAGGCGAACGGCTTCTCCCACCGAGAGCGCATCCGCCGTGGGCTTTGCCGCAGGCGCTGTGATCCCTCGCCATAACGCTGCATGCAGCGCGAGTCGGGGATCGGCTTCCTCCACGGGAAAGTCCGAACCACCACAGATTCGCGCCCCAGAGCTTAGTAGCCCACGCCAGGCATAGGCCAGCCGATTGCGCTCGGGACCGAGCCGCTCGATGGCCCACGGCCCGTCGCTTACCGCGTGCTGCGGCTGCATCGAGGCGATCACCCCCAGCTCCTGGAATCGTCGGTGGGACAGCACCTCTTCGCTGAGCACTTGGGCATGTTCGATGCGGAAGCGGGCGTTGCGTTCGGCCCGTACCCCGGCGCGCTGATAGGCATCGAGCACCAGGTTGACGGCGCGGTCACCAATGGCGTGGGTTGCGAGCTGGTAGCCGTGGACGAGCGCCCAGCGCGCCATCATCTCGATGTGATCGGGCGACGTCAGCAAAAGTCCGGTGTTTTTGGGATCATCGCTGTAGGGCTGCTCCAGCGCGGCCCCGCGAGAACCAAGCGCTCCGTCCATGAACAGCTTGATCCCGCGCAGCGTGAAGTGGCTGCTGTGTTCCGGGGGTCCAAGTCGCTCCGACAGTCGGCCCAGCTCGGTGCGATAGGCCAGCGAGTGCGGCATCTGCTGGAGCTTCGACGGTATCGGATCCTCGGCGTAGGCATAGACCCGCAGCGGCAGTCGACCTTGCTCGGCGAGCCGACGATAGGCCGCGATCGCATCGGGGCCGAGCCCCATCTCATGCACGGCGGTGAGTCCATGCGCGGTGACGTAGCCACTGGCGCGAACGATGGCGGCTTCTAGATCGGGGCCTGACGGTTGCGGCAAGACTCGCTCGATCAGGTCCATGGCGTTGTCGATGAGCACCCCGGTGGGCTCGCCGCTGTCATCGCGAAGAATCCGGCCCCCGGCGACCTCGGCGGTCTTGCGGGTGATGCCGGCTTGCTGGAGCGCCACGCTGCTCGCCCAGCCGGCGTGGCCATCAATGCGTCGCAGCCACACCGGACGACCAGCGGCTGCCGCATCGAGTGCGCGGAGTGCCGCCACATCGGGAAACACGGGTGGATGGAAGCGGTTCTGATCCCAGCCGCGACCGAAGATCCACCCCTTGTCGCCGCTGCTAGGTTGGGCCGCTTGTGCCACGCTCTTGGCAATTGCCGCCGTCGATTCGAGCCCGCGCAGATCGAGCGCTTGCAGCGACATCCCCAGACCAACCAGGTGGGCATGGGCATCACTAAGACCCGGTAGTACCGTGAGGTCCGCTGGGCTGGACACGACGCGGGTGTGCGGTCCAATCAGTGCAGCGGCACCGGCATCATCACCGACGTAAACAATCCGGCGATCCCGCACCGCGATGGCGGTGGCTTGTGGCCGGGCGGCGTCCATCGTCAGGACATGCGCGTGCGAGATGACAAGCTCGGCCGACTGCGCCCGAGCAGTCAGCGACAGCATTAGCAGCGACCCCGACAGGCCGAGCCCGAGTTTGCGAGTGATGCGGGACAACATACGAGGCTGAAAACGAGCGGTAAGTGTCATGGCAGGCGCGACTGCCATACCACAGTCGATTACGGAAAGGCGAGGTCACCGCTCGCAGGCGGTGCGACCCAGGTTTGCGGGGATGGTCAGCACGTCGCTTTCCACGCAGGTATCAGCGGTGTAGTAGGTGACGGCGCGGTAGGCATGGCACGCTGTGGTCGGCATGTCGCAGCGACAGGCCAGCTCCAGTCGACCTTGCGGGGAATCGATGATGCTGAACATCCGGCGCAGCGTCGCCACCCCGATGATGCCGTCAATCTGGGCAGACAGATTGCGAATGTCGGCGTTGATCGATTGCCACAGCGGTGCTGAATCGGGAAGGACGATCGCGTCGAGCTCATCGGTAGTGCCACCTTCGGTCGGGCCACCGAGCTCGATCCACGAGGCCACGGGCGCCAGCTTGTCGTTGCAGGCCAAGTCGGTATCTAGCTGGGTATAGCCGCAGCGCCGACCGATCAGCGATGGATCGCGCCCGAGGTTGCGCAGGCAAGCTTCGCGAAGGCAGCCTTCCAGTGGCCGGGTCGGATCTTCGGCTGGGCGAAGGGCGTAGCGCTGGCGCCTGCTGCGGGCCAGCTCGTCACAGGGCGAGAGCTGCTTCTGTTTGGCCACCAGCGCGAGCGCGGCATGGGCTGCATCGCCGAGCTTGATGCGACAGCCCAGATCGGGTGTCTCCACCACCGCGCCCTCGGTGTTGCGGGCGGTGTTGAGTCCGGGCAGGGCCAGCTTCGCTTGATTGCTGGCCTCGCAGGTGCAGGACTTGCCGGTCAGTCGTTGACAGGCGGTTTGAGTCAGCAGCAGCTCGGGAATCGCCGTCGAAACGAGGAACCTCATATTGGTGCCCGAGACGGTATACGCGGGGTGGCGGAGCGCTTGGTCTTCGGCCAGATCGCCGAGCAGCGTTCGCTGATCGTCGGGGCACATGCCGCTCTTGAGTCCGATGAGCAAGCTCTGGTAGTTGCGCTGACGGCTCAGGGCATCCTCATCGCGAGGGGACTGGGCTTCGAGCTGCGCGAGCGTGGCCGAGACGCGCAAAAGGGCCGCACTCACCGCCGCTTCCGAGACACAGTCGGTCATGTTCCCTTCGGTGAGCGGATTGGCGAGCGGTTCCACGCAAGCGCCAACGGTGATGCGCGAGGCTGGATAGGTGATAACGGTGTCCGCGAGCTGCACCGCTAGCTCACCACCTAGGGACTTGAAGGGGAGGACGGCGCGATCGATTCGGCACCAGGTCGCAATATCGCCTCGGGATAGGAGCATCGTCGCCGCCGTTCCCGAAAAGCGCAGCGACATCGCAAAGTGCGAGAGCTGATCGCCACCGAACACGCCTCCAAACGGCACTGCGGGTAGCTTGTCCCAGCGGAGCTGAAATTCGCGGGTGTTCAGGTCGCTGCGGACCACCGGGACATTGCAGCGCAGAAACTGCGTGCCACCTGCGCTGCCGTCCGGACGAACGGCGCGGAAGCTGATTTGACCGTGGGGAAACTGTCGTGCAGAGTCGGCTTCTCTCGGAACCAGCGTGGTGAGGGGGGTGCCGGTGTCAATCAGCAGCTCGGCAGCCCCCGAACCGGCCGGTGCGCCCTGTTCCGGTGTCGCCGCGCAGCGCTCATCGAGCGTCGGCATCATGTCACCGAGCGCGTACAGCAGTCCGTTTTTGGTGACCAGCGGAATCGGGGCGAGCGGCAGCGTTTCACTGCTTTCACTGCACGCGCCAAGCAGGCTCACCATGAGTCCGATCGGACAGAGCCACTGCAGGCTGGCCAAACGGTTGCGCATCTTCGCCATATTACGCGACAGCCAGCAAGGCCTCGCGCAGTCGTGGCAGAAGTGCGGTCACATCGGCGAGGCTTACTGCCCCGACAGACAGTCGCATCCAGCCCGTCTCGGCGCGCATTCCGAACGCTTGGAATGGCACCACCGCCATCCCCGCCGCATGCAACAGATAGCTGCGAATCTGTTCGTTATGGGTCACCACGGTGCCATCGGGTAGCTTGCGACCCTGGAGGTCAAACTGCACCGATAGATAGATCGCACCCTGTGGTGGAATGGCGCGTACCGGCAGCCCGGCCGACTGAAGCTGCGAGATGCCATCGTATAGGAGCGACAGCCGCTGTTCGACCTCGTGGTTCATCTGGACTTGGAACGTCGACAGCGCGCCTTCATCCCGCAGGATCTCGGCGGTGGCTACTTGCTCGGGACGTGGGGCCCACGCTCCGACATGCCCGAGGATGTCGCGCATCCGGCCCATGATGTAGGGCGGCGCGACGGCCCAGCCGACGCGGAGTCCGGTGGCACACAGCGACTTGCTGATGGCGTCGACAAAGACCGTGTAGGCCGCCATCTCGGGACACAGCTCGGGGGGGGTGTAGTGGCGGACGTTGCCAAAGGTCAGCGCGTAATACACCTGGTCATACATGAGGTAGAGCGTGCGCTCGCCGCTGCGCTTTCGGCGGAGGTTTTCATCGAGGACCAGCTCGCAGATGCGGCGTAGCTCATCTTTGTCGATGACGGTGCCGGTGGGGTTGAGCGGGCTGTTTAAGCACAGCAGGCGGGCACCCGGGAGCAGTGGCTTGAGGGTGTGCGCCGTTGGCATAAAGCCTTCGTCTGCCGAGGTATCACACTCGACCGCCACCGCATCGGCCAGGCGCACGTAGTGATTGTTGTTCCACGAGGGGGTCGAGTAGATGACGCGTTCGCCCGGAGAGACGATGGCGCGATAGGTGCCGTAGATCGCCGGTCGAGCACCCCCAAAGACGGCGACGCTCTCCACGGGATAGTCGAGTCCCAGGGTTCGCCGATACAGATGGGTGACGGCCTCGCGCATCGCCGGCATGCCGTCAGACGGTGGGTAGTTCGTCTCACGTCGCTCATAGGCCCGGACAACCGCATCTTGGAGGGCACCGGGAATCGGAAACTGTTGGGGCAGAAAGTCGCCGACGGTGAGATTGCACACCGAGTGGCCCTGCGCCTGAAGAGCCCGCACCGATGCCGCAATCTTTAGGATCTCTGAACCGACGAGCTGGAGGGCCAGCGGAGACAAGCCACCCTGGGCGGCCTCCTCTCCGGCAGCACCAAGCGGCATATGGTTGCGACAAGCAAGAAGACGGCGTTCAACGAGCACGTAGCTACTCCTTAAGTAAGGGCGAATCATCGTAGAAGTTGGCGCAAAACGGAAGGCGGCGAATCGTCATCGCTCGGCGTGAATGGAACCGAGGAGCTGGGCTGCGCATAGGGCTTCGGCGATGGTTGGGAGTTTGAGTTGACACAAAAGGGGAATCCCCTCTATATGAGGAGCATCATGGCTGACGTCAGTAATGACCCGATCTTCTGGGATGTTCGCGTCCAAGAGCGCCGCTTGCGCCGAGGCGAATTGACTGAGAAGCAGATCACCGCGCATCTTCAGGCTCTGCCCGACGTGACCGATAAGGCGACAGCCTCGGTTCCTCTTGAGGAGCCAATCGAAAGGCCACCGCCCCGTCGTCCCCAGGTGCGGATCACTGCCGCACCGCTTTCTCGTCGTGACTCGGAAGATGGAGACGATTTTGAGACCGATCTCCTCGATGACGACGAGGATGACGACGACGATCTAGATGACGAAGACGACGAGTAGCTGGAGCAAATCCACATGTCAGCGACTGGCCAGGAGCCCGAGATCGACTTTGTCACGTTTGTGATGTCGCTGGCGGCATCGGCGCTGCTTCACATGGGCGAATCCGAAGACGGCTTGTCTCGGGGGCCAGTTGACTTGCCGCTGGCCAAGCAGACGATTGACGTCATTGGCATGCTGCGCGAAAAAGCGCGTGGCAATCTCTCAGTGGAAGAGGATCGCATCGTCGAGACTGCGCTCTACGATCTGCGGCTGAAGTTCCTCCATCTCACCAAACAGAGCTAGCGAGGGAGTTCGATGGCGCGACTCGCAGGCAGCTTGCGGATCGGGGTGGGACGTACGGGCCTGCTTGCGGTCGGACTGTCTATGCTGTGGGGAAGCGGGACAGCGTCGGCCAGTGACGAGCCTGTGGTGGTGCTTGGGGTGTGGAAAGATGGACACTCGGACACCCCGCTGTGGCAGCGGCTGACCGAACATCTGGCGAGAAACGGCGAGCGCGTGGTGGCCACGCCGCGGCTTACGACGAGTGAGCAGCAGTGCATCTCGCAAGAGTGCCTGGATCGGCTGGCGGCACGGAGTTCCGCCAAGTTTGTACTGAGTGTGACGGCGCAGCGATCGGGGCCGGACAACCTGTACCTGACCGGTCTGCTGTATGACTCGGTGCGGCACTGGCCTCGGCAGGCAACGCTCGACTGCGCTGGCTGCAAGGGCGAGGTGCTCGTCCATCGAGTGACAGATCTGGCAGACAAGCTGTTTATCGAAATTCGCACCCCAGAGCTGACTCTGGCGTCGGCTGCGCCTACTCCATCAGCATCAACACCGTTGTGGGGCGGACCGCTGACAGCGCGCCCGGAACTTACGGTCGTCGACTCGACAAACTACTTTGACAAGATCTCACCGCGGCGAAAGCAGCTTGCGGGGGTGCTTGGTGCGCTGTCTTTGGCAGTGTTTGCGACGGCGGGGGCGTTCCACGGACTCGACGGCAAACCGACCGACTTGAGCTGTGGGAATAGCGGGACTCCCCAATCTTGTGTGTGGTCGACCAAGTGGTTCTACGGCAGCGGATACGGTTTGGGCAGTGCTCTGCTCGTCGGTGTGGCTTTGACCCTATTTTGGCCGACCGAGACGTTGCCGGCATCTGCCGAGCGTCATTAGGAGCCGCTGATGAAGACGCGGACGAAGATCTCGATTGCACTTGCTGGTGTCGGTTTGCTCGGTGGCTGCCTGGTCGATAACCTGTGCGTCAACGAGCCAGAGCGTGTCGAGTGTCGACCGAGCCCGATGGAAGGTGCGCTGTCGCTGCTAAGTCCTCGTTTGCCACTGGCAGGTGGTGAGCTTTCGGTCCGGGTTGAGGGCTCACCGGCCTCGGTCGAAGCGCTGCTTTCGCCACGTGGTTTGGGCGAAAAGCGGGTGTCCCTGCAGCGTGGGCTCGATGGCATCTGGCGCACCATGGTCAAGCCGCAAGAGCTGTGGCCGACGATTGCTCCTGGTCCGCTGCCGATTCGGTTGGTGACGCCCGCGCAGACCCACGACACCACGCTGCGTCTGTTTGTTCCTCCGGTATTCGGACCGGATGTCTCGCGCTCGGCACGGGTCGTGTGGCTCTCGGTGGTCAATCGTCATGTGGTGACCCTGGAGCAAGGGGCGACCGACCGAACCTTTGGCGACTGGACCTACCAAGCGCCGCTGCTAAATCGGACGGGCTCAATTCCTGCTTCGCTCGGTTTCACGGTTCCACCCACTGCGTTGTTTGCGATGACCGAGACTGCGTTTGTGCGCCTCATTCCAAACGGCTCGGCGTGGCAGCTTCAGCAGTCTCCGGTGGGCGAGCTGCGGTATAGCGATGTGGAGCCGAACTTGGATTACTCTGCGGTGACGGCGCTGGCTGTCGGCAAGCATGGGCCGGATAACCTGCTGGCGGTGGCCGGGGAGGGTGGATCGGGGTCGGCGCTGCGGGCGTATCGACTGTCCGATGGTGGCTCGTTACCGGCACAGCGGCTCACGGTGTCGGCGATGACCGGGCCGGTTGGGGTGCTGGCGGTGGGGCTTGTCGATGACAACAGCGAGGCCGACTTGGTGACCATCGGCAAAGATGGCGTTCCCGCAGTGTGGCTGAGCGCGGCGGGCTCGCTCGTGCGGGATGGTGCCTTTTCGCAGAGTCTGGCCGCACAGCTTGGCAGCGAGCCGGTTCGCTCGATCGCGGTGGCGGATCTCGATCGCGATGGTCTGGCCGATGTCATCGTGAGCAGAAAGAGTCAGCTCCAGTGGCTGGTGAACCAGTCCAACCACACCTTCGCCGCGCCGGCCGTGCTCGTGGATCTGCCAGATAGCGCTTCGACGCTTGATGTCGGACAGATGGATGGAAATGACAGCCCGGATGTGGTGGTAAGCCTTCAGGGAATTATCCTGACAGCCTACCTAAACCAAGCTCCGTGACTGCAACCAAGCTCCGTAACTGCTCCGGCTGTGAGTTCGGGGATTCTGCGCGATCAGCGAAGCTCGAACTCTTTGCAGAACAGGAGATCGGGAGTCGGCTGTTCGTAGTCTGCGCGGCGATGCTCTTCGGTTGGCCACTCATGAGCACAGGCATTGCGGAGCGCGCTGAAAAGTCCGCAGTCCTCGCAGCAGTGTCGCAAGGCGAAGCGCTGCCGCTCTTCATCGAACGCGGGATCACGCGGAATGCGCATGGCCTAGCGAGCCTGCCGGGAAAACGGTCGAGGTGTCATCCGATCCAAGAACCAGCGTGCCACCGTCGGAAAATAACGGAGCACAGAGTAGATCCAAGGATAGATCACGCGGTTTCTTTTGAGATCGACAGCGGCGCGGATGCGTCGGGCCAGCTCGCTGGGGATTCCTTCGGGCAGGATGCGCATCGCCGGGTCCTCGGGATATGCGGCGTAGCCGGCCTGTGCCATCGGCGTATCAACCGGACCTGGGTAGACAGTGACGATATGAACCCCGGTGCCGCGCAGCTCTCCACGTAGGCTTTCGGAGGCGGCGGCCAGTCCCGCTTTGCTGGCGTTATAGCCCCACATTCCTGGCGTCGGTGCGAGTCCCGCCACGGAAGCGACATCGACGATCGTACCCTCTTTCCGCTTGAGCATCGCTGGCAGCACCGCCCGCGTGATGTGGAGCGGCACGAGCAGGTTGAGTCGGAGCATCGCTTGGAGCGAATCGGGGTCGTGTTCCTCGGCAGGCTCGACGAGCTGGACGCCTGCATTGTGAATCAGGACATCAATCGGTCCGAATCGTTCCTCTGCCGTGGCAATCCAGTCGAGCGATCCTTCCAGGCGGCTCAGATCCACTACGCAGACCTGGGTTTCACCACCGACCGTTTGGGCAAGCCGCGACATCTCTGCAAGACGCCGCGCTACCATGGTGACTCGCGCTCCCGATTGCACAAACTCTGCCACCAGTGCAGCACCAATTCCCGACGACGCGCCCGTGATCACTACGTGTTTCATATCGTAACTCTCGATGTCCTTTGGGAGTGAGAAGCGGAGGCAACCTCGATGAGTAGCTTGCCCCGATTTGTGCCATCGAACAGCATGTTTACGGCAGCCGGTGCTTGTTCAAGTCCGCTTACGATGTGCTCGCGATAGGTGAGCTTGCCACTGTGGACGAGCGGCACAAGCTCGGCGAAGGCTTCGGGAAAGCGCGCCGCAAAGTCGCTGACGATGAAGCCCTCGACGCGTGCGCGCCGGTGCAGGATCATGTCGAAGTTCCGGGGTCCGAGCGGCGGTTCTTGTTCATTGTATTGCGAGATGAGCCCGCACAGTACGACGCGGGCTGCAACCGCAAGGTGGGCCAGCGCCGCTTCGAGGATCGCGCCACCGACGTTTTCAAAGTGGACATGGATGCCACCTGGACACAGGCGTGCGAGCTCGGCTGCGACATCCTCTCGGGAGTGATCAATGCAGGCAAAAAAGCCCAGCTCATCGGTCACATAGCGACATTTTTCCGCCGAGCCAGCGATTCCGATGACGCGACACCCTCTGTGCTTGGCAAGCTGTCCCGCAAGCGATCCCACTGAGCCCGCTGCCGCAGAGACCACGACGGTATCACCCGCCTTGGGATTCCCAATCACCAGCATTCCGAAATAGGCAGTCAGACCTCCGGTGAGGCCCAGCACACCCAAAAATGCCGTCGGTGGAACCCCGAGATCCTGTGGCAGTTTGCGCAGTGGACGGAGCGCGGTCGCGTCCCAATAGGAATAGAGCTGCCAGCCGAGCAGACCCGACACCAGGTCGCCCTTGCGAAAGCCAGGATGCCGCGATTCCATCACCACACCGAGTCCGAACCCGCGCATGACCTCACCAATCGCTACTGGCGGCATGTACTGCGGTCGGTCGGTCATCCAGACTCGGTTCGTCGGATCGATCGACAGATACAGCGTTTGGGTGAGCACTTCTCCGTCGCGGACCGGAGCCAGCGGTTGTTCCCGAATCTCGAAGTCAGACAGCGCCACCCGACCCGTGGGGCGACTCTTGAGGATGAGCTGCCGGTTGTGGAGCATCGTCCTGCCGTTATTCCAGAACCGCTCTGCCTGACTCGGCATGACTTGCCAGAAAGCGCGACCAGTCGTGTCGAGCTGCCCACAAATCGAAAATTACAAAGTGCCCATCGTCGCGAGGCGGTGCCACATACTGTTTAAGAACCGCTGTTGCGGTGCCTCCGGCGACGTTGCCGCTCACGGTTCCTTTCGTCCAGCGCTGATCGGACAAGGACCAGTACGGAATCTCATACAGCCGTGGCTCGACGGGCTGGATTCCCATCGAGAGCGCAAACGCCGCAATGTTCGGAACCGGGGTGAAGTGATCCCATAGACCGAGCGACTGGAAGATGCTCTTGGCTGGCATTCCTTTGGGCGGCTCGCGGAAATACTGACGTCCGTAGTTGTTCGGGTCGGCTGATTCAAAGAATGCTTGAAGCATGTTGAGCAGCGGATGGTCGACGACCGGTGGCTCTTGTAGGAGGCTCTCGACCAGCTCGGCAATGTTGTTTGGCTCGGTCTTGTTGAGCAGGGACAGAATCAGCACAGAGCCCGCTCCGGACAAAATTCCGGCGGGAATCTTCGGCTCTGCCGCCAGGAACAGAGGCCCTGTGAGACCTCCTTGGGAGTGTCCCATAAAGTAGATTCGCTTCTTGTCAAAGCGGATCGGACGGCCCGTGTTTGGTGCCTTCGCGACATTCATTTCCTCGACGAGACGAAGCAACTGAAAGTCATCCGCCGCACCCTGTTTCACGTTGTCTCTGGCGGCATCTAGATTTTGCAAGTTAAAGAACGTGATCTCTGGGTTCGAGCCCGATGGATCGCGAGGTCCGTGTAGCACCTGATCAATCCCAATCATCGCCATTCGTACCGGCGGTTTCCCTTTTCGTTCAATCAGGGACGCTCGCAGATCCAGAGACTCCCGGATGAAGGTCTGATAGTCACCGCCAGTGCCGTGTGCGTACAGGATCACCGGCCAGCCTTCAGACGGTATTTCTGCGTTGGGCACAGCAAGTGCAAACCGCAGATTCTCAGTCCGAACGACCTTGGGAATTCCGCGATCATCGAGATCCAGCGCGCCCCCTTCCGACCAGTACGGAGGCATTCCCTTTTGGAAGTTTGGTGATGGGAAGGTGCCCGTGTACAGGTCCGTCATCCCATCGTGGCTACGCAAAAATCCGAGTCCCTGCGGTTGCGGTGCTCCCTCTGCATAGACCGCCTGCCGCACTTTCTGCATCACCGAGGTCGCATCTTGGGTGGTAAATACCGTTGCTGCGGCTACCGTATCGGAAAGGTTCGCGCTCGCCAGCCAGGTCCGTAACTGTGCATATCGTGGCCACGCACTGCGCTGGGGTTCATCCGTCGGCTGGGTGTCTGACAGCATTGCGATCAGATCGACATCGGCACGGATCGCGCCACCATCTGCTGCTCGCACGCCACTGGTCAGTACGGCAGCGTAGGTGGTTTTTTCGCGCAGCGGCAGACCGGGCACTGGCCGCAGGGTCAGCCAATTGTCTCCGATGTAACGATTCCCTTCGCGATGAAACGTCGCAATCATCGGCAGCCGCTGTCCATAGGTCACTGACCCTGGAGTGATGTCGACGACAAATGCCACTGAGGTTGCGGCGGCACTCTGTTCAACGGACGGTAGGGAGGACTCGCTTAGGGGGGCATCGAAGCGAAAATAAATCGCTGCGCCCGGCCCAGCGCCCTGAATTTTGCCGTTAAGAAACGCAATGTACTTACCCGGCTGCCCAGTAGGTTGAGGTAGCTGCGATAGATCATAGCCTGACCGTAGTTCTGCATCGCCAATCGGTCCGCTGGCCGATGGCTGCTGCTTGAGCCGGAGATCACTCGGGAACGGCAGCGAAAAGAAATCGGTCTGCATCTTGGCCGCAGCGCTCCCCGGAAGGACATGCAAGGCCAATGCGCCCGGTCCGGTTTCTAACTCCGGACCACCGCAGCTTGCCATCACAAACACCGACGACAAGCCGGTAGCAACAATCCACGATGAAAAGCGGCGATGGGCAACAAACGAGAGGCGACCCAGAGACGACGACATCCGTAACATGGGCGGACAATAGCCACAGCCCGCACTCGCTCACAAGCGACTTGTCCGGCACGTCGGACACTGGCCGATATTCGGACTTCTCGCGCCACCAAACGTGCCGTATCCCCGTCGGAAATCATTTGGCATCCGCCGTGCATTGTGCGGTCGATGAAAGGGGAACCCATGTCCAATTGGTTGTTTTCGGGACTGTTGTTGCTCGCGCTTGGATGTCGAGAGACAGAGCCGGTGTATCGACCACCGCTGCTCGATTCGATGCAGCTCGCACGCGCCCAAGCCGAGGCTGAGGTTGATCTGAGGCGCAGCTTTGGTGGCCGCGTTCGTTATCATGCGGAGCTGCGGACCGTCGCACAGGCGGACTCCTTGAGTGTGGTGTTACCTGCTGCTTCGACGCCAGGTGCTGCCTTAGAACGGCTTCTGCTGCGCTACCCGACCCTGTTTGGGAGTCAGTCCTCCTCCCAGATCGAGCAAGTCGACGTGCTGACCGAGAAGGACGGAGCGCGCCACATTACCGTACGCCAGGTCCAAAACGATGTGGTCGTGTGGGGGAGTTCGCTTACCGGACACTTGGACTCCGCCGGCAAGCTGCGTCGGATTCACGCCCATATGGTGCCGCTCATGAGCTGGCCCACCGATGATGCGATGCCTAGGTACTCTCCAGAGGAAGCACGACAGCAGGCCCTGCGGCTCCTCGCGGCGGAGCTGCCACAAGTGAGCCCCACCACCTCGATACCGAAGCTGTACTATTTTCCATCGGCGCGGCGACTTTCCTTGGTCTATCGGATCGAGCTGTCTGGTCAAGACGGAGATCTGCCGTTACGCCAAGCCTGGTTTCTGTCCGCAAGCGATCTTTCGTTGCGAGCCCGAGAGGATTTGGTGGTTGCGAGTGACGTACCAATGGCGATGAGTGGTCGTGGCACAGGGGCGTTGGGAGAACTCCGGGAACTATCGATCACCCAGCGTGGGGATTCCTATTCACTGGAGGATCTTCGCAGGGGCACGCAGCGTACGACGTTGACCAAGCCGCTGGAGCGGCTACCGGGGCGCACTGTGACCAGCCCGCGTCCCGATGGATGGGAGGTTCCTCATTCCGTTTCGGTTCATGCCCATCTGGCCTCTTTGTGGGACTACTTTGCGCTCACTCACCAGCGCTTTGGTTGGGATGGTGCCGGCCACGGGCTCACCGCAGTCATCCATGGTGAAGTACGAACACCGTCGCTACCTGTTGCGCTGTTTGATGGACAACGGCTGCTGCTTGGAGCTGGCGCGCCACCGCAAATCTTGCCGGCAGGGGCTGCTCTCGATGTGGTTGCGCATGAATACGGTCACGCATTGATTCGTGCCTCCGCAGAGCTAGCGGCGGAAGGAGAGAGCGGTGCCATCGATGAGGGACTTGCCAATCTGTGGGCCTGCTTGATTGAGCAGGCAGTGACTCCCAAGGATGCGAACTGGACGGTGGGAGAGTCGATCTATCGGCCTCTGCAAGGGACTGCGGCACTCGCCGATCTGGCCGACCCTTCGAATACCCAGCAAGCTCGCGTACGGAGTGAACAGATAAGTGGAGTGGACGGCCATGCTCAACGGAATTCGCTGTCTCTTTTAGACCGTTCACTGCGACGATTCAATGCCGGTTTTGTAGGACATGCGGGGTATCTGATCGCGCAGCGAATCGGGCCCGCCAAGACGGCGGCGATTCTGTATCGGACAGTGACGCTCTATCTTCATCGCTACGCCGATGCGGATGATCTGGCCGACGGCATGGTGGCTTCGGCACAAGACCTACCTGGTGCCAAGGACGAAGCGGTTACAGCCACACGGATGGCCTGGCAATCGGTCGGAGTGAGCGGATTTTTGCATTAAGAGGGAATGGCCAGTGGCAGCGCACGACCAACGGTAGGATCTTCGCTCGCAAGACGAGCGAAGGCCACAGGGTCTGCCTTCTTGATAGCCCCCGCTGTCTTGTCATCGCCGATCAGTTGACGAAGTCCTCGCTGCGATCCGTAGTAGTTGGAGAGTTGGTGATCGGCATCGGTGATGCAACTGCGAACCAGCGATCGGGAAATGCTTGGAAGGTTGAGTAGCTTGAGCGCCATGCTCCACAGACCGTCGATGAAGTTCTGATCGGCGGGAAATTCCAAGAGTCCGGTGAGTGCCAGCAGGAGCGCTCCTCTTTGCGCCAGTGGCGTCGCGAGCGGACCCACCGGAGGCAGAATTCGTAAGTCGAGTGCTCGTCTCATTGCCTCGGCCGCACACAGCAGCCGCTTAAGCTCAGGGGCCGCATGTGAAAGGTAGCTATTTAGCATGACGTCGACAGACAGACCCGGTTCATTGGGGCTTGGGTCAGACTTTTCGATGTAGCGACAGACTGCAGGTAGGAGTCCAAGATCTGTCGAAGGAGCGTTCTGACCGATCGAGACATCTTGCGGCGGCTCGCGATGGGAATAGAAACCTCCGGAGGAAAAAATGTAAAATAGCTCGCTGTCCCCGGGCAATCCACGCCACAGATCCGAGTACTGGGTGAGTCGGTTGAGGCTTCCTGCCGCCCAGTTGAGTCCCGTTGCTGCTTCCCCTCCGATTTGAGTTGCCGCAACTCCGGGATCACGCGGGGTCGCAGAGGCTTGCAGGTCGGTTTGGATGTTTTGAATCGTAAAATCCAAAAATCCGTCGTAGAAGTCCGCCTTCCCATCCTGATTTACATCGGAGTAACGCGAGACGACGAGCGGATGTGCGGGGCCTACAAACTGCACAAAGCCTTCGCGCTGACCTTGTTCGTGATGCCACTGACTTTGCTGGATGCGGTCACTCAGCGCAGAGTGCGGTTCTCCCTTGCTCATTCCTTCAAGCACTGCAGTGAAGCAATCGAGTCCCTCTGATGCGATCACTTTGCCGCTCTTGCTGTCGGTACGGAAGTAGGTCGAATCCCAGGATGAATAGATGTCGGCATCGGGAAAGATCTTCGCGATGGCAAATCTGGTCGTGAGTCCAGCGCACTGTGAGTTCATCATCAGCTTGTAGCCAACTTGGCGCACCGTCGACGCGCTGGCCTGCATGTCGAAAGAGCCAAGCTGGGCATGGCGATTGATCAGCACACCGACAAACGCCTCGCTCCCCATCTCCGTGTTTTCATCTTTGGGCGAAGCGGTGCGCGCAAAAACCTGGATGACCTCTCCCTTTGGACCTTTGAACGGCGCTTGAAGGATGTGATAGCGATCGAGAGAAAAGGGCAACTTCGGCAAGCCAGCTTCTGGTGTCGCATCCACGAATCCGTAGCGCGACTTCAGCAGGTCCACTTCGCCTTCGTGAAAGTCCCAGGCGGAACACATTGCAAAGCGCCACACCGATGGGAGTTCTGCGTAAGGGGGTGCCTGCCTGATCAGATTCCGCAACAGCTCCTCTGCCTTTTGGCGATGCGCTGCATCCAAAGCCGGAGCACGCATCTGCAAGAGCTGGATCGCATGACTGCGCAGCGCGGGTCGAGCCGTGGGATCGTCTTGTTCTTCGTCAATTAGCGAGAAGATCTCTTCTGCTGCTTGGTGCGCAACACTGCCGAACGTGTTGTCTTTGGTAGCGGTAGCCAAAATGTGAGACAGGATGGTGAGCGCGGCGGAACGGAGTTGTACGGATCGGAGCGGATCAGACACAGCTCCTTCACCACCGACGGCGGCAGCCAGCAATCCATCCCGAATCTGTACAAGCAGAACCTCTGCTTGGGGCGCAGACAAACGATCGTTGCGGGTCGGTAGATCGGGATGGAATGCGCTTGGCGGAAACAGACACTCAAATGTCGAGCGTCGCCGAGAAGAAATCCAACGTGCAGCAGAGACAAACACTTCACAGAGGTCAATGCTGGTTGCTACGGGTTCCGTAGGAGTGAGGCTCAGTCTTCCATCTGCAAGCAAGTACAGCGGTTTGGCACCATAAATTCCGCTCACCAGATTGAGTGCCGCTCCACCATTGGGAAGAGGGCTATCCGTTGCGCTTGGTTCCGTGCTTGCAGATTCCTGATCATCGCCGAGCTGAGTCTCGATAAGCTGCGACAGTCGTCTACGGACCTCTGGTCGTCCGGGGAATATTGCCGAAACACGCCGTCCAACCTGCCCACGGAGCTGGCTCAGCGTTACCGGTTCGATCGGAAGCGGAATCACGATGTAGTAGTCACGATCTCCACTAAGCAATAGGTGGAGACCGGGGGATGATTGCCGCAACGTAAACTGCGTGGCGGCCTCGTTTCCGACAGCACGAAGAGTTCCTGGGATGCTCACCAGCGCCCCATCAGTTGTGTCAGAGAGCCGGACAGTAACCGGGGTTGCAAGCTCGGGCATGAGTCACTCCCTTTCAAGGAATCGCAGCGGAACGAAACAGGATGTTACAGGAACATAAAGTAGCGCTCGGGTATGTCATCGAAGGTCATCGCACTGCCGCAGCGGACGCAGCCAAAGGTGGGCGGTTTGCGCTCCAAAACCCCTTGGATGTTGTACATGTCACGTCGCACGTCGATTAACTGTTCCTCATCGAGCCCACAGCGCGAACAAACATAGGGTGCAAAGAAAGAGACGACCTCCGTGTTATCAAGGAGGTTGCTGATGGCTCCAGCTTGCTGGACAAACTGAATGGGACATTCCAGCAGTCGAATCTTCGAGGCACCGCGCAGCGATCGAATCAGATCGAGCCAAGCTTGGATGCTGTCCGAGCTAATGCGTCGAAACTCGCGGAGGTTGAAGTCAATTTCACCTCGTAGCTGTTTCAGCGGTGACAGATCGACCTCTGCGCTGAGGACTCCGGAAAGCTTGACGATTTGTCTCTGTCCATCTCGGATGATTTTCCAGCGACAGGCGCGACCGCTGGTCGATTTGAAGAACTCCTGCAGTGCCATCCGAGCTTCGTCAGAAGGTGACTCGAACAACAGCGCAACCGCCGAGTCCGGAGCGTGCGTTCGGGTATCAATCCGGATGATCCGGCCCGTCAGTCCGATGGCCTGCGGGCGACTTGGCAGCGTGAAGCGGATCCCCAATCGATCACCGACGCTGACCGATCGGTTGGTCCGAAGCAGCAATCCATCGGGGCTGATGTCTATCGAGGAACCAAGGAATGCATCCGGACTGCTCGAAGCCGAATTGGCCGTTCCGAGATAGATGTGGAGCTTGAGCGGCAAGCGATCGTTCGACCTGGCCGGAACACCCAAATAGCGAGCCAGCAAGAACGGCAGCATCGCCTGCTGAGCGGGCCACTCAATGACCTCATCGAACAGGCCGGGAGGCAGCGCGACCGCATGCGCAGTTCCGGTGTGGATGAGGATGAGCGGGATAGGATGACTCCGACGAACGTTGCGGAGTGCGTGGCTTGCCGTGGCAGCCCCGCAGTCGGCAAGCTGTGGACCTAACAAGCACAGGTCGGCACCCTTGCCCAAGCGATCGATCAACTCGGGCAGGCTATGGACCACGAACAGCCGAATATCCTGGCGATGAAGAAGCCCTTGATGCAGCTCGCTGGGGGAGGAGGGATGGAATGCAGCGACGATGGTCTTCACAGACGCATCTTACCAAATCCACGGCCAGAAAACCTGTCTGTTGAGATGCGGGGAATGCGAGTTTTGCCAGAGGCGGACTTAGGAGCGGACGGCGACGTACTCTTTCTTGATGAGATCGACAAGGGCCTGCGCTGCGTCGCAGTCGGCCAGACGACTCTTGTCGAGTACGCCCTGCGTGGTGGCACCGTTTAGCACAACCTGAAAGATTTCGAGCTGCTCTTTGGTCAGTTCTCCCAGGGCCGGCACCAGTGGCTTGGGAATCGTGAGTGTGGCCGTCCGAGGGGGCAACTCTGGGTCCAGGCGTTGCATCTCATCGACGATGCGCATCGCCTCCATCAGCAACCCTTCGGTCGAGTCCTTGATTTCTTCGAGGAAGGTCTTTTCTTCCGTCGAGTCAAGCTCGAACGTGCCCTTTTCCCAGGTGAGGATTCGGTACGCTGCCTTGTCGGGCTTCATCTCGTACGAATCATCGATGGTTGCGTAGTACAGTTGGCCCTTGCGGAGGAATATCTGTCCGGTGGTGCTGTTCGGGCCACTGACCGTGAGCACTCCGGTTCGCTTCGAAGTCGAGAACAGTTGGAGGAGATCCGGAAGCGGGATTTCTTCGATGTTGCCGGTCATCGCCCGCGTCGATGCAGAGGTCTTCTGCATTTGCTGTTGGCCGCGCTTTTCGAGCTGGCTCTT
>Ga0075163_10004050_pt1 | contig 19659 bp, 14 predicted proteins | sample JI1023141ADNA_FD_71478 | JGI IMG/M metagenome (GOLD analysis project Ga0075163, IMG submission 71478) | Wastewater effluent complex algal communities from Wisconsin, to seasonally profile nutrient transformation and Carbon sequestration -... | ecosystem: Engineered > WWTP > Effluent > Algae...
CGACATACGGCGCGAGCAGCGTCGCCTTGTGCGACTCGATGTAGCCAGTGTCGTAGTGTCCGGCGATGAAGTCGGGCTCCTTCATCACGCGGCGATGGAAGGGCAGGTTGGTCTTGATGCCCAGGACCTGATACTCGCTGAGCGCGCGCGCCATGCGCCTAACCGCCTCGTCGCGCGTCTCGCCCCAGACCACCAGCTTCGAGATCATGGGATCGTAAAACATGCTGATCTCGGAGCCTTCGATGACGCCGCTGTCGTTGCGCACAAACGGTCCACCCGGCGTGCGCAGCCGGCTGATCCGTCCTGGCGACGGCAGAAACCGCAGCGGATCTTCGGCATACACGCGACACTCGATCGCGGCGCCGTGCAGTCGCAGATCCTGCTGGCGAAACGGCAGCGGATGACCTTGCGCAACCCGCAGCTGGAGCTGCACCAGATCGAGTCCCGTGATCATCTCCGTCACCGGATGCTCGACCTGAAGGCGCGTGTTCATCTCCAGGAAGTAGAAGCTCTTGTCCTGCGCGAGCAGGAACTCGCAGGTGCCGGCGCCCACGTAGCCCACTGCTGCCGCAGCCCGCACCGCCACTTCGCCCATCTGACGGCGAATGTCCTCGGTCAGCGCCGGGGAGGGCGCCTCCTCGATGACCTTCTGGTTGCGGCGCTGAACCGAGCAGTCGCGCTCGAATAGGTAAACATAGTTGCCATGTTGATCGCCGAAGATCTGGATCTCGACGTGGCGCGGCCGAACGACAAAGCGCTCCAGGTAGAGCGTGTCGTCATTGAAGGCCGCCTTGGACTCGCGCTTGGCGCTGTCGTACGCAGCGACGAAGCGATCCGCGCTCTCGACCAGGCGCTGCCCGCGACCACCGCCGCCATTGGCTGCCTTGATCAGCACCGGATAGCCGACCTTTTCGGCCGCTGCCAGCGCCAGCTCCGCGGTCGGAAATCCGCGACCATCGCTGCCGTTGTCGCCCGGCACCGTCGGAACATTGGCCTTGTGCATGTTGATGCGAGCGGTGGTCTTTTCACCCATGGCGCGCATCGCGCTGGCCGGCGGACCGATGAAGATGACGCCAGCGGCCTCGCAGGCCTCGACGAACTCGGCGCGCTCGGACAGAAATCCGTAGCCGGGGTGCACCGCATCGGCGCCCGACTTGCGCGCGGCTTCGACGACGCGCTCGATGTTCAGATAGCTGTCGCGCGCGGCGGACGGCCCGATGAGGTGCGCCTCATCGGCCATGCTGACGTGGACCGCATTGCGGTCTGCCTCTGAGTAGACCGCGACGGTGCGGATGCCCATTTCGCGGCACGCGCGCATGACGCGCACGGCAATCTCGCCGCGGTTGGCAACCAGGACCTTCTTGATGGACCGCAGAGCTGTCATCAGTTCTGGCTCCTGCCTAAGCGCCGTGACATTTCTTGTATTTTTTGCCGCTCCCGCACGGGCAGGGGTCGTTGCGGCCGATCTTGGGCTCGGTCCGGTAGACAGGCTGGCGGTTCATCAGGAGGTTGGGATCGAAGTCTTCGCCGTGAGCGTGGTCATGGCTGTGGTCGTGATCACAGTTGGGACCGTGGACGTGCGTATGCGCGGGGCCCGCAGCGGGGCGATCGTCAGTTGCCATGGCGGCAATCTAGCCTATTCGCGCCTCGCTGACAGCGGAAATCACGTGAGCAGCGAGCGGTTCAGCTTGCTTATGAACTCAACCGCGCGCAGATCGCGGCCCAGATGGTGTCGCATCACTGCCAGCAGCACATCCCGACACGCCGAGAGCACGGCCGCCGAGATTCCGGTCGGCTGACGATCGGGGCGCGACTCGGCCAGCGCAATGAGTGCGGCTCGTACCGCCTCGGGCAAACCCCCGGAAAGACCCGAGAAGATGAGCCCCAGCTCCATCGGTGTCGGCGCGCCAAAGCAGGTGTCGGGACAGTGGACGCCGCCGCGCACCACATCGAACGGCACGTAGAGCGCCCTGGGCACGTCGGTCCCACAGGTCGCGCACTGATTGAGCGAGATGCCCAGCCCCACAGCGTCGAGAAGGCGCAGCTCGAAAGAGCGCAGCGGCTCCACCGCGGGCCGGTCGCTCAGCGGCAGTCGATCCAGATAATCGAGGAGCTCCAGCAGCAGCCGATAAATCGTGGGCTCGGGAGCGTGCGGCGGGCACAGATGCTGCGACAGCTCGCAGGCATAGCAGGCGTGGCTGAAGCGCCCCAGCTCTTGACCCAGGCGCACGAAACCTCGCGTGCTGTGCAGATCCTCCAGAATCCACAGATCTCGCTTCTCGCGCAGCACCGCTTCGCCGCAGCCGAACAGGCCCAGGGCAGCGCCGAAGCGTCGACGGCTGCTCTTGGCGCCGCGCGCCAGCGCCGAGACCTTGCCGTGCTGTTCGGTCAGCAGCGTGACGACGCGGTCGGACTCTCCGAAGTCGGATACCCGCAGCACCAAGGCATGAGTCACGTGGACCGGGCTCGACGACGGCATTTCTAGGTTCACTTCTTTACCCAGAGCGGCTCGCGATGACAAGGGCAAGCCAAGGGGCGGACCACTAGCTCGACGGAAAAATCGTTCATCCGACCTTTATACGAACAAAAAACATCCCCTTTTTTCTGCTTTGACCCTTTACATCCCGACGGTCTTGGTAGAATTGGGCCCATGCCCGCGCCGCAGCTGCATCTGACGTTCGGAGATCTGGTTCAGCACAACCCCGGAGTTCCTGCCGCGATGCGCAAAGCCTGCGCCGCCGAGCCGGTCTACGCCCGACTGGGTTCGATCTTCCACGACCTTCCGTACTACTACGCGCCGATGGTCTTCGAGGCGGTTCGCTACGGTCTCGGCGCCCCGGCGCTCGACGAACCGTGGGGATATCGTGGCCACTCGGTGCATCCGGAGCGCCTGGTTGCGTCGTACATCCGAGCGGCGCGGACCGTGCCCGCGCTGACCGATTCCGAGCGGCTTGCGCTCGTCGGTGGGCTGCTTTCGCACTGCGCGATCGATCTGGCCATGCATCCGCTGGTGAACTACTGCGCGCGTCGCGATGTGCAGCTCTTTGGCGGGCACGAGAGCACGCATCACCGTCTGACCGAAAAGTATCAGGCGCTGTTTCTGCACCTGTGGCGATTCGGGGATGACCAGATCGGAACGCCTGCTTTTGCCGAGCGCGCGCGCATCGTCAAGCGCGGCACCTCGCTCAGCCTGCGGCCCGAGCCGGCGATCGTCTATTTCGCGATCAACGCCTACCGCGGAGCCTATGGCACTGCCCCGGCGGCGCTTCAGTTCTGTCGCTGGGTTCGCAACTTCCGGCAGTTTGGCATCCTGCTCAGCGCACCGATCGTGGCCAAAAACAGCCTGCGCTGCCGCACCGATGCGCTGCGCGAGCGCTATTTCCAGAACGAAGCGTTCGACTGCCGCGAGTTCTTTGTCTCTGCCGAGCGCCGCCTCGGGCACCTGACGCAGGTTGCCTACGACTATTTCTCGGCCGGTGATTTTTCGCCTGCGGCCGAAGATGCTTTCTGCAGCGCCTCGGGCATCGACGATCTCGCCGAGCCGAATCCCGTCGATATTCCCGAGCTGCCGTACCTGGCGCCGGTGCGCGGAAAGGTGAAGCTACCGCACGTCAAGGCGCCGCGCGTGCCCCGCTTCCGCCTGCCCAAGATGCCGCTCCGACGCAAGAAGGCCGCCGCCTCCGCCGCAATGGGCTGAGAGGCAGCGGCCGGCGCGCTGCGCTCTGGCTTAGTTCTGGGTGCGGTTGTAGAGGATCGAGACATCGCCGCTGGCCAGGTTGGCGGTGGCGACGTCGGGCTTGCCATCTCTGTCGAGGTCAGCGACGGTGAGGGCCCAGGGCTGCTGTCCCACGATGAAGGGCTGGGCCGGCTCGAAGGTGCCGTCTCCTTTGCCGAGCAGCACCCAGATCTGGTTGCGTCCCGAGCTGGCCATGACGATGTCCTGCTTGCCATCGCCATCGATATCGCCAATGGCCACGGCGCTGGGCTTGTCGGTCGCCGTCAGCGAGACCGCATTGGCAAACGTACCGTCGCCTTGGCCCTTGAGCATGCTCAGCGTGGCATCCTGAAAGTTCGCGGCCACGACATCTGCCGAGCCGTCGCCGTTCAGATCGCCAGAAGCCAGCGACACCGGGTTGGCGCCGACGGCCGCGGTCTTCGTCGCAGGAACGAACGTGCCACTGATGGTCCAGAGCAGCGAGGTCAGCAGGTTGCCGCTGTAGCTGGCCGCGACCAGATCGCCCTTCCCATCCTTGTTGAGATCCGCGAGCAGCAGGCTCACCGGTCCGGCGCCAGCGCTGTAGCTGACGTAGGGCGTCGTGAAGCTGACGTTGGGATTGACGCTGTTGTTGGTCATCACGTAGAGGAGCCCACCACTGGTGCGAACCAGCGCCGCAACGTCGATTTTTCCGTCGCTGTTGAAGTCCTGCACAGCGACTCCCGTGACGTTCATTCCCACTGTGTTGTGGACCGGCGCCAAGAATGCTCCGTTGCCGTTTCCGCGCAGCACGTCCACGTCATGCCCATCGCTGTTGCTGCATCCGACGACCACATCCTTGACGCCATCACCGTTGAGATCCGCGACCGCAAGCGAGATCGGATTGGTGGCTGTGGGATAGGTGCCAAGCGACATGAAGTTCTGATTGTTGAGCAGCACCGTGATGGTGCTATCACCCGAGTTGGTCAGGATCAGCTCGCGTCCCCCGTCGCCGTTGACATCGTCGGCGACAATCGAGGTGGGCTGGTGACCCGAGGCTCGCGTGACAGTTGCCGCGAAAGTCACGGGCACTCGCACATAAGAAAATACATCGCTGCGCGAGACCTTGAGGCTGCTCGGGTTCTGCACCGTTACTTCCACCGGACCGAGCGCTCCAGTGTACGCGGGCACGGTGGCGACCAGCTGCAAAGAGGACTGATACTGCACATTGGTGGCTACCACGCCGCCAATCTTCACCGTCGCCCCCGGATCGAAATTTGTGCCGACGATCGTGACCTTGGCTCCGCCAGTTGCAGCCGCGCTGGCCGGAGTGACGCTAAACAGAGTTGGTGTCTGCGCGCCCGCGAGATCGCGCGGCGCCATGTCCAGCGTGCCGCTGCCGGGCGTATCACAACCGGCGTTTAGCGATAGCAGAGCGGCGGTACCAAGGGCTGCAACACCAAGACGAGAAAGGTAAGACATGAACAGTCCTCCGAGTGATGTCACAGAATATGTGCACCCGATCGGCTGGACGCCAGACCTCCTTACATCCCAGGGCAGGGTGCGTGCGGCTCCGCTTGGCGAAAAAAGGAAACTCCTTTTTATGCGATAACTTGCAATTCACGAGGCGAGCCCTCGTGCCGGCGCTCAGTGCTTGCTTGCAGAGCAGCAATGGACTGTGTCAACTTGCTCGAGTCGCATGCGCGCATGTCTTGGGCTTTGGATTCGGACGATTGGGGTGGCGCTGATCAGCCTTGGCGGCGGCGCGACCGTCGGTTGCAATCGGGGACCCCGAGAAGTTCCGCTCGCATTGACGGTTGTCAGCGCGCCGGCTAAAGAGGGCGGACCCAGGGTGGCTCGCTTCGATCGCCGCGAGCTCTATGTTCCGTCGGGCACTCAGGTCGTGCTGACCTTGCACAACAGCATCCTGAACCCAGTCGTCGCGCACAACTTTGTCCTGGTGCAGCCGGGCTCGGTCGACGAGGTGGCGGCAGCTGCGGCTACGTTACCGATCGGTAGCAATCCCGGGAAACTGCCCAGCGAAACCGCGGTCTTGGCCAGCAGTCCGCTGGTTGCGCCCGGACAAAAAGTGACATTCCGGTTTATCGCTCCGCCAGCTGGATACTACGAATTCCTATGTACCGCGCCCGGCGATCCGCCGACCCAGCGCATGCGCGGCAAGTTTGTGGTGCAGTAGCGCCGATTTCCGGACGTTTTCCAGCTATTGCAGCAGCTGAGCCGGGGTCATCCCCTGGAATCCGTAGTCGGTCTGCGCACCGGCATCCCGCTCGTCGTACATGGGCGCGGGCCTAGGTCTGCAAGCGCGGTCTGATAAGTACAACGCGACATATCCGCCGGACGGAAAGCATGTGAAAATACTATCCTGGCCTTGACCCCTTTCGCGGGTTGGCGGCGCTCAGGAGGAGGATCATTTATGCGCCTGTCCAGAAGAGATGTTCTCATGCAGAGCCTGTTCGGGACGGGCTATCTGGGGCTGCGCGCCCTGGCTACCGGTCTCCCGGCCGCGCTCTTTGCGAACCCGACGGCGGCAAGTGCCGACGGTGAGCTCGCATGCCTGGACCGGCAAGCAGCGCAGTTTCTCATCCTCAGCACGTCTGTGGATGGCGACCCGCTGAACGCCAATACGCCCGGCACGTACGAGCTGCCGGAGATCGTCCATCCGGCCGCGCCGCAGATGGCGCCGCAGCGCTTTTCATTGGGCGGCAAACAGGTAACCGCAGCCAAGCCCTGGTCGACGCTTCCGCAGAAGGTCCTGGATCGCACCTGCTTCTTCCACCATGCAACGCGCAGCACCGCGCATCCGAACCTGCCCGACGTGCTGCGGCTGCTCGGCGGTGGGCAGGCGGAGATGCTGCCGTCCCTCATCGCGCGCTACACCAGCGGCTGTCTGGGCACGGCGCAGCGCGAGCCCCTGATTGTCGGGGCCGACGCGGTGTTCAGCTACGAGAGCCGCAAGCTGACGAGCCTCAAGCCGATGCTGCTGCGCGATGCGCTCAATGGCACCGGGACGCCGCTCGGGGACCTGGGCAAGGTGCGGGATCAGTCGCTCGACAAGCTGCAAGAGGTGCTCAAGGAGCGCGGGGCTAAGGCGCTGCGCGGCGAGCTGGAAGATCGGGCGCTGTCCCGTCGCCAGGCGCAGGCGCTGGGCGAGCAGCTGCGCACCGATCTGGCCGCCATCCAGAGCGACGGTCCCGAAGGGCAGGTGGTGACCGCGGCGATGATGGTGCGACTGGGTGTGGCGCCGGTGGTGGCGGTGCGGCTGGGGTTTGGCGGCGACAACCACTTTGACTACGGCCTCACGCATGAGAGCGAGGGAACTGTCGCGGGCGTGGCCAACATCGCGCAGCTCATGCAGAAGCTCGCGCAGTACGGGCTCTCGGACCGCGTGACCTTTGCGCTCATCAACGTGTTTGGTCGAACGCTCAAGAAGCGCGGGCTGTGCGGTCGGGAGCACTGGCCAAACCACAGCACTGCGGTGCTGATCGGCAAGCCGTTCCGCGCCGGTGTGATTGGCGGGCTCACGCCCAGCGATGGCGACTTCAGCGCCCTGCCGATCGACTCAGCGACCGGCCAGGGCAACCCAACCGGCGATATTCCCGTTGACGAGTCGCTGGCCGCGCTGGGCAAGACGCTCGGTCGCGCAATCGGCCTGCCGGCTGAGTTGCTCAATCAGGGCATTGCGCAGGGCAAGATCGTTCGCGCTGCGCTCACCCGTCCCTGAGCACTTTTCCCAGCGATCTCAGGCCGATTCGCGATTGGTCGCAGTCACTGGCGCGACCGCGGGCAGGGCGAGGTGCCCGCTGTCGCCCTGCGCTTCGCGCAGCAGCTCGTCGCTTTCCAGCACCCGGATGGTCGCTTCGAGCTGCGCTGCACAGACGCGGCCGTCCATGGTCATGTGGTCGAAGATCATGCTCAGCCACACACTTGGACGCACCACCGGCTGGCCATCCACGGCCATCACGCGATCCGTGACCCGTCCGACGCCCATCGCGGTGCCGCTGTGAAAGAGCAGCGGGATCGCAAAGTCGATGTTGGAGACGCAGGTGATCTGGAACGTCCCGATCAGCTTGCGCCGGAACCACAGGCTGCGACCGAGCATCCTCAAGATGAAGCGACGCACTGCGCCGAACGGAATGATCCAGCCGAGCCGGTTCATGCCTTCGAGATCGCGCTTCTCTTTTTCGCGCGTGGCCGGCACCGCCTGGCTCATGAACGCCACCAGATCGGGCAGCTCGCGCTCCTCTGCCGCCGGAATGATGAGCACCGGCGCGAAGTTGGTCTGGCCGGCAACCGAGAGGCCGATGTCCACATGCGCGGGCCGCAGCCGGCGGTAGCCGGCCACCATCTGGTGCGCCTCCGGAGCGCGCTTCAGGCCTAGCGCTGCGGCGCGCACGAACAGGTGCGTCCAGGTCGCTGGCAGCCCGCGGGCGCGCAGCACGTTGAGCGCCGCCTGGGCATGGGTCAGGTCGACCAGCCGAACCTCGATGCCGCCTGGGACCGGCAGCACGGAAAACCCATCGACAAACCAGCGCTCGCCGTGGGGGAGTGAGACGATGCTGTCCTGGGCCGGCTTGTTTGCGTTCGCGAGCTCGTTCATGGCGCCTGAGTGTGGATTCTTGAAGGGAAGCTACTGCTCGGCCGCCTGATGCTGGATGGCCGGCTGAAACGGCACGGAGTCTTCTACGAGCTCGGGCGCCGGAGTGGGGCGGATGAGCTGGGTCATGGCCGGCAGCGCGTTGCGATCACCGGTCTCGACGAAGTGGTCGATGTGGAACGCTGCGATCCGCGGCGCGTCGTACATGGCCATCCTCTGACCGATGCGCCGGGCTGAGCGGGCAAAGCTGGACTCGGAGCTCATGCGCTCAATCGTGTCGTGCAGGCGCTCTGCGCAATAATCTCGCCGCGCCAGACGCAGGCCGGCGCCCAGCGCCTCGACGCGCTGAAGGTTCAGCTCCTGATCGAACAGGGTGGGAATGCCCAGCACCGGCACGCCCTGCGCAAGCGCCTGGTAGACGGTGCCGTTGCCGCCGTGGGTGATCGCGACGTTGGAGACATTCATCAGCGCGTCGCCATCCGCCAGCGTCTCGACAAAGACGTTGTCGTACTGGCGCAGCTGATCGACCTGGAGGCCGCCGGTGGTGATGAGGACCTGGTAGCGGCTGCCGCCAAAGACGCGCACCGCTTCGTTGAAAAAGTGGGTGTCGCCGGTGCTGCCCATGGTGAAGTAGAGCGTGGGCCGGCGTCGATCGAGCTTGGGCAGCCAGGCGGGCTTGGGCAGCGCCGCGCGGAACATGATGGGCCCGATGTAGCGGAAGTCGGGCGGCGAGTCCTCGTCGATGGGGAAGTACTCGGGCAGATCCGCGAGCAGCGTGATGTCGCCCTCGACCAGCTGATACATGGTGCTCAGGGGCTTGAGTCCCAGGCGCTTGCGCACCGGATCAAAGCCGCGCGCCCAGTACCAGACGATGAGCTTTTTAAGGTGGGGAAAGATCGCCTCGGCGAGGGTGTGTCCGAGCAGCTTCTCAGTGATGTGGCCCTCGGGGACGTGGATGGGCTCGGCGAAGCGGCTGGTCCAGGCGGCGTTGGTCAACCCCACGCAGGGGACGCCCAGGGCCTCGGCACTCGTCGAAAGAGACAGCCGCATGTCGCCCACCACCACGTCGGGGGCCAGCTCGCGGATGGCCGCCATATCCGAGTCGACCGACTTGTCGGCGACATCGCGCCACCACTTGAGGTTCACCAGGCCGGCACGTCGCGCCAGGCTCAGCGTCACCTCGCGATCTTCGGTGTAGACGGGGTGGACCTGGAAGCCGGCCTCTCGCATCAGCTTGGTATAGGGGCCGGTTGAGCAGAACACCACCTCATATCCAAGCAGACGCTGGAGGGCTCGACCAACCTCAAGGGTTCGCGTGGCGTGAGCGAGGAAACCACCATCGCAGAACAGGGCAACTTTGCGACGCTTGGATCGCGGGGGCATGTGTGACTCCTATGAGCTTTCAAACCCCATGCAACCTTTGCACCGACTTTGTCCGACACCTGACGAAAGGTGGCTAGCGCTTGCAATCAGGGATTTGCCTGGCCCTGCTTCGCCCTCATCTCCCTCGGAATGTGCTGAGAAGGACGGGGTTGGTTGGGCCAAGCGCGCTTTGCTAGCGACCCGATCATCCTGGGGCGAAAAGTGCGGCCCATAGACAGGAGAGGGTGGGGCTCTCCCCCCCAGCTGAGTAACCAGGACCCTGGTACGCAGCGGAAGGAAACGCGCAGCCGGCGGTACCGGCCCCAAAGGAGGCCTTGGGAGCCTTCCTTGGGACAGGAGACCCGGTGGTCTCCCGTTACAACGTGGGTGTGCCTGGATTCGAACCAGGGACCTCAGCCTTATCAGGGCTGCGCTCTAACCAACTGAGCTACACACCCGCTGCAACAACGAACAGAGATTGGCTACCTACCATGCTGCTTTCGTTGTTGTCAAAAGAAAAAATTCTGGGATTTTGCGGGGATGGCGGAACAGGCGGCCATCCCAGGCCCGGGCGCTCGAGGCTAGGGCAGATAGATGCGGCCGTTGTTGCCGGTGAGGTTGGGGCTGCCGGGGTAGTGGCAGAAGTTGCAGTCGACGCGCGTGACCGCACCGGTCGTGGGATCCTGGCCAACGAGGTTGTTCATCAGGACCTGGCGGGTGGAGTTGTTGGGATCAAAGACCCGGATGCGCATGGGCGCGACGAACTTGGCGGCCGTGTAGAAGTTGCCGGCGTCGTTCGTGCGGAGGCTGCCGCCCGGCTGGACCTCGTTCATGCGGTAGCCGCCGTTGGGGTCATCCTGGGAATAGAGAACCTCGACGCCGATGTTGGCGGCGCCGCCGGTGTTGCAGGGGGCGTTGGCGTCGACAAAGACGGTGCCCGACAGCGTCCAGGGCGAGTTCGCAGCCTGGCCGCCGGTGCGGTGGCAGGCCCCGCAGACCCGGCCGGGGAGCATCTTGGTCCCCTCTCCCTGCTGGTCGGACGTCGGTTGTTCGGTGGAGCAGGACACCACTGCCTCGGGGATGAGTTCCAGGCCGCTCGGGCGGTCGCAGGAGGCAATCCCCAGTGTGAGCCCGGCGGCCAGTGAGAGCATCAAGCCACTGCGCGCAGTCATCGCGAATACTCCTTGTCTTAGATATGAGATAACCCCTGTCATCATATCCTCGAACAGGGGCCGAGGAAACAGACCCCGTGACGGCGGTAGAAACAGCGCTGACCCTGGACCGCCGGATCCGGCGCGGCCAGGTGCGCGGCCTCAGCGGCCACGAGCTAACACAGGAATTGCAGGGATTTGCGCTGGTGGCCCAACTCCTGGACCGGAATTGGGCTCACCAGCAGGGAATGCAGGGAGGGAAGAAAAGCGTCCCTCGGGACCGGCCTACTTCGCCGGGGCCCCTCGACGCTTCATCTCGCGGCGGCGACGCTTGCGAGCCTCTCGCATCTTGCGCTTGCGCTTGACGCTGGGCTTCTCATAGAAACGGCGGCGCTTAACCTCTTGCAGGATGCCTTCCTTGGACATCTTCTGCTTGAGGATTTTCATCGCTTTTTCCAGGTTGTCCCGGACTTCAACTTCTAGCGGTTTTCCGATCAAATGCGCACACCTCCCTCCTTCCTATGATTGCCAGGCCGCGATTCGCAAAACGGAGCGTGTTCAGCGCTTTATCGTTCCTTGAAGCAGCCAGCGCGCAGAGGCATCTAAATAGCCAGGGCTGCTCCGGCAAGTCAAGAAGAAGCGCCGAAATCAGCCAGCCATCCCACGAGATAACCGGACACCAGGCACCCCAGGCTAACTCTGCAATATACTGACGCTTTGAGCCCTGTGGGCGTTCGCCCGGTTGGGAGCGGCGCCGTCCTCTAAGCACATGATGACCGTCTATAAACTCGTTGAGTCTGTGGGCTGAATGGATCCGAAGCGGCAGCACTTGCATCCGATGCTGCGGAGCCAGCTGGAAAAGGCTGGCTTCGACGGGGAGTCCGCTCCGTCGGCCGGCGCCGGCTGGCAAGAGTTCCTGCACGCCATCAGTCGCGTCTACACAGAGGCCGATGAGGCCCGCAGCGGCCTTCAGCGCTCAGTCGATAGCTCGTCGCAAGAGATGCAGGAGCTCTACTCCCGGCTGACCTCGGAGCGCGACAAGAGCCAGGCGGTCGTCAGCTCCATTGCCGACGGCCTGTGCCACGTGGACTCAAGCTGGCGCGTCCAGCTGCTGAATCCCGAGGCCGAAAAGCTGCTCGGCTGGTCCACGGCTGAAGCCGCCGGTCGCGACCTGTTTGACGTGCTGTCCATCCAGCCTGCGCATCCCGGTCAAGAGCCCTTCAACATCACGGCCCTGCGCACTCTCATCGGGGCCGGCAATCGCTACAGCAGCGACGACAATCTGCTTGTCTGCCGCGATGGCAGCTCGTTTCCGGCATCGTTCGTCTTTAACCCGATGCTCAAAAAAGATGGCGGCGCCATCATCGGTGCGGTGCTGGTCTTTCGCGACATCAGCACCCGCAAGCGGGCGGAAGAGGAGCTGCACGTTGCCAAGCTGGCCGCCGAGTCAGCGAGCCGGGCCAAGAGCGACTTTCTGGCCAACATGAGCCACGAGATCCGCACGCCCATGAACGGCGTGCTCGGCATGATCGAGCTCCTGCTTGGCACCGAGCTCGATCCGCGCCAGCGCGACTACGCCGAGACCGTGCGCGGCTCGGCCGAGGCGCTGCTCACCATCATCAATGACATCCTCGATTTTTCGAAGATCGAGGCGGGCAAGTACGAGCTCGAAAACGTCGAGTTCGACGTGCGGCAGAGCATCGAAGAGGTCGCCGTGCTGCTCGCCGAACAGGCGCAGAAAAAGGGGCTTGAGCTCGTCTGCCTGATCCACCACGGCGTTCCCCAGCTGCTGCGCGGCGATCCGGGGCGGCTGCGTCAGGTCCTGACCAACCTGCTCAGCAACGCCGTGAAGTTCACCGATCGCGGTGAGGTCGTGATTCGCGCCAGCGTCGCCCGCGAAGAGGCCGATACGCTGCTCCTGCGGCTGGTTGTTTCGGACACGGGCGTCGGCATCTCAGATGATGGGCGCAGGCGGCTGTTCGCCAGCTTTTCGCAGGTGGATGCCTCGACGACGCGCAAGTACGGCGGCACCGGGCTGGGGCTGGCCATCTCCAAGCGCCTGACCGAGCTCATGGGCGGCGAGATTGGCGTCGAAAGCACCGTGGGTCAAGGCAGCTCGTTCTGGTTCACCGTGCGCCTGGGGCGGGTCGTGCCCAGCGTGGCGAGTCCCAGTGCGCCGACCGTCGAGCTTCGCGGGCGCCGGGTGCTCATCGTCGACGACAACGAGACCAACCGCAAGCTGCTGCGGCTGCTGGTCACCAACTGGGGCATGACCTGCGACCTGTGTGAAGATGCCTACCAGGCGCTGGCGCTGCTGTATCAGGCCGCAGCCTCGCGACAGCTCTACGATTTTGCCATCGTCGACATGAAGATGCCGGGCATGGACGGGCTGGAGCTGTCGCGGGTGCTGCGCGACGACTCGCGCTTTGCGTCGCTGCCGCTCATCATTCTGACCTCGCTCGGCGAGCACGGCTTTGGCGCCCGCGCCAAGCAGAGCGGCGTCTCGGCCTACCTGAGCAAGCCGGTGCGCCAGTCGCAGCTCTTTGACTGTCTGTACTCAAGCGTGCACTTTGCGGGCAGGCGGGTGCTCGCGGACGGAACGCTCGGGGAGCCGCTGCTCATCACCCGCCACACCCTGGGCGGCCAGGGCTCATCGACGCTGCTGCTGGTCGATGACGACCCTGCGAGCCAGAAGGCTGCGGTGGGCCTCGTGCGCCAGCTGGGCTATCACGTGGATGTCGCCAGCAACGGCCGCGAAGCCGTCGAGGCACTGGCGAGCCGGTCGTACGGGCTGGTGCTGATGGACTGCGTCATGCCCGAGCTCGACGGCTACATGGCGACGGTGGCGATTCGCCAGCGCGAGACCGCAGCGGGGCCGCGGGTCCCGATCATCGGCATGTCGCAGAGCCTTCACGAGGACGAGTGTCGCCGGGCGCTTGACGCTGGCATGGACGACTGCCTGGTCAAGCCGCTGCGTCCGCACGAGCTGGAGGGGGTTCTGCGGCTCTGGCTTTCGTCCAAGCTGCCCGGCCGGCATGGCATGCCGTGGTTTCTGCCGGAGCTCCCGACCTCGGGCGCAGTGGCTGCGCAGCTCCCGCCGGCGCCGAAACCGAGCGAGAGCCCCGAGCCTTCCCAGCCGCTCATCCTCGTCGCTGAAGACAACCCGATAAATCAGCGCGTGGCGTCTGCGCTGCTCACGCAGCTGGGCTGTCGCGCCGAGGTCGTCAGCACCGGCACCGAAGCGCTCAAGTCGTGGGAGCGCAAGGGCTACGACGCCATTCTGATGGACTGTCAGATGCCCGAGATGGATGGCTACCAGGCCGCGGCCGAGATCCGCCGCCACGAGGGAGCTTCGCCCCACACGCCGATCATCGCCATGACCGCCAATGCCATGCAGGGCGATCGCGAGCGGGTTCTGGCCGCTGGGTTCGACGACTATCTGCCCAAACCGGTGAAATCGGCCGAGCTCGCAGCGATGCTGCAGCGCCATGTTCCCAGCTTCAAGGCAAGCCCCGGCAGCGGTGCCGGACACACATCGGCGACCTCGGGTCCGCGCTCGGAGAGCGACCCGATCGAGCTCTCGGTGCTCGAAGGGCTGCGCGTGCTGACCAACGATGACGGCGAGTTTTTTCGCTCGCTCATCGCGGCGTTTCTAAGCGACATGCCCAAGCAGATTCAGACCCTGCGCGCCGCTGTGAACATCGGTGATTCATACCTGATTCACGAGCAGGTCCACTCCCTGAAGGGCGCTGCGCGCAACATGGGCGCGTCCCCGCTGGGGGATGTCTGCCAGGAGCTGGAACAGCACGCACGCAGCGGCCAGGTTCACGACGGCGCCCGCATGCTCGGTCGCATCGAGCGCGAGGTTGCGCGGGTATCGGTGGTGCTGCGCGCGCTGCTCGCCGAAGAGACGCGACGCTAGCTGCGAGCGCAGACCCTGCTTGACGAGACCCCGCTCGCCCGTCCTATGCTGAGGGAGTCTTTCCCTGAGCTCAATTTCCAACAGCAATGGCAAAAACAGCATCGCGCTTCGCAGCTTGGCGTAGCAACCTCGCCGATCGTCTGGCTCGCAGCAGTCGCGTATTCCTGTTGGGCATCATCGTCGCCTGCGGCATCGAGGTCGTGGTCGACTGGAACCAGACGCTGTACGAGATCAATGTCCTGCGCGATCAGATCCGCCTCAAAGGCGTAAACTACGCGGGCCTGCTATCGCGAGCCATCGTCGAGAGCATGCTGTCGGGACGCAGCCGCACCATGGATCGGCTGGCCGAGGGAATCCTGGACGATGAGGATGCGATCTTCATCCGCATCGTCGACGCCACCGGCAAGATCGTCTACGAGCGCATCGAGCCCAGCTTCGAGAAGGAATACGCCCGGCGCGGCAAGGGCAGCTATCGCGAGCACTACGGCCACTGGCTCGATCGCGATCTGCGCGCCGTGATCGCAGATCCCGAGAGCTTCCGCCAGCGCCTCGCCGGCAGCCGCTATCGCGATCTGCCGCAGATCTACAGCGACGCCACCGCGCAGGTCATGGCGCGCTTTTCGCCGCCGCCCCGGCAGCCGCCGTCGCGGGCCGAGATCGTCTACCAGGATCGGCTGCGCGACGAAAACCATCGCCGTGACGACACCATGTCGTGGGCCGTCGCGCCGCTGGGAAGCGAGGGCAAGAAGTTCGGAGCGGTGCTCGTGGCTTTTGACATGACGCGGACCATCCGCGCCGTCGAGATCAAGTATCTCAAGGGTCTCGGCATGATCGTCTTTTTCGTGGCGCTGATCCTCATGCAGAGCGTTGTCTCTCGTCGAGACAAGCTGCGCCTGCTGGATCTTGAGAGGCGCTACGCGGCGGCCAAGCGGGCGCTGCGCGATGCGATGCCCAGCGCGCCAGTCACCGCCGGCAGCTTGACCGCCGTGGGCGCGGTCGAGCAGGCCCGGGGCCCGGTGGATGGGCTCATCTGGGACGCGGTCGCGGGGGCCGACGGGCTGGCCCTCATGGTGGTCGATCCCGACGGCGATGGCATCGATGCAGCCGCCATCGCGCTGCACATGACGCGCACGTTCCGCAGCCGCCAACAGAGCGGACGGAGCGGCAGCCTCAACGACGAGATGGCTGCGCTCGGCGCCGCCAGCCGCGAGATTCCGCTGACCCGCCCGATCAGCATCCTGCTGCTGAATATCGACGCGAGTGGCCAGTTTTCGGCCCTGCTCGGCGACTTCGTGAGCCTGAAGATCTTGAACAGCGGCAGCGCGTCCGCAGTCGCCGCCGCGCCCCTGGGCGATGACCTGCCCGATGGCATCGTTGGCCCACTGTTTCGCTGCCAGGGCGTGCTGCCGGTCGGGGCCACGCTGCTCTGCGCCTGCGCCGGCAAGGGCGTCAAAGGCATTCAGCTCGATGGCGAGGGCCTGGCCAGGTACCTGCTGCGCAGCCGCACCGCGGCGGTGACCGATCGCATCGAGGACTCAGCGATCTGGGCTCGCGGCCGCAACGCCGCGCTCGCTGAAAACGACATCGCCGTCGTCGCTGTGCGCCGCAGCTAAGTCCGCTACCGCCCAGCTGTTTTGTCCTGCTGCCAATGTGGTAGCCTCTAGGACCTTATGTCGCTCACCCGCCGCGAGCTTGGGAACGCTCATCGCATCGTTGTGAAGTTAGGCACCCATGTGGTGACCCATGATGGAATCGAGCTTGCGCTCGGTCGCCTGATGGCCATCGTCGAGAGCCTGGCGCGCCTGCGCCGCGGTCCGCCCGGACGCGAGGTGGTGCTGGTCTCAAGCGGCGCGGTGGGGCTGGGGATGCGCGTGCTCGGACTCAAGGAGCGGCCGCGCTCACTCGGGCTGCGCCAGGCCTGCGCCGCCGTCGGACAGGGCCATCTCATCGAGACCTACACCCGCGCCTTTGCGCAGCTGGGCGTGACCACTGCGCAGGTGCTCCTGACGCAGGAAGATCTGGGCGACCGCGATCGAGCGCTGTGCGTGCGCACCACCCTGATGCGGCTGCTGGAGCTCGGCGTGGTGCCGGTCCTGAACGAAAACGACAGCGTCAGTGTCAAGGAGCTGGTCGAGTACCGCCGCAGCCAGGGTCACTCCGACGGCGCATCGCCAGAGCCGAGCAAGCCGGTGTTCGGCGACAACGATGGACTCTCTGCGCGGGTCGCGGTGGCGCTGGATGCCGATCTGCTGGTGCTCCTGACCAATGTCGGCGGCATGTTCACCGCGAACCCCGCGACCGATCCTACCGCCCGCCGCATCAGCGAGCTTGGCGCCATCGATCCGGCAACGCTGGCCATGGCGGCTGGAGGCTCCAGCGGCGGCACCGGCGGCATGGCCAGCAAGCTCGAAGCGGCGCAGCTCGCGGTAAACGAAGGCACCGCCGTGCTCATCGCCAGCGGCGCCGAGCCGCGGGTGCTGGAGCGCGCGCTTGCCGGCGAAGATCTGGGCACGCTCATCAGCAGCAGCGAGCGGCGCGGCGCCCGCTGGCGGCGGATCGCGCTGTCCGGACGCCACCGCGGTGCCCTGGTGGTAAACGACGGCGCCCTGCGCGCCCTCATCGAAAAAAAGGCGTCGCTGCTGCCCATCGGCGTCACCGCTGTGGAGGGCAAGTTTGAAAAGGGCGATGTCGTCGAGATTCGCGACGGCAGCGGTCGCGTCCACGGGCGCGGCCTCGTCAACTACGACACCGCCGCCTGCCGCAAGCTGGCCGGTCACCAGAGCGAAGAGATCGAGCAGCTGCTCGGCTGGCGCGGCTACGACGCCGTGGTCACCCGCGACAACCTGGTGATGGGAGCCCTCTAGCGTGACCGCACCAGATCCTAAAGAACTGAAAGACCCGCAGTTTACTCGCGAGACCGCGGTTGCCGCGCGGGCCGCAGGCAAGCAGCTGGCCGCGCTGCAGGCGTCGCAGCGCTCGGCGCTTCTGCTCGATCTGGCCGCGGCTCTCCAGCAGCCCGACGCACGGCAAAAGGTGCTCGCCGCCAACCACGAGGATCTGGCCAGCGCCGCCCAGGAAGAGGCCGCGGGTCGCCTGGCCGGGCCGCTGGTGCGCAGGCTGGTTCTCGACGACAAAAAGATTGCCGGGCTGGTCGACGGCCTGCGGCAGCTCGCGGCCATGGAGGACACCGACGCGGTCGGTCGCATCCTGGTGCGGCGCGAGCTCGACACCGCACTGGTGCTGGAGCGCGTGGTCTGTCCGCTGGGGCTTCTGGGCGTGGTCTTTGAGTCGCGCCCGGACGCGCTGGTGCAGATCGCCAGCCTGGCCCTGCGCAGCGGCAACGCGGTGCTCCTGAAGGGCGGACGCGAGGCTGCGGCGACCAATCGGGCGCTCACAGCGCTCATCCAGGAGGTGCTGGCGAGTCGCGGGCTGCCGCGCCAGACCGCCTCGCTGCTGGAGGCGCGGGCCGATGTTGAGACGCTGCTCGGGCTGGACGGCGTGGTGGATCTGGTGATCGCGCGCGGCAGCTCGGCCTTCATCAGCCATGTGCGCCGCTCGACGCAGATTCCGGTCATGGGGCACGATGCCGGCATCTGCCACCTCTACCTACACGCCTCGGCGTCTCCGTCCATGGCCGCTGCCCTGGCCGTCGACGGCAAGTGCAGCTATCCAGCGGCGTGCAATGCCACCGAGACCCTGCTCTGGGAGCCCGGCGCAGCCGCGGCCCTGGATGCCGCGGTGGCCGCGCTGCGTGCCGCCGGCGTAGAGCTTCATGCCGACGAGGCGACCCGCCGCCGCCATCCCGACCTCCTCGCCGCGACGCCCGCCGACTGGGACACCGAGTGGGGCGCCCTGAGCCTGAGCATCCGCTGCGTTGGCGGGCTCGACGAAGCGCTGCTGCACATCGAGCGCCACGGCACCGGCCACACCGAGGCCATCGTCGCTGAAGATGCCAATGCCGCCGCCGCGTTTCTGGCTGCGGTCGATGCAGCCTGCGTGTTTCACAATGCGAGCACGCGCTTTTCCGACGGCTACCGCTTTGGCCTGGGCGCCGAGGTGGGCATCAGCACCGACAAGCTGCACGCCCGCGGCCCGGTGGGCGTCGAGGGGCTCTACACCTATCGCTGGCTCTTGCGCGGGCAGGGGCAGGTCTCGACCGATTACGAGCCGGGGCGATCCGGCGGACGAACGTTCCGACACCGGAATCTGCTGTGATACGGTGCGCGCATGCACGCGCGCTCCTTCCGTTTTGGCCGCTTAGGTCGCCTGGGTTTTGGGATTGCCACCGTCGCTGTGGCCGCCAGCTCGCTGCTGGGCGGCTGCGGTCAGCCGCAGCTTGACGACGATGTGCAGGTGCTGGTCGACCCCATGGGCGTCCCGCACATCTACGCCGCCTCCGACGAGGATGCGTTTGTCGCCTCGGGCTACATGATGGCGCGCATGCGGCTGTTTCAGCTGGAGATGGTCCGCCGCAAGGCGTGGGGACGGCAGGCGGAGCTGCTCGGCGAAAAGTCGCTGCGCGACGACATCGCCAGCCGCACCATGGGCTTTGGCGAGCACGGCGCCGCCAGCCGCAAGGTGATGGAGCAGGACTATCCGACGTATGCGCGGCTGACCGCCGCGTTCGTGCGCGGCATCAACCTGCGGATCGACGAGGTCAAGCGCGGAGCGGCGCCGCTGCCTGCCGAGTTCGGCCCCATGGGGATCAACCGCGCCCCCGAGAGCTTCACCGACGACGATCCCTACGCGATCGGCAAGATGCTGAGCTTCGGCATGTCGTCGTCGATCGACTACGAGCTGATGGCCTCGGTGCTGAACGTCCTGGCCCCGACCATCGGCCGCGACTTTCCGCTGTGCACGCCCAACCGGCCCGCCTTCACGATGCCCGATGCCACCCAGATCGTGAAACTTGGGA
>Ga0075163_10004052_pt1 | contig 19658 bp, 16 predicted proteins | sample JI1023141ADNA_FD_71478 | JGI IMG/M metagenome (GOLD analysis project Ga0075163, IMG submission 71478) | Wastewater effluent complex algal communities from Wisconsin, to seasonally profile nutrient transformation and Carbon sequestration -... | ecosystem: Engineered > WWTP > Effluent > Algae...
CGCCACCAGATCGAGCGAGTACGTCGTGGCCACGGCCGACTCCACCACGTAACCGGGCGGCGGCCGCAGGGCTTCGAGCAAGGCGCCGCGGGAACGAGGATCAAGCATCGGCGATCTCCTTGGCGCGCAGTCCCTGAACGATGTCGGTGAGCAGTCGCTTCGCAACGTGCCATCGGTAGACGAGCCGCTCGGTCCCGGAGGCGCCCTTCCACATCTCGAGCGCATGGGGATTCTCGAGCCGCGCGCGACCGCCCTTCAGCCGCCGCTCGCGGTGAGCCACGAGGGCTTGCGCAGCCGCGTTGCCGGTGGGATCGCGCTGCTCCCACAGCCGCAGCTCGATCCAGTTGTTCACGAATTGCATGGTCGGGTCGGTCACGTTCGCAACGGCCCGGGCGCGCTGCCAGAATTCCGGGAGCTTCCACTCGGCGAGCTGCGATCCGCGCGCTGCGAGCTCGTCTCGCCAGTCGTCGATCCGCTGACGATAGGCATCTATGGAATCGCGATTTCCCTTCACCGCCAGCATGTGGTTGTAGAGGAGCGCCGCGCCGTGCATCACCTCGGCGAAACACTGCGCATGGTGTAGCGCCGCGCGCATGTCGTCGGGAAACGTGGCAAGCGCCGGATGCAGCCAGGGATACGGCACGTCCGGCAGCTCGCTGTCGAAGAGCCGCGCGAGCAGTGGCTGGGGGGAGATGAAGCGAATGCGCTCGCGCAGATACTGCGCCTCCTTGCGCGTCAGATCGAAGCTCGCTTCCTTGGGGAAGGTCGCTGGCTCCCGCGGCAGCGACGCGACCCACGTGCGCACCACGTGGCCATCCACCAGCTCGCCATCGTCGTCCCGCGCCGCGTTCTTGGGCACCTGCACGCCGCGCTCGAGCAGCTGGTGATAGTCGGTCTGGCTGCCGCCGAACAACCGCATGCCCCACGCGCGCAGCCCGATCCAGTACACGCTGCTGGGCAGCCGTTTCAGCGTGTTTCCGGCCACTCTTCCGAGGTTTCCCGGCGCATCGCCCAGCGGCTCGATGAGCGCCAGTTCCGCGCGCCGTGCCTTCACCGCCGCATCCGTCGCGGCCCCCTTGCGCTCCAGGGCCATGTACATCCACGGCACGAAGAAGAAGTACCGGGCCCGCGTCATGATCACGCTGGTCCCCGGAAAGAAGTGGTCCGCAAACCCGTCGCGAATCGGGCCCAACCCCAGCTCGTCCCGCGCTTCCGTCTCCTTGAAGCGATCGATCGCCTCGAGCACCTTGCGCCGCTCTCGGTCCGAATGGTCAAGCCACGTGAACGCAGACCCCATGTGCATTCTCCCCTCGCGTATGACTCACCACCGTACGCTCAAGAATCCGCGGGTGTCATCAGGGAAAGTTCTGACGCGCTGCGCGTGGCGCAAATCCGCGAGTGTGTTCGGCCCAAGAGCGGAGAATTGCAAATGGGCTGTTGCGACTCATGCGACAGGAACGTCTTGGCTCGTACTTGCGGCGCGTCATGAATCGGATCGCGATCGTGCGTGACAACGGAATCGAGGTCTGTGTAGCTTGGTCAGACGCGCCTTGAGTGGCACGTCAGGGGGTGCAGCATGAGTCTGCTGGATAGTATCAAGAAGGGCACGGGCATCGGGCTTTCGCACTCGGAGCACTACAACCGTGCCTATGAGCGCGGGGTTCTGCTCGGCGTTGCGAAGTATGCCGAGGCGTCGTCGCTCTTCGACGAAGCGGCGCGGCGCGCACAACAGGCCGGCGATCACGGGCTGCAGATGCGAGCGCTGGCGAACTCCGCGCTGTACGGCTTCATTTCTTCGGGCAATCCGCAGCATCTCGCGGCACTCGCGCAAACGCTTCCGGAGCTTCCCGCCATCGAGGTGATCGGATCTCCGAGCGAGACGATGGCCATCGCGGGACTCCTGGCGGAGGTGAATGCGCGGCTCGTGGAGGCCGAAATCGGGCGAATGAACGCCGCAGACCATCTCGGTCTCACCGCCGCCCACGAGCGGGCCGCCATGGCGTTCAAGGCGTTCTTCACGGCTCCGCTCATCACCTACCGATTTCAATCGGGCGACGGTCACGTCGACACCGCGCAGTCTCGGTTCTTCTATCACCAGGGACTCGGCTCGTGGCACCACGCGTTCGCGGCCGTGGGAACGAGCCCAGAGGGCGCCGCCGAGCACATGGGCAAAGCGCTCGTTGCGTTCCGCCAGTGCAACGACACGCGGTGGGCCGACGACGCCCAGGCCTGGCTCACGAATTGCCGCATGAAGCGCACTTGCTGGATGTGCAATCGCGAGGTGCAAGGGGCCACCTTCAACTTCAAGTCGTATCCGGCGGTGGTGAACCCCTACATGCTGGGCATCGTGTCGGCGCTCGGGCAAGACACCTCGATGCTCGACACGCGCGGCTCGGTGGTCCTCTGCACCACGTGCGGGAGCGTCGTGGAGCGCCAGGCCGAGGCCTACGCCAACGCCCGCGCCCTTGAGCTACGCGCCCTCTACGACGGCCAGATTGCCCAGCTCAACGCTGCGGTGAACGCCCTCAACCATTCCGTTGCCGCGCTCCGCTTCGCGAGGTGAATATGACGTCGATTGCCTCCCAAGTGCACTGCCCGTTCTGCAACGCGGCCCAGGTGCCCCAGGCATCGGGTGGCTACACCTGCGACTTCTGCCTGCAACCGTTCAGCGTCCACGACGCGCAGCGGGAAGAGGCGAGAATGCTCGACGAGATCAAGGCTTGGGTCGAGCAGCGCGTCGGTGCTGCCGGGCCTGCTTCGGGCGTCGACAGCGCGAGCCGGGCGTACATCTTCCAGCAGAAGGTCCTACCGGACCTGCGGCGCGATGTGGACCGCGCACTGGAACGCCTCGGTGGTTACGGCCAATTCCCCCTCATTACTGCGCCGGTACGCAGCCCGATTCCCACCTCGAATCAGCTCAATCCGCTGGTGGCATATCGGCGCGAGATCCTCGGGCTCAAGGGGCTGAAGGCGCGGCTTGCATCCGAGGACGTGTCCTCCTTCGTGGCCCGCGACGCCGATAAGCTGGTCATCCGGTTCATGGACCGGCACCTGTCGAGCCTCATGCACCTATCGAACGTCGCGCACGCAGCGGCATCGAGAACCGTGGACGGCTACGCAGCGGCGCGGCGCAACCTCGAGGTCCTGGCGGAGGACGTCGCGCAGTCTGTAACCACCGAGGGAGCTCAGGACCCGGCTCTCGGCGCGTTCCTCTCGGCGCTGCAGGCGCGGTTCGGCGCGCTGGGCGAGATGTGCAGGCTATGCGAGGAAGCGGGGTCGGCGAACGCAGTCTCGGGTGCCGCCCTGGCCGACCGTGCGGTGTCGTTGGCGACCTCCCTGGGAGAGACTGCCCAGAGAGTCGAGGCGTGCAACTACTCGCCTGCCGACTCGATGCCCGTGGTCGTGGCGCTGCATCAGGAGGCCGCCTCTGCCCGCACGCTCGAGCGGTGGCTCCGGGCCTACGATCACATCGTCGGGCACTCTCAGGTCGCATTTCCAAGCTTCGTCGCGGAGATCGATCCCATGACCGGCGGCGGAGAGGTCGCGCCCGAGGCGCAAGCGGAGCTCCTGGAAGCCCTGGGCTTCGTCCTCGGCGCCGCGCGCGGTGCCGCGCCAGTTCCGGTGGTCTCCGACTTCTCGTGGGTCGGAGCGTGGGCCGAAGGAGGGCGCCAGAAGAAGACGCTCGGCATGTTCGGCGTCGACGAAAAGGTCGCGGAAGTGGACCAATTCCTGGCACCGTTCTGGGCAGCCGATCTCTCGTTCTCGCGAACGCAAGGCGGAATGTTCGTGGGCGCCCAGGAGCAGCGTGCCGTGGTCGTGGTCGACGCTTGTGCTCCGAGCCCGACCCGCGTCCTGGTCGTGGGTGCCGGTCCGGTGGCGAGTGCGCTGGAGTCGCCGGGCATGCTCACCGGCGCTCCCGTTGCCATGCCGCGGAGTGGACCGACCCACGCCGCCGCCGTGATGATGCAGGGCCTGCAACGTCGGCCCGAGTACATGAACCCGCGGCTGCGCATGCGCGGCCTGGTGTTTCTGCCGGCGGTCGTGGCCACCTACACCGGTGGTCCCCGACCGCGCACCGTGACGAGTTGTTTGAGTGTTCAGGTACCGGTCGACGTGCTCGCGCGCGCGAATGTCCAAACCACGCAGCACCTGCTGCAACGCTACGGCTGAGAGGCAATCATGGGGCTAGGAGACTGGATTCTGGGGCTCGGCATTCGTGCGGAGCAAACCGTGCAAGGGTTCGGAACGCGGGCCGGCGTGGTCCCGCTGCAATGGCCCGCGGGGCCGCGCGCCAGCCTAATCTACCGGCTGCCGCGCGATCCTCACCAGCGGGCCAGCATCTTCGCCACCGAGCAGACCATCGTGGTCAACGAGGGCGAGCTCGCGGTGGTACTCGAAGACGGCAAAGCGCAGGACGCGCTCGAGCCTGGCCGATACGTGTTCCAGAAGGCCCGAGTCACGGGGTCACTCGACATCGTATGGGTGCTGACCGGGCAGCAGACGCTCAAGTGGGGCCTGGGCAACGTCACGTCCATCGACGGGATTCAGCTCAGCGCCAACGGCGTCATCTACCTCCGCGTGGCCGACGCTCGGCTGTTCAACGCCGAGGTGGTGCAAGGCGCCGTGGCCATGGCCGAGATCGACTTGCAGCGCTTCCTCATGCCGCGCGTCCAGGGCGTGCTCCGCACCGTCCTTGCCAAGTGGGCGGCCCTCGACCTTCAGGCGCAGCGCGACCTCTTCTCGACCGCCGTGAAGCAGTCCCTCGGCGAGACCTTCGGCGCCATGGGCGTCGCCATCGTCGACTTCGAGGTGGTTGACGTGAACTTCCCGCCGGAGTTCAAGGCCATCATCGCCCAAGCCGCGATGGCCGGTCACGCGGGTCGCGCTGCGCTCATCGAAGCGCAAACCAAGGCCCAGATGGTCCAGCTCGAGGCCGCCGCAGCGGCCAACGCATACCTGCTCAACGGAAGCGCACAGAGTCAGGTGATGGCGCAGCTTCAGGCCCAGGGCATCGACCCACTGAAGCTGAAGGCGCTCGAGGCGCTCAACACCTTCGCGGCGAACCCACCGCAGGGCGGAATGATGATGGGTGGCGATCCCAGTCGCGCGGCGCTCTTCGGCCAGATTGCCGCCGTTGCGGTGAGCCCGGGCGTGCCCGTTGCCGCCGCGCCACCTCCCGCGCTCGCTCCCGGCCTCGTATCGCCGCCCCTGCAGGCGCGCGACGCGACCGTGCAACCCGGCGACAACGGCGGCGCCTCTGGCCCCGCGACGGCCCAGGACCTCGAGCGACAACTCGATGCTCTCGTCGAGCGCCTCGCCGAGGGGAAGATCTCCGAGGACACGTACAACAAGCTCGCCGCGCGTCTCGAAGGCAAGCTCGCCCAGTTACGAGGAGCCTAGTCGAATGCACAAACAAGCGTTTGGCTTGGCTCTCGTCGGCGCGAGCATCGTGGCATTCGGGTGCTCGTCTCCAGCGCGGAGCGCCTATGGGCGGCGTCGACGTCCACCGGCCGCGTCGCGCACTACCTCTCGGACTTGCTGTTGCAGGAAGCGCTGGATGGCCTCCTTCTTGGGGAGCTCCACCTGGTACTTCGAGACGAAGAGGCGATTGGGGAGATCTGCCAGCGCGTACTCCACCACGGTCTGGTCTTTCTTCGTACACAGAAGGATGCCGATCGGGGGATTGTCGCCCGGCCGCATGATGTTGCGTTTGTAGAAGCTCAGGTACGTGTTGAGCTGACCCACGTGCTCGTGTCGGAAGGCCGCCACCTTCAGCTCGAGGAGCACGTGGCACTTCAAGATGCGGTGATAGAAGACCAAGTCGACCACGCCGGAGCTGCTGCTAGCCGTTCCGCCGAGCGGCAGTCGCTGCTGGCGAGCTTCGAAGCAGAAGCCGTGCCCCAGCTCCAGGATGAACTCCTGCAAGCGATCGAGCAGTGCATCCTCCAAGTCGGCCTCGGAGAAGACCTCTTTGGTCTTGAGCCCGAGGAACTCGAAGACGTAGGGGTCGCGCACGAACCATTGGGGATCCATGCGCTCTGCACCCAGGTGGGCCAGGGCACTGCTCTTCTTCTTGTTTCGGGAGAGGCCCGAACGCTCGTAGTACAGCGAACCAATCTGCCGCGCGAGCTCTCGCACCGACCAGTTGCCACGCAGGCACTCGGCCTCGTAGAAGGCACGCGCTGTGGCGTCATCCACATCCAGAAGCTCCAGGAAATGGCTATAGGAGAGGCGCTCGAGAAGGATGGCGGACGGCGTCTTCAATTCTGGGGACGGTGTCCCCAGAATTGGCTTGGGCGACCGAGCACGCTTCGCGCTCGGTCCGTCCTCCGCTACGGTTCCGGCCGGCAACGGGAGCTGCGGCACGAACCGAGTCAGCTCCGGCGCGAACTCTGGGGACGATGTCCCCAAAATGTCGGGATAGACCTCTGCGAAGCGCGTGTGCCGGTAGAGCTCTCGCACCTGGCAGCCCCGCACGCCCGCATCCGTGAGGCGCGAAGCAATCGTTTCGAAAAGCGCGTCGCCGTACAGCGCGCGGTCCTTCCCGCGAAGCTGGTAGGCACGGATGCTCGCACCTATGAGCCAATTCCGCACGGTCAGGCTGGCGTTCACGGCACGCCCTGCGCGCACCGCGCACGCCTCGTTCACTTCGCGTAGGGTGCGGACCAATGAGGCCAGGTCGAGGCGTTTTGGGTTCGCTGGCGTGGCCGCGGGACCTCTTCTACGGACTGCCATCGTGCCACCCCCGCCCTACCACCAGACCCCTTGCCACCATGGCCCACGAGCCTACCCAAGAAGCGTGAGCTTGGCAGGCGAAAGTTCTCGCGGCGCGCGAAGTTAGCGGCCTTCAATCCGGGCTGGCCAGATCGAATCCTGGCGCGCGAGGCTCGCTCAGCTTCGCAATTGCCGCTCGACGCATGCTGCGCTACACCGGCAGCATGACCAGAGTGGGGAGTGCGTGTGCGATCGCAATCGCGGCGGGTGTGGTGTCACTGTTCGCGTGCACGACGGATCCGCCGCCCTCGGTGACGGGCTCGAACGACGCCAGCGCGCAACTCGACGGCGCGCACTCCGCCGATGGAGGTCCGGCGACCGATCCAGACGCCGGGGCCAGCCAGGGCGACGCGGGTGAGGCCGGCGTGCCCAGCTACACCGTCGGCGGCACCATCTCGGGCTACGTCGGGAGCGGCCTCTCCCTCGAGACCAACGGACAGACGGTCGCGGTGCCCAAGGCGGGCTCGAGCTTCCTGTTCCCCACGAAGCTGCCGGCGGGCACGCGCTACGCGGTGGTGGCGAAGACCCAGCCGACGGTGCCTTCGCAGACCTGCACGGTGGAAGCCGGCGAGGGCGTGGTGGCCGGCGACGTGACCAACGTGGCTGTTACCTGCGGCACCAACACCTACCGCGTGGGCGTGAGCGTGATGGGCCTCACCGGCAGCGGCCTGGTGCTGCAGAACAACGGGGGCGACGACCTGAGCGTGGGCCCCGGCACCACGGGCGCGTTCTTCCCCACCAAGATCGTGAGCGGCGGTCCCTACAACGTGACGGTGGGCGTGCAGCCGAACGGCCAGCGATGCACGGTCTCGAGCGGCACCGGCAGCGTGGTCGCGGGCGATGTGACGACCGTGGCCGTCAATTGCGTCGACAACCGCTACACCATCGGGGGCAGCGTGACCGGCCTCGCGGGCACCGGTCTGGTGCTCCAGAACAAGGCTGGCGCCGACCTGCCGGTGAATGCCAATGGCACCTTCGCCTTCCCCACCTCCGAGCTCACCGGTGCCGCGTACCAGGTCACGGTGAAGACCCAGCCCACCAACCGCAGCCAAACCTGCGTGGTCACCGACGGTACCGGGAACGTCGCGGGCGCGAACGTGACGAACATCGCCATCTCGTGCACCACGAACAAGTTCGCGATCTCGGGGACGATCGTCGGGCTCCAGGGGGGCGGGCTTCAGCTCATCGACAAGGGTCCGCTCTTCTGGAACGTGCCGCAGGCAGCCACTTCCTTCATCATGCCCGCCGCAGTGCTCAGCGGCGACACGTACAACGTAACCGCAACCTATCAGCCGGTTGGCCCAACACAGAACTGCGTGATCGCCAATGGGTCGGGAACGGTGGGCGACAGCGACGTCACCAACATCGTCATCACGTGCACGACGCAGAGCTTCAACGTGAAGATCGAGGCCACGGGGGTGGCTGGGCCGGGCATCACCGTCACGCTCAATGGCACCGAGTCGCTGGCTGTGAACGCCAATGGCACGACGATGTTCCCCAACAAGCTACTGAGCGGCACCGACGTGGAGGTCGTCCTGACCTCGCAGCAGAACGATGCGACCCAGGGCTGCGGAATCGTTCCCTGGTACCCGGTGCGAATCGAAGGAAAGGACCTGGTGTGGAACGTCGAGTGCGGAAGGAAGAAGATCTCCTTCATCTCCAGCGTTCAGTTCGACGGCAACCTCGGCGGCCTCGCGGGGGCGGACGCGAAGTGTGGGGCGGTCGCTGCCGCCGCAGGTCTCACAGGCACGTTTCAGGCATCGTTGGGCGACGGCACGACGTCGGCTTGGGATCACGTGGCTCGAAGCGGTGGACCGTGGACGCTCGTGGACGGTACCATCACGTGCTACCACGGCACGGTGATGGAGGGCTGCAGCCACCCCGTGGACATGACGGAGCTCGGTGGCCCGCCGCCAACGATGACGAGCACCTGCGGCCCCTATGAGATCTTCGCCGGCCCCGCGACCGACGCCAACTTCAAGAATGCACACTGCAACAACTGGACGTCCGCCAGCTCGCCGAGCGGGGCAACCTATGGCACGTACAAGATGCTTTCGTACGTAGGTCTTGCCGCGGATTGCTTTTCCACGAGGGCGGTGGGCTGCGCGGGGCTCTCTTCCCTCCTCTGCTTCGAGCGGTAGCGCGTTTCGTCCACGGGCGCACCCATGACCAAGCGCCGAAAGCACGACCCAGTCACCACCGACTTCCCCTTCCCGCCCCCGGTCCTCGGCACCTGGCGGCCGCTCACGGAAGGCCAGCGGCAGCGCTGGCTTATCGCTGCATGCAATCGTCACTTCAAGTGGCTGCGTCGCCGAGGCCCACGCGACGCACCGGCGGGCACGGTGTTCCGCATCGAGGGGGCAGACGTCGACAACCTCCCGGGGCTCTTGTGCGCGCTGGGTGAGGCCGTCAACGGTCCGGGCGGCTACTTCGGCGGCCTCAACGCGCTCTCGCTGCAGGACTGCTTGTTCGGGAGCTTCGGCGTGACGCTGCCGTTCGCGATCCACATCACCAACGTCGAGACCGCGCGACGAAACCTGGGTGGCGGCGCACTGGCGACCTGGGCGCAGCGACGTCTCCGCGCGGAAGACTTTCTCGACGCCGAAGGAGAGCAGTGGCTGCGCGATGCTGAGCGGAGCGGACGCGAGGGGACCGCGACCTTGCTCGACACCATCCTCGACGTGCTTCGCGACCACGGCGTGAGCATCGAGGGACCTTGAAAACCCCGCAAAACTGCGGCATCGTACGACTTCCATGAGGGGGCTGCTTCGATGAATCCGGATTTCGCAGATGCCATGAAGCGGAAGGCCGCGGCGGAGCTCCTCGACGTCGTCGAGTGCACGACCGACGAGTGGCATCCGGGCGCGATCGCGGCCGCGCGGGCCGAGCTCCTGGCACGGGACAGGGACGAGGTGTATGCGGAGGTCGCGGAGCCGCGGGTGATCCCCAACGCACGAGACGCCCGTGGCCTCCTGCCTCGGATGTTCCTCGTGCTCGTCATCGGGGGCGCAGTGTTTCAGGTGCTCTCGCATCGGTTTGGCTGCCAGGAGCCCCAGGGCCAAGCAAACCCCGGCACCGTCGAGCGACGATGACTTCACGCTTCGCGGACGCCATGAAGCGGCAGACCGACGCGGAGCTGCGCGCGATCCTCGCGTGCACCACCGACGAATGGCATCCGGACTCCATCGCGGCCGCGCGGGAGGAGCTGGCCGCGCGGGGCGTGCCCGAGGTGTCGGGCGAGCCGCCCGAGAGCCCAGCGACCATCAAGGCGCGCGACTTCGACGCGCATTTCTGGATGAGCCTGTGTCTCCCGGGCATCGGCGTCATCTTCGCGTGGCGTGCGGCGGCGAAGTTCGCGCGGCAGGGCAATCACAAGCGCGCAGGCGAGATCAAGCGGGTGGCGCTGATGGGGGCCGGTGCCGGCCTCGTTCTTGGCATGGTGGTGCGCGCGTTCTCCTGCTGAATCCCGCCGCGACCTGTTGCAGGCTCCGCCGAAACCCGGCATCCTCAATCTACGATGAGGGGGCTCCTTTGATGAAGCTTGGGTATCGGCTGCTCGCGCTCGGTGCACTGGTGGTCGCGACGACGGCGTCGTGCGGTGCGATCCAGGATGCGCCTCCGTCGCCCGACGCGTCGGTAGCGGATGCCGGGGACGCCGGGAACGCGGCGGACACGTCCGAGGACGCGGCCATCGACAGCTCGTGCGTGAAGCTGAAGATGCTCGAATCGCGCGAGGTGACGCCGGCGGGGCAGAACATGTTCTTCCTGGCGCAGAACTGCGCCGGGCAGGCGCTCACCAAGATGGATTTCGGGCGCTTCGAGGTGACCGAGGACGGCGCGCCGATACCGGCGCACGGGTACGTGACGCACTTGCCGCTGGGGCAGCAGGATACGTTCGTGACGCTGGTGGTCGACGCGAGCGCGCAGTCGGCGGCGTATCGGCCCCAGCTCATCGCGGCGTTGCGGGGCTTCGTCGACGCGGTGACGGCTCGGGATGGACGGGTGCGGTTCTCCATCGTTCCGTTCGGGGGCGCCGTCCACAGCGAGATTGCCTCGTCGGATCTCGACGCGGCGCGGGTGAAGGCGCGGCTCGATCTGCTCTCCGGCCTGGTGGTGGAGGATTCGGCGCGCGCCGACCTGTTTCAAAGCATCCTCTACGGCATCGGCACCACCGCGAGCCTCGCGCAGGACCTGAATGCGCGGAACATGGGCGGCTCCCTCAGCTCGCGCTACGTGGTCGCCTTCAGCAGCGGCGCAGACACGGCCAAGCATGCGCCCGCGAGCGAGGTGGCGATCCGCCTCGAGCAGGACTCGACGTCGTCGTTCGGCGTGGTGATGAAGAGCCCCGACTACACCGCCGCAGCTGCCGCCGACTTGGCGAAGGTCGCACCGCGCGGGGTGCGTGAGCTTGCCGGCCCGCACGATCTGGCCACGACCTTCCAGTCGCTCGGGCGCCAGATTCGCGACGAGATGGACGCACTCTACCTGTTCGCGTATTGCCCCGTTGCTCGCGGCGGAAAGCACACCGTGCGCGTGAGCATGCGCGCGCCCACGGTCACGCAAGTTGCTGCCGAGGCGACGTTCTCGACCGATCCCCTTCCCTCCGCCTGCAACGCAGGAACCCTCCGGTGCGGATCGCGTCAGGAGTGCGGGGGCCCGAGCTGCGGCACCTGTGACGATCGGGTCGCGAAATGCGACGGTACCAAGTGCATCGACCACTGCGTCACGCAAGTCGTGTGCGACAACTCGACGATCACGACGTCGCTGGGCTACGACCGCGTGTGCCCGAGCTCGCCCACGCGCACCCCCTGCGCCGGCGAATGCGTCGACACCACCCGCGACATCGAGAACTGCGGCAAGTGCAACGGCCACTGCGGGTCGAGCTACGCCACGTGCACGGGAGCGACGCCGGTGTGCGGCTGCCCCGAAGGCCGTTGTCCGGAGCCCGTCGCCACCCGGCAACCCGCCGTGGACCGCATGGTTCTCGGATCCACGCACGTGTACTTCGTCGGCAGCGATGCGAGCTTCGGCATCCGCCGGGTCCCTCTCGGCGGCGGCGCCGTGACGGTTCTCAAGACCAGCGCCGAGTGTACGGCAGCGGGCCTGGCGCTGAGCCCCACCAACATATTTGCCACGTGCGATCAGAAGTCGTTGATCACGTTCCCCTTGGCCGGCGGGCCCACGGTGACGTTGCATACGAATGCGACGGAGCGCCCGACCTGGATCGCCGAGCCCGATGCGACCTACGCGTACTTCACCTATGCGTCCGGCGCGGTGCTGCGGGTGCCCCTCGCGGGCGGCGCCGCCGAGGTCCTCTCGCCCTCGCCCGGTGGGACCGGAAGGGCCTTGCTGCTGCGGGTGGGCACGAGCCTGTTCTGGGCCGATGGTCCGTCGGCATCCATCCAGACGATGCCGGTGACCGGCGGTACGCCCACCACGTTCGTCCCGGCGACCGGATCCCTGACCGGACTGTGGAGCGACGGCACCTGGGTGTACTGGAGCACAGGAATCGGCGCCGTGAGCCGGACGCCCGTCACGGGGGGTGCGGCGAGCGCGCTCTGGGTTGGATCGGGAACGGACAACTCGATGACCACGTCCGATAGCGCGAATATCTACTACACGACGCGAGACGCGATGGGCCTCGATACCCTCTTTCGTCGTCCCATCGGCGGCGCCGCATCCACGCAGCTCGCCTCGGGTCTCGAGGTGAACCAGCTCCGCGTCGACGGCACGCACGTGTACGTGGCCACGGGCGCCGTCACAAATCCGCGCGGGACCATTCTTCGGGTACCCAAGTAGCAGCTGCGGGTCCGAGGCACGAAATTGACCATGGCGGCGGCCGCGACGGGCCCGGAAGCTACCTGGCACATGCACATCTATTCCGAACATGCGCAGCGGATGCATTGGCGGGTCTTCGACCCGACGGACGTGGTCTGCTGGGTTGCGCTCGCCGAGGGCGATCTCGGGCCCGGAGAATCACACGAATTCAACCACGGTCAGGGCAGGTTCAAGCTCGACGCGAGCGCGGGCGGGCAGCCGCTCACCTCCGCCGGAACCGTATTCGAGAACGCCTCCACATTTCTGTACACGGCGAACAGCGAATTCAAATCGTGGAACAGGCTCTCGTTCAACCACGCCCCCAGGCCTTTCTCGCCCGCCCAGGTCGGGCACGTCCTCGATGCCCTCGAACGCATCGCCACCCATCTGGGCAGCTGCAGCCTGCCGCAGTCCACGGTGCGCGCGCTGGCTTCCAAGATCGATTCGGGCATCGAGATCAGCCAGGGGCCGCTCGGGCCGAGCACCTGGGCCGAAGCGCGCATCGGAGGCACCACCATCGAGCTCAACGAAGCCTCAGCCTGGACGAGCGCCCGATTGCCGGCGCTCGCGGCCGTCCTCGCGCACGAGATGATTCACCTCATCGGGGAAGACCATGCCGGACTGACGCGCCAGCAGTATCTCACCTCGCACTTTCACGTCTTCGAGCTCTGCTTCCCGTGAAGTGCCAACGGGGCGCTTGAGGGAGCGACTTCCTGCGCGCGCGGCCGCCACTCCAGCTCGTTCGCCTTCATCAGCGCGGCCCGCTGGACCCGCCCCTGCCACCAGACTTCGAGCCGCCACCGCCGCCGGACTTCGAACCACCGCCGCCGCTGCTGCCGCCGCCGGCTCGCCCGCTGTCGGCGCCACCGCCACCGCCGCCGCTGCTGCTGCTGCTACCACCGGACTTCGAGCCGCCGGACTTCGAATCGCCCGATGAGCTGCCGCTGCTACCGCCAGACCGAGACCTGCCGCCGTGTCCCGCCGAGTCGTCTTTGTCCGACGGACGCGGCTTGGGGCGCGGGCTCGTGTCGGGGGCGGCGCTCTTCTTGGCTTCCTCGGCGCGGCGCTTCTCGATGGCCTCCGCTTCCATGATCTCTTTCGCGGTGAATCCGTTCTCCTGGTAAAACTTCATGCGGTCGTTCTGCGGGCGCGCCTTCGGACGCGGGCCCGACTTCTTCTTCTCCTCTTCGGCTTTCCGCGCCTCGTTTCGCTTCACGGTGTCCTCGAACCACTGCGCCTCTTCCTTGGTGTAGTGATGCTCGTCGTAATACTTCTGGCGCTCCTTCTCCAAGTCATCGGCCGTGATGATGGTGAGCCCGGCGAGAAGTGAACCGATCAGAAACATCATGGTGAGCCCCAGTGGTTCGAGCGCGGCCAATCGCCGCCATCGTCGCGTGTCGCAAGTTGGGTGCCATCCGTGATTCCGCGCGCTTACCACTGCCTCCACGGGATCCCAGCAACGCGTTGCCGGCAAGAGCCGTGCAAGCACCCTTGGCTCACGGCCCCGGGCACGCGTGCGCGAACATCGACGCGGGAATGCAACGCGGACCTCCACGCAGGCAGAGGCGCTGACCCGGGGGACATGCTCCGCAAGCGCCGTTGCGGCACTGCGTTCCTGTGGGGCAGCGCGTGCCGCAAGCGCCGCAGTTGCTCTCGTCGGTTCCGACGTCGCGGCATTGCGCGCCGCACAGTCGCTGCGCAGGGTTGTTGCACTGGCAGCGACCGGCAGTGCACGTCGTTCCGGCGGCGCAGCTGTTGGTGCACGATCCGCAGTGCGAGGGGTCCGTCGAGAGGTCGAAGCAGCGGGCGCCACAAGCGGTCTTCGCGCCGCAGCCACAGGTTCCTTGCACGCACGATTGCGTTCCGTTGCAGGAATCTCCGCACGAGGCACAGTTCGAATCGGTCCCCACGCTCGAGCACGAGGGACGGGTCTCCGCCTTGTAGAACACGCCGATGCCCCCGTGCGCGATGTCGGCAAAGTGGAGCGGCTCGCTCGTCTCCGCGGGCTCTCCCGTTCCGCTCGGATCGAATGCGTAGGCGATCGGCCGGAGCGTTTGCGGCGAGGGATGGCTCGGATTCGAGAACTGGATCAGGCTGATCAAGCTGCCAAACAAGTTGGTGGTCGCACGAGCATTGTCCGCACGCGAGAACGCGCAGGGCGCGTCGGAGCTGATCCAGTCGCTCTTGTCGCCGCACTTCTGGAGCCATGCCTGGTCGTTGCGATCGGTGAACCCGCCGTTGGCATAGGCGCGCGTGTTGGTGTTGAAGTCGCCGAGCACGAACGCCGTCGTCGCGACCTGGCGCTGCGCTTCGCCGAGAAGGAATTCCATCTGCGTCTTTCGGTCCTGCGACTCGACCGTAGCCAGGTGGACCACGTAAAACGCGGCGGTGACGCCGCCCGAGGTCAACCGCGTGAAGGCATATCGCTTCGACGGAGTCGTGAGTGGGCCCGGGAAGTCGGCGCCGATGAAGCTGGCTTGGGTCTCCTGCCGCCAATCGGCGCCGTAGACCAACGCCGGCATCGACGTGTAGTCGGTCGCCAGCCTCGGAATTGCGCGCCTGGTTTCGAACGGGGTTCCGTACTGCCGCTGGAGCTCGTCGGCCAGCCTGTGCGCGGCACCGCCCGGGAAGATTGTTGCTGGCGAGCCGCAGTCGTCGCAACCCCCGGTCTCCGAGATGGCGACCACCACCCGGCGACCGTTGGGCGCGGCCTGACGAATGCGCCCGGCAATCCCACGAATGGCCGCCGCCGTGGGATGGTCGCTGCCGCTGGCGTTGGTATGGGCGGCGTGGTTCGGGCCGACGACGAAGAGCGCCAGGGTCGCCGAGGCGAGGTCCACCGCAGAAGGAAACGTCGGCGCCGCTCCGCCCGTAGGGAACGCCGGATTGGCCGCCGCACACACGCCACGGGGAAAGGACTGCGGCGGCACCGGCGCGGCGCTCTTCTCCACCACCACCACCCGGCACTTCATTCCCTGAAGCGCCGGCAGCCCCAGATGCACGCTGCACCGACAGTCCGCCTCACTGGCGCTGGACCAGCCGAGTCGCTCGCAGTGCCCGCCCCCGTCGACGTGCGTGACGACGCATCGGTCGCGCACCTTGCCCGGGTGGCACGCGCCGCCGACCGCACGGTCTTCCCGGAGGCCGCCAATACCCCCTCCAAGCTCCAGGATGGTGGCGAAGTTGATATCCTGTGCTTCGGCCACTCGGTCGCTCCCGCCAGCGCAGAGCGCCACCGCGAGCATGAGGCACAACAGACCCGCGCTCGTTCGTCGTGTATTCATCATTTCTCCCGCGTGCAAGCACCAGCCAATCCTCTGTTGCCGCCCGGGAGGGATGTGAACGTTCCATTCACGAAAACTTCGCATCGAGCTGGGCTCCGGCGCTGCCTTCGCGGCGACACGAAATTGACTATTGCCGCCTCCAGCACGAGACGTGAAAGTCGTGCATCGGCGTGGCAGCGTGCCACGCGCAAGGAAGCGGGGTCCTATGCCGAAGATTCGTGCGATTTGCTCGCTGATGGTGGCGCTATGCTGCGGGTTTGCCTGCGGTCACGGGGGCGGTGAACCGGAAGGCCCGGTGGAGGTGGCCGCCACGAGCACGCCAGAGCCTGTGAGCAGCACCGCTGCCTCCACCACAGCCTCGAGCGCGGCGCCCGAGCCCCCCAGCGAAGTCGAGCCTGTCCTCCTCGAGCCACAGGTGGCGGTGGACCAGGCCGCACGCGACTCCATGCGAGCGAAGCTGCGAGAGCCGGCATTTCGGACGCGATTCAGGAAGGACCCCACGGCGGCCATCCGCGGCGAGGGCCTCGAGCTCGCGCCCGACGTGAAGCTGACCAAGCCCACCAGTGACAGTGGCGTCGATTCGCTGGCAAACCTCGACCGGTACAAGGACGAAGAAGAAGCCTCGGCGAAGCAGACGCGACGACCGAAGGACTGCCAGCGCGCCGGAGACGACTGCCCGATCCCCGGCGAGGGTCCAGGGCCCAAGCCTAAGAAGCGAGTCCGGAGCGTCATCGCGACGTTCACGGTGGAGAAGCGCGGTTGTGGCATTCTCCCGGAAGGCGCCAAGGACAACGACTCGTTCTTCGTGCCCCTTCCGGAAGGGCCCGTCGATGCGGTCGGCGTGGAAGTGAGCTCGCAGGGCGGGGTCTTTGGCGGCGGAGCCTATGTCGCCGGCCAGGCGCGAACGCAACTTGTGATCAGCGACGGCAAGAAGAGCAAGCCGACCAAGAACGGCGCATTCGCCGTGAACATGCGCTGGTGGTTCAACGGTTGGTCGGAGGTGAAGTACACGGTGAACGTCTACGTCCTCTCGTCGAAGGCATATGGCAAGGTCCCCGGCGCGAATCCGGGGAACCTCACGGCGCCGCACTGCCCGGTAAACAAGGGCCTCATCGATGCATTCAAGGAGATCAAGTGCGTCATGATCTACTTCGGTGGCAAGACCGACGGCAGCGACTTCACGCCCTCCGGCTTCACCGCGTACCCGGCGCTCTGGTGCCCGGATCTTCCCAAGATCGGCCCAATTCCCGACCTAAAGTGCCCCCCGAGTGGAAAGGCTGGCGAGTACGTCTGCATGCCCGACCTGTGCGGCCTCGCTCGCGCCATTGGGCTGCCCTGGCCGGGTTGCTGAGGCTGCTCCGTACACCCGCATGCACACGGTGTGCAGCTTCTTGCACACACCACCGCGCGCACCCGGCAAAACACCGCGGCGGCCGCGCGTGGCCTGGAGGTTGCTCCTGCCGCGGCCATGATCCTCCACAAGAGCGTGTGGGGCGCCGTTGCGCTCGGGGCCGTGTGCGCGTGCTCGGTGGCGAGCGCCGATCCCGATGCGGCCAACGCGCGCCGGACCGCGCCCGCCGTTGGCGACGACAACCCGCCCGACACGCGGCCTCCCCCGCCGGACCTGCTCTATCTGCAACCGCAGGAGGGTGCGGCGCCGATCCTCGACTTCGAGGCGGCGCTGGGCGGGCTCGGCAACGGAAGCGCGGCCGACGCGGCGGCCATCGGCATCGCGTGGCTCGACAGCTGGAGCAAGCTGCAGACCATCCAGACCGACGAAGGCGTGCTGAACGCGTACCCGCGCCACGGCGCCGATTCACTCCGGTGCGAATGGCTCCGGGTTGCGAAGTCGGAGATCTGCGATGATCGGTGTGGCGATTGCGTCACCGGTCGGTCGGCGCGCGCGGAAACCGCGAGGGTGCCCTTCCGGCTGCTCGCCATCGTGAATCGCGTGGACCTCGGCAGCGACGCTTGCAGCGAGAGTGGCGCCGAGGCGCGGCTCATTTACGTGGCAACGAGCCCGGGGACCGGTGCGCCCCTGGGGTTCACGACCATCCTGGAATACGGACTTCACGGCCCCACTCAGCAATGGGCCGCACGCTTTCGGGCGCTGCGCGGCGCCAACGCGGCGCAATCGGCAGGGTTGCTGCGGGAGCTGGCGCTCGATCTGGTGCGGCAGGACCGCGGTCTCGCTTCGCTGCTCCGGGTGCGCACCAACGAGACGACCTTCGGCGCATTGGGACAGTGGGAGCTCCGGGAGTTCCGGCCGACGTCCACGCCGGAAGGTCCGCGCCTCGCGCTCGCACCGCTGGCCGGCACTCCTGGCGCAGCACTCGACGGAACGAAGGCGCTCTCGGGCTGGGTGGAAGCGAACCGGGCGTCCATCCGGCGCGGCGACAATCCGATTCCGCCGCGCATGCAAACGCTCGCGATCACGCTCGCCAAGCCGACCTTCCGATGGTCGTCGACCACCGATCGCGATCTAGCGACGCTCTTCAGCCGCAACACCTGCAACGGCTGCCACGGCGGTGAGCGCCCGGCGGAAGACATGGCTTTTCAGATGGTCGCGCCGGTACGCCCGCCCAAGCAAGATCCGCAACCGCAGCCGTATTACGGCAGCGCGCCACCGGAGCCCGTCGGTCCGCCGCCGCTCACCATCCACGGCGTCGAGCTATCGCGGTATCTGGTGGACCCGACGAACCGCCAGGGCGACGAGCTCGCCCGACGCGAAGGCGTGAACGACGAGGTGCTTCGCGCGCGCTGCGCCGAGGAGCGCACGCACCTCATGACGGGGCGCCGAACGGTGCATTGAGCGCACTCAAGGGCGTCTGGAACACTCCTTAGCTCACGGGCACTGTCCCGCCGTCGATCACGTACTCCGCTCCGGTGATTGCGCTCGCGCGCGCCGAGACGAGAAACCCGATCAGCTCGGCGACCTCGGCCGGCTGCGCGGGGCGCCCAAGCGGAATCCCGCCGAGCGCGCGCATCACGAGCTCCTTCGCGCCCGCCTCGTCGGTCCCGTTCTTCGACGCGATCTCGCGCAGGAAGTCGCCGGAGGCCTCGGTCTCGACCCAACCCGGTGACACGCGATTCACGCGTACGCCATGCGGCGCGACCTCCTTCGAGAGCGCCTTGCTGTAGTTCGAGAGTGCGGCCTTGGCCGAGGCGTACGCGGTCGTCGACTCGTGAAGCGGGAGCTGCCGCTGGATCGACGTCACGTGCACGACCGCGCCGGCCCGGCGCTCGCGCATCCCGGGGACGAGTGCTCGATCGAGCCGCACCGCCGCCAGCAGGTTCAGGTCGATCGCCTTCTGCCACGCGTCGTCGTCGAGAACGGAGAAGCCGCCCGCCGGTGCCGACGATCCGCCCACGACGTGGACCAGCACGTCCACCGCGCCCGCGGCCTGCGCGACGCGCGCGCAGCCCTCGGCCGTCGCGACATCGGCGGCGATGAAGCCCTCGCCGGTTCCCTCGCGCGCGGTCGTCAGCACCGTGGCGCCGGCCGCGCGGAGCCATGCCACCACCGCCTTGCCGATGCCCTTCGTTCCGCCCGTCACGAGCGCGCGCTTACCATCCAGCTCTTTCATCGCAGCGAGCGTGCTCACGATCCGATCTCCAAGGCTGCGATACGGTCGTCCTTCAGCCGGAACGCAAAGGTGAGCGTGATGGGACTGCCGGGGAACTGGCCCGTCACCTTCGCGCGAACCTCGTGCGCGTCGTCTTTCGTGTTCACCTCGAGCGGCTCCGCAACCGCCTGATACTTGGCGGTCGCATCACGCCACC
>Ga0075163_10004053_pt1 | contig 19656 bp, 15 predicted proteins | sample JI1023141ADNA_FD_71478 | JGI IMG/M metagenome (GOLD analysis project Ga0075163, IMG submission 71478) | Wastewater effluent complex algal communities from Wisconsin, to seasonally profile nutrient transformation and Carbon sequestration -... | ecosystem: Engineered > WWTP > Effluent > Algae...
CCTGTAGGTTGAGGAACTGCCTGAGATCGAAATTTTAGAAATCATAAAGAAGCTTAAACAAATAACAAGCTATCTGTCAGTCGATAACACCATATCTTTGCTTCAATCCCGATTCCGGTAAGTATAGCATATTGGCTGCGCTGCTCTTCTTATTTCCCAAATGGTCATTGATTTTGGATTTGGATTGTAGCCGCTGGTCTGGTCTTGAAGTGGCATTTTTTTTTGCTCGTGCCTTGCATATCGACTTAAAGAAAATCACCTTTGAGCTTCCAACCCAGCGCCAGCTCCGGAAACACCTCTACCCAACGTTTCTTTTTTTTCAACTTTACTGGCACAACTTCCTATGCAGAAAACTCAAATTCTGTGGGCCGACGACGAAATCGACCTACTTAAACCCCACATCCTGTTTTTAACCAACAAAGGATACGAAATAACCGCCGTCAATAATGGACTGGAGGCCGTTGAGAAGTCTGGAAACCAGAACTTTGATATCGTTTTTCTGGATGAAAATATGCCCGGAATGACCGGCCTCGAAGCCCTAGCTCAAATTAAATCGGCGAAGCCAAATCTGCCGGTGGTGATGATCACCAAAAGTGAGGAAGAGCACATCATGGAAGATGCCATCGGGGCAAAAATTGCCGACTATCTCATAAAACCGCTCAACCCAAATCAGATTCTCCTTTCTGTAAAAAAGTTGCTCGATAATAAGCGGCTCATTACGGAAAAGACCAATATGAGCTACCAGCAGGACTTCCGGAATATTGCCATGGCTTACAACGACCGGATGGACCATGCGGAATGGGCCGATGTATATAAAAAACTGGTTTACTGGGAGTTGGAAATTGACAACACCGAAAACAAAAGCATGGCAGACATCATCTATATGCAAAAAGATGAGGCCAATGCCAACTTCTCGGAGTTTATCATGGACAACTACGAAGACTGGCTGAACGACCCAAAGGCAAATGCCCCTCTTCTCAGCCACCAACTGATGAAGAAGAAGGTTTTCCCGTTACTAAAGCCCGATAAGCCGTTGTTCTTTTTATTGATCGATAACCTTAGGTTCGACCAGTGGAAAGTACTACAGCCAATGATTTCGGAAATGTATAACGTAGAGGAAGAAGAAACTTACTATGGTATTTTGCCTACTGCCACTGCCTATGCCCGTAATGCCATTTTTTCTGGTATGATGCCTTCCGAGATGGAAAAGTACTACCCCAATTTGTGGGTAGGCGACGATGAAGACGAGGGAAAAAACATGCACGAAGAAGAATTTCTGCAACGTCAGATGCAGAAGGGAGGAGTGGGACAGTTGAAAATGAGCTACCATAAAATTCTTACCGCACAGCAGGGTAAAGATTTGCTTGATAAGTTTAGCAACCTGAAAAACAATGCACTCAATGTGGTTGTCTATAATTTTGTGGATACACTTTCTCATGCACGGACAGATACACAAATGGTACGGGAGCTTGCACCAGACGAGTCTGCCTACCGAAGCATAACATCTGCCTGGTTCAACCATTCGCCATTGCTGGAGTTAATGAAAAAGATTGCCGAATCTGGTTATCAGGTTATACTCACCACCGACCACGGAACCGTCCGTGTAAAAAAGCCTTATAAAATTGTAGGCGATAAAAGTGTGAACTCGAATTTGAGATATAAGGCCGGTAAAAATCTTGGCTTCGAAGAGGGAAAGGAAATTATGGTTTGTCGCAAACCAGAGCGCCTTTTCCTACCGAAATCCAACATATCGACAGCGTATGTTTTTGCAGCCGGGGATTCGTTTTTTGCCTACCCCAACAACTATAATTATTACGTAAACTTCTATCGGGATACTTTCCAGCACGGTGGTATTTCACTCGAAGAGGTCATCATTCCAATCGTAAGGCTAAGTCCCAAGGGCTAAGTTTCTTTTAAAAACTAGCTTGCCGGTCCCGGGTAATTCCTACTTTGGACCGGTTTTTTTATGTCTATGAAAATTTGTTTTGCTACCAACAACACCCATAAATTGGAAGAGGTAATGGGTATGCTTCCTGCCGGAATTGAAATCTGTACGCTATCCGAAATTGGATGTGCAGAGGAGCTACCTGAAAATCAAACTACAATCGAAGGAAATGCCTTAGAAAAAGCCCGTTTTATTGCCGAAAGATTTAGCATCAATTGCTTTGCCGACGATACTGGTCTGGAGGTAGAGGCCCTTGGAGGTGCACCCGGTGTAGATACAGCACACTATGCCGGGCCCGAAAGAAGCGCAACCCTTAATATGGCCTTACTGCTCAGGAATCTTGAAAATAAACCCAATCGCAATGCCGCTTTTAAAACGGTTTTTGCCCTGATTTGGGAAGGCGAAATGTATAGCTTCGAAGGCCGGATCCAAGGAGCTATTGCCACTACGCCAAGGGGATCGAATGGTTTTGGATACGATCCGGTGTTTATACCCGAAGGCTTTACCCAGACTTTTGCAGAACTTCCGCCAGAGACCAAAAACAAGCTTAGCCACAGGGCATTGGCTACAAAGCAGCTGGTCGATTTCCTTCGGAAAATTGCCTAAATAAAAAGACCGGCTTTTTGGGCCGGTCTTTTTATTTATGGGTAACCCGGAATGTTTATTTTCGGATTACACTCAGGCGAGATCTTACCGGCTTGCCACACAACGATCCGCTTACTACATACAAGCCTGTTTGAAAGGTACTTACGTCGATACGAAGCATATTTTCAGCAATCTGAACACCGCTTCCTTCCCAAACTTTACGGCCATCCAGGGTAGAAATGAGCAGGTGGTCGCCGGGCTGTACTGCAGCTGGTGTTGCCAGGGTAACAAAATCATGGGCCGGGTTTGGATATAGGTTTGCATCCAAAGCAACATAAGCCTCGGAGGTGTTGGTAAATGGAGACACATCTATATCGTCGATATGGAAATCGTAGTTGTTGATGTCGTTTACTTCACCTTCTGTTGCAAAAAAAGCAACCAGAACATTTTGACCTGCATAGGCCTGCAACGAAACCGATTGTTGGCTAAGTTGGTTGGTTAGGCCACTTGCAGCGGTAAAGGCCTGGAGACGTGTCCAATTGGCGCCGCAGTTGGTACTAACCATAACATTAACTGAATCGTCCGATCCCATGGTGGCAGATCCTGTTTGATTATAAGTCGTTACCGCAGTTTTAAACTTCACAAATGTGTTCTGGTCTACCCCAAAAACCGGGCTGATCAACCATTCCCTTTTGGTATCAGAAATCAGGTTTATCTTCGCTGTGGTGCCACCAAATAGGGTACTCTGAGTGGCAGAGTTGCTGGTCCATTCTGATACAGCACCTGCAGGAGCAATGCCTTTTTGTTCCCTCCAGCCTTCGGCAACAGCAGCCAGGTTGGTACCGGTGTAGTTGTTAAAGTTTACAAGGGGTAGTGTTCCGGCCGATTTCACAATTTTCACATTTTTGAGAGAATCGTTGGATCCATCTGCATCGCCGTTTAAGGTGGTCCAGGCAGAAATGAAGTAAGAACCCGCATTTGTAAGATCCAGTGGGGCAGTAAATGCAACATCGGCAAAACCACCTGGATTGAGTGTACCTGTAAAGGCTTGAGTGGTGGCGCTGCTTCCGTTTAGGCTATAAGAAACATCGAAGTTGCTCTGTGCCTGTGCGCCATAGTTGAATACTCTGGCTACCAGAGGCAAAGCGTTCGGAATTCCACAATTGAGATCGGGTAAAACAAATTGTGATACGCCAATATCTGCGTTGGCTGGAAGCAGAACCTGTACATCGTCTATATGGAAGTCATAATCCTGGTCATCGTCTACCGTTCCGTCTGTTCCATAAAAGGCAATGATAATGGATTGCCCTGCAAACTGAGAAAGCGGCAAAGTTTTGTCTACCAAGCGGTTGATAAGGTTGTCTGCTTTTGTGTACGAAACCAGTCGGGTCCATGAGGTTCCGCAATTTGCGCTAACCAGCACCGAAACCGAATCATCAGTGCCCATTTCATCAGCAATGGGTTCGCCCCAGCTGGTAACAGCAACTTTATATTTCAGGACAGTACCAGCTGCCGGAATTACCGCCGGAGAAATAAGCCACTCTCTTTTAAAATCGGAGTAAAGGTTAACCTTGGCGGTAATGGTACCCAGTGAATCCTGTTGCGTGGCTGAGTTAGTCAACCAGGAAGATGTAGTTCCGGTAAGTGGTAAGCCGTTTGCCTCTCTCCAACCCGGGTAGGCAGTAGTTATGTTGTCGCCGTTATAAAGCTGGAAGTTATTGAGCGGAAGCACACTACCTGGTTTGGTAACCTTTACATTACGGACAGAGTCGTTCAGTGCATTGTTGTCGCCCGTCAAAGATGTCCAGGCAGAAATAAAATGGTCGCCAGGGGTAGCAATGGCAATTGGTGCAGCAAAGGTAAAATTGGCGAACGCACCAGGCGCAAGAGAACCTGTAAAGTTTTCAGTCACAGGACTTTGATTGTCTAGTTTATATGAAACCGGAAAACCTGTTTGGGTGGCATTACCATTGTTGTAAATCCGGGCAGTTAGACTGAAAGAAGCTGGAATTCCACAATCGGCAGAAGGCAGGCCCAGGGAAATCACACCAACATCTGTCGGAGATGGAACCAGAACTTCAACCTCATCGATATGAATATCGTAGTCGGGGTCATCGTTTTCGGTACCATCTGTACCATAAAATGCGAAGCGGATGGTTTGGCCTTGAAATGCTGTAAGCGGAACGATATACGTTGTTAACTGATTGGTTAGCTGATCGGTTACAGTAAACGTTTTGATCGATTGCCAGGTTTGGCCGCAGTTGGCAGATACTTTTACGATCAGGGAATCGTCGCTGCCCATTTCATCTGCGGTAATGTCGTTGAAAGAGGTAAGGGCCATCTTAAACCGGATCACAGCGCCAGTAGAAGGCGTTACCGGCGGACTCACCAACCAGGCCTTGTTATCGGTTGTATAGAGATTTAGCTTGGCCGTGGCAGAGCCTAAAGCGGTAATCTGCTCTGCGGTGGGAATATACCAGGTAGAAGCGCCTGTAGAAGGCACATCGCCGGTACCTTCTGTCCAGCCTGGATGTACTGCATTTAGATTTTCGCCCAGAAAGCCTTGAAAACCAATTGGTGCAAGTATTGCCGGCGCCCGGGTTCCTCTTATACCTGCTGTGGTGTCGTTTGTGGCATCTCCATCGCCAGCAAGCCTGGTCCAGGCGCTAAAGATATAAGTGCCTGAAGCAGATGCCGAAGCTTGTGTAGTGAAGGTGTACTGCACGGTATCGTTCACTGCAAGAGTTCCGGAATAAGTTTCCTGAACCGGTGTTTGCCCATTTACCTGATAGCGAACGGGGATATTGGATTGCGGAGCGCTGCCATAATTGATGATTTCTATGGTAACAGGCACAGATGCCGGCAAAGCACAACCTCCGGGAAGCAAAATATCTGAAACGCCTACATCGGTTGCAGAGGGCGTGTATACCTTCACGTTATCAATGGCCCAGTACCATGGCCAGTTGCCTTTGTGGATAAAGCGAACCTTAAGTTGGGCATTGTTGTACTGGGTAATCGGAAATTTGGCTTCTACGGGTGCCTTGCCCGAACCAACTGTTGCGCCAAAAGCCCCCAGTCTTACCCACTGGTTTCCGTTAAAAACCTCTACCACACCAGAGTCGGCAAACGTTTCGCCCGCTCGTCTGAAATAATGGTCGAAGCTTAAAATCAGAGCTGTTGCTCCGGTTGCAGAAATAACCGGCGATTCTATTCGCTCGTTGGTGCTGGAACCACTTCCATTAATATCTCCATTTGAAAATAAGAAGTTGGTGCCTACCATTTCCAGCGTATCGGGGGTGGTGCCATAAATAAATGGGGCCTGAATTTTCCAGGTCTCAGCGGTTGATCCTCCGTCGGTTACGGTCCAGCCGTTGGGTATGGCCGCTCCGTTGAAGTTCTCTGAAAAAAACACCTGGGCGTGGGCCATGGCAGAAGCAAGCATACAGCAAGCCAGGCTGGCAATCAGTCGGATTTTTGGTACGTATTTTATCATTTTGTCTGGTTGATACTGAATTTCAAAAGAGCAGAAATCTTCTAAAAAGCCAAATAGAATGATTGCCATTTTTTTCTTGGATAGATACCATTATTAGATTTGAATAACCGGCAATATGCCGGGTACATGGTCGGCCTTGAAATCGGAAGAATTTGGACTGTGGAGAACTCAAACCCACGGTTTCATTAGTTTTGTCCCCACGAATTAAAACCGATCGTCGAAACATAAGATCCAAATTCGCAACTAAATGCTTCAGATTCAGCACCTCAGAGAAGAAAAGGACCGTGTACTTGCGGGCCTGGCAAAACGAAATATTACCCAGGCGCCAGCCATTGTAGAGCAGGCATTGGCTATGGATAACCGCCGTCGTGAAATCCAGCAGAGCCTCAACAAACTACAGGAAGAACTGAACCGGAGTTCGGCAGAGATTGGGGGCCATATGAAAGCCGGACGAAAAGAAGATGCCGAAACCCTCCGGACCCAGGTTGCCGAAGCCAAAACAGAGATCAAGTTGCTCGAGGAGCAGCTCTCCCTTGCAGAAAACGACCTGTTTCAAATTATGGTGGGCCTGCCAAATGTTCCGCACATTTCTGTACCTGCTGGCAAAACACCAGAAGATAACGAAGTGGTAGAAACCTGGGGAGACGCTGCCGATATGGGTGCAGACGCCTTGCCGCACTGGGACCTGATCACCAAATACGACATCATCGATTTTGAAAATGGAAACAAGGTAAGTGGTGCCGGTTTTCCCTTTTACAAAGGCAAGGGAGCCAAATTACAACGGGCGCTCATCAACTTTTTTCTCGATGAAGCTGAAAAGGCCGGATATCATGAAATGCAGCCACCCATTGTGATCAATAAGGATTCCGGCTATGGCACTGGCCAGCTGCCGGATAAGGACGGGCAGATGTACCACGCCACTGCCGACGATCTGTACCTGATCCCGACTGCTGAAGTTCCAATTACCAATTATTTCCGGGATACTATCTTGAAAGAAATCGATTTACCTAAAAAATGTGTCGGGTATACGCCTTGTTTCAGAAGAGAGGCTGGTAGTTGGGGTGCTCATGTACGGGGACTGAACAGGCTTCACCAGTTTGATAAAGTAGAGATTGTTCAGATTACCCATCCCGATGAGTCATATGCCACATTGGAGGGAATGCGGAAGTATGTGCAGAGTTTACTGGAAAAGCTGGAACTTCCTTACCGTGTTTTGCGACTTTGCGGAGGAGATATGGGTGTCACTTCTGCACTTACATACGATATGGAGGTATATTCTGCCGCCCAGAAACGTTGGCTGGAAGTTAGCTCCGTTTCGAATTTCGAAACCTACCAAAGCAACCGGTTGAAACTGAGGGCCAAGTCGGAAGAAACGAAAAAAACATACCTGCTGCATACGCTCAATGGTTCGGCACTTGCCTTGCCACGGATTGTGGCCGCCTTGTTGGAAAACAACCAAAGCCCTGAAGGAATCCGGATACCGAAAGCCTTGCTGCCATACACCCGTTTTGAGTGGATCAACTAAAGAAGTTGGCTGGCTCCACTAAACCAGTCGTTCCAAAACTCCTTTTCTCTTCACCAGGTTTTTGTAATCCCATTGGATACTTCGGGCTTTTGCCAGCCACGAATTCAATTCTGTAAGATTTACCTCGCCGGCAGTTGTATATCGCTTCTCAGCCGCTTTGAAACTTCCTTCGGGGGCAAGTCCTGGCTCATCAAAAGATTGGCCGCTCCAAAAGAGTAAACGAATGCTGTTTTTTAATTTGCTATAACCGGCAACCGGATTTCCATTCAGAAACCAAACCGGGTGTGCATGCCATATTTTGTGTTCAGCATCTGGCAAAGCAGAAGTCAGTTCCTGGTAGAGAAGTTCACAAATGGCTTGGTCTTCAGGAGATTGTTTGTTGTGGTATGCTTTTATCTCTGGCACCATAATATTTGAGTTTCGAGGTAGCTGCAAGGCTGTTCGGCCCATAATCTGGGGTAATCTCCCTAAAATAAGGCTGCAAAACCAGCCCAAAAGTAAAAACAATGCTCGCTTCAGGTTCAGTCCTTTTGGCGGTTTTCGTTCATCACCCGGTTTTGAATTTGTATCGATTCGTCATGGATCAGCCGAAGCAGGGCTGCCGTAAAAGTTTCACTTAACCCCATGGCTTTTCCCTGCCTGATCCGGGTTTGTATAATTTCGTCCCAGCGGGAAACCTGGAGAATGGTAACCAGATTATCCTTTTTGAACTGCCCGATTTTTTCGGAAATTTTCATCCGACTGGCAAATTTTGACATAATATCATCGTCGAGCTGATCTATTTCTTCTCTCAGCAACAGAAGCTTATCCTGAAAAATTTTATTAGAAGACGATGGCGTTCGTACAATCAGGTCTTGGATAAGTTGTGCCAATCTGGTGGGCGTGATTTGCTGTTTGGCATCGCTCCAGGCCTCATCCGGATTGATATGACTTTCAATCATAAGGCCTGCCATATCAAGGTCAAGCGCTTTCTGAGAAACCATGCTCAGCAATTCTCTATTGCCGGAAATATGGCTGGGATCGCAAAGGATGTCTAGTTCTGGCAGGCGAGTTTTAAGTTCTATAGGCAGGTTCCACATGGGGGTATTGCGAAACGGTCCTTTTTCGAAAGACGAGAAGCCCCTGTGAATAGCTGCCATCCGGGTAATTCCGGCTTTATTCAACCTTTCCAGTGCTCCCAACCACAATTCCAGGTCGGGGTTGATGGGGTTTTTAACCATTACGGGAATGTCTACGCCTTTCAAAGCGTCGGCAACTTCCTGCACCGAAAATGGGTTTACCGTGGTTCGGGCGCCTACCCACAAAATATCCACACCCGCTTTCAGACAGGCATTTACGTGAGCAGCATTGGCAACCTCGGTCGTCACGGGCAGGCCTGTTTCCTGCCTGGCTGCCATTAACCATTCCAGGCCGATCTCACCAGCACCCTCGTACTGGCCAGGTCGGGTCCTGGGCTTCCAAATACCTGCTCTAATGGCATGAACTTTACCTGTAGCCGCCACCTGCCGGGCAGTGGCAACCATCTGTTCTTCAGTTTCGGCACTACACGGACCACTGATAATGACCGGTTTATTGGCTGCCGGCAACCACTTGGAAATTGGCAGTAGCTGGAGTTCGGTTTTCATTTTAAATAGCTGGGCTTTCGGTTATTTCAGAAAAAATTGAAAGCAAAAGTGTTGTTCTATAATCAGACACTTTTTGCCAAGCATTTGTTTCAAATAGCCAGCTTGCCAATGCTTCATGTGAAATTACCCGGAAACCCGGAATGGCAAAGGTAAACCGAACCGTCTGGTTGTCGTCAGCATCATACCACAATCCTTTTCCAGGTTCGTTTTGCTGCGAACGGCTCCTATGTCGGTTCAACAGCTTGAACGGTAGCTTCTATCCTTTTGTGCCAGGTTTTGCAGCTTTTATGGCGGCAATAAACTTTACCACGGCATCTTTCTGATTGTCTGTTAATTGCGCTTTCGGAGCCATATCATCCATGATTTCTTTCCATTGGGCCTGGTTGTACTGATAGATATTTTTGGCCCCATGGCAATTGGTGCAAGCTCCTTTTGCATAAAGCACATAACCCTCGGTGAGGGCTTCCTGGGTGGCATCCGGATGCAGGGCCTTAACTGCGCTAAGTTCCTCTGCACCAGGAGGGTAAATTCCGTTAGTCGATTTAACTACGGGTTTTGGAGCAGTTGTTGCTTCCGTTTGGGCTTGTGTAGTGGTATTTCGGGTGCTGGTGCAGGCTGCGGCCACGCCAAGAAGGATAAGGTAGAGGAGGGTGCTTGTTTTTTGCATTCGAATGAAAAGAAGATTTGGCGCTCAAAACTAAGCCCAACGACGGTCAATAGTTGTTATGGAGTTGTTAATATGGTTGATTTTGGCTTGGGCCGGGGGATAGCGTGTTGGCACCAACCCCAGATGTAAGCTCAATTGCCAACAACCGGATTTGGAAGATACGTGTATATACAACTAAATTTGATTTTTCATCCTGCATGAAACGTTCCAACTTTCTCAAATCCATAGCCTTACTTCCATTTGCAGCCCGCTCTATGAATCTACAGTCACTGGCCAACACCACCGCTGGTTTTGGCAAAACCGATGCCATGCCCATTCTCTTCCTGGGCCATGGCAGCCCCATGAATGCCATAGAGGAGAATGAATTTGTTGCTGGGTTTCGGCAGGTGGGTCAGAATATGGTAAAGCCGAAGGCAATCCTTTGTATTTCGGCACACTGGGAAACCAAGGGCACATGGGTTACAGCTATGGAACATCCCAGGACAATCCATGATTTTGGGGGTTTTCCAAAAGCCTTATTCGATGTTCAGTATCCGGCACCCGGAAGCAAGTCTCTTGCAAAAGAGGTACAGCAGGTGGTTTCGGCCACTTCCGTTGGGCTGGATGATCAATGGGGTCTGGATCATGGTGCATGGAGTGTGATCAAACATCTGTATCCAAATGCAGATGTGCCTGTGGTTCAGATGAGTATCGACTATACAAAACCACCACAATATCACTACGACCTGGCGAGGCAACTGGCCACTTTACGTAATCGAGGGGTGTTGATTGTGGGGAGCGGCAATATGGTACACAACCTGGGCATGGTGGCCTGGGATAAAATGAATGCCGACAACTATGCCTTCGACTGGGCCCAGGAAGCCTCATCTAAAATGAAAACCTATATCCAGAACGGAGACCACAAGCCCCTCATTCATTTTCAGAGTCAGGGTCGGGCGTTTCAATTGTCTATTCCTACACCCGAACATTTTTTGCCCCTTCTCTACATTTTGGGCTTGCAGGAAAAGGGAGAAAGTGCCAGGCTTTTCAACGACAAAGCTGTTGCTGGTTCGCTTACGATGACCTCTGTGCAAATTACTGCCGGATAAGCCCTGTACAGACCGAACAAAAAAGGCTCCTGAAACAGAAGCCTTAAAAGGAAAAAGTAAATGTAAGACTTAGGCGCCTACGGAAGCTTTATAAGCGGTGGCGTCCATGAGACTTTCGAGGTCGGAATCATTGTCGACCGAAATTTTTACTACCCAGCCTGCACCATAAGGATCGGTGTTCAGCAATTCGGGTGCATGGTTTAAGGCTTCGTTTACTTCAATAATTTTTCCCGACACCGGTAAAAATAAATCTGATACTGTTTTTACAGCTTCTACTGAGCCAAAAACACCATCTTTTTGTACAGACTGCCCTGCGGTGTTCACATCTACAAATACAATATCGCCCAGTTCGCTTTGGGCAAAATCTGTAATGCCAACATAAGCGACATCGCCTTCTGTTCTAATCCATTCGTGTTCAGCGGTGTATCGCAGGTTTTCTGGAAAATTCATATTCTTTTTTGTCTTATTGGAGTGGCTACAAATAAAAAAGAGTTTTGCCGCATTCCGACAAAACTCCATAGTTTTTTGGCACCTCGATGGGGCTCGAACCCACGGCCCCCAGAACCACAATCTGGTGCTCTAACCAACTGAGCTACGAAGTGCATATTACAATTGGGCTGCAAAGAAAGCAGGTTTTCGATTTGTGTGCAACAAACGGACATATCAAAACACTAACATTTGAAAGTGAAGCCTGTTTTGTGTCCTCTTTGAGAAAAATTACAGGGGTTGGCCTACCACAAGTCTCGGCTGGGTAACCATGCCAGGAGAAGCGAAATCGCCTGACTGCCACTTATGCCAGGCCGCAAAGCCTACCATGCCGGCGTTGTCAGTACAATACTGATAATCGGGTACAAAAAGTTCTGCATTGTTTTGGCTGCAAATTTCTGAAAGCCAGTGGCGAAGCCCCGAATTGGCTGCTACTCCCCCTGCAATTCCGATTTGGGAAAGGTCATATTGTTTCATGGCCAGTACACTTTTTTGCACCAAAGGTTTAAGTAAAGCACGCTGTATGGAAGCACATATATCCGCTAACTGAGCCTGAACAAAAGCTTCTCCTTTTTCCCGCACAAAATACATAACGGCCGTTTTTACGCCCGAATAAGAAAAATTATAACCGTCGACCACACCAACCGGAAATGCAAATGCATCCGGATTTCCTTTTCTGGCCAGATCATCGATCGCCTTACCTCCCGGATAGCCAAGGCCCAGCAGTTTTGCACATTTATCAAATGCCTCTCCCACAGCATCGTCCTTGGTTTGGCCAAGTATGGCCATCTGGTTCCAGTTTTTTACCACAACCAGCATGGTATGCCCGCCCGATACCACCAGGCACAAAAATGGAAAGCGAGGTGCCGGTTGTTGAATTAACAGAGACAGAATATGGGCCTCCATGTGGTTTATGGCAATCAAGGGTTTTTTAAGCGAAAGGGCAAGGCCTTTGGCAAACGAAACACCTACCATTAAAGAACCTGGAAGTCCGGGTCCTGCGGTTACGGCTACAGCACCCAGCTGCCGGGTGGTAATTCCGGCTTCCTGCAAAGCTGCATCTGCAACCCAGACTATATTTTTCAAATGTTCCCGGGAAGCCATTTCGGGTACTACTCCCCCAAAAGTATTGTGAACCAGCTGGCTAGAAACAATATTGCAGAGCAGCACGCCGTTGTGTACAACAGCAACTGAGGTATCGTCGCAGGAAGACTCGATGGCTAAAAGATACATGCCTGCAAAGTTGCAGGTTCTCGTCTGATTACCGGAAATGAGAATCAATAAAACTTGTTTACCGCTGATTTTCCGGAATTTATCTCAATACAACAATGGGTAGAAACCTATTCATCCTACCTTTCGGTTTTGGAAAATGATAATTTTTGAATCTGTGATCAAAAGACTAACCTTTCTACTCCCTTTATTTTTTATGGTTGCCATGGTTTATGGCCAGCAATGGGGTAACAAAACCTTGTACAGTCTGCAGAATGGCTCCTCCACTTTTTTGATGGATACCAACGGAACAGTGACCAAAACCTGGACCCATGGCCCAACAGCCAAAACCGGCTACTCTTCCTACCTCATGCCAGGTGGTGTGCTATGGCGGTCTGTTTCCAACCAGGGAAATCAATTAATGGGAGGCGGTATGACGGGTAGAATCCAAAAAGTTGATTTCAATGGAAATGTGCTTTGGGATTTTGTGTATTCATCTTCCACCTATTGCCTGCACCATGACTTTTGCCCACTACCAAACGGTAATGTGCTCATGATATCGTACGATGTGCATACTGCAACAGAAGCTAATGCCGCAGGTGCTTCGCAGAGTATTGTGGTTTGGTCAGATAAAATCATTGAAGTGCAGCCGACGGGAGCCACAACCGGTACTATTGTTTGGGAGTGGCGTGCCTGGGACCACCTGGTTCAAAATGTAAATCCTGCCAAGGCTAATTACCAGACTTCTATTGTGCAACATCCTGAAAGATTGAATATTAACTATAAACTCACAAAAGACTGGATGCACATGAACGGAGTAGACTACAACCCAATAACAGACCAGGTTGCATTCAGCTCGCATAACCTGAACGAATGGTATGTGATAGACCACAGCACTACCACTACCGAAGCGGCTGGTACTTCGGGTGGAAATTCCGGAAAAGGCGGCGACATATTATATAGATGGGGAAATCCGGCTGCTTACCAGGCCAGTGGAACAGCGATTTTAAACGTAACCCACGATGTACATTGGATACCAGAGGAATACGTAAATGCCGGCAGATTAGTGGGTTTCAATAATGGCGGCATTACTTCGCCTTCCAACAAATCGGCTGTAGACCAGATCGATGTGCCTTCAAACGGATACCTGTTTGATCAAACTGCTGGCCAGGCATTTGGCCCTGCTACCTATACCCAGCGCCTGGCTTGCAATGGGTATACGACCAATATGGGTAGCTCGGAACAGTTACCAAATGGTAACTCGCTGGTTTGCATAGCACTTAGCGGACTCATTTATGAAACAAACCCTGCAGGTACTACAATATGGTCTAAAAATGTTGGCGGAACCTCTCCTCAGGCACACCGATATTCCGATTGTTACTTGTCGGCTCCTCCCCATGTGATCCCTACGATTTCTCAGAATGGAGCCGAACTATCTGCCAGTGCTGCTGCCACCTACCAGTGGTATAGAAATGGGCTGCAGATTGCCGGTGCCACCAGCCAGAACTACACCCCAACGAGCACTGGTATTTATCTGGTAAGGGTTACCTACACTGGCGGTTGCGAATACCTGTATGACTATTCCAAAGGCTTGAAAATAACCATAGCACAACCGCTTTCTGTAGCCGTATCGGCGGTCTCCACTTCGGTTTGTGCCGGTTCTACCATCCAACTCAATGCCTCTGCTATAGGCGGACAACAAACCACCAGCTACCTCTGGACTTCGGACCCTGCTGGTTTTATCTCTACCCTCCCGAATCCTGCTCCAATTCCAACGGTTTCTACGGTGTATAAACTTGTGGCAACCAATGGATTAGAAAAAGATTCCGGCACAGTGTCTATCCAGGTAAATCCGTTGCCTGCAACACCGGTTATTTCGCACAACACCAACGACTTAACGGCATCGCAGGGAGCAACATATGCCTGGTGGTTGGGTGGTTCTCTGGTACCGGCCCTTACAACGCAAACCATTTCGGCCACCACCAGCGGCAGTTACCAGGTACAAATTACCGATGCCAACGGGTGCTTATCGGCTCTGTCAGATCCGTTTAACTTCGTGTACACCACCACAAATGGTCTGGTTACGAAGGACAGGTTCTCGATTTTTCCGAATCCGTCGAAAGGTGTTTTCCACATAAAGGGGATAGATCCAAATACAACTTTTTTTATGGTTATGGTGGTTGATGGTGTAGGAAAAACTGTGTTTTCGGGGTCTTGCACAGAAATAGACCTGACAGACTTTCCGCAAGGCGTTTACCGGATAAGAATCCAAAATAAGTCTGGTGATACTGCCTCATTTAACATCCACAAAATATAGCAGCGGGTAAAAGATATCCCCATCAAAATGAAGAAACTATTTTCCTTACTCATAGCTGGTGCACTCATTTTCAGTGCAGAGGCAAAAAAGGTCCGTTTTTCAGTAAACATGACGGGCCAAGATGTGAATCCCAATGGGGTCCATGTTTCCGGAGACTTTCAGACCCTGGCCGGCTTTCCGGGTGGCGACTGGAATTCTGCCACCACGCCACTCACCCAGGAAGGTAGCTCCATGGTATACAGCACAGTGGTAGATATTCCGGCATTTCGGAAGTACGAATACAAATTTGTAAACGGAGACCAGTTTTATGAGGCTGAGTTTGTCCCGGAAATTTCCAGGGTTGGGTACGATTTTAACGACAACAGATGGCTGTATCTCGATTCCACCTCTGCCGATACTTTTTCGCTGGGGGCCATTCGGTTTGCGGGCAATGCCCCAGATGGAATGTATATGGTTCGTTTTCTGGTAGATATGAGTATTGTGCTACCACAGGTTACAAAGCCCTATGTCAACTGGTCTTCCGTAGTGGGTCCGTCGCAGTCTTCTGCCTTATTCAGCTTCGGTGCCAATGTGTACGAATCCATTGTATTTGTTGGAGCAGCAGGAAGTTACCTTTATAAGTTTCAAACCGGTGCAAATACCTCAACAGCCGAAGAAGTATCTGCACAATGTGCCACATCGGCAGGTTACAGGCAGATTTCTCTCATCTCAGACTCTGCGCTTGCAAGTGTTTGCTTTACGGGTTGCGCCGCATGCCTTGTGCCTGTTCAAACATCGTTTGCAGTCGAATCAAGCAGGATATTTCCTAATCCGGTCGGTAATTCAGTTGCTACTTTTTCTGCTCCATTCTCCAGCGCTGTTGCCATTATAGATGCTACAGGTAGGCTTGTTGATTCGTTTCTTGCAGAAGCGGGTGAGCATGAAACGCTTCGGTTTCCACATGCGGGTCTCTATACCATTCGGATAACGCCTGCAGGCGAAGGAAAATCAGAGGTTAAAAAGGTAGTTGTTCAATAATATGAAAGTTTCAAAAGCCATTAAGGCATTTATCGTTGGTTTGATATGCACATGGAGTACCGCTTCAGGTCAGACCAGTTTTTACCAGGTTGATTCGGTACAACAGATCGAAATTTTCCTTTCGCAACCAGACTGGAATCATCAGCTTCATGTCTTAAAAATAACCACAGACGGGTACCTCAAGGCAGATTCTGTTCGCATAAGTGGAACGACATTTAAGAATGTTGGAGTGAAATATAAAGGCAATAGTTCTTACGACTCAACCTGGATAAAAAACCCCTGGACAATTTCTTTAGATAAGTATCAGGATCAAAACTACCAGGGCTACACCAGTATTAAGCTCAGCAATGGATACCAAGACCCTTCTCTGATCCGTGAAGTTCTGAGCTATCGTATTCTTTCCAATTATATGGAGTGCTCACAATCTAACTTTGCCAAAGTATTTGTGAACGGTCAATATTTTGGTTTATATAGTAATGTAGAAGATATCGGAAAAACATGGTGTGCGAGCCATTTCAAGAGTTCGAAGAGCAATACATTCTTTAAAGGAAATCCAATGATCACCCCAGGTCCGTCGGTTAAATGTAATCTTAAGTATCTGGGGGCCGATTCGAGCCTATATTTTGATTATTACGAGATCAAATCTACCTATGGCTGGAACCGGCTGGTAGAACTTTGCGATGTAGCCACAAACAATGGTAGCCTGCTTCCTTCGTATCTGGATATGGATAGGTTTACCTGGATGCTGGCTTTCAACAATCTGCTGGTTAATCTGGATAGCTATACTGGCGCATTTGCACAGAATTACTATTTTTTCAGGGACAACAATGGCGTTTTTAATCCCGTTGTGTGGGATTTAAATATGTCGTTTGGCGGTTTTCCTTTTGTCGGTAGCAGCAACAATAGCCTTGGTTCGCTCAGCATTGCCAGTATGAAGCAGTTACCAACCACCATTCACCAGACAGATCCTTACTGGCCCGTCATCAATGTGGTGATGGCAAACCCCAGGCTCAAAAAAATGTACCATGCTCATTTGCGTACGATGTTGGGCGAGTACTTTGTTTCGGGTACTTACGAAAGCTGGGCCACTCAAATGCAGTCGACCATCGCAGGAGCGGTGGCCGCCGACACCAATAAATTCTTTACTACAGACCAGTTTGGCCAATCATTAGATTCTGATATTCTGGCCGGTACCTACCAGGTGCCAGGAATTAGATCGCTTATGGATGCACGCAAAACCTATTTGCTGGGCCGACCCGAGATTTCGGCCGTACCACCTTCGGTGGGTAACGTTTCGGCCACTTGGGATGGTTCAAATGCCCTGGTTACCGCCAGCCTCAGCAACCACCAGGATACTGCCGTTTACCTTGGGTATAGGAATATTGCTTCTGCCAAATTTACCCGCATTCGGATGTTTGACGATGGGCAGCATGGAGACCTCGCACAGGGTGATGGCATTTATGGGGGTACTTTTGTTACCGGAACCGATCAAAGTCAGTTTTACCTGTATGCCGAAAATGCGGATGCCGCCGTTTTTTCACCCGTTAGGGCCGAACATGAATTTTACACCCTCAGCACTTTTACAGCGATAAAGGCGCCAAAGTCTTCTGCTAATCCGGTACGGGTATTTCCCAATCCTTCCACGAGCCACATGAATATAGTAAGCCCTGTGCCTGCTTCTTTCGAAATTGTGGATGTTTTGGGTAGAACTGTCTGGAAAAGAGCCGAGCCAACTACCGAACTCAAAGTGGATGTAAGTACATGGAAAGCTGGATTTTATATCCTTCGAGCCAATGGCCAGACCGCTTTATTGGTGGTAGAATAGGGCCGTTTTCCTTTGGAAGCCGTACAGTGGCAACTAAAAGGAAAGACCCATTTTGAAGAGTGGGTTTATGATTTGTGGTTGTGAAGGAAGGGCTGAAAATCCGGTCTGGCTATTCCTGAAAAAATAACTTTCCGGATTTATGGTAAAAGAAAATCTGGCAGCAGGAGGGCGGTTATTATGGTGGCCGATCGTTTGGTTTGCTTTTCGGTAGCTACTCAGCAACAGCTGTTGCGCCAGTAAAGCCCCCAGCGAAGGGATACCTACCAACAAAGTAGGTGATGAAACTTTTGCGCTTGCCATTACACCCAGGCTCACCAGAGCAGCGCCAGAAGAGGCAAGAATCATGGTACTTCCTTGTCTGTCTGTAAGTTTTATTCCTTTCACCTGTTTCTGTGCAAATACAGTACCCAGAATGGCGGCAGCCGAAGGTACCAATACCAGGCGGGGGTTCGGATTTTCGTTTTCAAATGCTAATACAACAGCGCTCAAGCCCAACCCACCGGTAATGACCGATAAAGAGGTGATCGCATCTACATCGCCATTGGTATAATCGTAGTGTTGACTTACTTTATTTCCAATGCATATACCTGCAATGCCACCAGCCAGGATAGCAGCGCCGTAAGGTCTTGAAGAATTGATGTTTAATGCACCACACACTGAGATACCGGCAAAAGGGGTAAGCCATCCGTAGTGTCCCATCAGGCCTACCTGGCCATCTGTCAGCTTTCTCTTTTTCTGTTGATGAAAAGCAATTTCTCCTAAGGCTATGCTTCCGGCAGATGCCAATGGGAAAATAAATTTTGCACCCTGGTTCTCCTGGGCATTGGTTAGGGTGAGTCCGAGTCCTGCTCCTAGTGCCAACCCAAGGAGTCGACCTTTATTTAAGGCATTCATGGCGGTGTACGTTATGCCTTTATATCGCTTTGGGTTGATGGCTGGCCCGAGCAGCATAGCACCACCTCCCAACAGCACCAGACCCCCGGTTAGGGAAGCATCTGCATTTAAGGTACTTGCAATACTGGCACCATAAAACACGCCGAAAGAGGCATTGCTCCACCGGTCACGGTTACGCCAGACATAGTTTTCTGCAGGCGACTCACCCGCATTTTTGCCCGATTGCTCCTTTAGGACCGCATATTTCGCTTTTTCTGCTTCGCTTAATCGCTGAAAGTAGTTGGTAAGATAATTTTCGTAATCCGTTAAATACGAGGCTTCATCGGCACTTAGCGAATCGCCCTTTTCTTTCTTTTGCTTAATGGATTGGTAGTTTGGTTTTAAAAATTCTTCCTGATACCCTTTGGCTGTGTAGAGATTTTGGGCAACTGCATCCAGGCCAAAACAGCAAAAGGTAAATAACAGCGCTGCCACGTGAAGGCGTAGACTTGTATATGTTAGGGTCATGATTTTAAGAAAAGTATCGGGTTTACAATTGTCCAAAAACTTACGATCAAAACAAAACCAGATTACCGTGTGGGCCTTCTTTTCTGGTATGGAATAATCCGGAATTCTGCCTGGCATTGGGTTAATCGTAGTTCAGCTTTCGGGAAGGGCAATTATATATGTTGGAGGCCTCCCCAAATATCGTTAAATCGCAATCCTTTTTTAGAGAACCTACGGCTTTTACGCTCATAGAAAATTTAGCAACATGCTGGAATACATTGATTTAATCGAACAAACCTTTGAGTTTCCTACCGAAGAATTCCGGGTAGAAGACAACGAACTCCTGTTTAACGGAGTTCCGCTTATGCCCATCATCCAGCAATATGGTACTCCACTTAAGTTAAGTTACCTACCCAAAATCTCTCAACACATCCAAAAAGCAAAAAGTCTCTTCCAGAAGGCATTCGATAAATATGGATATGCTGGCAAGTATA
>Ga0075163_10004054_pt1 | contig 19653 bp, 19 predicted proteins | sample JI1023141ADNA_FD_71478 | JGI IMG/M metagenome (GOLD analysis project Ga0075163, IMG submission 71478) | Wastewater effluent complex algal communities from Wisconsin, to seasonally profile nutrient transformation and Carbon sequestration -... | ecosystem: Engineered > WWTP > Effluent > Algae...
GCGGCGGCGGCAGCGGCGCCTCGTCGGTCGGCACCGCCACCTGGCCCTTCCACTCGGTGCGCACCGGCGCCGTGCCGCGCGGCGCCTGCGACTGCACGCGCGGCACCTTCGGCTCGTTGATCGGCTGCGCATCCTCGCCGTGGAGCGCGCGGATGGCGTTGGCCAGCTCGTCGATCGTCTCCCAGCGGTCGGCGCGGCTCTTGGCCAGCGCCTTGGCGACGATGCCGGCGATCTCCGGCGGCGCCCCGATCTCGGCCAGCGCCTCGACCGAGATCTCCGGCGGCGGCTCGGTCAGGTGCAGGCTCAGGATGCCCATGAAGTTCTCGGCTTCGAAGGGCACCTTGCCGGTCACCAGCTGGTGGAGGATGCAGCCCATCGCGTAGATGTCGACGCGGTGGTCGACGTTCTCGCCGCGGGCCTGCTCCGGCGACATGTACTCGGGCGTCCCGAACAGCATGCCCGTGCGGGTCAGCTTGCGATCGCCCTCGCTCACCTCGGTGAGCTTGGCGATGCCGAAGTCGAGCAGCTTGACGAAGTCCTTGTGACCGAGCCACTCGACCAGGTAGATGTTCTCGGGCTTGAGGTCGCGGTGGATGATGCCGTGGCCGTGGGCCGCCGACAGCGCCGCGCAGATCTGCAGGTAGATCTTGCGGCTGCGCTCCCACGGCAGCCGGGTCTTGGCCAGCCGCGCGCGCGCGATCTCCTCGTGGAGATCGTGGCCCTGCAGCAGCTCCATCGCGAAGAACACCATGCCGTCCGGCGTCGAGCCGAAGTCGGAGATGTCGATGACGTTCTCGTGGCGGATGCGCGACGCGGCCCGCGCCTCCTGCATGAAGCGCTCGACGAGGTCGGGCTTCCGCGCGAACTCGCCGTGCAGCACCTTGAGCGCGACCGCCTTCTCGAGCACGGTGTGCTGCGCGAGGTACACCGCGCCCATGCCGCCCTCGCCCAGCTTCTTCTGGATGAGGTAGCGCCCGGCGAGCGCCTGGCCGATCAGCGGATCGGTCGGCGGCACGTAGACCGGCGCGGCGCTCTGGGTGATCGGCTTGACCTCGCCGGCCTGCGTCGAGTCCGACCAGCTCGGCACCGGCGTCGTCGCCGCCGGCGCCACGCTGACCACGGCGCCCGCCGGCGCCGGTGTCCCCATCCGGGTTCGCTTGTCGTCACTCACCGTGCGAGATCCTAGCACGGCGGCCTCGCCGCGGACGGGTGATCGATCGGCGGCTACTCGATCAGCGCCGCGCCGCGGATCATCGCCGAGCACACGTGCTGCACGTAGTCGATGCGCACCGTCCGGTCGACCGGGTTGGTGGCCAGCGCGCCGAACGCGCGGGCGGCCGGCGCCAGCGCGTAGTCGTTGTGCGGCCCGATCTGCTGCGCCATCAGGTAGCCGAGCGTCTCGACGATGTCGGCGCGCAGCCAGGCGTGCGGGCGGCCGGCCGCCGCGCCCAAGAGGTACGTCGAGATCCGCGCCTCGGTGTGCGAGCCCGCCGGCGTGTTGTGCGGCATCACGAACGGCGTCAGGTTGTGCGAGCCCACCAGGTCCGGCTGATCGGGGTAGTCGCCGGGGTGGGCCTGGCTCTGGCCCCAGAACCGCGCGAGCCCGTCGCAGAAGTCGCGGTAGCTCGCCTTCTGCTTGTACGGCACCAGCGCCTCGGCGGCGATGCAGGTCCAGTGCTCCTCGCCGTAGAGGAACCCGCCGATGAAGAAGTCGTACCAGCCCACCAGCCAGTCGAGCGCGCGCTCGCTGGCCTGGGCGTAGCGGACGTCGCCGGTGATCGCGTACATCCGGGCCAGCGCCAGCGCCGCCTCGCCCGAGAAGTACAGCAGCATGGTCTTGTCGTCGGCGACGCCGGTCGAGACGTCGTAGATGTGGCGGAACGAGCCGTCGGGCCGCTGCATCCACAGGATCCATTCGGCCAGCGCGGTGGCCTCGGGCAGGTAGCGGCGATCCTCGGTGGCGCGGGTGTACTCGGCCAGCGCGACCACACCGAGCGCGGTCGAGCCGAGGTCGGCCTTGCGCCCGCCCTCGAGCACGCACGCCAGCTTGCGCCCGTCGGGCAGCGTGCGCTTGCAGCCGCCCTTCTCCGACAGGCTCACCATCAGCGTCGCGGCGCGCTCGATCGGCTCGCGCAGCCAGGCCGCCTTGGTGAAGCGATAGACCTCGGCGAGGAAGTAGGTCGTGCCGGCGTGGCGCGGCAGGCTGTAGCCGGGGATCGTCCGGCCGGTGGTGAGGTTCTGCTCGTAGACGTAGCGGCCGTCGGGGCCGAGGTGGTCCACCAGGTAGCGCGCCCCGGCCAGCGCGGCGGCGCGCAGCCCGGCGGCGGTGACCGGCGGGCCCGGCGGCAGGCCGCGGGTGAGCTGCAGCGGCGGCGTCACGCCGCCGGTGGTCTCGACGAACGCGTCGGTGCGGAACCGGAAGTAGCGCTTGCGGGTGGTCTTCCACTGCGCCGGCGTGCGCTGGCTGCGGCGCGCCAGCAAGAAGTCGGCGCGGGCGAAGTCGACGCCCATGCCGATCTCGGGCATCAGCTTGGTCAGCGGCTTCTTGGCGAGCAGCCCCTCGAGGAACATCTCGTCGGGCAACAGCAAGGCCGGCAGCGGCGCGTCGGGCGCGTCGATCGTCGCGCCCAGCCCGTCGACGCCCGGGTGCAGCGCCACCAGCTGCAGCACGGTGTGGTCGCGCTCGACCGGGCCGCGCCCGACGACGACGTCGACCTTCCACCGGGCGCGCGCGCGGGCCACCTGGGGCAGCGCCTTCACCTGCGGGTGCGCGCTGGCGAGCTGCCCGGCGGCCGCGGTCGCGGCGGCGATCGTCGCGCCGTAGCCCTCGACCCGGGCCGCGACCACGCCGTCGAGCCACAGGGTCGCCACCAGCGGCCCGTCGTCGGGCAGCCGCCGGCCCAGCTCGGCGTGGGTCGGCGGTGCGACCTGGCCGTCGAGGGCGGCCCGGAGCGACGCCACCACCGCCGCCCGCGCCTCGGGGCCCAGCCGCGGCGGCACCTCGATGCGCCAGGTCCGGTAGACCACCGCGACGTAGGCCACCAGGATCGCCGATGGCAGGAGCCACACCGCCGCCAGCGCGATCGCGCGGCGCCGGGTCACGCCGCGGCCCGGGGCGCGAGGCCGAACGCGCGGCGGCCGGCGCGGGTGAGCGCCCACTTCAGCTGCAGCGCCGGCAGGAACGCGACCGCCTCGATCACCAGGAACACCGCGAGGATCGCCCCCGACGCGGCGGCCTTGCCGAAGGCGCCGTAGACCCCCGAGAGGTACGCGGCGGTGGTCAGCAACAGGATCACGAAGCCGATGGTCCAGGCCAGGAGCGTCGCGCCGCCGGCGATCGTCAGCCACCAGCCCCAGCGTCGGCCGGCGCCGGTGCCGATCGCCATCGCGGTGGTCGCCACCGGCAAGAGGTACAGCACCAGCCGCGCGCCGGGGTGGCGGTTGTGCAGCGTCGTCGTCAGCAGCGCGACGTAGAGGATGGTGAACGCGACGTCGAGGCCGACGTAGATGAAGCGTCGCGGGTCGCGGCGCGGGGCGGAGGCCATGGCCGGGACTCTACCGTACCGGTGCGGCGCGGGGTCGCATCCGACCGGCCTTGAGAAGGGTCCACGCCGGCCGATTCGCCCCTCAACCGCGTCGCTACGGCATCAACCACAGAGGGCACCATGGGCATGTTCGATTGGGATCCGGCATACGACATCGGGGTCACGTCGATGAACCGCGAGCACCAGGTGCTCCTGCAGCTGATGGCGAAGCTGCAGGCGGTGTGCGAGGCGGGCTCCGCCAAGCCGACGGTGCTGTCCGCCGTCGACGCGCTGTGCACCTTCACCGTCACGCACTTCCGCGACGAGGAGGCGCTGATGGAGCGGATCGACTTCGCCGAGCGCCGCCTGCACGGCATCATCCACAAGCAGCTGCTCGACAAGCTCGACGAGCACAAGCGCGCCTTCGTCGCCGGCCGCGAGACCACGCTGTCGCCCGCGTTCTTCGCGTTCCTGAAGGGCTGGCTCAAGTCCCACATCATCGGGATCGACACCAAGTACGCCGTCATCGCCCGCCAGCTGAAGTCCGCCTGAGGCGCGGCGCGGGCCGGCCCGCAGCTTAGTTGCTGGGCTTGGTCTGCCGCGCCAGCGCCATCGCCTTGCGCCGCGCCGCCACCGCGAGCGGGTGCTGCGCCGCCGCGCTGGCGAACTTGTCGTACTCGCGCCGGGCCAGGTCGAGATCGCCCATCGCCTCGATCGCGCTCGCCAGGTAGTAGCGGGCGTCGGCGGCGCCGCCCTGCTCCACCCGCCCGGCCAGCGCCAGCTCGAGCTCGTGCCGCGCGTCCTTGGGCGCGTTGGTCTTGAGCAGCGCGACGCCGAGGAAGTAACGCATCTGCGCCGCCCGCGGCCCCTCGTCCTCGTAGGCCAGCGCGCGCCGCAGCTCGGAGATCGCCTTGGCGTGATCGCCGGCCCGGGCCGCGTCGAGCCCGGTCAGGTAGCCGGCGTCGATGATCTCCTCGCGGGCCTGCTTGTGCCCCTGCTCGAACACCGCCCGCTCGGTGGCGGTCAGGTGGGCCTGGTCGAGCTCGCCGAAGCGGGTCACCGCCTCGGTGCGCTTGCCGGTGGTCAGCAGCTGGTAATAGGCGAACGCCTGCTCGCCGGCGGCGGTCCGCGCCGTGAGCTGGTCGTCGAGCGTCTTGGCCCGGGCCCGGGCCAGGTCGCGCTCGGCCACCGCGCTGTCGCGATCGCGCACCAGCTGGCCGGCCCGGGATCGGTACAGCACCAGCATCGCCCCGCCGAGGATCGCGGTGAACAGCAGGTACGCCACGAACGAGTTCACGCTCACCCAGCGATCCCGCCGGCGCTGGCCGGTGACCAGGCGCCCGACCGACTCGGCCAGCTCGGTGGTGCCCTGCTGGACCTTGCGCAACAGCAGCGCGTGATCGTCGAGGCGGCGGCGCACGCCGTCGAGCTCGACGCGCAGGTCGCCGTCGGGGGCGTCGGTGGGTTCCATGGGTCGGCGAGTATGGCCAAAGCCGCCCGGGGATCAAGCGCGCTCTGGCTTTGCGAGCCAGCAGGCTTGAGCCATCCGGCTGACGCTGCTACAGTGCCGCGCGGCGCGCTATGTGCGCCCGCCACCATGCCCCTTCTATACGACTGGCTCAGCAAGGCCGCCAAAGCGCAAGGGAGCCAGAAGAAGGCTCTGGTCTACCGCGACAACTACCTGTCGTGGCGCGGGCTCCTCGAGCGAGTCGACCGGCGGGCGCAAGAGTTCAAGGCGATGGGGATCAAGGACGGGGCGTGGGTGGGGCTGATGCTCGGCAACGTCCCCGACTTCGTCGTGCTGGCGCTGGCGCTGTCCAAGCTCGGCGCGGCGATCGTGCCCATCGATCCCACCACCGGCGCCCGCGAGCTCGAGCTGATGCTGACCGCCGCGCCGCTGCGCGCGCTGGTCACCCGGCCGCGCGGCTCCGAGGGCTCGATCAGCGCCAGCGGGCAGACCACGCCGCCGCCGCCGACCCAGCCGGCCGCGTCGACGCCGCGCCCGCGCAGCCAGCGCACCACCGTCCCCCCCGCCCCTGGCGGCGGCGCGATCGGCGCGGCCAGCAGCGCCGGCGGCGTGTCGGCCAACCCCGAGGCCGGCGCCGAGGTGCGGCGGCGCCTGCAGGGCACGCTGCTCACCTGCTCGGTCTACAAGCACAACCAGCTCGACCTCGACGTCGATCCCCTGGCGATCCTGTTCACATCGGACTCGCTGGGCGACCCCAAGGCGGTGCTGCGCAGCGAGAAGAACACCATCGCCGCGGTCGATCAGGCGATCGCCGCGCTCGATCTCGACGCCGACAGCCGGCTCCTGGTCGCGGTGCCGCTGTTCCACGCCTACGGCTGGGACCTCGGCCTCCTGCCCACGCTGCGCCTCGGCGCGACGATGTACCTCGAGGAGGAGCTGTCGGCGCGGCGCATCGGCAAGCTGATCCGCGAGCACAAGATCGACGTCTTGCCCGGCACGCCGCACATGTACGCGGACCTCAACCGCCAGCCGACCGCCAAGAAGCTCGAGGTCGACAACCCGCGCTACCTCGCCGCCGGCTCCAAGCTCGATCCGCTGATCGCGGAAGACTTCGCGACCAAGTACGGCATCAAGCTCCTGTCCTGCTACCACTCGACCGAGGCGTCGACGATCGCCCTCGACGACACCGGCAAGAGCCCGACCTCGGTCGGCAAGCCGCTGGCCGGCGTCGACGTGCGCGTCACCGGCCCCGACGGCAAGCCGGTGGTCGGCAAGGAGGGGCTGGTCTGGGTGCGCTCGAAGGCGCTGTCGCCCCACGCGCTCGGCCCCTACGACCACGAGGTCGGCAAGACGCCGGCCGCGCCCGGCATCGGCGCGATCGACAAGCAGGGCTGGTTCCGCTCGGGCGATCGCGGCAAGCTCGACAAGTCCGGCAAGCTCGTGCTCACCGGCCGCGAGGACGACGTCGTCAAGGTCGAGGGCAAGCGGGTCGCCCTGGGCGAAGTCGAGGGCTGCCTCGAGTCGTTCCCCAAGGTCAAGCAAGCCCAGGCGCTCGTCATCGACGATCCGATGACCGGCGCCATGGTCATCGCCCGCGTCGTCCCCAAGTCGCGCTGCCAGCCCGAAGAGATCATCGATCACTGCGCGCGCAACCTCGCCCCGTACAAGGTCCCGCGCCGCATCGAGTTCTGCGACGCGATATAAATTGGAGGGGCTTTCGCAAAGCCCCTCGTGTTGTTGGGAGGGTCTTTCGCAAAGACCCTCCCCCGGCATTCGCCGGGGCCCCCACCCGAAACGGCCCGGAGCGTGCTGCGCGGGCCCCCGGGAACGCGGGGGTGGGGACAGGCTCCCGCGGGGGTGGGGACAGGCTCCTACCCCGTAAGCGCCTATAGTCGCTGGTCTATTCAGGACAAGCGCGCAGTTGCCGTCGCCGGTCGCGGTCACGGTCCCGGCCCCGGTCCCGGTCGCGGTCGCGGCCACGGTCACGGTCGCGGTCGCGGCCACGGTCACGGTCGCGGCCGCGGCCTCGGTCCCGGTCGCTACAGGCCGCGGCGGGCGAGCTGGGTGGTGGCCTGGGCGAGCATCTCGGGCGTGTCGACGTCCTGCCACCAGCGGTCGCCGATGTCGAACGGCAAGAACTGGCCGCGCGCGCCGATGATGGCCACGCCCTCGGACAGCGTCGTGTCGCCCTTCCGCGCGACCACCTCGCCGAGCGCGGCGAAGATGGCCGGCGTGCACAGGAACAGGCCGCAGTCGATCGCGTTGTAGGTCGTCAACACCTTGCTGATGGGCCCGATCTTGCCGTCGTCGACCTGCACCTTGGTCGCGTCGTCGAGATCGAACACCTCGGCGACCTTGTAGTCGACGGCGAGCGTCACCGAGCCAGGCGGCGGCGTCAGCGCCAGCAGGTCGGCCAGGATCGACGGGTCGAACACGTGGTCGCTCATCATCAGCGCGAACGGCGCGTCGACGTGATCGCGGCACGCGTAGACCGACAGCCCGTTGGACTTGGTCCACGCGGGGTTGTGGACGGTCTCGAGATCGCCCTGGGTGAGCCGCGCCACCTCGGCCTCGATCAACTCCGCGCGGAACCCGGTGACGACGATGATGCGGCGCGCGCCCGCGGCGCGGCAGCACCCGATCGTGCGCTCGAGCAGCGTCTTGCCGCCGACCACCATCAACGGCTTGGAGAACGTCTCGGCGTCGCCGCTGGCGGCGAGGCGCGAGCCCATCCCGGCGGCGAGGATCACGGCAGTGTCGGTCATCGGCGGCAGTCTCGGCCCCCACCGCCACCGTGTCAATCTCGCCGCTTTGTGGAGGGCTTTCGTCCGCGAGGCCTTCGCGTATAGTCCGCGCCCCGTGGCCACCACTCCTTTCGCCGAGCGCCTGCGCCGCGTGCGCAACTGGCAGAGCTCGGAGTTCTACGCCGCCCTCGTGGTGCGCCCGATCGCCATCGTCATCATGCTGGTCATCGCCGACTGGCGCTGGGTCACGCCGAACCGGCTCACCCTGGTCGCGACGCTGTGCAAGCTCGCGGCGGTGTGGGGCATCCTCGACGATCACTGGATCGCCGCCGCGGTGCTGTTGCAGCTCGGCCTCCTGTTCGATCACCTCGACGGCACGCTCGCGCGCTACCGCGGCACGGGGTCCTCGTTCGGGTCGTTCTTCGACAAGGTCTCCGACCTCTACACCTGGCTGGCGATCACCACCGCGGTCGGCTGGGTCGTCTACCAGCGCACCGGCCGGGTCGAGCTGCTGCTGATGGCGTCCTTGTCGGCGCTCGGCCAGTACGCCACCGGCTACATGAAGTGGCTCACCGCCATCGAAGAGGCTCGCCTCAAGTGGCGCCGCGCCAAGGCCGACCCCGCGGCCGCGGTCGCGCGCGAGACCAAGCCGCCGGCGCCGGCGCTGCCGCCCGAGCGCACCGGCAAGGACTGGGCGCGCTTCATCCTGTCGCGGCTGTCGCGCATCGTGCTGTTCGAGGAGGTCGACCTGTTCTTCTGGGTCGGCCTCGCGCTCGTCCTCGACCGCCTCGAGTGGGTCATCTGGGCGCTGGCGATCAGCCAGGGCCTGCAGGTCCTGGTCACCACCATCTGGCGCGCCGGCCACAACATCAAGTTCGACCGCGAGCGGGCGGCGCTGATCGCCGCCGAACGCGTCACCAAGTCACCCTCCTCGGATGCTTCCTAGGCCCATGTTCTGGGGTATCAAGGGCCGCGCCCGTCTGGGCGCGCGTTGGAAGTAACCCAGGAGTAAACGATCATGGCTCTCAAGCAAGGTGTCGAGATCAAGCCGGCCACCGGCAAGCTCGGCGTGCTCACCCCCGGCATGGGGGCGGTCGCCACGACGTATTTCGCCGGCAACCTGTCGATCCGCAAGGGCCTGACGCCGCCGGTGGGCTCGCTGTGCGAGCTGGGCACGATCCGGCTCGGCAAGCGCACCGACAACAACACCCCCAAGATCCGCGACTACGTGCCGCTGGCACAGATGTCGGATCTGGTCTTCGGCGGCTGGGATCCGATCCCCGACAACGCCTACGAGGCCGCGGTGCGCGCCGGCGTCCTCGAGGCCAAGCACCTCGAGCCGATCCGCGAGGAGCTGTCGGCGATCAAGCCGATGCCCGCGGTCTTCGACCAGCAGTGGGTCAAGCGCCTCGACGGCCCCAACAAGAAGACCGGCACGTCGAAGATGCACCTGGCCGAGCAGGTCATGGAGGACATCAAGTCGTTCCAGGCCAAGCACGGCTGCGACCGCATGGTGCTCATCTGGTGCGGCTCGACCGAGGTCTACCGCAAGCCGTCCGACGTGCACTCGAGCCTCGCCAAGTTCGAGGCGGGCCTGCGCGCCAGCGACGACAACATCGCGCCGTCGCAGATCTACGCCTACGCGGCGCTCAAGCTCGGCATCCCGTACGCCAACGGCGCCCCCAACCTCGCGGTCGACACCGAGGCGCTGATGGAGCTGGCGCGTGAGAACCACGTGCCGATCGCCGGCAAGGACTTCAAGACCGGCCAGACGCTGATGAAGACCATCCTGGCGCCGGGCTTCAAGGCCCGCATGCTCGGCCTCCAGGGCTGGTACTCGACCAACATCCTCGGCAACCGCGACGGCGAGGTCCTCGACGACCCCGAGTCGTTCAAGTCCAAGGAGGTCACGAAGCTCGGTGTGATCGACCAGATCCTCCAGCCGGAGAAGTACCCGTCGCTGTACGGGAACGTCTCGCACGTCGTCCGCATCAACTACTATCCACCGCGCGGCGACAACAAGGAGGGCTGGGACAACATCGATATCTTCGGGTGGATGGGCTACCCGATGCAGATCAAGGTCAACTTCCTGTGCCGCGACTCGATCCTCGCGGCGCCGATCGTCCACGACCTCGTCCTGTTCATGGACTTCGCCAAGCGCGCCGGCCTGCACGGCATCCAGGAGTGGCTGTCGTTCTACTGGAAGAGCCCGCAGGCGCCGACCGGCGTGTATCCCGAGCACGACCTGTTCATTCAGCTCATGAAGCTGAAGAACACGCTGCGCTACTTGAAGGGTGACGACCTGATCACCCACCTCGGCGCGGAGTATTACGACTGAGACGCGACACCGACCCGGGCCAACGGCGAGCGCCCGGCTGGAATCTCGCTCGCCTGACACGCAGCTGGTGAAGATCGGGCGGGGGCGGCGACGCCGACCGGCCATCACGTCGAGATCACGGGCCTGGCCAGCGCGCCCTCCACTTGCATAGGACGAAGACATGAACGGACCGCTGTGGATGTATCGTCACCTACCCCGCGTCGTTCACATGTGGCGGCGGCTGGCTCGCGCGAACTACGAGCGCGAGATGGAGCTCTTGCCGGCGCTGTGCGACCCGCAGAAGACCGGCATCGACATCGGCGCCAAGGTCGGCATGTACTCGTACCGGATCCGCGACAACTCGTCGGACGTGGTCGTGTTCGAGCCGATCCCCGTCTACAACCAGATGCTGGCCGCGGTGTTCGAGGGCAAGCGCGGCCACATCGAGCCGGTCGCGGTGTCGTCGGAGGCGGGGCGGGTCAAGATGCGCCTGCCCTACAACGCCAAGGGTAACTGGGAGTTCGGGCGCGCCACCATCGAGCCCAAGAACGCGCTGTCGAACGCGGTGGTGGCCCGGGTCGAGGAGCTCGACGTCGAGGTCCGGCCCCTCGACTCGTACGACTGGCCGGCGGTCGGCTTCATCAAGATCGACGTCGAGGGCCACGAGCTCGCGGTGCTCGCCGGCGCCGAGCGCACCCTGGCCAAGCACCACCCCAACCTGCTCATCGAGTGCAACGACGAGCACAACCCGGGGGCGCCCGCCCGCCTGGCCGCGTGGCTCGCGGAGCGCGGCTACGAGGTGCTGTTCTTCGACCGCGAGCGGCTGCGGCCGTTCGCCGAGTACGACCGGGACACCCACTGGGGCAAGCTGACCATCGAGAACTTCATCGGCGTGCACAGCAGCCGCCCCGACCAGCGCGCGCGCCTCGAGGCGCGGGTCGCGAAGGTCGGCCGCCCCAGCGCGAGCTGAGGCCGCGCGCCCGGAGGGCCGGGCTCAGGCGGCCAGCGCCGCGGCCAGGTGCGGGCCGATGATCTGCGCCAGCTCGAGGTCGGGCTTGTAGACGGCGACCAGCCCGGCCAGCGTGCCGAGCACGCGGCCGAGCAGCACGAACGATCGCGGCACGGTCACCGCGGCGGCCTTGGCGCGGACGGTGACGTCGGCGACGAACGCCTGGCCCTGGGCCTCCCAGTCGACCGCGGCGGCCGAGACGCCGGGGCGCATGACCGCGGTGATCGACGCGGCGATGTCGGCCAGCGCCGGACCATCGCCGCCGAAGCCCAGGCCGCGCAGCTCGCGCTCGGCGGTCGCGCCGTCGCCGCCGGCCAGCGCCAGCATCAGCCGCGCGTAGCCGCGGCGCTCGTCCGCGCTCAGGCGCAAGACGCAGCCCCAGTCGAGCACGGCGATCCGGCCGTCGGCGGTGCACAGGAAGTTGCCGGGGTGCGGATCGGCGTGGACCACGCCGCCGCGGAAGATCTGCCGCGCGATGCCGTCGCACAGCGCGCGCAAGAGCCGCGTGCGCTCGGCGCGATCGGCGCCGTCGAGCGCCTCGGTGAGCCGGCGGCCGTCGACGCGATCGGTGGTCAGCACCCGCGCGGTGGAGTGCGCCGCCTCGACCGTCGGCACGAACAGCGCGGTGCCGGCCAGCGTCGGCGCGACCTCGGCGCCGGCCGCGGCCTCGGCCACGTAGTCGAGCTCGCCGGTGAGCGCGCGCCCGAGCTCGGCGGCGATCGCCCCCAGGTCACCGGGGACGAGATCGCCGAGCGCGCCCGCGAGGATGCCCAGCGCGGCGACGTCGGCGCGGACCACCTCGTCGATGCCGGGCACCTGCACCTTGACCGCCACCGGCCGGCCGTCGGGCAGCCGCGCGCCGTGGACCTGGGCCAGCGACGCCGCGGCGATCGGCTCGGCGTCGAAGGCCGCGAAGCGCTCGGCGATCGGCGCACCCAGCTCGGCCTCGACGCGCGCGACGATCGCCGCGGTGTCGACGGCGGGCACGCGATCTTGCAGCTCGGCCAGGACGCTGGCCCACACCGGCCCGATCAGATCGGGGCGACACGACGCCACCTGGCCGAGCTTCAGCACGCCGCCGCGCAGCTCGATGCACACCGCGCGGGTGCGCTCGGCGAGCAGGCGGTGATCGGCGGGCAGGATCGCGTCGAAGCCGGCGGCCGCGGCGCGCAGCCGGTACCACCGCGCGGTCGCGGCGATCGCCAGCCCGGCCCGCACCACCCGGGTCACCCGCGGCACGCCGCGCGACTGCGCGCGGGCCTGGCTCCAGGCCGCCTCGACCTTGCCGCTGACGTCCTGCCACTCGGCCTTGGCGGCGTCGGCGACGGCCACGCCGCCGCGCGCGACCTCGCCCAGATCGCGCGCCAGGTCGATCGACAGTCGATCGAGGTGCGCGCCGGTCTTGCTCAGCAGCTCGGCCACCGCGCCGAAGAACGACGGCGGCGGGTCGGCGTCACGCGAACGGGTCTCGTCCATGGCGGATCTCCTCGAGACAGCGCGGACACACGATCGCTCGCGGCCCGGCGCCGTCGGTGATGGCGACGGCGCCGTCGGCGCCGCGCATGAGCACGTCGTTGCACGCGGCGCACACCGCGTTCTTGCCCAGGATCAACGGCTGCCAGCCCAGCACCTCGTCGGCGCGCGGCGCGACCGCCGGCTCGACGGGACGCCGCGTCCCGCTGGCCGAGCGCGCCACCTGGGCGCCGTCGGCGACGATGTCCCCGACCAGCCCGAACGCGTGGGTCAGCACGTTGCGCACCAGGTTCGACACCGAGACGCCGAGGTCCGCTGCGCGCTCCTTCAGCTCGGCCTCGAGCCGCTCGGGCACGCGGGTGTGGAGCACGCGCTCCTTCTTGTCGTCGTCCTTGGCCGGCTCGGGGGCGGCGTCGCTGGGGCGTCGTCGTGTCACAACGTGATACACAATGTATCACGACGTGTCACATGTCAAGGCCGTCCCTGTGCGCGCCAGCGGTGCTACACGAATGAGCGTGACGATGAGCTCCAGCCTGGTTCGCCCGATCACCCGCCGGGACATCCGCGGCCCCGCGCACTACGCGCCGATCCGCGACGATTACCGCCGCCGCGTCATCGAATGGAAGCGCCCGCGCCGGCTGCTGGTCGGCGATCGGGTCAGCCTGGTGTTCGAGAACCGCCACACCCTCACGCTGCAGATCGAGGAGATGTGCCGGGCCGAGGGGCTCACCGCGGATCCGCAGATCGAGGCGGAGATCGAGGTCTACAACGCGCTGATGCCGACCGAGGACTCGCTGTCGGCGACGCTGTTCGTCGAGCTGCCCGCCGACGCCGATCCGCGGGTCGAGCTGGGCAAGCTGGTCGGCCTCGACGAGCACGTCGCGCTGATGATCGGCGAGCACCGCCTGCCGGCGGCGTTCGAGCCGGGCCGCGCCGACGACGATCGCATCTCGGCGGTGCAGTACCTGCGGTTCCCGCTGCCCGCCGCCGCCAAGGCCGCGCTGGCGGTGGCCGGCACGCCGGTGGCGCTGGTGATCGATCACCCGAACTACCAGCACACGACGCGCGCCCCCGACGGCCTGCGCGCGTCGCTGGCGGGAGACTACGGCCTGTGAAGGGCGCGATCGGCGCCGCCGTCATCGCGCTCGCGGCCGCCGCGTGCGGCAACCCGTACAAGGACGAGCTCGAGCGCAACCGCAACTTCCAGTGCAACGACCGCACGGCGAGCTACGTCGTGATGGGGGGGCTGGCGGCGCACGAGCTCGGCGTGATGCTCGACTGCCGCGAGGCGGGCCCGCGGGTCGTCCAGTGGAAGGCCGACCAGGACGGCACCCGCGACGAGCAGACCCAGTCGCTGACGGTCACCGAGTTCGAGCGGGTGTGGGAGAAGATCGACAACTCCGGGTGGCGCTACCTCGAGGACTGCGCCGGCACCGGCGGCGACACCGACCCGGCGTACAGCTTCGACGTCAACGACTGGAACGGGCACGCCGAGTTCGCCTGCACCACCGCGGGCCCGCTGCCCTACCCGTACAACGTCATGGTCGATCAGCTCGATCTGCTGGCCGCCGAGAAGGCCAAGCGCGACACCTCGACCAAGAAGGACCCCGACGACCCGTGACCGGGCAGCTGACCGGCCGCGCCTGCGTGATCACCGGCGCCAGCCGCGGCATCGGCGCGGCCATCGCGCGGCGGTTCGCGGCCGCGGGCGCCGCGGTCGGGTTGACCGCGCGCACCGCCGCCGACCTCGACCAGCTCGCCGGCGAGCTGCGCGCCAGCGGCGCGACCGTCGCCACCGCCACCGCCGACATCGGCGACGCCGCCCAGGTCGACGCGATGGCCCGCGCGCTGGGCGCCGCGCTCGGGCCGATCGCCATCGTCGTCAACAACGCCGGCATCGTGCTGCGCAAGCCGACCGCGGACATCACCGACGCCGAGTGGCGGCAGATGATGGCGGTCAACCTCGACGGCCCGTTCTACGTGGCGCGGGCCTTCGCCCGCCCGCTGCGCGCGAGCCGCGGCCGGCTGATCAACGTCGCGTCGATCGCCGGGCGCCAGGGCACGCCGCTCCTGGCCGCGTACTGCACCGCGAAGCACGGCCTGGTCGGCCTGACCCGGGCGCTGGCCGAGGAGTGGCGAGGCGAGGTCGCGGTCAACGCGATCTGCCCGGGCTCGGTCGACACCGACATGCTACGCCATGGCATGCCCGGCGCGGCTCCGGCCATGACCGTCGACGACGTCGCGGCGACGGCGCTGTTCCTCGCGGCCGACGCGCCGTCGGCGATGACCGGCGCTTGCCTGGATGTGTTCGGATGACCGACGCCGCCGCGCTCGATCCGTGCTGCGCGGACGACGTCATCGCCGACGCCGAGCTGGCGCGGCTGCCGATCTTCCCGCTGCCCAACGCCGTGCTGTTGCCGGGCGGGCTGATGCCGCTGCACGTGTTCGAGCCGCGCTACCGCGAGCTGGTGCAGGACGCGCTGGCCGGCCACCGCCTGCTGGCGATCGCCCGGCTGCGCCCCGGCTACCAGCGCGACTACCACGGCCGGCCGCCGGTCTACGACCACGCCGGGGTCGGCCGCATCATCGCGTCGGACGAGACCGCCGACGGTCGCTTCATGATCGTGGTGCGCGGCGTCGGGCGCGTCGACGTCAGCGGCGAGCTGCCGGCCGAGCGCAGCTACCGCGAGGTGGCCGCGCGGCTGTTGCCCGATCTGCCGTGCTGCCAGGACCAGCTCGGCCGCGCCCACGGCCAGCTGCTGGCCTTGTGCGAGCGGCTGTCGCAGGCGCTCGATCGCGGCGGCGACCAGCTGCGCGCGCTCCTGGCCTCGTGCAGCTGCCCGGGCGCCTGCGCCGACGCCATCGCGGCGGCGCTGGTGTTCGATCACGACGAGCGGCAGGCGCTGCTCGAGCGCCGCGATCCGGTGGCGCGCCTCGACCGCGTCGCCGAGCACGTGGGCAAGCTCCTGTGCGAGCTGGTGCCCTGCCGCGGCGCCGCGAATTGAGCCGGGCGGCAAGACGCCGCGGCGGCGGGCGACGCGGCCTGCCTACTTGATGACGGCGAGGCGCGGCGACTTCTTGGGCCGGGCGAGCACGGCGGTCGCGAGCTTGAGCGCGACGGTCGAGGCCAGCTGCATGAAGCCCTGGCTGACCGCGCTGTCGGGGCTGGCGATCACGATCGGCACGCCAGCGTCGCCGCCGAAGCGGATGCGGGTGTCGATCGGGATCTCGCCGAGGAACGCGGTGCCGACCTCCTGCGCGAGGCGCTTGCCGCCGCCGTGGCTGAAGATCTCGTCGCGGTGGCCGCACGCCGGGCAGGTGTAGTGGCTCATGTTCTCGACGATGCCGAGGATCGGGATCTCGACCTTCTCGAACATCGCGATGCCCTTGACCACGTCGACGATCGACACCTCCTGCGGCGTCGTCACCATCACCGAGCCGGCGATCGGGATGAGCTGCGACAGCGACAGCTGCACGTCGCCGGTGCCCGGCGGCAGATCGCACACCAGGTAGTCGAGCTCGCCCCACTCGACGTCGCCGAGGAACTGCTGCAGCAGGCGGTGGACCATCGGCCCGCGCCACACCACCGCCTCGCCCTTGTCGACGAAGAACCCGACCGAGATCACCTTGATGCCGTGGTGGACGGCCGGGACGATCTTGTTCTCGCCGGCGGTGCCCGGCGGCCGCTCGGGCGGGCCGAGCATCGTCGGGATCGACGGCCCGAACACGTCGGCGTCGAGGAGGCCGACCTTGGCGCCGTGGCGGGCCAGCGCCAGCGCCAGGTTGGTGGCGACGGTCGACTTGCCGACGCCGCCCTTGCCGGCGGCGACCGCGATGACGTTCTTGGGGCCCTTGAGCAGCGCCTTGTCGCTGGGAGCCGGCGTGTGCGCGGTGACCACCGTCGGCACCACGGTCACCCGGCGCGCGCCGGCCGCGGTGAGCGCGGTCTCGATGCGGGTCGCCAGCTCGCGGCGCAGCGCCTGCGGGTAGGCGTGGGTCGGCAGCTCGACCTTGACCAGCACGTCGGCGCCGTCGATCTCGCAGCCGGCGTAGATGCGGTGGCTGATGAGGTCGGCGTTGATCGCCGGGTCGATGACGGTGGCCAGGACTTCCTTGACCTTGGCGTCGGTGATGCTCATGCGAGGTGTCCCATCTTGGCCTTCTTGACCGTGAGGTAGTCGGCGCTGGCGGCGCCGGCGGCGACCCAGTGCGACTCGTGCGTCGTCGGCACGCCGGCGGCGACCAGGCCGGCGATCTTGTCGGGGTTGTTGGTCATCAGCCGCACCGACTGGACGCCGAGGTCGCGCAGGATCGCGGCGGCCAGATCGTAGCTGCGGTGATCGGCCTCGAACCCGAGCTGCAGGTTGGCCTCGACGGTGTCGGCGCCGGCGTCTTGCAGCGCGTAGGCCCGCACCTTGTTGCCCAGGCCGATGCCGCGGCCCTCCTGCACCAGGTACACGACCACGCCGCGGCCCTCGGCGGCGACCCGGGCCAGCGCGGCGTCGAGCTGCGCGCGGCAGTCGCAGCGCTGGCTGCCGAGCACCTCGCCGGTGAAGCACGACGAGTGGACCCGGGTCAGCACCGCGTCGCCGGTGACGTCGCCCATCACCATCGCGACGTGCTCCTCGGCGGCGACGTCGATGGCGCCGCCGACCGCGGTGCCCCCCGGGCCGAGCGCGGCCCCGGTGCGGTACACCACCAGGCGGAACTCGCCGTGGGGCGTGGGCAGCTTGCTCGCGGCGTATCGGACCACGTCCATGGCGGGCGGATCCTTGGCACCCGGCGGGGGCCTTGTCAACGGCGCCCTCGTCGAGGTTTGACAGCCCGCCTGGTCCTTCGTAGGGTGCGCCCATGTCGGTTCGAGAAGTCGTCGTGTGGCCCGATCCGCGGCTGCGCCAGCCGTCGGTCGCGGTCACCGAGTTCGGGCCGGCGCTGCGCGCCCTGTACCAGGACATGGTCGACACGATGTACGCCGAGCGCGGCCTGGGCATCGCGGCGCTGCAGCTGGGCGACCCGACCCGGATGTTCATCGTCGAGCCCGAGCTGGCCGGCCGCCCCAAGGAAGACCCGCCGGTCGCGTTCGTGAACCCCGAGGTGCTGTTCGAGAGCCCCGACAAGCAGAAGTCCGACGAGGGCTGCCTGTCGTTCCCCAACATCTACGTGCAGGTCGAGCGGCCGATGCGCACCACCGTCAAGGCCCAGGACCTCGACGGCAACTGGTTCGAGGTGTCGGGCGAGGGCCTCTTGGCCCGCTGCCTCTTGCACGAGAACGATCACCTGACCGGCAAGCTCCTGGTCGACTTCGTCGGCCCGCTCAAGCGGCAGATGATCAAGCGCAAGCTGGCCAAGCGCGGCGACCGCGACGAGGAGTAGGCGTGACCGACGCCGTCTTCGTCCGCGGCCTGGTGTTCGAGGGCAACCACGGCTACACCGCCGCCGAGCGGCGCGGCACCCGGCGGTTCCGCGTCGACGTGACGATCGAGCGCGACCTGTCGGCGGCGAGCAAGAGCGATCGGCTGGCCGACACGATCGACTACGGCAAGCTGTCGGAGCTGGTGGTGCGGCTGGGCACCCAGTCGACGTGGAAGCTGATCGAGGCGCTGGCCGGCGCGATGGCCGACGCGATCATCGCCGCGTACCCCGGCGTGACCGTGACGATCACGCTCGAGAAGCTGGCCCCGCCCTGCCCCGGCGTGCCCGAGGCGTGTGGCGTGCGGCTGACCCGGCGCGGGGATTGAGAGATCGGGCACGGGCACGGGCACGGGCACGGGCACGGGCACGGGGAGAGGGGCGGGCACGGGCACGGGCACGGGCACGGGCACGGGGACAGGTCGCGCTCGATGCGAGCGCGACCTGTCAGCGCTCGATGCGCGGCACCAGCTGGCGCAGCTGCCACGCGGCCAGCTCGGCCTTCTTGGTCTGGGCCAGCATGCGGGTGCGGATCCGGCCGACCGCGACGGTGACCATGATCAAGAACAGCGCGGCGGCGCCCAGCGTGATCACCGTGGCCTGCGGCTCCTGGAAGGTCACCACCGCGGAGGTCACGTGGATCGCGCCGCCGCTGGTGGTCGTCGTCGCCGAGATCGCGCCGCTGGCCTCGAGCACCGCCGGCGCGATCATCGCCGCCAGCGACACCGCGATCGTCGGGTACAGCCAGGCCTTGCGACCGGCGGCGGCGAAGCCGACCGCGTTCATCGTGAACAACGTCGGCGTCAGGATCATCGTCCCGAACACCCGGCTGGCGATGGCGATCGCCGTCGACGACAGCGCCAGGCCGGCGAAGAACGTCAGCGCGTCGTGGCGCCCGCGGGCGCGCGCGGTGAGCATCGCGAACGCGGTGGCGACCGTGAAGCCGACCCAGCCCAGCAGCGGATCGACGTGCTTGATCCCCATCCACGCCAGGAACAGCGCCAGCGGCAGCCACAGCACGTAGATCCACGCGCCGGCCGCAGCCAGGGTCGCGTAGGTGGCGTCCTCGGCGGCCACCACCGCGCGCTCGACCTCGGGCGGCGTCACCGGCGGCGGCGCCACCAGCAGCTCCATCAAGAGCGCCTGGGCCCGGGCGTGGCTGGGGTCGAGCGCCAGCGCCTGCCCGAGCTCGCCCAGCGCGACCGCGCGGGCCCCGGCGTCGCCGGCCAGCGCCGCGGCGTGCTCGCGGTACGCCGCCGCGGTGGCGCGCTCGGCCAGCTCCCGCCGGCGCTCGAGATCGCGATCGCCGTCGAGGTACCGCTCGATCGCCTCGCGCATACCGGCGACGGTGCGGAAGCGATCTCCCGGCGCCAGCGCGGTGGCGCGGATGCACACGTCCTCGAGCTCGGGGGCGACCGCGCCGTGGGCTCGCAGCGAGGCCCGCGCGTCGACGCCGGCCAGCGTCGCGGCGATCACCGCGGCCGGCGTGCCGCGGGCGATCAGCGGCCGGTAGGTCAGCAGCTCGAACAAGGTCGCGCCCAGCGCCCACACGTCGGCGCGCTCGTCGAGCGGCTCGCCGCGGGCCTGCTCGGGCGCCATGTAGCCCGGCGTGCCGAGGTACTGCCCGGCCTCGGTCAGCGCGCCGTCGAGGCCGGGCGGCAGGCTGGGCGTCGACGACGGCACGTCGCCGACCCCGGCGACCTTGGCCA
>Ga0075163_10004057_pt1 | contig 19644 bp, 14 predicted proteins | sample JI1023141ADNA_FD_71478 | JGI IMG/M metagenome (GOLD analysis project Ga0075163, IMG submission 71478) | Wastewater effluent complex algal communities from Wisconsin, to seasonally profile nutrient transformation and Carbon sequestration -... | ecosystem: Engineered > WWTP > Effluent > Algae...
CGATGATGTAATGGATCGTGTAGGGCACATAGATGAAAATCTTGAAGACCTTAAAAAGTTAAACATACTTATTGATCGCGATGAGGATGGTTATTTACTTCAAATTTTTACAAAACCTTTGCAGGACAGACCTACCGTGTTTTTTGAAATAATTCAACGCAAAGGTGCTAAATCATTTGGCAAAGGAAACTTCAAAGCCCTTTTCGAAGCCATTGAACGCGAACAGGAAATCAGAGGAAATTTATAAGCAGATCGAATTTCAAAAAAAAATATTTGAATGGCGTCCATCCTATTGGTCGTCAAAGACTTCTTTGGGTTTTCCAAATTCTATAATACATAAATAATGCTACAGCAGTACTGACAAGCATTAATGAGACTCGAAAAGTGCCCATATGGTGACCACTTTCCATACTATTCTTCAATGGCAGCAATAGGGTAATGAAAATAATCCCTGTGACCCCAAAAACAATTTTCAAAAATTTATGAGGATCATTTAATAAGGGTCGGTGAAAAAAAGACAATAATATTCCTAATGCCGGAACTACCAAAGTGTGATTATCTCTTCCGGATGCCTGAAAACTCCATAGGCCCAACATCACCAAAGCAACTGCAAGAAATAAATTAATCCTGTATGGGTACATTTTAAATAAACTTTAATTTGAAAAACTATTCATCTTCATCTTTCTTGGGAGGTCTGACCTCTTCGTATATTTCGTCCTCTTCCCCTGTACTGCTGTTTGGCAGAATACTGTTATCCATGTTCAATGAATTCATCATGGATTTAAATGTCTCACAATTTAACTCAATGCCAATGTCTCCTTTTGGACGTACAAAATCTTGATCAGTCTTAAATTCAGACTCCGGCAATTCCTCCAACTTATGCATAAATTTCATAAAAAAGGGCTTCGCCATTACGGATCCCTGACCATTCTCCAGGGATAAAAAGCGAATCCAGGGATCTTCTCCACCAACCCAGGTACCCACGACCAGATTTGGCGTAATTCCCATAAACCATCCATCCACATAATCATTCGTTGTTCCTGTTTTACCGCCCACCGGAGATTTCAATCCATATACCTGCCCTGATTTTCTCAGTAGATCAACCATGACATAATTATAATTAGGAGAGAGTGCTAAATTCCTTACCGCCGAATTGCGATAAATCACTCTTCCTTCTTTATCTTCTATCTTAGACACAAAGTATGGCTTTACATACTCTCCATTATTGGCAAAGGTGGTATAAGCGCCAGTCATTTCGTAGACAGAAAGGTCCGCAGAGCCTAATACTATGGAAGGCCATCTTGGGATCAGCAATCCACCATCTCTTCTTTTTGCAGTGCTGTCAATGCCCATGTTGTGAAGTAATCCTCGGATGGGTTCAACACTTCCCAGAAGAATAACCAATTTAACTGTGATGGAATTTTTTGAATAAGCCAAAGCTTTGTACAAATTGTAATTTCCGCCAGTAAAAACTTCGGCGTTTCCCGGTGACCATGCTTCGGGTAAATGAAAATTAGGATCATTTGCGGGAATGGTGTATTGCACATCCTGGAATTCGTTGCAAGGGGAAATATTTTGGAGTGCAATTGCGGTAGCGTATACAAATGGTTTAAAAGTAGATCCAACCTGACGTCTTGAATTGACATGGTCGTATTTGAAATATTTAAAGTTGGTCCCACCTACCCAAGTTTTAATTTCTCCGGTATGTGGGTCCACACTCATTGAGCCTATCTGTAAATGCTTACGATGATATTTTATGGAATCAATAGGCGTCATTTTGGCTTTCTTTTCATCGCCTGTTACATAATCATAGATGTTCATTTCAACCGGTGTTGTCATTTGAATTCGCATGTCTTTTTCAAATGATGACCACAGTTTCTGGATCATCGGCCATTGCTTGCTTTCGAGAATTTTCTTAGAAAATTCATATTGTGTCTTGGTAAGTTGCTTCTTATTGTACTCTTCCTTCAGGAATCCGGGTTTCAATTTTTCGTTAATCAATCTCTGAATGGTTCTGTCGGTAACATCGACCTTGCCAATTTCAGCTTCCAGCTGTGCGATTATTTTCCCATAATATTTATTCCACACAAATTGATAACGATCTGTTTCCCGAACCAGGTTATTCAGTGCGTCTTTTCTGATTCGCTTCATGTTGTCATTATCGTCTTCCACTTTTTCCCAGGGATCCTGATTAGTCCAAACATTAAAATATGCCTTTTGGACATTGACCATGTGTTCTTTCGCAGCTTCTTCTGCGAGCCTTTGGTAAACAGGATTTATGGTTGTATAAATTTTTAGACCATCTTGATAGATATTGTATTTTTCTCCATTGGGTTTTAAATATTCTTCCTGATCGAATAAATCTTTAAGCCATTTTCCTAATTCAATTCTAAAATGAGGCGCAATTCCATCCAGATGAGTTTCCCGTTTAAACAAGGATACGTCAAGGGGCATTTTTTTATAAGCCTCCAATTGCTTACTGCTTATGATGCCTTTTTGTTCAGTAAGCGCCAAAACTGTATTTCTTCTTTCCTTGGCGAGATCCGGAAATTTTTTTGGATTATACAGCGTAGGATTTTTCAACATGCCGACCAACATGGCGGCTTCATCTAACCTAAGATCCTTTTGGTCTTTGCCAAAATAAGTTTTTGCGGCAGTTTGTACACCATGCGCTTCATAGATAAAATCAAACTTATTAAGATACATGGCCAGAATTTCTTCCTTGGTATATCCTTTCTCCAATTTTACAGCCGTCAACCATTCTTTAAGTTTTACACGCACCATCATCATGGTACGAACCACCTTACTTTTACCTTTCAGATTTGGACGTTCAAATAAAAGCTTTGCCAACTGTTGGGTAATCGTACTTCCTCCACCGGACTCTTCCTTACTCAACAAAAGGGTTTTAAAAAATACTCTTATCAATGCCCAGGAATCGATTCCGGAATGTTTGTAATACCTTGCATCTTCGGTAGCCAGAAGACATTGAACTAAATAAGGATTTAAACTATCATACAATAAAAACTCTCTGTTCTCATTGTAAAACTTGCCCATCACAGAAAGATCATTTGAATATATAAGACTTGCCTGATTGTAATTGGGATTTTCAAGTTCTTCAAAAGTAGGAAGATTATCAAAAGAAATAATCAAAATGAGCAAATAGGAAAACAAAATAATTGCCAGTAACATTTTCCATAGAAAGCCAATAAACTTTCTGAACCAGGGCTTATCGTCCCTGGATTCTCCATTGTATATTTCAGTGAGACTAAACTCACGAATAAAAATGACCCAGCGTTTTTTAAAATTCTCCCACATTCAAATTAAAATTCAACTGCAAATTTCGTTTAAAAATTGCAGTCTTCCAAAGTTTTATTCACCATATCGGCATTCACTTCTACACCAAATTTCGGCAGCCCCGGACGTTCTAGTAAAGTCATAATGATTTTACCATGTTGATTTTTTTTATCCACTGACATCCATTTCAAAATTGTAGGAAAGTCTTCTGGTTTTGGTCTCCACGCTCCTACAAATGGCAACATCATCTCTTTAATTTGCGGAAACCACTGAGCCCTCCAGGTAAACTTCTGGGCTGAAAGCCAGGATTCGTAAATAATCCCAAAGGCTACAGCTTGTCCATGTAACAGCTCATCCGAACTATCCAACAACATCCCTTCAATGGCATGTCCAAAACTGTGTCCAAAATTTAGGATTTGTCGTAAGCCGGTTTCGTAAAAATCTTTCTGCACAATCTCCATTTTAAAACGGACAGATTTTCTTATCAGTTCCGGTAGAATTTCTCTTTCCGGCAATCCCGGTCTTTGTCTGAGTTCTTCCCAGAAAGGAGGATCCTGAATCAAGGAGTGCTTGATTATTTCTACGAATCCATTTTTTAATTCTGCCTCCGATAGCGTATTTAAAAAAGCCGGTTCAATCAATATCGCTTTTGGTAATTTGAATAGACCTAATTGATTTTTGAACTGCATGAAATTAATCCCGGTTTTTCCACCTAAAGCTGCATCTGCCATACCCATCAAACTGGTGGGAATATAAATACAATCGATTCCTCTTAATAAAACAGAAGTACAAAATCCGGTAAAGTCCGTAACAACACCACCTCCCACAGCCAAACAGACTGTCTTGCGATCTACCCCATTCTCCAAAGCAAAACGCCAAAATCGTTCGCATTCGGCAAGACTTTTGGAATGCTCTCCAATGGGCAATTCAAAAATCAAAGGATTCTCTATGTTTAATTGTCCCATCATAAAAGGCAGACAATGCCTACTTGTATTGGCGTCACAAACAATCAGAATCCTGGAATAGGAGGTCCTGGATAATATGGAAGAGAGCCGTTCCCAGGGTTGTTGAAAAAAAATTAAGCTATCCGCAAATGGTGTACCTGACATGTGTTTGGATTAGGGCTGCAAGGTAAGGTTTAGAAAGTTCTTTGAAGGCAGAAAACGGAAATCTATTTTCTAAGAATTTTCATTGGATCAACATAGTTAACTTTAAGCTTCAACTTGAGTTTTGACTCCAGATTAAAATACATTCTGTTCTCTATGAAATAAAAATCTCTTATGTTGAAATCTTCCAGCTCACCATTCATGTTTAATCCATGTACCAACTCCTTGTCGTCGAGAAGAGTTTGAATAGATTTTTTATAATCCATCAGCATTTCATTCAATTGTCCTTCCAGGGTATTTTTAATTTTACTTTCTGCTATACCTTTTACAAGAGAAAAAATTGCTTTATTGATTGATTTTCCATTCTCTACTTTAAGGTTCAGGTCTTTTAGTTCTATTTGTTTATTTTCCTGATTAAATGCAGGAACAAATGTCATCAGAAATCGGCCATTGAATGCACCTGATGAGTTAAATCTAACGGACACCTTTTCTTCTAAACCGGAAAGTTGAAGTGCAGTAATTTTTATCCTGGCCATGCCAGAGCCGAATTCCTGATTTTCAACTGCTTCTTTGGTCAGAATTTCAAGATAATTTACCGGAATTCTGGATTGCAGATAAAACAAGCTGCTTTCTTCTACATAAGGTCGCATGGAAAATGTGAGATCGTTGTATAATTCAACCGGTTTACTTTCTGCAATAACATTTTCAAGATAGATCAGTACCGGCAAAGAAATTTCGTTGTTTCGATAACTCGCCGGTCCTAAGGCCAGTTCTACCGGACTGGAATACACATGAATGATGCTATCCTCTGTTGAATAAAACGGAGTTACAAAAAACTGTTGTACAGATTTTTTAATTTTATTCAGATCAAGATTTTTGACCAGGGTTTGATCCAGTTTAGAACACAATTCAGATTTGTATCTTTTGACGATCTGATTGGCAATTGGTTCTATTGGGATTGGAAGTCCATACACTTTCAGGACAGGTTTTTTCAACCACCGGTATTCAATTAAATCCGTTCTGCTTAAAATCTGGTTGTTAAAAATATCTAATTTGTTGACCAGATTAAGTTCCAGCTGTCCGATTGCTTTCACCTGACTTATTTGCGAGCGGGGCTGAATCTCCAAATCGATCGGAAGTGTAAGATGGATGGTGTTGTCTACCGCCTGTACTTGCATTTGGCTGGCCAGTCTGGCTTTGCATTTATACCCATCTTCCAAAACAAGTCCATCTCCAATGGTAGAGTTGACCAACTCATTCACTACCCGATTCAATTCATAATCAGAAATGCTGATGTTGAAATTAACAGCTGATATGGGAATTCTTTTCAGATTCATAATCTGTTGTGGATCTTTAACCGGTGGAGCCATTTTTTTACTGCAGGACCACATAAAGAAATTCAAACTCATGAGGCCTAACCAAAAAATAAAGTTGCATGTGTTGTTGGTAGGCAAGACTGACTTTTTCATCATGTACCTTATAAACTAAGTAAGCCTGATAAAATTGTATAACATGTGAAACCAAGTATAAAATCTTCCTTTACAATTTTAGATCTGCAGGGTTATATGCTATGGATTTCAATACTTTTCCATCTTCTTTTCGGTATACAAGGAATTGGGATCCTTTGGTTTTGATTTCTGACACAGTTCCCTTTTCACTAAAATATTTTTCCTGGGTTGCGAGGGCTTCTTCATAAGTATTACATGCCTTACTCATATTGGATCTTTGCACCTCATCAAAAAGTTCTTTGAATTTACCGGCCAGCCCAAATTCCAAAATGGCACCCGACAATACATATTGCAAATCGCACAAAGCATCTGCAATTTCCCTGAGATCATTTGTTTCAATTCCTTCGCGTAGCTCTCTAAGTTCCTCTTCCAAAAGTGCCAGTCTTAAATTACACCTTTCTAAAGATGGTATGGCAGGCTCTGCCAAGACAGGCATATCAAACAAATCATGAAAGTCTGCTACATCGTTGAGCGCCTGGGGTTCCTTAAAATTCCTTTTGTTCATCTCCTTACCAATTTACCTGTAAAATTACATATTTACCTTATATATATATGAAATAACTGAATATCTAAAGGCCCCAGGATAGAAATTTCCCTTTGGTAACAATTTGGTCACATTGATTTAACACAGAGTTATTGATAAGTTAATCTTCGCAAAATGCCCACTGGCAGGCCTCTTCGTATCTTTGCAGGGTAAATAATTTGGAATAAAATGTTGAAATGTAAATTGATTTTAATCCTGCTCATAACCACCCTGAGCATGTATGCACAAAGTGCAACCATCCAAGGAACCATCCTGGACAAAACTACAAAAGAGCCCATTATCGGGGCTACCATTATGGTAGAAGGCAGTCAAACTGGTACCACATCTGATTTTGATGGTAAATTCACTTTACGAAATTTGACTGCAGGGCAGCTGACCATCGCCATAAATTATATTGGTTATAAAAAAATCACCAAAGAATATACTTTGGACAAGGATTCAAAAATTGAAGAATCCTGGGATCTGGAAGAAGAATCTACCGTTTTAGCCGATGTGGTGGTTATAGGAAAAGTAAATAAGCAAAATGCCTCCGCCATTACCCTGCTCCAACAAAAATCCTCCTCCATGGTGAGTGGGATTTCAAATGAAGATATTAAAAAGAGCCCGGACAGGAATACCAGTGATGTTTTAAAAAGAGTAAGTGGCGCGAGTATTCAGGAAAATAAATTTGTGATCATACGAGGACTTGCAGACAGGTATAACAATGCCCTGTTAAATGCAAATGTACTTCCAAGCACAGAACCCGATCGACGATCCTTCAACTTTGACCTTTTCCCTTCGAGCGTGCTAACCAATCTGGTTATTTATAAAACCGCAACTCCGGACTTACCGGGTGAATTTGCTGGAGGAATTGTTCAGGTAAACACCAAGGAGGTTTCGGAAAATCCATTTGTGGAAATGACAGTTGGCACAGGAATAAATTCTATCTCTACCTTTAAATCCTACAACTTTTACGAAGGGGGGAATACAGATTGGTTAGGGTATGATAAAACCAAAAGAAGTCTTGATCCGAATGTTACCAAAGAAGCTTTGAGTAATAATTCAACCAGATATGAAAATTCAAGATTGGTGGCAAATGACTGGAAAGTGAATAACTACAGTTCAATGATGCCTTCTCAAAATCTACAGTTATCTGCCGGGAAAAATTTTAATGTTTTCGGTAAAAAATTAGGCATCCTTGGCGCATTGAGTTATCAGAACTCCAACCGAATCCTGCAGATTGAAAGAAATGACTTTAACATTGACAAAACACAGCTCTATGCTTATCAAGATGCCCAATATAAAAAGCAATACAATAATGCTGGATTATTGAATGCAACGCTTAGTCTGAACAGCAGAAATAAAATCTCTTTAAACAATTTGATGACCGTTATCGGTGACGATCAATATATTGAAAGAATAGGTCATGATATTGAACAAACACGTCAGATAAAGGCATACTCCATGCTGTATACCAGTACTTTCCTTTTCACGAATCAACTCATCGGTGAACATGAAATCAGTAAGTCCGGAACCCTTTTAAAGTGGGCTTTGTCCAGATCAGAAATCAATCGAAACACTCCATCGTACAGAAGAATGACTTATATTAAGAACGATGATGCCGAACCTACTGATCCATATTACGCATACATTCCTATTGGTGCACCTTCCCCTAATTACGCCGGAAGATTCTATTCAGATCAGGCAGAAAAACTGTACACCGGAAGAATAGATTTAAGTTTACCTATACGTGGAAATGATCAAAATCAAATCAAGTTTGGCGCATTTTCAGATATGAGAGACCGCAGTTTTGATGCCCGTGTTTTTGGTTATACTTATTCCAGAAATTATGTTGCTCAGGAATTGCTTACCCAAGGAATTGGGGACATATTAGATCATAAAAACATCCATGAAAACGGTTTCGTATTGAAAGAATCCACCAACCCAAATGATTCTTACGACGCTTCTTCTGCAAATGTTGGTGGATATGCAATGTTAGACCATCATTTTTTTGGAGACAAGATCAGGTTTATCGGTGGACTGCGCCTGGAAGCCTTCAATCAAAAATTGAACACTTATGAATATGGTGGAAGTCCTATTGCTATAAACAGTCAGGTTTATGATTTTCTTCCTTCAGTCAATTTAGTTTATAAGATCAACGAAACTTCCAATCTTCGATTATCCGGAAGTCAAACTGTGGTTCGACCAAACTTCAGAGAGCTTGCTCCATTCTCCTTTTATGATTTCAATTTATCCGCAGCAATTGTAGGAAACCCAAATCTTAAGCGTACTCAAATTATGAATTACGATTTAAAATTTGAAAAATTCTTTAGTTCAGGACAACACATCAGTGCCTCAGCTTTTGTAAAAAAATTCAAGAATCCTGTTGAGCAATTGTATGAGACATTAGGCGCAGGTACCAGAAATTTTCTCTTTACCAATGCAGATGCAGCTTCCAATTATGGTGTTGAATTTGAAGCACGTTATAATCTAGGACAAATAACTCCAATCTTAAATAATTTTCAATTCAGAACTAATCTGGCATGGATAAACTCAATGGTTGACTTAAGTAAATTTGCTGGTCAAAATCAGTCAGAACGCCCACTACAAGGACAATCTCCATATCTGATCAATTTTGGTTTATCCTATCAGCATCCGGATCTGGGATTAGCAGTGAATGTCTTATACAACAGAATTGGAAGAAGAATTTGGTTGGTTGGTAGCAATGGTTATTTGGATACATATGAGGCGCCAAGAGACTTGTTTGATGTTCAGATTTCTCAAATGTTGGGTAAAAACTTTCAAATTAAATTTACGGTTTCAGATTTATTTAATCAACCGTTTACATTTTATCAGGATCAGAATGATTCCAAAAATTATGATGCAGACGACACGGTAATACTGCAAAATACTTTTGGCACAAACTATTCCTTAGGATTAACTTATACGATTAAGTAAGATACATTTCAACACTTTTTTTTAACGGTTGGCCATGCAGATGGGCAGCCGTTATTTTTTTTTAGATGAATTGTTTTTTTTGAAAATTCAATTTCAAATTTGTTTCAATCAGATGACATTATTTTCACATATAGCCCACCAAATTCTAAAAATTAATATTGCAGAAAAGATTTAGTAACCATTTGGTAACACTGAAGACACAATTCCCGCATAGGCCTGTCGTAATTTTGCAGTGAAAAGATTGAGAATTTTAAATTATCTAAAAAGCTATCTATGAAGAGATTGTTACTTTTAAGTTTTATTTTTTCTGCCTTTTTACTGAATGCACAAAACGTGATTCAAGTAAATGCAGACATTACCGGAAATACTACATGGGAATCCAAAAACATTTATGTATTGACGGGGGCATCCTTTATTTATGTAAAAAATGATGCAGTATTGACCATTGAAGCCGGGACCATTATCAAAGGTGATCCTGCAGCATTAGTGATCACTCGTGGTTCTAAAATTATCGCAAATGGAGAAGCAGAAAAACCAATTGTGTTTACTTCAAATAAACCGGCAGGACAAAGAGCTCCGGGAGATTGGGGAGGACTTTTGATCTTAGGAAAAGCAAAAGTAAATTGTCCTGGTGGTGAATGTACCATAGAAGGCGGCTTAGATCCAGTATTAGGAAAATACGGTGGACAGGACGATGCGGACAATTCCGGTACATTGCGTTATGTGCGCGTTGAGTTCGCAGGAATTGCATTCCAGCCAAATAACGAAACCAACAGTTTGACTTTAGGTGGTGTAGGATCAGGCACCACAATAGATCACGTGCAAACCAGTTTTGGTGGCGATGATGCGTTTGAGTGGTTTGGTGGAACTGTAAATGGAAAATATCTTGTCGCTTACAAAACAGTAGACGACATGTTTGATACAGATTTTGGATTTACTGGTAATGTACAATATGGACTAGGCGTGAGCGATCCAAACCTTGCAGACATTTCAGGATCTAATGCTTTTGAGGCAGATAATGATGCACAAGGCAGTACAAATACGCCAATATCCAGAGGCGTGTTCAGCAACATGACCATCATAGGACCAAGACAAGATGCAAGTTCAACATTTAATACAAACTTCAGAAGAGGTGCACACCTAAGAAGAAGTACACAACAAAATATTGTAAACTCAATTATCTCAGGATTCCCAACAGGAATAAGATTGGAGAGTGCTAATTCTGAAAACTATTATTTGAATTCAAAAGAATTGCAATTGAGAAACAACATCGTTGCTTCTGTAGGCAAACTTTTTGATTCAACTTCTACTACTACACAGATTATCTCCGATTCATTCAGACTTCAAAACAGAGTTTTAAACACCTATGGAGAATTGAATCTGACTGCACCATTCAGTGCAATAGTTAACCCGGTTCCTGCAACTGGTTCACCTGCATTAAGTGGTTCAAGCTTTGCAGCTATGCCTGCATTTTTTGAAAGAACAAATTATGTAGGAGGTTTTGGTGCAAACAACTGGACCAATTGTTGGTGTGAGCAGGATCCTGTGAATGCAGATTATTCCAAATCCCCATTAGAATATATTGAGTCAGCAATAAACATCAATGCACAAATAAATGCAGGTGAAGTTAAGTTTACCACATCGGCAACTTCTAATTATACCTACAGCTGGGTCTTTGGTGATGGTGGCACCTCCACAGAAGCCAATCCAACATACACCTACAAAAAATCAGGAAAGTATACGGTTACTTTAACTGTATCTAACGCCAGAGGTTGTACCAAAACCACTACCAAAACGGTAGACATCATCACTCAGCAAAATGTAATTTTGGTAAGTTCAGACATTACAGTGGATACCAAATGGGAATCCAAAAATATTTACGTACTTACCGGTACTGCATTCATCTATGTGAAAAACAATGCAACACTTACCATTGAAGCTGGAACAATTATTAAAGGAGAGCCTGCAGCTTTGGTGATTACCAGAGGTTCAAAAATTATCGCAGACGGACTTCCAAACAAACCAATTGTATTTACCTCAAACAAAGCTGCTGGTCAGAGAACTCCAGGTGATTGGGGTGGTCTTTTGTTGTTGGGAAATGCAAAAGTAAATTGCCCTGGTGGTGAATGTAACGTAGAGGGTGGATTGGATCCTGTATTGGGAAAATACGGTGGTCAGAATGATGCAGACAATTCAGGTGTTCTTCGATATGTAAGAATTGAATTTGCCGGAATTGCATTCCAACCTAATAACGAAACCAATAGTTTGACTTTAGGTGGCGTTGGATCATCTACTGTAATCGAGCACGTGCAAACCAGCTTTGGCGGGGATGATGCATTTGAATGGTTTGGTGGAACCGTGAATGGAAAATACCTGATGGCTTACAAAACCATCGACGATATGTTTGATACAGATTTTGGTTTCACTGGAAATGTACAATATGCATTAGGTATCAGCGATCCTAATCTTGCGGACATCTCCGGATCCAATGCCTTCGAAGCAGACAACGATGCACAGGGAACAACCAATGCGCCACAATCACAATCTATCTTTAGTAATGTGACCATTATTGGCCCAAGAGAAAATTCTAGTTCTACTTTTAATACTAACTTCAGAAGAGGTATTCACTTAAGAAGAAGTACTAAGGAGAGTATTGTAAATTCCATCATAGGAGGTTTCCCTACAGGGGTTAGACTAGAAAGTACAAACAGTGAAAATTATTTTTTAACTTCTAAAGAGTTGAAATTGAATGGAAATATTTTCACTTCCAATGGAAAACTTTTTGATTCTACCTCTGTAAATACTAAAACCATTTCGGATGAAGTGGTAAAACAGAACAGAGTATTGGCAAGTTGGGCAGAAGCTGGTTTAACAGCACCTTATGCTGCAAAATCAAATCCGCTTCCGACAGCAAGTTCACCTGCACTCAGCGGTTCAGAATTTACCGGACTTCCTGCATGGTTTGAAAGAACTTCTTATGTAGGTGCATTCAGCACAAACAACTGGACTGATTGTTGGGCAGAATACAATCCTGCAAATGCGGATTACTCAACTTCACCATTAGAATATTTTTCAGAAATCCTGAGTATCAATTCCAATGCGGTGAATGGGACTGTAGCTTTCGGTATCAACAATCCTGGAAACTACAGCTATAGCTGGGATTTTGGTGATCAATCTGCAAAATCTACCGTTGCGAATCCATCACATACTTATACCACTTCAGGTAGGTTTACCGTAGTGTTAAGCCTGACCAACGACAGAGGTTGTGTAAGAGAATTAAGAACAGTAGTTGATGTTTTGACTGCAACCAATAACCCAACAGATAATTCATCTATCGAAGTTCTTCCAAATCCCAATAATGGAAATTTCAGATTGATGGTTCAATCTCCTTTCACTTCAGATATGAAAGTAGAACTTATTAACTCCATCGGACAGATTATTCGTACCCATACCACTAAAGTACAGGCCGGACAAGAAAGCTTTGATGTAAATTATCTTTCTAAAGGTATGTACACTGTAAAAGTGACTCTTGGATCTAAGCAGATGGTTAAGAAAATGCAGGTAATGTAATTGAATGAGATAATTAGCTAATGAGTTAATTAGCTAATTGAGAGAAGTAAAATCAGGATAAAATTCTTGTAGTTTACCTATATTGATATTGTTTGCGTAGCTCATTAGCTTAAAAGCTAATGAGCTATTTTTTTTTGTTGGACTTCCTCATTAACCCAATAGCTAATTATCTCATTACCTCATCAGCTAATTAACTCATCAGCTAATTAACTCATTAGCTCATTAACTAATTAGCTAATTAACCTATTCTTCCATCATAAATGGATATTCATAGTTAAGCGGTGGATCAAAATTTTCTTTAATGGTACGAGGGGAAACCCAACGGATAAGATTGAGTACGGACCCCGCTTTATCGTTGGTACCGGAGGCTCTTGCTCCTCCGAAAGGTTGTTGGTCAACTACCGCACCGGTTGGTTTGTCGTTGATGTAAAAGTTTCCTGCAGCATTTCTTAAGACATGCGTGCTGTGGGCAATGACCTCACGCTCTTTGGCAAAAACAGCCCCGGTAAGTGCATAATCAGAAGTCTGGTCTACTTTATGTAAGATTTGATTGTATTCAGCATCTTCATATACATATATGGTGAGGACAGGACCGAACAACTCTTCACACAAAGTGACATAATCCGGATTTGTGGTAAGGATGATGGTAGGTTCAATAAAATAACCAACGGTCTTATCGCATTTACCACCGGCAATGATTTTGGCATCCGACGCATTGGAAGCATCGTCAATGTAAGATTTCAATTTGTCGAAAGATTTTTCATCGATCACTGCATTGATGAAATGAGTAAAGTTCTCCGGATTCCCCATTTTCATAGACTTCAGATCCTCGAGCAAGTAAGATTCTATGGCTGGCCAAAGACTTTTAGGCAGATAAGCACGTGAAGCCGCAGAACATTTCTGACCTTGGAATTCGAATGCTCCTCGGGATAAGGCTACTGCTACAGCTTTTGGGTTGGCAGAAGGGTGTGCAACCACAAAATCCTTTCCACCTGTCTCCCCTACCAGCCTGGGGAACGAACGATATTTTGCCAAATTATTTCCTATTCTCGCCCAAATAATTCGGAACACACCCGTTGATCCTGTAAAATGCAAACCTGCAAATTCCCGATGTTCAAAAATGACATTACCTGCGGTAGCGCCATCAACAAACACAAGGTTAATTACCCCTGGCGGAAGGCCGGCTTCTTCAAGGATCTCCATAATGAGCGAAGCAGAATAGATCTGGGTTTCTGCCGGTTTCCAAACCACGGTATTTCCCATGAGTGCCGGGGCACACGGAAGGTTTCCAGCGATAGAAGTAAAATTGAAAGGAGTGAGCGCAAAGATAAATCCCTCCAGAGGTCTGTATTCCAGCTTATTCCACACCATAGGCATGGAATTGGGTTGGATCTCATAGATTTGTTTCAAATAAGCAACATTGAATCTTAGAAAATCGCAAAATTCACAAACCGCATCAATCTCAGCCTGATAGATGTTCTTGGATTGTCCAAGCATGGTCATGGCATTGGTTCGTGCACGATAGCGTCCTGCGATAAGGTCTGCAGCTTTTAAGAAAATTGCGGCACGGTCTCTCCAATCCATTTTTTCCCAGGCTTCTTTTGCACCAAGGGCTGCATCAATTGCACTCTGCACTTCCTTGGCAGATCCTTTGTAGTAATATCCGAGGGTATGATTTAATTCGTGTGGCGGATGAATCCTTCTTCGGTCCTCTGTGGAAACCTTCTGACCATTGATGGTCATTTTGATATCCAGTTCTTTGGATTTTAATTCTGCCAATACTTTTTTTAGTTCGATTTTTTCCTTTGAACCCGGAGCATAATTCAGTACAGGTTCATTTTTAGGAACAGGAATTTGATTCATAAACGCATATTTAATTTGCCAGCAAAGAAACGACGCTTCCGGCAGAATGCAATGCGTTCAGGCTGAAATCAATGTTCCGTTATGGCCATACCGCTAATGTCATCCAGGATGAGCTGCGGTACGAAGGCACTGATGTCGCCTGCGCCAAGGATCAATTCCCGTACGATGGTAGACGAAATATGGCTTAATTCCGGGCGCGCAATAAAAAATACCGTGTCCAATTGCTTTTCTACGGTATGATTAATTTGTGAAATGGTTCTTTCATAATCAAAGTCAGCTGCGTTGCGAATCCCGCGGATAAGGTAATCTGAATCGATCTTTTGACAATACTTTAAGGTAAGACCCTGATAATCGTCCACCTTTACTTTAGGTTCGAACTCGAAAATAGATCGGAGCCAGGCTTTTCTTTGCTCCAGTGGGAATAGGTATTTTTTTTGAGAATTCACCCCGATGGCAATCACAATTTCATCGAAGAGTGGCAGGGCTCTTCGCACGATGTCCACATGTCCGATGGTGATGGGGTCAAAGGAACCCGGTAGTACGGCTATTTTCTTTTTCATTTCTGATTGATCGCTCAAATCTAAGCATAAGCTTGTGATCGCCAAAATGAAGACCATGAAATCACGAAGGTTACCTTAAACACATTCAAAGGCACATTAATGAGGCTTGGCACTAATTTTCAGTCAATGGCTCGTAATGGATTTTAAATGCTTCGTAAACCGGCTTGCCGCCAACAGGATCAAGACGGACTTTCTCTGACCTGCATTGAATTCTGGAAGAGGGAATTTGCTTTGCCAATAAACGTTTTATGGCTTCCGCTCTTGCCAAGCCCAGATCTTGATATGTCCCATTGTAGGATTCTGTATCATCGTAGAGACCCGTCACTACGGTCATCAATCCCTGGCGGGCGACCCTCATGAGGGAATCTCTGTACTGGTAAAATTTTGGACTGGTGAGTACACTGTCGGAACCGGAAAGAAACAAAACATATTTGCCTTCTTCAAAGCGAATATGTACAGAACCCGATGGTATTTTTTTATCATTGCCATTTCCAGATTGACAAGCTAAAATTAACAGCATTGCCATAAAATAGAATCCCCATTTCTTAATCCGTTCCACCCAAACCAATTTATTTACACCCATTTTATTCTTATTTCCGCCGGCAAAAATACATTGGATGCAAAACATATTCCGTCTTAAATAGAATTAATAAATGTCCAAAGGGCTTAGATTCATTTTTATAAAATCATAATATTTGAAATATCATGGATATAAACTCAATCGCCAAAAGCATACTTCACCTTTCCCCAATCTGAAAAATTTTATAATTATTATACAAATGGAATTCAATATGAAACTATTTCTTACAGAGGCTGGTAAGAGTGGAAAGCTTTCGAAAAAGAAATTAATTCCTGCAGTAAAATCCCTAAAAGAAGAACGAACTAAAAGCCCTCTTGATAAAATTGAACATAAGAATAGGATAAATTAAAAAGTTAAACAATATTCCAACCTATCCTTTAATTCAATTTTATTTGGAATACAATTGTTTGCAATATTTCAACCCTACCATCCAACACGATTATTACTTAATCCTGATTTATATGCTTACTTCTTAAAAATTAGTACAGCTTAACTTTAATATCAACGATCATAGAAGAATATACTCAACTCCGTCTGGTTACTGCTCCAATCCACTGATCCGAGGTGTCTTTCCATAGGCATTCCCTGAAATTCATAGTTCTCCTGATAACTCAATTGTTTTACTTTAGCATGAGCATCCTGTCCAGTCAGGATTTTACCTATCAATTTGCCGGGTTGCCAGACATCCATTGGGAAGTCTTGTACCACAATAGCTGACTGGTAAGTCCACAATCCTTCGAAGGCACTACCGGTATAAATCGCACTCAGATAGCTTACTTTTTTAAAATCATCGGTCATGGTTCCTGCAATTCGGCAAATATAAGTTCCCTGCCCTTGGGAAAAAGTAAATTCAGTTTCGAAATTGTTCTTATCCCAACGAATAGCGGGTGCAGTGGACTCCACTTTGTTCGACCAAACAATTGCAGGAATATCAATACCGTCGCTCGTTTTGATGGTACTTGGTGGTGTGGTGTTCATACCCTTAAGGGTAATCGCGATTTTAGGCCAAATCGTAACATGAATCGTGGTCTGGACTTCTGCTACCAATTTATTTTGATCGAGGTCGGTTACTTTTAGAATGACATCAAAATCCCCTATCTCCTCGTATTTGTAAACAAAAAAGGTATCCGAACTGGTAAAAGTTTTATTGTTGCCAAAATCCCATTCGTATCGCGCGTTTTTAGGTGCTGATCCATTGTTGCGCGCAAGAAATTTGATTTCTGTATTTACAGCGATGGAAGTGTCCACAGGTTCTATCCAAATATTTTGTTTGCGGATGCGGAACCACTGGAATCCTATCCAACTTTCATATTTACCTGCGGGAGGAATACCCTTCACATTAAACCCAATCAGAGTATCAGATTCAAACATTTCGATTGGATGGACAATGTTTGGATAGCGTACCCACTGGTTGCTTTCTTTATCAAAAATAACGATTCCCGGATTGAGATTGTAGGAAGCATTCAAGCCCTCAACCACGAAATTGAATTCTCTGAATGGAATGTAATTTGTGATTTCATTTTTTGCGAGTGGTTTTAGTTCAACCCTGCTGTAGGCCGGATCGATGGGAACTGCAAATACCTTGTAAGATGGAAATATTCCCTGCTCAATAGTTTTGTTTTGCACCTTATTCCACAAGAAAGTCATTTCATCCGGAAGCATTACGGAAGACAATGGCAGGAAAGCTATTTGGTCACAATTAAATGTAATCCCCTCATCCAAAGCTTTTTTATTGGCAGCTGAAGTATAAGGTTTGAATTTTTTCTGAACCATGTCATACTCAATGGCACTTTGCGCGCCCGGATAGTTGGGATCATAAACCTGAATTTTGGCGGTCTGTGAATTGATTTCATAACCAAAAGCGATAATCATATGTGCCGTGTCGGAAACCGTGCTTTTCACATAAAGCAGTTGTGGTTGATTAATGATCAGTAAATTGTACACAATGTTCCAGAATCGGTCTTCCTCCGGAGCATTTAGCATTTCACCTATACTCTGATTGTTACTGGTGTAGAATACTTCCTGAATCCTGTGGATGGCCGTAGCAAAATGCAATCCAGTGGCGTCGTCCTCCCATATACCGGGTGTAGGAAATCCCAGTCCATTGTTATCAAAATAACTGTATAACTTCAATCCTGATTTAAAATTTTTATAGTAGTAGGCCGCACCGATACTCATGCCTGCACAAATTCCTCCAGCCTCAGGGTAAGTTCCGTAATTGACAAAACTCCAACCATTGACCAGCGGATCAAAAAATGTGTTAAACCCTCCTCCCTCTATAATTAGTTCTTTTTGAACATCGCTGACAACTACCAAGGAAAAATGCCTCACTGCGACTTCAATAAAGTCAGAAGTGGTGCGCACAACAGGAATGCCTTCCAGATCACCCGATGCCTTATCATAGTAAAAAGCCATCCTTACACGCCCCACCACTTCCCTGGAAGGAATTCTAAGGTTCATCATTTCATTAGAAAGACCACCCCCATTGCTAATTTGAATCAATGGGCTGACAGGATTAAAAAACGCTCCAAATTGATGAGATTCAACTGCCGCATAAGAAACTTTGAATTCCCTGGATTCGGGATACGCCCCGGAAGGAACAGTTATCTTCAATCCATTAACCAAGGAATCGGAACTTGACACCTCCAACTCCCCCCCTACAGCCCCAATACTCTGAGTGCTCACCTCCACACTTTTTGACGTTAAAATCTTCCCAGAATCAACTACCTCACTATCATCCTCTTTATTACATGCCAGCGCAAATGCCAACACAGAAAGCACGAATAAAACCCAACTTTTATAAACCAGCTTACTTTTCATCTCTTAGAATTTGAATTTGTTTTGATTTAAACACTAATTAAGCATGATCAGCTTTAAAAAACAATGACCTTGATTAAAAACTAAACTGACATCTATCAGTTAAAAAATCGGGATTGAATCCGGCAACTAAGTCGTATAAAAAATTGGATAAATTTTGTGGTAGATAGTTTCGCTTTCATCTTTTAGAAATACCTATCTTTGAAAATCCTATGTTGACAACTACACAAAACAGGTATGGATTCCCAACCCTAGAGATATTTACCTCCATCGAATATCCACTTCATTATTTAGAGAATAATATGGAGTATCTAAGTATAGAATCATATAATATAAAGACAATCTGTGTGGATTTCGGAGATTGTTGTCTCATTGAGTCAAAGCCTTGAAAATGGCTATTCTCAGTCTTTGAGTGTACGGTCCATACTCACATCAAATTTGTTTTCCACTTTAATAAAAATGTATTTTTAAAAATCTTGTTGGCACAAGCTATCCAAAATACCCCTGCGGAAGTATCGGATGTTGGATTTCTATTTCCTCCTAACAACCATATATAATCCCTCTTTCCCTGTGCAAAAATTATGAATGGGCATAAAATCAGAAAATATATCTTCATTGTAAAAAGTATAAAAAATGATGGAATGTCACATTAATTTTTAACACTTTTAATTACATACTCTTGCCCACTTTTAACCGTCACCTTGACAAGATATATGCCTGCATCCAAACTGCTTAAATCAATTGTCTCTTTAAAGTTTGTATTTAAAAAATATTTCTTTGCGACAACCTGACCATTCAAATCTAATATGCTGATGTTTTGAATTAAATTTTTACGATTTAGCAATTCAATGTTCATGATACTTTG
>Ga0075163_10004058_pt1 | contig 19642 bp, 35 predicted proteins | sample JI1023141ADNA_FD_71478 | JGI IMG/M metagenome (GOLD analysis project Ga0075163, IMG submission 71478) | Wastewater effluent complex algal communities from Wisconsin, to seasonally profile nutrient transformation and Carbon sequestration -... | ecosystem: Engineered > WWTP > Effluent > Algae...
AGAGATGGCAGGACGTGAATCAGGTCGGCCCGGCGGGCTCATGGGTGGGGGCGCCTACGGTCCCGATCACAGCATCAGGACTGGCAACCCGATCAGCCGGGCCATCGGATACAAGAGCAAGTCGCTCGGCCCCGACTTCACGTCGAAGTACGGCGCCGGATGGTACGGCATGATCGGCCCCGAGATGAATGCCATGGGCTCGAGCGCCAATGGCATGCCGGGGGCGGCCCCGATGCCTGGGGTTCAGGCCATGGGCGCCTTCGACAAGAGCCGCGAAGGGATGGTCTCGCAGCGTCGCGGGCAGCCCATCGGATACGCCGGCCTGTCACCGGCCAGTGAAAACGCCTCCTCACCGCTTTCGGCCGCTCTCGGTAGCGAATGGAGCAGAGCGGCTCCGATGGCTGTCGGGCTGATGGGCTTCGGCAATCGCGAAGGATATGGGCCGATTGGGGCGGCCATGGGCGCCGGGGTGAGCCTGGGTGGGCGGATGGGCGCCGGCGGTCCAATGGGCGCTGGTGGGCCGGGAGGTCGCTCTGGCCCCATGGGGATGGGCAGAAGTGGTCCGGCCATCTCCGGTCCTTCCCGCTCTGGCCCGGCGAGCGGAGCCAGCACCAGCCGAAGCGGCCCGGCGATCTCTGGACCGGCGCGCTCAGGTCCGAGCGTCTCAGCTTCCGCCAACGCTGGGAGCCGGGGGCCGGCCATGTCAGGCCCCGCGCGCTCTGGTCCGTCCGCAGGTCCGTCGAACTCCGGGCCTCAGGGCGGTCCGTCCGGCTTCAGCGGCGGGGCGACCGGCGGTTTCAGCGGCGGCGGCAAGCGCGGCTTCTAGGAGGACGTGATGGCCGACAACGGGAGCTTCCTCAATCCATTGCCGTTCACACCGGAGATGCTTCAGTCGGTCTATAAGCGGCTGGCCGTCACGCCGATGCGTCGGAACCTCCGAGACATGGGGCTGATGGATGAACCAAAGGCCGACGTCAATCCGATCCGCGATTCGATGGAGTATCACAAGGAAGAGCTTCCGATGCTGTCGGGAGACCAGCGCCTTCCATACGCGACGATGGAAGCCACGATGAACGCTACACCGCTTCAGCAGGAGGACTGGTATCGCTCACAATTTTTCCCGGTCGAGACTAGGGAGGGCGAAGCGCGATTGGCGTGGCCCGGCATGATCAAGCAGCCATGGGATGCCTGGAACCGGCAATGGGAATCGGCTTTGGGATATGGCGAGGGCGTGACGCAAGATCAGGTCTTCGATGACGCACTATCCGTCTCCTCGACGATGATTCCGGGCGCCATGGCGAAGGGTGGGGTGGCCAAGGCCACCGGCTTCACTCCGGCCATGGAGGAGGAAGGCCGGGGCATTGTGCGTGCCATGATGGACAAGAGCATGCGCGAATGGCTGGATGAGAACGGCAATCCCAAAAATCCCTCGCATCTCAGCAGTGACTTCAGCCGGAAGCAGATCAAAAAACTGCTTGGTGACGATGATATTGGGCTTAGGGCGGAAGAATGGATGGATCAGCTCCGCACCGACACCGACAAGTGGGGCGGCATTGCCGACGACCTCGCAAATGGCGGCGATGCCTGGGATGCGCTTGAGAAGATCAACAAGGCGAAAGCGACGCATCCGTCGAACCACAACGACAATACGCTCCCGGACGCCAAGAAGAAGAACCCGCGTCCGATGACCGACCCGAACGCCGATATTGACGACATTGCCACCTACGAAGCTGAGACGAGACGCATGATTGAGGATTTCGAGGAGTCGGCGCGTCGCGCCTTGAAGAAAAGCAAAAGGCCCAATCTCAATATCGTCAAAGGTAACAAGACCATTCACGGGCACGTCGGTTCGCCGTTTGCCGGCATGGTGGGCGATGAAGAGGATCGACGCTGATGGCCGACGTTCCATTCTACGATCATCGCGGCGATCCTGCCTACGAGGGCAACGATTCGCCACTGCTCAACACCCTTCGCGCCATGAGGCAGAAGCGTGAAATGGAGGAGGCTCAGGCCGCGCGCCAGAGCTCGTCTCCTGTTCCTCAACAGGAGGGCACCCCGCCCTGGCGCGTCGACCCGAAGAAGACTGAGCTCTGGACCACGCTCGCTGAGATGGACAGGCCGATGGAGGAATGGCCGGACTGGGCGCAACCGGACCCGAGCAATCCTGATGAGATGACGGCGGCGACCTCGATCGTCCACAACCGCAAGACCCGTGGTTATGATGCCGGTATCGCCAATTTCCTCAACGAGCCGACGCTGGGCTTGGTGCCGCCGATCGCCGATCGTGCCGAGCAGGGGCAATCCGAGTTCCCCGACGAGTCCGCCATCGGTCAGGGGCTCGGCATGGGCGCCGGCTTCGCCTTCGATCCGCTGGGCTACGGTATCGGCATGGCCGGCGGCAAGGTCGGCAGCATGGCCATGCGCCGAGCAATGCAGCCCAGCCGCATGCGCTCGGCCGGCGAGATCACGGACCGGGTTGGCTCCGAGGTGACGTCTTTGGCCGATCTCGTGAAGGGCGGAGACGACGATCTCAACCGACTGATCCGGGGCTACAACGACACGGTCGGACCACGCAACGACGCCATGAGCGCTCTCGATTCAACGCGTGCTGGGCGCAAGGCGACGAACCAATCCCTGATCGACCAGCAGGCCCTCACGGGGCAGGACTCGGCTCTCAATCGAGCAATGCACGGCGAGAACCGGGATGCCGATCTCTACGCGCGTCGCCGCAACGCGATCTCCGAGAGCGCTGATGACGAGGTCATCGATATCAACTCCCGCATGGCCGACCGCCAGCGTGAGCGCGGCAAGGCTGAGGACTATTTCCGGCAGGCCGACCGTCTCTCGCTTGGTGAGATGCAGGGCATGGGCATCGGCAACAACGACTTCGTCCAGGGCCACCTCGACGACATCCGCAACAATCTCGCCACCGAGAAGATGGGGCAATACGCGGGGGGTGTCGCGACCGGCGTCGGGGCGGACGCAGCCATGGACCAGGACGGCTATGATCTGGGAGACCTCGCGTCGAGTGTTGCCGGTTCCGCGACCGGCGTTGGCCTCGACCGCCTGACCTCCAAGAAGGACGAGGCCGCCCGCCTCCTCGACTCGGCCGGCAACAAGACGCCCTACGTCAAGGGTGGCCCCAGATCGACGACGATCAAGGGCGGAGATCAGACCATCGATCTCAGAGACCTCAGCGGGCCACGGAAACCGGGCAAGGGCGGCAAGGGCGGATCCGGCGGCTCTGAAGGTGCGGGCGGAGGCGGAGAGCCGCCTATGAGCCTCGCAGGTGGTCTAGCGCTGGACCCGGAAATGTCCGCTACTTTGGACGGCATCCTGGACCGGGCGGCGTCGGACGCTTCTCTGAAGAAGGGCGAGTATCGCTTGGGAGGCAAGGGCTATACCGGCGTGCTCGAGGAGGCCGGGCTTCCGGACACGCCCGAGATGCGCAAGATCGTCCAGCGCAAGGTTGCTCAGAAGCGCAAGGAGCTGAGGGATCGCCGATCCTCCGTGCGCTCGACGGTCGGCGACAACATCGGCGACATGGTGGGGAAAGGGGCGGCCTATCTTCAAGGCAAGTGGCGCAAGGCCGGGCTCTCCGATCCGCAGCAGCGGATGATCGATCTCGATGCTCAGGTAGCCGAGATGGGAGACAGGCTGCCCAAGGGGATGACGCCGGAGGCCAAGGCCGAGTGGCGCTCGACCGTCCGGGCTCAACTCATGAGAGAGCTGGGGCTGTCGTCGGAATAGTGGCCTATCCTGCTCTATCGGCGCGACCGCGCCTTTTGTTCGTCGATCTTTGTCTCGTCGGCGACGCTCGTCGAGTGCGATTCGAAGCCGTTCATTTTCTGCATTCAGGCGATCAACTTCGCCGCACAGGTCGTAGACAAGGCGATGCGGCTTGTCTAACCAATCGTAGCAGAGTGAACCGAACCCGCCTTCTCCGGAAAGGGCAGAGCGGTAATCGTCAGTCGTCGAGCCTTCTCGCATGCGCCGCGCCATACCGGGGGTTCCTGTCTATTTCGGATCGGGGCGGAAGATTGCCGACATGATCAGGCCCCATCCTATCCGAGCCAATTCCCATCGGCTCATCTTCCAGGTGATCTTAGTCTCGGGGTTGAGGTCGTCGATGTGCAGGACGTGCTCGCTGTCCACGCGAAGCATGGGGCCGGTCTGCGACAAGTAAATCAGGTTCATCCTTTGCCTCCGGCGGCACGCACGGGCCGCAGTTCATCGAGCACTCGCCAGTCTCCCAGCAGTCGCTGCACGGCCCCCAAGATTTCTTCCCGAAGCTCAGGACATTCATGGGGGGGGTTCCTGTTCTATTGCTCTTTCCACCGAGCTTGTTCCATCTGCTCGTAGTATTCGGCTTCGGCCATCCGGTGCTGATGATCATCCATCTTGCAGCCGTAGCAGACGCCCCAGTCAGGGTCGCCCTGCGGCCAGATCGTGCCGCCGCACTGGGCGCACGTCGTCTGCTTCCATCCGGGCTCTAGCCACCATAGAGACGACATCGGGGGTTTCCTGTTTTATTCGCCGACAAGATCCAGCCAGTGCAGAACCTGCTCGCGGGTGAAGGTCTTAGGCTGTCCGCCGAGGCAAAGCCGAAAGGCGTCGTAAGCCATGCAGACCGCAACGACCTTCGGAGTCATCCGGTCATATTGCTCGACGGTCATGGGGGGTATCTCGCTCTCTATTGCTCAGTCGTCAGACAGAAAATACGACTCGCCCCCCCCGCCTCTCGATCTCGCGGCCTTCATAGATCGATATTCGTGCGCTCGAAGGTGCGACCTTGGCGAAGGTGTTAGAGTTGGCGCGTGCCGAGGGCAGATCGTCACACAACGCAAAGTCCTCGATCTTGCCGTCTGCGTCAGTCGCGACCACGATGAATTCAGAGCGTGTCGCTGTGACTTTCATAGTGGGGGTTCCTGTTCTCTAAGCCGCGTCGGTCTTGTTGACGATCTCCGCCCAGCATTTGGGGCAGTACGTGCAATAGGTGAACGGGTCGCTCCACACCCAGCCGGTCGGCTCGACCAGAGCATCGATGTCCGGCTGCCGAACAACGCCGAAGCCATGGCCCTTGCCGTTGAAACTGTCGAAGGTCTTGTGGATGCGTCCAACGTCGTGGGTCGCGTCGCAGCCGTCGCACGTCATATGGAGGCGGGTGCTCATGGGGCCTTCACTGTGCGTTTGCGTTGTCACGATTTTTGACCATCTCGTCGATGGTCTCGGAGAGGACGTTGAAGCGGGCCTGCTCAATCGTCTGCCACCCAAGCAGACGCTTGATCTGGCGCCCATACGAGCCGACACAAACCTCAATGCCGACCGGCAAGACGAGAAGCTCGACCCGCACCGGCGCCTTCGCCGACCTCAGGCGCATGGCGTGGGTCGCCGCATCCCTGATCCTCTCGATTGCAGTCAGGCCGTCGCTCATGGGGGGGGGGTTCGCTTTCCTGCTAGAGCGAGAGGATAAAGTTGGCCGCCCGCACTCCCACATCGATGAGCGCGGCGATGCCGATGGCAGCAAGCCAAAGCGGAATTTTCACTTCTTCCAATAGCCACATGGCCGGGGGTCCTTGATCTAGGCCGAGCCGCTCGCTTTTGCAGCTGTTCTGGATTAATCTTTCCACATCTTATTGTATTCGCGGGCTTCGACCCAGGTCTTGCTCGGCAGTGTGTCGCCGCACGTCTGGCAGCAGTAGCCGCTCACAACGGGATGCGTGCATTTTTTGCACGGATAGATCTCCGGGCAGAACGACAGCGCCAGCTCGACCACGGCATCCCGGTATGTAGCGCCGTTGGGGTCGAGCCGCTTGATCTTCTTTTTAGCGCTGTCAGCCATGGGGGGGTATCCTTCTCACAAACGGAAAGAGGGGCCGAAGCCCCTCGCGTCAGGTGTAATAGATCGGCGTAGCGGGATCGACCAAGAGAGCCCCGGGCCAGCTGCCGTACAGAGCGATCTTGCCATCGATCTTCTTGGTGCCGACGTCCCACACTTCCGAAAGCAGCTCGCCACCCGGCCGGAGAACCCACGCGTCGTCAAGGTCTTCCGGGAGCGCCTCGCCGCCGAGCCAGTATGCCTCGGCGGTCGTCTGCTTCTTCATCGCGGACACGTTGAACATTGCGACCTCCTTGTCTCGACAATCCACATATAGGCGATTGCGCTTGACGAGTCAAGATAAGTTCACTAATAATTCACCACGAACAAGCATTGCCATTTCAGAAATCGTGAGCATGTGACGAAGCCCAAGGACGACAGCCAGGTCTACGACCTCTCACTCGTCGGCTATGCCAGGGTGAGCACCGAGGATCAGAGTCTCGACATGCAGATCGCTGATCTCATCCGGGCGGGCGTGCATCCCGATCGCATCTTCTCCGAGAAAGTGTCTGGCGCTGCCGCACGGCGGCCAAAGCGCGACCTCGCCGTCAAGGGGCTGCGCGAGGGCATGACCTTCGTCGTCTGGAAACTCGATCGCGTCAGCCGGTCGCTTACGGACCTCCTGCAACTGCTCGAGAACCTGCGCGAGCGTGGCGTCAATTTCCGCTCGCTGCGCGACGGCGCGTCGCTCGATCCATCCACTCCATACGGCCGCATGTTCATCGCCATCATCGGCGCCGCAGCGCAGCTTGAGCGCGACCTGATCGTCGATCGGACGCGGGCGGGCGTGAAGCATGCGCTGGCGAACGGCGTGAAGTTTGGCCAGCCCGTCAAGTTCACGGAGGATGTCATCGCCAAGGCTGAGGACATGATCCGCAGCGGCATGAGCGTGCGGCAGGTGGCCAAGGCGCTCGACTTCGCACCGGCAACAGTGCGGCTGCACATCACGAAGGAACGCATGCAGGAGCTTCGCGCCGAAGGGCCGAAGCGGGAAACGTAGGAGGCTATGGCGATGGATTACCACACGATCAGTGACGAGGTGATGCAGAAGGTGCAGTCGGCGCTTAACGCAGGTATCGGCCTGGCGCTGGTGCACTCGACTGCCGTGCGCGATCAGATCATGGAAGCGGCGAACGCGCTCGACGACGCCATCAACGGCGGCGACGACGTGCTCGCGGGCGACGAGTAGCCAAAGGAGGCTTTGAGATGGGGCGCATTGAAGCGCGAAGGGAACGGCTTCAACGGGAGCAAGATGAGCTTGATGCCGCGCTCGCCGAGTGGGTCCGCATTCCAGACGCGGCCTCGACGGCGAGACTCATGAAGGCGGCGAGGGCGTACCTCGGGATCAGCGACTAACCAAAGAGGGCATGCCGGTGAGCATTTGCAGCTTGTGCGGAGACCCGCATTCTCCGGGCCAACTCAATCACCCCGACTGCGTGGCCGAGCGTATCAGGGATCTGGAAGCGGCGCTGCTCTGCGCTGAGACCGCACTTCACAACGCGGCCCTTTCTGCCGGTGAGCAATCTCAGTTCCTAGCGAAGGCGTCGATGGCGGCTTACAAAATTCGAGACCGATGAAGGAGGCTACGTCATGGACTTCAGATCGCAGGGATTTGCCGATCTTGTAGGGCGCGAGATCATCATCGCCGTTGCCGTTGTCGCGGTGATTGTCGCGGCCGTCGCGTTCGGGCTGGGATGGGTGTTGAGCTAAAGGAGGCAGTCATGTTCGTGAACTGGGCGGACTGGTGGCGGCCACGTCGCTGCCCTCACCAAACAACAGCATCGCGGACTTGGTTCGCAGACGATGCTGTACATACCGAGACGCTGTGCGTGGAGTGCGGCGAGCGATTATCGCCAGAGCGGATCGTGTCAGACGAGACGGTGATGAAGATGCTCATCGAGCACACGAAGCAAGTCTAACCAAGGAGCCTAAGGCGAGCGGGAAAGTCGGCACGTCATTGGATAGCTCAACGGAAGAGCGGGATGGCGGTGTGCTTGGTTCGACTCCATCGCTGGACGTTGCCGGGGCCATCCCCCGCTCGCCTTGGGCTTCAGCAGGAGTAGATGCGACGATGCGCTGGCAGAGAACGCCCCCCCCCACTCAAGCGCAGGGCTCACCGCAAAATCAGCGACGCCTATAAGGCTGTGCTCGCATACATTGCCTGCAAACATGCATGGACGATTGGCGACAACGCATGGTCGCGCGTGAGTGCAGGAGCGAAGCGGCATTGCTCGAAGTGCGGCGTCACCGAGGCGATGCTTTGGGTGGAACCAATAGGGAAGACTACTTCTTCCGCTTCTCCCGAAGGTCTAGGAACGCCTTCAGGGCAGCCTCGACCACAGCCGTCTCGGACGGCGGAAACTCCTGCTCCTCACGCCACTTCTTCAAGCGTTCGAGCAAGCTAGCGTCGAGACGGAAATTCTTGGATATGCTGGCGTGATCGCTCATGCCTTACGCTAGCATACACGTATTGACGTGTATAGAGGACGTCAAGCTAGCCTCTCGAACATCGAGCACTCGGCCCCATCATACGGATACATCCTCCGCTTGATCAGCGGGGCGTAGGTCGTGAAGCAACTCGCGATCTTCGGATAGGCGACTGAGCACTCGTAGCTCATGTCTCCCTGGACGCGCCGCCGCCCGCTTTGATCGAGGGGCACCTTAAGGAAGCGACAGCGCCGGCAACTCTGCTGGTAGGGCCTTGGCATCACCAGATCGCCTGGATGATGTTGCGAATGGCGACGTAGGCAGCGACATGACCGAGGACGAACATGACGCTGATGTAGAACGCCTTCACCGCGCGAATCGCATCCGCCCGATGACGCTCTCGACGGCGTTCTGAATTGTTCGCGTTGACGTCAATCGTAACCATCTGTAAAGACTCCTCTATACGTGCGGGGCATATTCCCCACAGGAATATACCATGGTGGCGAACCGATCCGCAAGCGATTGGGCGCCAGAGGGGACGAGGTCACCCAGTTGATGAGGTGACCAGTGAGAGACCAATTCTACGAGCTTCTCAAGGAGAAGATCGAGGCCCGCGGCCGACATGAGATGGACCGGCTTGCCTCTGGCAAGTTGGATCACGATCGATACCAATCAACGTGCGGCAAGCTCGCCGGCTACACCCAGATTCTCGACGACCTCAAGGCGATCAACAAGCAGATCGCCGCCCAGGATGACGACCTCCCCGAGAACGTGGAGCGCATCCATGGATGAGATGGAGAAGTTCTCCAGTCTCGACCTGGAGCCGACCAAGCTCGACGACTATCATTTCACCCCGCTCGACACGCCGATCCCCGAGAAGCTCCCGGAGCCCTGGGGCTGGCGGATGTTCGTCATGCCGGTCCAGATCAAGAAAATCTCGAAGGGCGGCATCATCTTCGCTTCTCAGTCGGTCGACGCCCAGATGTGGCTGCACGCCATCGGCCGTGTCGTCGCGCTCGGCCCCCTGTGTTTCAGGCACCAGCGCTACACCGCCATGGGCATGACGGATGAGATGAAGCCCAAGGTCGGCGACCTCATCATCTACTCGGCCAAGACGCCAACCCGGTTCTTCTACAAGGGCGTCAACATCATCGTTCTGAACGACGACCAATTCCTGGCCCGCAACCCGGCCCCGGACACGCTCGACGATTACAAATTCTATGCCTGAGGGGGCACCCATGCTGAAAGTCGCACGAGAGCCGATCCCGGAAACCGCCAAGAGAGGCAAGATCAAATGGTTCGACACGGACCTGAACTACGGCTTCGTCATGCCATCCGAGTTCGGTCAGCGTGACGTCTTCCTGCACCGCTCGGCGGTCAAGGACAGTCACGTCATGTTTGAGCGTCTCGTGCGGGATCAGGACGTCTACTACGTCGAGGAGATGGACCGGAACACGCATCGCATCTCCGTGTCACGCATCTGGCTGATTGGGGGCGGGGAATGAGCGTTCCAGGCCGCGAAGACGCTGACGGCGCCGACATGACGGTCCCGGATGATCTCAGTATCCCGGACGATGACATTCTCGAAATCGTTGAGGACGAGCAAGAGGCTGACGAGCTCGCCGGCGAGCAGCCACAAGAGCAGGTCGTCGATGACGAAGAATCTTCTCGGATGGCCGACTACGAGGCCCGCCTCGCCGACGAGACCGATCGCATCCGTCAGGAAGCGGCGCTCGCCATCCACCAGGAGCGCAAGAAGAAGTTCGACACGCAGGCGACGGCCGCCGGCATCCTCGAGCAGTCGATCCAGGAGCGCATCCAGAACGCCAATCAGGCGCTCATCCGGGCGCGTGAGGACGCCGATCACGCGGCCGAGGTGCATGCCCAGAACGCCATCCGGGCGCTCGAGCATCAGCTTGGGCAGGCGACGGCGACCAAGAACGCGGCTCTCCAGTACGCCGCGCAGCGACCTCCAGAGGTAAGGCCCTCCGTGCGGCCGCCGCCGGCCATGGCTCAACGCTGGGTCCAAAACAACGAGTGGACCACGGGCAACGACCACAGGCCGGAACAAGCCTTCCTCGTCGAGGTCTCGCGAGAGCTGGCGCAGCGCATGGACCCGAACTCGCGGGGCTACTACGACGCGGTCACTCAGCGGATGCGGCAAGCCTTCCCGAACCTTCCCATCAAGGACCTCGATGGACGCGCCGCGCGCGGCCCGGCGCCGCGGCCGGTGCAGCGCCGGCAGTCGCCCGTCACTGGCGGCAGCACAGTCGGGGCGCAGCCACGCACCGGCGGCAACAACGAAGCGCGCTTCACGCAGTCGGACCTGACGCTCTTCAAGAAGCTCGGGCTCGACGTCAACGACAAGACGCAAGCCCAAGCGCTGAAAAAATCTCGCACCGAACGTATACGCAAAGGGGATAGGTGATTGACATGGTAACCAAACCAGTGCAGAAAAACGAAATCGCCGAGTCCTTTGCTCCTTACGAGGAGATCGAAGAGCAAGTCTTCGAGGACACCGGGCCTTCTGCTGATGACGTCCTAACCGACACCGTCGAAGATGATGCCCGCATGGACTACGGCTCCATCAACGCCACGTCGCAGCATTCGCTCCATTCGTCGCACGACGCCGACAGCGCCGTTCTCGATGAGCCGGTGCATGTCGACTGGGTCGGGACGGCCATCAACCAAACGAACCTGATCGCCCCCAAGCCTCGACCGGGAATGGTCCAGCGTTGGGTGCGCTACGAAGATCGCCAGGGGATCGACAAGCCGAACTGGGCATCCCGCCTTCAGCATGGCTGGAAGCCGCGTCCGGTCGATACGGTTCCCGACTACGAGCGTCACTATCAAGTCGCTCACAATTCGTCTGGCCCTGACATGATCATGGTCGACGGTCTGGTGTTGTGTGAGATGCCTGCGCAGCTTTTGCAGAGGCACGCGAAATGGGTCGCGGAGCAGAATCAGCAAATGATGCGTGCGGTCCAAACGGACCATCTCAAGGCGTCTCGAGGCGTGGAGCACCCCACCGGCGTCGAACGGGCTGAGAAGGTCGAGACGACGCGCGGAAGGGGGCGTGTTCCACGTTCGATGTGAACCTTCACAAGGAGCGTGCGTAAATGGCCAACACCAACGCCCCCTTCGGCTTCGTCTCAGCGAGAGCCGGCAGTGGGATCATCCCTGGGCGGTATGAGGAGAAGGAGATCGCGACCGGGCTCGCCGTCAACATCTTCGAGGGCGACATCGTCAAGACGGATGCCACGCTCGGCATCACGGTCGCGGCGGCGACGGACGGCTATCTCGGCGTCTTCAAGGGCGTCCGCTACGTCGACAGCAACGGTGACATCCGCTTCTCCAACAAGTGGGTCACAGGCACCACCCTGAAGTCAGGGACGCGGGCTTGGGCGCTCGTCGATACCGATCCGCTCATGCGCTACCGGGTGCAGACGTCTGGGACCATTGCCGACACGGATATCGGTCGCAAGGTCGATCTCGTGGCAACGGCCGGTGACAGCCTTAGCGGTCGCTCGCGCTTCTCGGTCGGCTCGCCCGGCTCCAAAACGCAGTTCCGTGTTGAGCGCATCATCAGGGAGCCGCAGCGCGTCGTCGACGCGGGCAACAACACGACCGGCTATCAGATTTCCGATGCCGGCCAGTATGCGGTCGTCGAGGTTTCCCTGGTCCTGCAAGAGACCATTCGCGGTACGGAGGTTTGATCTAACATGGCCACGATGTCACGGAATCAGTTCCGTAAATCGCTCCAGGACGGGCTCAACGCGATCTTCGGAATGGAGTACGACAAGTACCCTGAGGAGTGGAGGGATATCTTCGATCAGGAGACCTCCAACAAGGCTTTCGAGGAGGACGTCCTGTACGTCGGCCTCGGCGGCGCGGTCGAGAAGGCCGAGGGCGCGGCGATCACCTATGACGAGGGTGGCGAGGGCTGGGTGGCGCGGTACGACCACACCACGATCGCTCTCGGTTTCCGGATCACGCAAGAGGCCCGCGAGGACAATCTCTATGGCGATATCGGCAAGCGCTTCACCAAGGCGATGGCCCGGTCCTTCCAGTTCACGAAGGAAGTCCGCGCCGCTTCCGTCCTCAACAACGCCTTCTCCTCGTCCTACACCGGCGGCGATGCGAAGGCGCTTTGCGTCACCGACCATCCTCTCGCGGGAGGCGGCTCGTTCAGCAACCGTCCGACGACGGCCGCCGACTTGTCGGAGGCTTCCCTCGAAGACGCGACCATCATGATCGCGGGCTTCGTGGACGATCGGGGCCTCCCGATCATGGCGCGCAGCAAGAAGCTGATCGTCTCTCGCTATCAGAAGTTCGTCGCGCATCGCATCCTGAACTCGACCGGTCGCGTCGGCACGTCGAACAACGACACGAACGCTCTGCGGGATATGTCCGAGTTCCAGACGCCGTCGCTCAACCACTACCTGACCGATCCTTATGCTTGGTACATCAAGACCGATGTCGACTACGGTCTGCGGGCCTTCAAGCGCAAGGCTCTGGAGACGGGCATGGAGGGCGACTTCGAGACCGGCAACCTGCGCTACAAGGGGCGCGAGCGCTACTCGTTCGGCTGGACCGATCCTCGCGGCATGTACGCCTCTCCTGGCGTCACGCCGTAACCTGATACCGGAGGGGGCTTAAAGCCCCCTTCTTCCCATCTGGAAGAGGAGAGGTCTCGTGACCGCTATTCCCTATCAATTTCTCAAGATGCTTCAGACGCGCTTCCCTGCCGGCTGGATGGCTGGCGGTGGCGACACCGGCATCCCGAACTCGACACAGCCCGTCTGGTATCGGATGGCCGTTTCCTCGGCCTCGACGGTCGAGCTGCACGTTCCGGCCAACACCGTCATTCTCGGCCACTGCATCGAGCCCGGAACGGTCAATGCGGGCGCCACCTGCTCGATCGGCAAGCTCGGGTCGCTCGCGACCTACCTCGCCGCCCTGACGCCCCTGGACGCCTATCTCCAGGGTTGGCTGGCGGTTCCCAAGCTGCACTCGACTTCCGATGAGGAGGTGCTCATCACGCCGGCCTCGTGGACGTCGGGGACGGCCTACGTCAACATCATCTGCAAGCTGCCGGTGGGGCGCGCCTGATGTATCTGCCGGACCTGGGTGAAGCATTCGCTGATGCCTACGAGAGATGCGGGATTGATCCTGCATCTCTCACGGCCAGCCATTTCGCCACGGCCCGCAGGACACTCGCCCAGCTCTTCATGCTATTGAAGTCCGAAGGCGTCGCCGAGCATCAAATCAGCTATTGGACGGCGGACCTGACGACGAACGAAGGCGCCATCGCGCTTCCGTCTGACACGATCGATATCACCGATCTCGTGCTTCGTGTCGACGATGTCGATCGGCCGTTGACACGCATCTCGAAAGAGCGCTGGCTTGCGATCTCATCGAAGGAGACTCTTAACGCACCGGCCGAATACTGGATCAGCCACGAGTGGGCGTCCGATGTCGGCTCCATCATGGATGGGAACGGCGTCTTCTCTCCCGGCGCCTATGGGGAGACAGCGACGACGGACCCAGGAACCAGGACGGGACCGACGCTGGTTCTCTACCCGGTTCCCGAGACGACCGGCTACTCGGTCTACGGCTACCGCGTTCGCTCGACGGAAGACAAGACCAAGGCGACCGATCTCCTCCCCGTGCGAGAAGCCTGGAGCGAGGCGATCATCGCCGGGCTCGCGCCGCTGATCTACATGAAGCAATCCGAGATCGACGAGAAGCGCATGCAGCGGCTTGAACAGCGCGCGGCAACTTCCCTGCAATTGGCCAAGCGCCTCGATCGCAACCGTGGTCCGACCGTGCTCTCCGGCAACATGCGCAACTCGCGCATGCGGAGGCTCGGCCCATGACGCTCAAGACGACGAAGGTCATGGGCTTCTGCGCCCGCGGCGGCCACAAGATCAGGCGCCGCAGCATGGTCATGGACCCGGACCGGCCGGGCTTCCTGGTCGACCGCGCCTGGGCTGACGACCCGCATCCGCAGAAGTACATGAAGGAGATTTCGCCGGACCGCGGGCTCGAGAAGGGGATCATCCCCGAGCGCTGGATGTCCGAAATCACGGTCGTTTTCGGCTCCATCACGACGATCCATGAGGCTCCGGTCCCGAGTGAGATCGGCATCTTCATCGGCTCTGTCACAGTCGATCCTGATGTTGACGGCTACGGCCTGGGAGACTTCTCCGAGGGGACATATGGCTCGTGACCTATCAGCCCACCTACGATGATCTCGTCGCCGATCTTGTGCGTTGGACGGACGACAATTCCGACGAGTTCGCTGCCGAGCTGCCTGGCATCATCAACCGAGCGCAGCGACAGGTGCAGCGCGATCTCGCCGTCGACAACCTCGTCACGCGCGCGGACCTGAGCCTCACCTTCGCGACCTCCGAGTACGCCTCGCCCTCGACGATGATCCGCTCGCTCTCGATCGTGCTGTCGGACGGCACCCCGCTCGAGCGCCGTTCCGAGGAGTGGGTGCGCCTCTACATCCCGCAGACGGCGGCGCCGCGCTACTATGCCGAGCTTGACTCCGTCCTGCTGGTCGCACCCAAGCCCGACACCGCCTACTCGACCAAGCACCGCTACCTCTCGCGCATCGCCGAACTCAACTCGACCGACGACGAGAACTGGATCACCCTCAATGCCGGCGACCTCCTGCTGCTCGCGTGCTTGGTTCACAGCGAGGGGTTCCTGCAATCGGGCACCTCGGTCGAGATGTTCAAGTCCGCTTACGATGAGCAGATCATCCAAGCGGTCATGGAGCTTAAGGGCCAGTCGATCACCGATTACGGGCAAGTCAGGCAGGCGGTGAAACCTGTCGAGGTGACCCGGTGACGATCCGCCAGCGCACCTGCTTGTCCTTCATCAACGAGATCGGCCGCGGGGTCCACAACCTCGAGACCGACGTTCTGAAGCTCGCGCTCTACCAGAGTTCGGCGGTGCTCGACGAGACGACGACCGCCTACACGGCGTCCGGTGAGACCAGCGGGGCAGGATATACGGCCGGCGGAAAAATCATCGTGCGCTCGACCGGCTACCCGATGATGGAGGGCATCTATCTGGCGTTGAGGATTGAGACCCTCACCTGGACCGATGCCGACTTCGATACCGATGGCGCCCTGCTCTACAACTCCTCGAAGAGCGACAAGGCGATCGTCGTGCTGACCTGGGGATTCACGCGGACGCCACGCGGGCGCCCGTTCAATCTCGTCTTCCCGCCCGGCGCGCCGCCGCTCGTCAAAATCGGGGGCTACTGATGCCCTCAACCTACAGCACGCTCGGCCACATCGAGCTGCCGGCGCCCGGCGAGCAACGGGACCTCTGGGGCGCGATCATCAATCGCAGCCTGACGCTGATCGAGGACATGATCGCCGGCATCACGGAGATCAGCACGAACGGGTCGGCAACTTACATCGTCTCTGAGGTGATGGGCGGCGCCGACACATCTCGAAACGCCATCCTTCTGTGCAACGGCGCGCTGATCGCTGACCTCGTCGTCCAGGTCCCGAACGTCTCGCACATCTACCACGTCAGAAACCAGACGACAGGCGGCTTCGTCGTCAAGATCAAGACCCAGACGGGCGCTGCCTTGACGGTCCCTCAGGGCTATTCGGCGCTGGTCCATGTCGACGATCCCGGCAACTCCGACAGCGTCTTCTTCCTGACGCCGCCAACGACCGCGACGACCGGAATGCCTTTGGTTTCTGGGGCGACGCTCGCGGACGGCGACTACGGCGACATCATCGCGTCTGGAAGTGGAACAGTCCTGACGATCGATTCGGGCGCCGTCTCGAATGGCAAGCTCGCAACGATGGCCGCGACAACGCTCAAGGGTAACGCGACCGGCGGCGCAGCATCCCCAACCGATCTGACGGTTCCAGACGTCAAAACACTGCTTGCCTACACGGCCGCCGATGTGGGCGCGCAACCGGCCGACGCTGACCTGACCACATGGGCCGGGCTGACGCCAAGCGCCAATGCCCAGTCTCTGGTCACCGCGGCAGACTATGCAGCCATGCGCGCCCTTCTCGATCTGGAGGCGGGGACCGACTTTTTGTCACCGGCAGCCGTCAGCGCTGCAATCTCAGCCTACGCGCAACCGCTTGACGCCACCCTCACAGCGCTCGCCGCCTACAGCACCAACGGCTTGCTTGCTCAAACAGCGGCGGACACGTTCGTGGGCCGGACGCTGACCGGGGCGGCCAACGAGGTCTCGGTTGCGAACGGGGACGGCGTCGCCGGAAACCCGACTGTAAGCCTACCGGCAGCCATGACCTTCACCGGCAAGACCATCACGGGGGGCACCTACACCTCCCCGGCGGCGATCACCGGCCTCCCCGACCCGACGAGCGCTCAGGACGCGGCGACCAAGGCTTACGTTGACAGCGTTTCAGCCGGCCTGGACGTCAAGGCATCGGTTAGAGTCGCCTCGACGGCGAACCTCACGCTGTCCGGCGAGCAGACGATCGATGGCATCTTGACGTCAGCCTCTCGTATCCTCGTCAAGAACCAGTCGACAGCTTCTCAGAATGGCATCTTCGTTACCGCGGCCGGCGCCTGGGCGCGCGCGACCGACATGGACAACTGGTCCGAGGTCCCAGGTTCCTTTGTCTTCGTCGAGCAGGGATCAACGCAGGCAGACACGGGCTGGGTCTGCACCTCGGACACAGGCGGGACCATCGGCTCAACCAGCATGGCCTGGACGCAGTTCGCTGGGGCTGGCGCCTACACGGCGACGGGGGGCGTCACGCTCACGGGAACCCAGTTCTCGATCACGACGGCCGGCATCACCGACGCCATGCTGCGCAACAGTGGCGCCCTGTCGGTCATTGGCCGATCAGCGAACTCGACTGGCGCCCCCGCGGACATCTCGGCCGCGTCGGACGGGCAAGCGCTCCGACGTTCGGGGACCACGCTTGGCTTCGGCGCTATCGATCTCGCCTCGGCCAACGCCATCACCGGAGACCTCCCATTCGCCAACCTGACGCAGGGGTCCGCTCGCTCCGTCCTGGGCGTCACGGGCAACGCGACGGCAGACGTCGCCTCCATTCAGGGAACCGCAGATCAGGTCCTAACCGTCAACGGGGCCGGGACCGCGCTCGCCTTCGGGACCGTTGCCACTGGCGGGCTGACGGACGGCGCCGTCACCTACGCCAAGCTCCAGGACGCGAGTGCTGGAAACGTGGTCCTGGCGCGTGCCGCGGCGACCTCCGGAGATTACAGCGAGGTCGCGCTGACGGCTTCGCAATTGCTGGGGCGTGGGGCGAGCGGCGACATCGCAGCCATCACGCTCGGCACCAATCTCTCCATGACAGGGACCACGCTCAACGCCGCAGGCGGTGGCGGACTGAGCGACGGCGACTATGGCGACATCACTGTCTCCGGCGGCGGAACGGCGATGGCCATTGATGCCGGTGTCGTCACCTACGCAAAGCTGCAAGACGCCAGTGCAGGCAACGTCGTTCTCGCGCGCGCTGCTGCGACGGCCGGCGATTACGGCGAGGTCGCCCTCACCGCTTCCCAGCTACTCGGCCGCGGCGCCAGCGGCGACATCGCAGCCATCACGCTCGGAACGAATCTGTCAATGACAGGGGCCACGCTCAACGCGGCAGGCGGTGGCGGCGGCCAGAGCCTGGGCCGCATCATTGCCCACATCAACAGAATGGCATGGAGATAACTGATGGCCGCGAATACCGATCCGATTTTCACAAATGTCCCGCGTATCGATTTCAATGGCGCCGTGATCGGTTCTTCGGCGAATACAGCGACAGACGGAACTGGCGCCAACAGCTATCGCATCTTCACTGCCGACGCGACGGACGGGTCCTTCGTCGGGAGGGTGATGTTCAAGCCTATCGGGACGACGGCGGCAACTGTTGCCCGCGTCTTCTACTGCTCTGACACCGGCGCGTTCACAGCCGGAACGACGAACACAGCGGCAAACTCGGCCCTAATCGGAGAGATTACAATTGCGGCCTGGACCGCATCCAACACGTTGGCTTCGCCTCAGTATGACATCCCGATCAATCTCGCCCTACCTCCGTCCACCAAACTGTTCGTGACCTTTGGCACGTCAACGGGCGGCGGAACGACCGGCTTCAATCCAGTTGCCGTGGGCGGAGATTATTGATGCTGGATGCGTTCGGGCTTCGACCTGAGTACGCTGAGCTTTTTCTGACCGGTGGCAACTCGGGAACGGCCGATTCCTGGAAAGCATGGTCGAAGCCGAGAAACGCCAATTTCATCGGTGGCGTACTCGTCGCCGGAGGCGGCAGCGGTGGAGGTGGCGTGTCTAACGCCGGAACAACTGGCGGCGGCGGCGGCGGGGCATCTTCGATCACGCGGTTCATTGCCCCAGCCCTATTCTTTCCGGACAGATTATTTATTCGTGTGGGGCAGGGCGCGAACGGCTCGGCAGCGGCAGTGGCTGGGAATGCCGGCGGCACAACACACATCTGCATTCAGCCCAACACGACAGCCGCCAACATCATGGTTCTGGCTAACGCTGGAGGTGGCGGCGCGGTGGCGAGCACGGCAGGAGCCGCCGGGGCTATTCAGCCGGCAACTGCCGGCCCCTTCCTTGGGCTCGTCACCTGGACTTCCGTGGCAGGCGTTGCAGGATCGGCCGGCGCCGCGGCAGCCAACGGAACCGGAACAGCCGTCACCTGGGGCGGTGCTGGCATTCCTTTATCGGGCGGGTCTGGGGGAGGTAACGGAACTGGGGCCGGTGGCGCGCAAACGGGGGCCGGCCCGATAACGACGGTAGCTGGAGGCGTGGGGACGACTGGCGGAGCGGGCAACGATGGGTTCGGCGTCAATCGATTGATTAGAGTCGATAACTTCATGGGCAACTGCCTGACGATGTTTCAAGGCGGCTCCGGGGGCGGAGGCCGGAACACGGCGGCAGTCGCAGGGGCCGGCGGCAACGGTGGCATGGGATGTGGTGGCGGCGGTGGCGGCGGATCATCGTTGGCCGGCGGGACGGGCGGCGCCAGCGGTCGCGGCGGCAATGGCTTCGTAGTTCTTTACTGGGGGTGATCAATGGCATCGTCATACTCAACGATCGGTCGCATCGAGTTGATGGCCTCGACTGAGAAGGTCGACATCTGGGGTCCGATCGCCAACTCAAACCTCCAGCTTCTGGAGCAGATGATCGGTGGCGCCGAGACGATCGCGACCGACACCGGGACCGTCACGCTAACGACGAACAACGGTGCCGCGGACCAAGCCCGAAAGGCTTTCCTGATCCTGACGGCGAGCCCGCTTGTCGGCGCCCTCACCATCGTCATCCCGAACCTGACGAAAACCTAC
>Ga0075163_10004059_pt1 | contig 19642 bp, 15 predicted proteins | sample JI1023141ADNA_FD_71478 | JGI IMG/M metagenome (GOLD analysis project Ga0075163, IMG submission 71478) | Wastewater effluent complex algal communities from Wisconsin, to seasonally profile nutrient transformation and Carbon sequestration -... | ecosystem: Engineered > WWTP > Effluent > Algae...
CATCAGTCACAGCCTCGATGGATCTACTAAGTTTTGGGATTTAACTTCGGAGAAAGAATTTTTTGAACACATCCATTTTGGGGAGAAAGAATGGATGGTAAAAACCCCGGAAGGATATTTTAACGGTACACAAGACGCTCGTGGCTTTATTCATTTTGTTGATGGAATGAAAACTTATTCGGTAGATCAGTTCTTTGATGAATTTTATCGTCCAGATTTACTTCCAAAACTATTTCAAAACCGGGGTGGTGATGATGGATACAAAGGCATTCAAGGGAAACTCCAAAAATCGCCACCGCCCACGGTAAAGGTTGCTGCTTTGCTTTCAACCGATCCTGGTAAGGCAGAAGTGTATGTGAAAATCTTGGATAATGGCGCTGGGGCTAAAGATTTAAAATTATTCCACAATGGAAAATCGGTCTTGCTTGACAAGGAATCATTGAAGCTACCGAACGGGAAAGATCAATCCACTACCTATCGACATATGTTATCACTGATCAATGGTAATAATACCTTTTCAGCGACCGCCAATAACCGGGATAGGATTGAATCGGATCCAAATTCAGTGGAGTTATTTTCGGAACAAACCGGTAAAACCAGCACCTGCTATTTACTGGCCGTGGGAATTAATCAATACAAGAATCCACGCATGACCCTTAACTACGCAAAACCTGATGCCGAATCGTTTGAACAAATTGTTGATAAGAAGGGAACGCAGCTTTATAAGAAATTAGAAATCCATACCCTCTTTGATGAAGAAGCAACACGAACATCAATCCTAAATAAGATGGACGAACTGGCTTCCAAAATCCAACAAGAAGATGTTTTTATATTTTATTATGCCGGTCATGGCAGTATGGTGGATGATCGCTTTTTTTTCATCCCCAGTGAAAGTGTAAGGTTATATGATCTAAACTCCTTACAACGCGAAGCCATTGAAGCCAGCATTTTGCAAGAAAAATTCAAAAACATTCATGCTTTGAAGCAATTGATCGTCATGGATGCCTGTCAATCGGGAGGTTCTGTCGAACTACTAGCAACAAGAGGTGCGGCCGAAGAGAAAGCCATTGCTCAGCTTTCCCGAAGTGCAGGCATTCATGTAATGGCATCCGCAGGCAGTGAACAATTCGCTACAGAGTTCGCTGAATTAGGTCACGGACTGTTTACCTACTTGTTAATTAAAGCTCTTGAAGGCGATGCCGATGGCGCTCCTAAGGATGGTAAAGTGACGATTTATGAATTGAAATCGTACCTGGATGATCAAGTGCCCGAGATGACTCGGAAACTTAAAGGTAAACCACAATATCCTTTTACTTTCTCTCGTGGTCAGGATTTTCCAATCGTGGTGGAGGAGTAAGTAATTGACTCCAGCGAAGCAATCTTTAACAAAACTTAAAATCTTTTGTATATTCGTTACTGAAAACCAACTTTTTATGCATAATGAAAGAAGCCAGTCCTGTAAAGTTTTACTTTGCTAAGTATTTTTTTCTGGCCTTTGGTGTATTGCAGTTGTTAATTTCTGGTCTACTCTTCATCCGTCAGGGACATCTTCCCAAAGGCCAGTTTGCTGCATTTGTTTTTTTTACCTTAGGCTTGGTGTTTGTCTCGGTGTTTCTTCTTATCGCCACTAAAATTAAACGTGTGGCAGTAGGCAAGAAAAAGTTAGCCATTATCGATAGCTATCGAACTGAATGCTACGAATGGCCAGACATTAAATCAATTCAATTTGTTCCTTACTTTAATCTTTACCGGATGAAAGTGCGGGGACGCAAAGGGAAAATTTATTTTCTCCCCAATCAAAGTACAGAAGCCATCTATGGATTATTTCCTTCCGGTGGTTTTATCGATCAGAAACAAAACAAATAAAATAGGTTGGATCATTTGATTAGATCAAATGATCCAACTTTTTCTTCTCGTTCGTATAGATTTTCAAATTGAACGCTGAGTCGATCATAGACTTCCCTGTTCTTCTCTTTAAAATCTTCATACGAATTTTTGTCCGTCCATGTGTCAATCAGGATGTACGTGTTATCTTCTTCATTCCGATTGAGAAAAGAACCGGTGTAGCTGCTTGATCCACTGAATAGCTTGAACCAGGTTCCTTTCGGGCCATACTCATGTTCAAATCTTACTTTACCCTCTGGCTTAATCTTATACTTCCAAATAACGGAGTAACGGTATTGTGGGCTCATCAATTGTTTTCTATTGAGCTGCATGCCATAATGAAACTAAACAAATAAACAGTGTGCACCGAATCTCATAAGAGGTGTACGTGCGAGTATCTACTTCAAAACGCCTAATTCCCTTCCTACCTCAGTAAATGCAGCAATGGCTTTGTCGAGATGATGGCGTTCATGAGCAGCAGATATTTGGACACGAATTCGAGCTTGACCTTTTGCCACCACAGGAAAGAAAAATCCGATCACATAAATACCCCTTTCTAAAAGTTGCTCTGCAAATTTTTGCGCCAGTGGCGCTTCATACAACATGATCGGAACAATAGGATGCTCGCCCGGCTTAATATCAAAACCAGCTTTCGTCATCTCCTGTCGAAAGTATTTTGTATTGCTTTCCAATTTATCGCGAAGCTCAGTTGTTTGTGAAAGCATATCAAACACTTCAATCGATGCGCCTACGATCGAAGGCGCCAGTGTATTGGAAAACAAATAAGGTCTTGAGCGTTGTCTCAGCAATTCTATGATCTCCTTCTTGCCTGAGGTAAACCCTCCCGATGCTCCTCCTAAAGCCTTCCCTAGTGTTCCTGTGATGATATCTACTTTTCCATGCACACCTCTGTATTCTGGTACTCCTCTTCCTGTCTTTCCAAGGAAACCAGTAGAGTGACATTCATCGGTCATCACTAATGCCTCGTTGGCATCAGCGATTTTGCAAATCTCATCCAATCTGGCAATTGTACCATCCATAGAGAATGCTCCATCAGTAACAATGATTATCTGTTTTGCACCGGCTATTTTCGCATCAACTACTTGCTTCTCGAGATCAGCCATATCATTATGCTTGTAGCGATAACGCATGGCCTTACAAAGGCGCACTCCATCAATGATGGATGCATGATTCAGTTCATCAGAAATAATGGCATCTTCTGCACCAAATAGCGGCTCAAATACTCCACCGTTTGCATCAAAGGCTGCTGCGTAGAGAATGGTGTCTTCCATTCCGAGAAATTTTGAAATTTTTTCTTCAAGCTCTTTGTGTATATCCTGCGTACCGCAGATAAAACGTACTGATGACATTCCGAATCCGTGTGTATCAATTGCTTTCTTTGCTGCAGCAATAACCCGGGGATGTGACGACAACCCCAGGTAATTATTTGCACAGAAATTGACAACCTCTTTACCATCACTTGTTTTGATATCCGCTCCTTGCGGAGTGGTAATCACTCGTTCTTTCTTAAATAATCCGGCTTGACGAATGGACTCAAGTTCTTTTTGTAGAATGGGTTGGAGTTTCTTGTACATGATGACTTAGTTTATCTTCGGTTTAAATACTGGCTTCTTTGCGACTGGTCTTAAAATTTCAGGTGTACCTGTCGTGTGAGTCGGGATTGTTTCTTTTAATAAGTACTTTCTTCTTAGTGGATTAATCAGGTATAATTTCTGGGCTGTAAAACTAGCAACATTCATTTCTTCAAATAAAAAACTCCATTCACTCCAAAGGGATGGCTCTCCCATTTTTAAGGCAGTAGAATCAATCTTTTTACTTCTGAGGAAGTCTTCAAACGTCACGGCTGCAAATCTACAAAGCGGACTTGGTAATTTGTACATCATAAATTTTAATAACTTCGCCCCGCACTCGATTTAATATGAAAAAAACAAAGATTTTGCTCATCGGAGCCGGAGGTCAACTAGGCTCAGAACTCACTCAGGGGCTTTGGGAAATTTATGGCAGGGACAACGTGATCGCCTCGGATGTCAAAGACGCACAAGGAATTTTAAAAGAGGGTAGGTTTGAAAAGTTTGATGTGATGCAAAGAGATAAACTCTTCGAACTGCTAAAGAAAAATGAAATAACACAGGTCTACCATCTTGCGGCACTATTATCGGCCACAGGAGAGAAAGACCCAAGGTGGGCATGGAAATTAAATATGGAGAGTTTGCTTTTTGTCCTTGAGGCTGCGCTTGAGTTAAAACTGGACAAAGTATACTGGCCAAGTTCAATCGCTGCTTTTGGTCCCACCACTCCTAAACAAAATACCCCGCAAGACACGATCATGGACCCCTCTACCGTTTATGGGATCACAAAACTTGCCGGAGAGCTGTGGTGTGAGTATTATTTCAGAAGGTATGGAGTTGATGTAAGAAGCTTGAGGTATCCAGGCTTGATCGGTTATAAAACTCCTCCCGGTGGAGGCACGACCGACTATGCTGTAGATATTTATTTCAAAGCGCTCAAAGAAAAAAAATACGAATGCTTTTTAGCAGCGGACACTTATCTGCCCATGATGTACATGGAGGATGCTGTTAAGGCAACCATCGATTTGATGGAGGCCCCGGCCGAAAAAGTAAAGGTCCGCACAAGTTATAATGTTTCCGCTATGAGCTTTTGCCCTGCACAGGTAGCAGCAACGATCAAAAAACACATTCCTGAATTTTTGATAAGCTATAAGCCGGATTTCAGACAAGCGATTGCTGACTCCTGGCCAAAATCAATTGATGACTCAGCGGCACGCACAGACTGGGGATGGAGAAACAAATTCGGACTGGATGAAATGACCGAAGACATTCTTACCAACCTGAGAAAGTCTCCCAATCTTATTTGACAAGGATTTTATTGACTGATCTGAAATCAGAGCCCTGAACCATTACCAGATAAGTTCCGGCACTTAAAACATCATCGGTAAACACTGTGGCAATATTTCCACCCGACCACCGCGTAGGATCTTCCCAATTCCCATCTGCAGTAACGGTACGAAGTTGGGCAAATGCACAATTGCTCAAAAAACCAGTGACAGGAATAAGATGTTCGTTTTTTTCATTGGCGGAGGATAAAGATAATCTATTCCATTTTATTCATAGTATGAATTCAAGGATTTGTCCATTAGCCAATCAAATTAGGGGTAAAAAAATGGATTCTGCGAAAAAAAGCCATATTTGAACTATTGGAGCCCAATTTGGTTGGGTCGCAAAGATGTTCTAATCCAATTGTTCATGTCCAAACTCAAAACATTAGCAACAGAAACAGTTCTTTATGGATTAGGAACCATCCTTCCACGGATGTTGAATTTCCTCCTGGTACCTCTACACACGTATGTGTTTAGTCGGGAAGAATACGGGGCCGTCACCAAACTTTATGCGCTGGTTGGGTTTGTCAATGTGATTTATATGTTTGGAATGGAGACTGCCTTCTTTCGGTTCGCCACCAAACCAGAATCGGATGCAAAACGGATCTTCAACTTGGCTGAATCAATCGTAATCTACATTAGTTTGCCTTTGACGATTTTACTTGTTGCATTTGCTTCACCAATTTCACAGGCGCTTGGTGTCGGTCAACACCCTGAGTACATAATCTGGCTTGGAATTGTCATGTTGATGGATGCGGTAGTTGCCATTCCTTTCGCACGATTAAGACTGCAGAAAAAGGCTTTTCAATTTTCCTTGGCGAAAATTGTGAACGTCATTATCGTTGTAGCATTGACGTATTACTTCTTGGTACTGAGTTATGACCCTGCAATAGGGATAGGATATGTATTCATGATTAACGTTTCGGCCAACGGTTTTTTTATTTTATTCTTTATCAAAACACTTGGCTCCTGGAGGCCCGCTTTTGACAAACAAATTTCAGGAGCGATGTTTCAATATGCTTATCCGGTCATGCTCACAGGAGCCGCAGGAATGACCAATGAAATGTTTTCACGACTAACCCTTGACTGGTGGCTGCCTGATCATTTTTATAGTAATCTTTCCAAAGAGGCCGCGTTAGGAATTTTTGGCGCCTGTTATAAATATGCAGTACTCATGAATCTCGGCATTCAGGCATTCCGGTTTGCAGCCGAACCGTTTTTCTTTTCACATGCAGCTGATAAAAATTCTCCGATACTTTTCGCCAAAATCAATCATTACTTTCTGATCACGTGCTGCATCTTTTTATTAGCCGTCAGTATTAATCTTGATGTTCTACAACATTTCATTGGTGAAAATTTTCGGGACGGCTTATCTATTGTCCCCATCCTGTTGCTGGCGTATCTGTTCTTAGGAATTTACTACAACTTCAGTGTATGGTTTAAACTTAAAGACAAAACTTATTTCGGCACCTGGATTACGGCAGGTGGTGCGTTCATTACTGTTGCGGCAAATTATATTCTCATTCCTTATCTAGGGTATACCGGTAGCGCCTGGGCGGCTTTGCTCTGTTACTTTTCCATGACAGTTGCTTGTTTTATCACTGGCCAAAAATATTACCCTATTCCCTACAAGGTTATCCATGGCCTAACTTACATTGTAGTGACGATACTACTGATCTACATTGTCAACCTGATGCAATTTGGCAATCCACTATTAGCCATCCTTTTTCATAGTTTGGTGATCATCGTCTTTGTTTGTGCTATTTATCTTTTTGAAAGGGAACATTTACGACAAGAAAATAAGGTGTGATTTCTTAATTTGTCAATTGATAAGAACTTCTTATTAACTTTTAAACTACTGGCGTATGAATATTATTATTCCGATGGCAGGTCTTGGCAAACGCATGAGACCTCATACTCTCACCACAGCAAAACCTCTTTTGCCCATTGCAGGAAAGCCGATGGTTCACCGTTTAGTAGAAGATATTGCTAAAGTGTGCCCTGAAAAAATCAATTCAATTGGCTTTATCGTAAATCCCGGCTTTGGCAAGCAGGTTGAAGATGACTTGAAGGCCGTAGCAAAGGCCGTAGGCGCGGAGGGGAGAATCTACTACCAGGAACAAGCGCTGGGGATTTCACACGCGCTCCTTTTTGCCAAAGAGCTTTTTCAGGGGAAAGTAATCGTTGCCTTTGCCGATACTTTATTCAAAGCTGATTTTAAATTAGATACCTCACGTGATGGCACAATCTGGGTTCAAAAGGTGGATAACCCATCTCAGTTTGGAGTGGTTAAATTAAATGCAGGTGGCGAGATCACCGAACTGATTGAGAAGCCCTCAACATTTGTATCTGATCTGGCTATTATCGGAATCTATTTTTTCAAAAATGGAGAAGTCCTGAGGGCAGAAATGCAATATCTTCTTGACAATGACATTAAAGAAAAAGGAGAATATCAGTTTACTACCGCTCTGGAGAACATGAAAAAGAAGGGTGCCAAATTTGTTCCGGGCCAGGTGCAAGAATGGCTTGATTGTGGTAACAAAGATAATATGGTACAAACCAATCAGCGCTATCTGGAATTCATAAAAGATCAAAGCCTTATTTCGCCAACGGCAAAGATCATCAACAGCATCATTCTTCCCCCTGTATTCATCGACCAACATGTGATTGTTGAAAACTCGGTACTAGGGCCACATGTTTCGGTTGGCGAATCAACTAAAATCACGAACAGCCGTATCACTAATTCCATCATTCAAAAAAATTGCAGTGTGAACAGTGCCATTCTGGACAATAGTCTTTTAGGGAATTTCGTTAATTTTGAAGGGAAATCGGAAGACTTGAGTCTTGGAGATTACAGTACTATTTGATCGCAAATTGAAAAATCGCAATACCAACTATTTCACCGCATTGCTCGTTGCACTTTTTTTGGTGACAGCGCTTCCTTCTGTTGCCCAGCGGGATAGAAAAAGAAAACAAGTTGAAACAAAGCCTTCTGATGCACGACTCCGCGAAGCAGAATTCTTCTTTATAGAAGGTGAGAAATATTTTGTCCTCGAAGACTATACCAAAGCATTGGTCTATTTTCAGCGTGTGTTGGAACTCAATCCTGAAAGTGCTACCGTCCATTACAAGATTGCCGAAATTCTTTCCAAGGGAACCAAAGAAGAAGACCTTCAGAAAGCCGCTATTAGCATTGACAACGCGTTACAACTCGAAAAAAAGAATAAGTACTTCTACATTCTCGCCTCTTCTATCTATGCCAGCCTCAACAATTTTGGCAAAGCAGAGCAGGCGTTGGAAACGATGATAAAAGAGATAAAGGGTACTGATGATTATCTCTATGAACTGGCTGCTCTTTATCAATATGACAAAAAACCCGAGGAGGCCATTAACATTTACAATCGCGCAGAAAGCATTTTGGGCATAAACGAGGTTTCTTCTTTGCAAAAACAAAGGTTGTATTTAGAACGCGGGAAACTTAATGAAGCCATTCAGGAAGGTGAAAAACTAATTAACGCATTTCCGGAGGAAGAACGTTTTGTAATGGGTTTTGCGGAAACACTTTCGCAATACAAACAAACTCAAAAAGCAATAACCTACATTGAAAAATACCTGAATGAAAATCCAGAAAAGGGAAATGCAAGAATGCTACTCGCAGGACTATATCGGGATAATGGAGAGGAGGAAAAGTCAAGAAGTCTAATGGAAAACGTTATCAATGATACGTCAGTAGATGTTACCAGTAAGGCAATCATTGTAGGTACTTACAATGCCGTCTTAAGTCAGAATCGCAGCAAAAGTATTTCGGACCCCAATTTAGAATCATTTACTGTTTCGCTTTGGGAGAAATTGGTAGCCTTATATCCATTCGATTCCAACGTGCACATGGTAGGCGGAGATCTTTTCATGACTTTGAAGAAAGAGGCCCGGGCGCAACAGGAATACCTTAAAGCCATTGAAGCCGGCACCACCAGTTTTGAGACCTGGCAGAATCTACTCTTCCTCGATTCACAGTTAAACCAGTTTGATAGCTTGATTGTACATTCCGAAAGAGGCCTGGAGTTATTCCCTAACCATGGCATGCTCTATTACTTCAATGGCTATGGCCAATTTCGGAAGAAAAATTACAAAGAGGCAGTATTTGCACTGGAGCAGGCTAAAAAATTGTCTGCCTCCAACGATAGTTTCGTTGCAGAAATTAATGGGATGCTCGGAGATGCATACAATGGCCTTAAAGAATATCAAAAATCAGATAAAGCCTATGACGATGCTTTGGCCTTTAATCCTAACAATAGTTTTGTGCTGAATAATTACAGTTACTACCTCGCCTTGAGGAAAGAAAATCTTGAAAAGGCTGAGAAAATGTCAGCCCAATTGATAAAGAATAACCCCGACAATTCCTCCTATTTAGATACTTATTCCTGGGTACTCTATAGTAGAGAGAAATACAGAGAAGCTCGAAAAGTAATGGAACGGGCTATCAGCGGAGGTCGTGGAAGTGCCACTCATTTTGAACACTACGGAGATATTTTGTTTAAGTTGGGAGATATAGACGGTGCCGTCACGCAATGGCAAAAGTCAAAGTCAATGGATGGCGAAAATGCCCTGATTGACAAAAAAATTGCCAACAGAAAGCTCTATTGATTTGTTGAGGAAGTGACCGTATCTTGCACCGAATGCATCAAAAGGCCTTAATCATTATTTTATGTGTTGCAGTACTTCTGCAATCCTGCGGCAAGAAAATCGTGCCTTCCGTGCCGCTACCACCCAAAACACTGGCGATTGAAGAAATTGACTTCGAGTACTTTCACGGCAAAGCCAGACTTAACTACAAGGACGATAAGAAAGAACGCGAGGTGAAAGCAAACATCCGCATTCGCAAAGACAGCGTGATTTGGATGACCCTGTCCGTGATCGGTGTTCAGGGGGGAAAAGCACTTATCAATAAAGACTCCATTACAATTGTTAGCACGGTAGATAAAGAATATTATGTTTTTGAGTACACTGAACTCTCAAAGCGCTTCAATTTTAAAATTGATTACAACGTTGTTCAGGCTGCTGTTCTTGGAAATTTAATTATGCCAAGAGATTCAACCGATAAGATTTTATCTGTCAATAATTTTGATGTTCTGGATCAAAAACAAGGGACAGTGTACGTTAAGAATTATATTAACCCCCTAACTAAAAAATTGGAAAAGGTTGAACTTTCTGAAGCTACCAGCACTAATTCACTCTCCATCAACTACTCCAATTTTCAGCCGGTGAGTGACAAGACGTTCCCCTATAATGGAGTGATCAGTGCTTTCTATAAAACAATTGCAGGAATTTTTAATACAACCATCACGCTGGAATACAACAAGGCAGAAGTTGGTGATCGGGAACTGAAATTTCCCTTTAACATACCCAAGCGATACCAACGCAGGTAGAACTCATGCGCTAAAGTGAAAACTGAAAAAATGCGCCAGCCAAAGTTTCATTTTATTCTATTAGTCCTTTGTTTTCTGCTGGGCTTATTCTTTTCGGCCAGCGCTCAAAAAACCAAAAGCCAACTCCAAAGGGAAAAGCAACAGAATCTCTTAAAGATTCTGGAAACCGAAAAAATCATTTCAGAAACGGCCGAGCAAAAAAATAATTCGTTGGGTGAACTCACCGCCCTGAATCAACGGATCCGTCAACAGGAAACGCTGATTCAATCGATCAGAAATGAAATCGGTTTTCTTGACGTTGACATTGATGAGAACAATCAAATTATTGTCGCACTTCAGGAAGATGTAAATAAACTAAAAGAAGAATATGCCACCATGCTTTTTTCTGCTCAAAAAGCCAGTGGCAAAGCGGATAAGCTGATGTTTCTTTTTTCGTCTAAAAACTTCGATCAATTGCTCATGCGATTAAAGTACATGGAGCAATACAGCAATGCCCGAAAAGAGCAAGCAGAAGCGATCACGAAAGTGCAGCAAGTACTGGGTGAACAGGTTAGGCAAACCGAAATCATCAAAGGGAACAAAAATAAACTTCTAAATGAAGAACTCCGGGAGAGTGATAATCTTACTGGCCTGAAGCAAAAGAAAAAGAACATTGTAAAATCGCTGGAAAAAGAAGAGAAGCGACTCAAGAAGGATTTAGAGGAAACGAGAAAAGCCGTAGCTGTACTGGATAAATTGATCAATGACATCATTCGGGAAGAAATTGAACGTGCGGCACGAGAAGCCAAAGAGCGCGAAGCAAAAGCCAAGGCTAACAAAAAAGTAGTTGAGGCTGCGCCTTCGGTAATGCTGTCCTCTTCCTTTGAAGAAAATCGGTCAAAGTTTCCATGGCCCGTCTCCGGTTTTGTTTCTCAGAAATTTGGAAGGCAAGAACACCCCGTACTCAAGGGCATTGTGCTTCAAAACGATGGAATCAACATTCAGACCAAACAAGAAGAAAAAGTGAAATGCATCTTTGAAGGAGAGGTCAGGGCCGTTGCGTTCATTCCATCTATTGGCACGTCAGTGATCATCAGCCATGGAGAATACTTTACTGTATATTCGGGATTAAAAGATGTGCTTGTGAAAAAAGGGCAGAAAGTAAACCTAAACCAGGAGATAGGTCAAGTACATATCAACAGTGAGGGTGTTTCCGAGTTAAGATTTCAAATCCGGAAAAATACAATTGCTCTTGATCCGCAGACTTGGTTGAAAAACTAAGAGATTTCAGTTTGTCAGTTGCTCACGGATTCTCCACGGTGAGGTAGTATTCTCCCCGGACCGGAACGTTATGTTCAGTTACACCCTCTACCAAAACTCTATAGCGCGTTTGTAAATCCGCTGCAAAGAACTCAATTAACGCAGTCCCCGTTGTTGGATTTGTTTTAATCATAGGATTCCAATAAAGAGTAGATCGATAATCGGTTTGAGTATGATCCGCATAGGAATCTTCATAATTGGGGGCACTGAAAAACCTTGGTCTTGAATAGCCTTGTATCCTAATACTTTGAAAGGACTTCCTTTGATCTCTGCTTTCTTTGATATCCTTCTTTGTATAAATAGCTATAATACCGTTCACTCCTGCCCCACCAAACAACACATTGATACCAGTGAACACTTCAATTGTTTCTATGGTAGCAACATCTATCCGTTGCAGGATATCGCCCGCTCTGCCGCTCATCGGTGCATCGTTTACCATAACCAATGGTTCGCTTGAGGCCTGCATGCTCAGGCCGCTGGCGCGGCCAATCCGTACAAAATATTCTATCCCATTAGTACCGTTTACTTCATTAATGACGAGACCGGGTACCTTACCCGGGAGGATTAGAAAAAGATTATTACTTGCTGTTACCAGATCCTTTGCCTGAACAACATAATCAGGTTTACCATAGGGTCTTGATTCTGAGGGGGTCGATTCTCTCTTGTCCTTTACGGTGATTGCCTTGAGCATAATTGCATCCTTAGGAACTTCGTAATCGGAAAGAATACGCTGACGACTCGATGTCTTTAGTACTTTAAGACGAGTATCAGATTCTTCAAAATACATGGTCGCGATTTCCTCCTTTTTTAGTACAACTTTTCCATAGGCCTTATTTTTTATATTAAGTGCCTGAAAAGCAAACTCGACACTATCATAAAAATCCATTCCATCCTCCGCAAATGATCCGTCCGATGCAGTTTCAATCAAATTCATATTTCTTAGTTGCCATTCCACAACATTTAACACTGTTTTTTCTGGCTTCCCTTTGTCATTAAAAAATTGACCTCTGAATCCAATACCAAACTCAACTGGATATTTTAGTGAACTTGTCTTACGGTTCAGTCTTGCTTCAACAAAAGGAAAAAGTTCTTTAATGGTTTTAACCTCGTCAATGGGAATAACTTGTTTGGCATCAGATACTGATACTGATAAAACAGCAGCAAGTGGGTTGCCCGCGCTGTCGGCCACACTAAATTTCAGTTTGATCTTCTCTCTTTTTTGATATTGCTGTTTGTTCGCAGAAATCCTGAGGAGGTTATCTTGCCCGGTTTCAGGTATCGCAAGCTTAGGGTCAACCTGATCTGTAATACCAACGACAGGGATGCGCCTGAGGAATAAATACTCCTCACCGAAATTTCGTTCCAGATTTGTATAAGCCCGTAAATAGTAATTGCCCGGTCTGATTGTATCTGGTAGAATGAAGTCTCCTTTGACAAAGCCACTGTCAATCCTCAATTTTTTTGAGAAGAGTATTCTCTTTCCGGGTGCAATCAGCTCTACGTGGGCTACCTTACTTAGCGAATCTCTAAAGGTCTGATCATGGTAATTAATAAACCCACCAAACCAAAGTGGTTCACCGGGATAGTAATAGGGCTTATCCGTCCTTAGATATATTTTTTCATAGAGATGAGAGATATCAACTTCCGTTGGCTTCTTGACAACAACCAATTTGCCAGGCTGGTAATCCAATGGAAGCATTCGGGCCACGCGGTCAGCATTCATGTCACCCGAAAGGATCACGTCACCGGGGTTAAGTGCAATTCCATCTTTGTTGACCAATACAAATCCATTTTTAAATTCGATCCAGCTTACAGAATATGGAATGTCACGGAAAGTCCTTACGCGAGCATAGTCGTTTTGATTATGCATTTCAATACGACCTTTCAATGTAATTTTAAAAGCATTTCGACTCGGCTCTGTAGTTACTATGCCAATGGTATCGCATGGCATAATCTTTTTGTTCAAGTCGGAGTAGAAATAAGGTGATCGTAAGGATGTATTGCTCACTCCTGCAATATCAGTGTAGAGATTCAGGCCTTCTTCTTTAATCTTGTTTTCTATTATGGCTTTAAATAAATGCCGGTCTGATCGAATATAAGAGTTCTTACGATTTTGTATCCACGCCAATGCCTCTGTCGCATTGGTGGTAATCATTTCTTCGAATCTAACATTACCAGAAATCACATAACCTTTATTGTTGGTAATAAAGTTTTTAAGATAAAAATTGACTTTATATCCCAACGCCATATTATTAATTTGAATCGGCACTCCTGCCGTTGCCATCAATGTTTTTTCCTCTCCTTCCGAAAAGTCAATGACCCAGGGATTTAGAATTTTGCAAGAAGCGGCAGCTTGATCTTCTCCTAGAAAAACTTTTTCAAATCTTTTTAGTTGCTTTTCCCATGTCTTATCCCGGGTTCCCTTCACCTCAACGTTGCTCAATTCCTGTTTGAGTTGTTCGATCGGAATGGTTCCTAAATCAATATCTTTATCAACTACCTCTACCTTAAATTGGGTGAGCTGATAACCAACATAGGAGACTACCAATTCGGATATACCGTTTGGTACATCTTTTATTTGAAAATCGCCATAGATGTCTGTGGCCGTGCCAATGGTTGTATTATTAATAAAAATATTGGCGTACGGCAAAGCCTCATTAGTCTGGGCGTCAATAATATGCCCTTTGATATTACCGCCTTGGCCAAAAAGCAGTCCAGTGCCATGAAGAGCTAGTATTAGGATATAAAGCCTTTTCATTTAATCATAAACTAATCAAATCTATAAAAAAGAAATACCTCGGTGGACAAAATATTAACCACCACCAACAGGAGATCATATTGGGAACTCCATCGTTTGGCAAAACGAGAGATTGGCAAAATGGTTATCCCTGAAATAGAGGTAAAGCCAGCGATTCCAAATTTTATCGCGCTCGATTATCGGGTTGAAATAGGGAAAAATCGCAGTTTTACGGTAAACACAGAAATCCTTATCTTTACAAACTAAATTAAATGATCATGAGCGCAATACTATTGTTTGGAATGCCAAGCGGGATGGAGTGGTTTATTATCGGAATTTTTGTTTTGGTCTTCTTTGGAGCCAAAAAAATTCCTGAATTCGCAAAAGGATTAGGAAAAGGCATCCGGGAATTTAAAGATGCGGTGAAAGACGTGAAAAAAGAAGTGGATGAGGCCGGCAAGGAAGTGCCAAAAATTGATGACGCAAAATAGTGTCCTATTCTCATTTTAGTGAAATTCAGGTTGATCTAAAGAATGGGAAGCTTCGCTGTGTTGACCTCGTTAAATATCACCTCACTATCATCCAGAAAAAAAAACACCTCAATGCTTTTTTGAGCGTGTACGAGGAGGAGGCACTCTCGAGGGCTCTTTTGATAGACGAAAAAATAAAAAAGGGGAAAGCTGGAAAGCTGGCGGGATTGGTGGTTGGCCTTAAGGATGTCCTTGCCTATAAAGATCATCCCCTTCAGGGAGGAAGCCATATTCTGGATGGTTTCAATTCACAGTATACTGCAACGGCAGTTCAGCGTCTGTTGGATGAAGATGCGATTATCATTGGACGGCAAAATTGCGATGAGTTTGCCATGGGCTCTTCTAATGAAAACTCCGCCTTTGGTCCTGTCCTCAATGATATCGATAATACACGAGTACCCGGTGGTTCTTCAGGCGGATCTGCCGTTGCCGTGATGGCCGATATGTGCAAAGTCTCACTCGGTTCTGATACTGGAGGTTCTGTACGACAGCCTGCATCTTTTTGCGGAGTAGTTGGCTTCAAACCATCCTATTCCAGAATTTCCCGATATGGTTTAATTGCCTATGGATCTTCTTTTGATTGTATTGGTATTTTTTCAAAAAGTCTTACCGATGTTGCCCTTGTGCTAGAAGTGATTGCCGGGGCTGATCATTTTGATAGCACAGTTTCACGCAAAGAAGTACCTTCTTACACCAAGTCGCTGGCCCGTGAGAAAACCGAAAAATATAAAGTGGCTTGCATCGCAGAAACACTCCACTCTAGCAGCTTGCAGCGCGAAATTAAGGAGTCGATTGCAACTAAAATTTTGAAAATCAAAGCAGAAGGTCATACGGTAGAGGAGATTGATTTTCCACTTCTGGAATACATTCTTCCTACCTATTACATTTTAGCCACTGCTGAGGCGAGCTCCAATTTATCGCGCTATGATGGCGTCCGCTATGGGTATCGAAGTAAAGAAACCCATGATCTTCAATCACTCTACAAGAAAACCCGGGCGGAAGCGTTTGGTAAAGAAGTGCAACGAAGAATCTTGCTTGGAACATTTGTATTGAGTGCCAGCTATTATGATGCTTACTACACTAAAGCTCAGAAAGTGAGAAGACTAATCAGGGAAAAGACAAAAGCGATTTTTGAGAAGTATGATTTTTTGCTGATGCCAACAGCGCCAACTACCGCTTTTAAAATTGGACAACACACCAGCAATCCGTTGGAAATGTACCTGGCTGATCTTTATTCTGTGCAAGCCAATGTAGCCGGTGTACCTGGAATATCAATACCTTGCGGCAAAGATGATGAAGGAATGCCAATTGGCTTACAGGTAATCGCAGATGATTTTGAAGAGGAGAAACTTTTTAGGTTCTCAGATATGTTAATGCAATTGAATTGAATCGTTTCATGAGAAAATCTCTTTTTGCAGGCTTAACCATGGCACTTACCTCTTGTGGGTGGGCGCAGGTAGAGCAGCTTGCCGATACGTTGAAGTTTACTTCGGCTACAGAGGAGTTGCCCTATCAACAAGATACCTTGGATTTCGTAGCGCCTTTTGATTTGGAGTACATTCCCGCGGATGATACTCCTGAATTAATTGCTGATCGCCTGAGTTGTCTTCAAAGAACAATTCCATTGGAGTACAATGATAAGGTTCACGGGTTCGTCAATTACTTCACCATAAAGGATCGTGAGTACACACGGATGGTATTGCGGAGAAAGGATTTGTACTTCCCCTTATTTGAAAAATACCTGGCCAAATATAATCTACCGGATGAACTCAAGTACTTATCAATTATTGAATCAGGATTAAACCCTCGTGCTACCTCTAGGGCAAGAGCCGTTGGACTATGGCAATTTATGTCAGGAACGGGGCGCTATTTTAACTTATATAGTGATTGGTACATGGATGACCGGATGGATCCTGAAAAATCTACCGAAGCTGCCTGCCGCTACCTGAGTCAGTTGCATTCCATTTTCAAAAACTGGGAACTTGCTTTAGCTGCCTATAATTCAGGTCCTGGAACAGTGCGCAAAGCCATCCGCAGATCAGGTTACAAGAAGACCTTCTGGGAAATTTATAATTATTTACCACGCGAAACCCGCGCCTATCTCCCGCAGTATGTAGCCATGATCTATGCAGTCAATCATGCAGAAGAACACAACATCTTTGAAGGGGCAAAAGAAGAAATTCTTCCTCATGACACACTTTTGGTAAACCAATTTCTCCACTTTGAAACTTTTGCAAAACTTACAGGCACATGTGTAGAAGATTTGCAAAAACTAAACCCATCTGTTCAGCGAAACGCCATTCCAGAGGGAAAGGTATTTGTATTACGAGTTCCACTTATTGCAAAGAACACATTAGATCAAAACCGTGCTTCTATTCTTGACTCAGCTTCCAAAGTTGGGAGAAAAGATTTAGAGATGCTTGCAAAGGTCACCACAGGAAGTACCTATGGCCGTGAACTGGTTACATATCAGGTAAGGAACGGAGATGCCCTGGGTCTGATTGCACAACGACATCGTGTTCGTATTGAAGACTTAAAAAAATGGAACAATCTTCAAAAAAACCTGATCCATCCTGGGCAGCGTTTAAACATCTGGATATCACCTTCCTCAAAAATCACTGCCTCTAATTCTTCTTCAAAACATTTCGTGCCTCCCCCACCTGATTCTAAAACGTATGTCGTTCAACCCGGAGATACGCTTTGGGATATCTCAAACAAATTTCAAGGCCTTACTATTGAAAAGATAAGAAATCTGAATAACCTGAAGTCCAATAAGCTGCAACCCGGTCAGAAACTTATTGTCGGATAATCTATTGAAACACGTGACGAATTGAAAAGTTAAGGATTATAACCAGACCATGACATCCTCTAAAATATTCGTTATACTTTTCTTTGCTCTCGTTTTTGCCGCCTGCAGTTCAGATGAAAAAGATGGCGCCAATCTTCCCAGCGCTTCCGGCCGAACGGGAGATATGTTTATCATCATCGATTCTATACAACGAAAGGGTCCGCTGGGTGATGCTCTTAATTCCATTTTTAATGCCGAGATGGCTGGCCTTCCGCGAGACGAATCTATTTTTCATGTTAATTGGATAGATCCTCGCAAACTTAACTTCGTCCTGAAGCAACGGAGGAACTTAATCTTTGCTGTTTCTTTGGATCAAAGTTCTTCGGGTGCTACCTATATCAAAAACCTTTTTACAGAGGAATCAGTTGAAAAAATTAAATCGGATTCCGCATTTTTTGTCCGCACAGTTCCCAATGTTTTTGCCAAAGGTCAGGAGGTGATGTACCTTTTTGGTAATACTCAAGAGCAACTCATTAAGAATATTAATAAAAACAGCAAACAACTAGTTGATCATTTTAATAATACGGAAAAAGAACGCCTCACTAAATCATTGTTGAAGGCCGGACAAGTCAAGGGTGTAAGCGATTTTTTAAGGAAGAACTTTGAATGTGATATCAAGGCCCCATTCGGGTACAAACTTGCCGATAAGAATGGCGAATTTCTTTGGATGCGGCAGATCAACCCTAAAGATGACAAAGATATTTTCATAGCCCGTAAGCCCTATCGTTCTCAAGATCAATTCAGGGCAGACAGCTTGATAAGCTTTCGCGATCAGATTTGTAAAAAGTATTTATTTGAAGACCCTGCGATGACGGACTCTTACCTGATGACAGAAACTACAATACCTTTTTTGCAAGTGAGTACAACACCAATCACGTTCAATGGTCATTACGCGGTGGAGATGCGTGGACTATGGCGCACCAACAATAAATCCATGGGAGGTCCATTCGTAGGGTATGCATTGGTAGATGAAGCGAAAGGGATTTTCTATTACATAGAAGGGTTCACCTTTAGCCCCGGCAAAACTCAGCGAGAGATCATGCGTGAGTTGGAAGCCATTCTATTCACCTTCAGAGTAAGCTCTGAATTATCTAAAACCGGATCATAGCCAATTTTTCATTTTAAAAGCTTTGGTTTGGCTGATTTCATTGTGAGCAGGCTATGGACTATTGACTTAATGTCTTAAATTTCATCCCCTTTTACTGATACAAGCCTTATGTCAATCAAGATTAGAAAACAAGATGCCCTCAATTATCATATGCAGGGCCAGCCCGGTAAGATTGAAGTAGTACCAACCAAGCAATTAAGCTCGCAGATGGATCTCGCTCTCGCCTACTCACCGGGTGTTGCAGAGCCTTGCAAAGAGATTGCAGCCAATAAAGAAGATGTATATAAATATACAGCCAAAGGAAATCTGGTGGCGGTGATCACGAATGGTACGGCAGTATTGGGTCTGGGCAATATTGGTCCTGAAGCATCAAAACCTGTGATGGAAGGCAAGGGTGTACTCTTTAAAAAATTTGCCGGTATTGATGTCTTTGACATTGAAATTGCGGAGGAAGATCCCGATGAGTTTATCAAAATTGTTAAATCGCTTGAACCTACTTTTGGAGGCATTAACCTTGAAGACATTAAAGCACCTGAGTGTTTCAAAATAGAAACTGAGTTAAGGGAAAAGATGAACATTCCCATTATGCACGATGATCAACATGGAACCGCCATCATTTCCAGCGCTGCATTGATAAATGGGTTAGAACTTGTAAAGAAGAAAATTGAAGAAATTAAGGTAGTTGTGAACGGAGCCGGAGCTGCGGCCGTTACTTGCACCCGATTGTATTTCTCGCTCGGTCTAAAGCCGGAAAACCTGATCATGTGCGACAGCAAAGGCGTTATCCGAAAAGACAGGACCGATTTAGATTCCATTAAAGCCGAATTTGCAACAACCAAAAATGTAAAGACACTTCAGGAAGCGATTAAAGGAGCTGATGTTTTTGTGGGCCT
>Ga0075163_10004060_pt1 | contig 19642 bp, 22 predicted proteins | sample JI1023141ADNA_FD_71478 | JGI IMG/M metagenome (GOLD analysis project Ga0075163, IMG submission 71478) | Wastewater effluent complex algal communities from Wisconsin, to seasonally profile nutrient transformation and Carbon sequestration -... | ecosystem: Engineered > WWTP > Effluent > Algae...
GGTGGTAAATACATTACTGCCGAAGATGTGGCAATGAACAGCCGCGATATGGAAACTATTAAAATGGAAACTGACTTTGTGAGCGGCCTACCTGAATCAATGGGTGGAAGCGGCGATCCTAGTCCAGTTACAGCATACGGTGTTTACGTTTCTATGAAAGCGTCTGCTAAAGAAGCTTACGGTTCAGATTCGTTAAGTGGAAAAAAAGTTGTAGTGCAAGGTTTAGGAAATGTAGGCATGCACTTAGTTGAGCATTTATACAAAGAAGGTGCTGAAATCACTGTTTTCGACATTAATGAAGAAAGAGTGAAAATGGCAGTTACCAACTACAAAGCAAAAGCTACAACTGCTGATGCAATGTTTGATTTAGACATGGACATTTATGCTCCTTGTGCTTTAGGCGCAACTGTTAATGATGAATCATTAAGCAAATTAAAATGTAAAATTATTTGCGGTGCTGCAAACAACCAATTAGCTGAAGAGAAAAAGCATGGTGAAGCAGTTAAAGCAAAAGGAATCATTTATGCTCCTGATTTTGTTGTTAATGCTGGTGGTATAATCAACGTGTATTATGAATTAGAAGGATATGTGAGAGAAAGAGCAATGGCGCATGCAGAAGGCATTTACAATACAACTTGGAACATTTTACAAATTGCGAAAAATGAAAACATTCCAACGTACGTTGCAGCTAACCGTATTGCAGAAAAGAGAATTGCAGATATTGGAAGAATAAAAATGTCATTCTAAATAGTGATTTGTTGAAATAGTGATTTGTTGATTTTTAATAAAATAGTAAATAAAATAAAATTTCGTTCTTTATGATTAACCGTCGTTTTTTGAGAGTAAAAGTAATGCAAGCACTTTACAGCTACATGCAATCGGCTAACACTGATTTGCCAAAAGCTGAAAAAGAAATGTTTGGTAATATTGACAAGGTGTATGAATTGTACATATACCTAATCAATTTATTAATGGATATCCATCACTCATCAACGATGTTTATGGAGGACAATAAGAACAAACGACTTCCAACTGCGGATGATTTAAATCCAAATTTAAAATTTGTTGAAAACCCTATTCTAGTTGGTTTATTAAGCAATATCACTTTAAAGAAAGAAATCGCGAATCGTAAAGTTAGCTGGCAAAGTGATTTTGATTTAGTTAAAAAATTATTCAACGAAATTAAAGCTTCGGATGAATACAAAGAATACATGTTGACAACCACAAGCACTATTGCTGAAGACAAAAAATTCTTAGAAAACATTATTCGTAACGTAATAGCTGATAGTACTGTTTTAGAATTTTGGTTAGAAGAAAAAAACATTCACTGGGCTGACGATTATTTTATTGCTGTAAACGGATTACTTAAAACCATTGAAACTGCAAAACCTGACGGTTCAGTTACTCTTGCAGATTTATACAAAGATGCAGAAGACGATAAATTGTTTGCCCGTACCTTATTAACCAAATGTATCATTCATAATGGTGAGTACGAAGAACTAATCTCTGCAAAAACACAAAATTGGGAAATTGAGCGCGTTGCTTTTTTAGATGTATTATTAATGAAAATGGCAATTACAGAAGTAATGCATGTTCCAAATATTCCTATTAAAGTTTCGATGAACGAATACATTGAAATTTCTAAGCAATACAGTACGCCTAAGAGTAAAATCTTTATTAATGGAGTTTTAGATAAGGTTGTTGCTGAATTAAAAGCAGGGAACAAAATCCAAAAAACAGGAAGAGGATTATTAGAGAGCTAAACCGTTTTTAAGCGAATTTAGTTAACGTTTTGCTTTAGTGTTATTTTTTATCTAACTTAGCTTAAATCAAATTTAGCATTATGACATTCAAAAATATTTCCATTATTGCAGTATTAATTAGTTCTGTACTTTTTACACAATGTAAAAAAGACAAAACAGAAGATCCTACTCCTACACCGACTCCTACAACACCAACTACCAGTGCAGCACCAGCTACAATAACACAATTATTTGCTCAAAGTGGTGTACAAGCAGTTAGTGGTACGGCAAGTATGGCAATTTCTCAAACAGTAACTTTATCAGGAGTTAAAATAAACATTCCAAGTAGTGCTTTTATTACAGCTTCCGGAGCGGCAGTTACTGGAACAGTTGACTTATCTGTTAAAGGTATTTTCACTAAAAGTGATATCATTTTAACTGGCGCACCAGCTAATGCTGCTGGTAAACTTATTTCAACAAAAGGTTGTATTAAAGTAAGTGCCTCTCAAAATAGTCAAACATTAAGAGTTAATCCGGGTGCTAACGTTGTTGTTAATGTGCCAGAGCCAGGAACTACGCCTGTTACTAATTTAAAAAAATACTATGCACAGCAAATTTCTGTAACAGATACAAGTAAAATTTGGAGAGCAGCTGCTGATACTGCATCAATCGCTGCCGTATATGACGCTGTAACTTCAAAATACTACTACCAAGCACGTTTAGATTCAGTTGCTTGGTTAAACACAGGTTATGAGTGGGATACTGTTGCTACAAAAACTACAGTTAATGCAAGTCTTGATACTAGTTATACTTCAACAAATTGTACAGTTTATTTATCCTTAAACGGAAAAATGGTAGTTGGGGCTATGTACCCACAAGGACCTGGCTTTTTCTCTATTAGTAATATTCCAATTGGAATTAATGTGAACTTTGTTGTTATTGCTGTAAAAAATGGAACTTACTACTCTGTTGTTACACCTGCTACAATTTCTAATAATCACACACAAGGTTTAACACCACAATCAACTACGCTTAGTAATATACAAGCTGCTTTATTACTATTACCATAAATTTTTAAAAAAATAATTTGAGTCCCGCCCAAAAAGCGGGACTTTTTTTGTTAAATTAGTAGCGTATGTTAAGCGTTAAAGGATTTAAAAAAATATTTTCTATAATTACCCTAGTACTTTTTAGTACTATCTTAATAACTTCTTGTTCCAACGATTCAAGCAAAAGTGAAACCAAAATAGTAACAAGTAATATTGTTCTTTCGGCTGATATAGATGAATTATTAAAAGACACTACAAAAGTAACTCCTATTGTAGATAGTTTAAAAAAGGGATTCTTCGTTTCAAATGATTCGATGCGTTTAGATATACTTGCTCAGCTATCTGAAAATTGGAGAGCTTTCTCATTTCCAATAGCGCAGGAATTATTAAATCAAAGTAAAAAAAACAACAACACTTTTACAGAAGCGCTAGCCTACTGCAAGTTTGGAATATATTATTATCGTGCCTACAAAATTGATTCGGCAAACTACTATTTAGATAAAGCATTTGAACTAGGTGCAAAAAACAATTTAAAATCCATTCAATCTGAATCATTAGGATGGAAAGGTGAGGTACAAAGAAGAGAAGGAAATAAAGACACAGCTATTTACCTTCAAAATAAATCGCAGGAAATTGCTAGAGCGATTGGAAACAAAAGAATTGAAGCCTTTAGCTTAATGGCGCAAGGTGAAGCATACAGAGATTTATTTGAATTTGATAAAGCATTTGAGTGTTACAACAAATGTATTAGCATAGCTCAAGAAATTGGTGACACTTACAAAATTATTATATGCTACAATAGCATTGGCGATATTAACCGAGTAAAAGGTAATTATGTTAAAGCCTTAGAGTATTTCAACAAATCAATGAATCTTGCTAAAAGCACCGGAAATAAAAGACCTTTAGCTTATAGTTTAAACACTTTGGGAGATATTTATAGTGCCCAAAAAGAGTTTACTAAAGCACTGAAATTTTATGAAGAAGCAATTAAAATCGCTAATGAAATAGATGATAAACTTAGAGTTTCAAACCTATACAATAGTATGGGTTTAACTCATGAACTACTTAAAAATAAAGATATGGCTATTGAATGTTACAATCGTTCAATTAAAATATCAGAAGAGATTGGCAACACGGATAACATCGCACTTTCATATAGTAGAATTGGATCGATGAAATACGATGATAAAAAGGTAGCTGAGGCGATCGAATATTTTCAAAAAGCTTACAAACTATCTGAAGAAACAGGAAATGCGGGGCAAATGTGTGATGACCTTCGTGATATAGGTCAGTGTTATTTTGATCTTAAAGATTATAACAAAGCAAAAAATGTTGCTGAAAAAAGTTTAGCAATTGCCCAAGAAACCGAACTTTTGGAAAACATTAAAACTTCCGCCTTTTTATTGTATAGAATAAACTCAGAACTAAACAACCCTAATCAAGCCCTAAAAATGCTTTCATTATTTATCGAATCAAAAGACTCATTAAGTAACGAAGAACAAGTTAAAAAGTTTGCTGCAGTTGAATATGAGGCGAAAGAAGAAGGATTAAAGGCTGAACAACAAGCTAAAGAATTAACATACAAAGCTGAACGTGCTCGTGAAGAAGAAGAATTAAAAAGACAAAAAACAATTCGTTATGCTTTCACAATTGGTTTCGTATTAGTGTTAGTACTTGCTGTTGTTGTTTACAGAAACTTACGTGAAAACAAAAAGAAAAATGCAATTATCTTAGAACAAAAGAAAGAAGTTGAACACGCAAAAGAATTAGTTGAAGAAAAGCACAAAGAAATTACAGACAGTATTAATTATGCAGAGCGTATTCAACGTACTTTCTTAGCAACGGAAGAAAGCTTAAATAATAATTTAAAAGACTACTTTATTTATTTCCAACCAAAGGATGTTGTATCAGGAGATTTTTATTGGTCGAATAAATTAGCTAATGGTAATTTTCTAATGGCTACCGCAGATAGCACAGGACATGGCGTTCCAGGCTCTATTATGAGCTTATTAAACATTACGAGTTTAGAAAAAGCGTGTGAGCATTACACTGAACCTGCTGATATTTTAAATCATACACGAGCAACCATTATTGAAAGATTAAAAAAAGATGGTAGCGCCGAAGGTGGTAAAGATGGAATGGATTGTAGTTTAATAAGTTTTAATTTTACCAATAATACTATCACTTATTCAACCGCAAACAACCCAATTTGGATTGCACAAGAAAACGGGACAAAATTATTGGAACTAAAGCCAGATAAAATGCCTGTTGGTAAGCACGACAAAGACAAAGAACCGTTTACACAAAATACTGTTCAGTTAAATAAAGGCGACGTTGTGTATTCACTAACAGATGGCTTACCCGATCAATTTGGCGGACCAACTGGAAAAAAATTCATGTCCAAAAAATTAAAGGAAATATTACTTTCCATTTCACAAGAACCCATGAAAGAGCAAGGTGAAAAAATTAAAGTTATTCTTAATGATTGGAAAGGTAATTTAGAGCAGGTTGATGATATTACATTGATTGGGGTTAGGATATAAATCTCAATTGTCACTTCGAACGCAGTCGAGAAGTGTGTTGAAATCGAAATCGCGTTAAATAAGTCTCGACTGCGCTCGACCTGACATTGTGTGTGCGCTGTCAGTTCGAGCGCAGTCGAGAACGTGTGTTGGGCTTACTTAAAACTATCTAATGAATCTTTAATAATCTTAACGCATTCTAAAATTTGTTCTTCAGAAATAACTAAAGGCGGTGCAAAACGAATGATATCACCATGTGTAGGCTTAGCTAATAAACCGTTATCCGCAAGTTTTAAGCAAACATCCCAAGCTGTTTTGCCATTCATTTCTTTAATAACAATTGCACTTAATAATCCCTTACCTCTAACAACAGCAAGCATTGGATGATTAATTGCTTTCAATTCAGCTCTTAAAATATTACCTAAGTACTCAGCGCGCTCAGCTAATTTTTCATCTTTTACAACTTCTAATGCTGCAACAGCAACTGCGCAAGCTAATGGATTTCCGCCGTAAGTAGAACCATGTTGACCCGGTTTAATGCATAACATAATTTCATCGCTAGCTAAAACAGCTGATACAGGATACATTCCACCAGAAAGAGCTTTACCCAAAATTAAAATGTCAGCATGTACGTTTTCCCAATCAATTGCAAGTAAACGACCTGTACGTGCAATACCTGTTTGAATTTCATCCGCAATAAACAGAACGTTATTCTTTTTACAAATATCAAATGCTCCTTTTAAATATCCTTCATCGGGAACCATAACACCAGCTTCACCTTGTATAGGCTCAACTAAGAATGCTGCTACATTTTTATCTTGCGCCGCTTTTTCTAAAGCAGCTAAATCATTGTAAGCAATAACTTCGTAACCTGTATTAAAAGGACCAAAATTCTTACGTGCATCTTCATCAATACTAAAAGAAATGATATTGATTGTACGCCCGTGGAAATTATTAGCACAAACTAAAATCTTAGCTTGATTTTCAGCTACACCTTTTTTCTCGTATGCCCATTTACGCGCAAGTTTTAAAGCAGTTTCAACTGCTTCTGCGCCTGAGTTCATAGGAAGAACTTTGTCGTAATTAAAATAATCACAAATATATTTCTCGTATGCACCTAACTTATCGTTATGAAATGCACGAGAAGTAAGAGCTAATGTTTGTGCTTGCTCAACTAATGCCTTTACGATTTTTGGATGACAGTGACCTTGGTTAACAGCACTATATGCCGAAAGAAAATCGTAATACTTTTTTCCTTCCACATCCCAAACAACTGCACCTTCGCCTTTATTTAAAACAACAGGTAGTGGATGGTAATTATGCGCACCAAATTTTTCTTCTAATTCGATTAGCTCCTGAGAGCGTGTTTTATTTTCTGTCATTGCCAACATGATTTCGATTTTATCTTACAAAAATAAGGTAAAAAAGGGGAAATTACCCAATACTTAGGGGTACATAATAAAAAAAGTCACTACTTTTTACTGGTACTTTTCCAATAGTTACAAAACTGAGGCAAAATTTCAATGAAATCCAAAGAGACGTAAGGAATTGACCCGAATTCGAAACTAAAATTACCAACTATTTATTAAAAAAATATTCAAGCAGTTTTTGAGCTTTTAATTTAATGCGGCATCATTTATAGCTATCTCATAACGGTTACTGCCATTCTATACCTTTGAGAAGTACCTTCTAAAATATAAAAATATGTGCCGTCAGACACATCACTTCCATCAAAGTGTTTTCCATCCCAACTTTTTGACTTAAAATCGGAGGCATAAAATACTTTCCCTCCCCATCTATTAAAAATTGTAATAGAAAACTTATCACATGTTTTTGAATCAGAAAAATCTAATTTATCATTTATTCCATCTTTGTTTGGAGTAAAAATATCAGGTAAGCTTAATAAGTCTATTGATTTATCAGTTCCAATAACTACCTGATCATCTTCAATACAACTATTTGCATCCATAACAACAACGGAATAACTACCAATTGACAACCCTTCAGCGTGATTATTATTTCCTCCACTTGGTAACCAATGGTAGGTGTATGCGCCTGCCCCCCCTGTTACTATTGCAGTAGCCGAACCATTACTTTCTCCAGTTTCACAATTAACGTTTGTAGATATTATATTTACTAATAAAGATGAAGGCTCCGTAACAAATGTTGTAGATGAAGTAGAACAACCAAGTGAGTCGGTTACATTTACAGTATATGTACCTGCAGACAAAGAGCTTGCCATCGATGCGGTTCCTCCAGTTGGCAACCAAGAGTATGTGTAAGGCGGCGAGCCTCCAATTAATGTAGCTTGAGCGCTTCCATCTGATAATCCATAGCACGAAACTGACGTTGAGGAAATATTTAATGTGGCAGTAGATGTAATTTCTACTTTAACGTCATCTAGAAAATTACCAATGGCTTGATTACCTCCGGAAGCGTAAATAGAATTAAAACGTAACGAATAATTACCTCCAAGTCCAGCAGGGATAACATAATTGACAGTATGATAACCCCAGGCAGTATTTCCATCACCGAATTTTCCAAGAGTAACAAAAGGGCCTCCAGCTGCGCCTATTGAAACACTCATTGTATCAATTCCCGCTCTTCCTCTGTGAGCAAATGAAATAGTTAACGATGTACCTGAAGGCACAGTGAAATTTTGAAATAAAGTGGAAACAAAATATGCATTTAACTCTACAAATTGATTCCCAGAATAAGATGGCACCCCATTAAAACCATTATGCCAAACTTCTATCATATTATCACTTGCTGTTGTACCCCAGCAAGGAACCATGCTTGTATCAACAATAATCACACTCGGGCTATTTTGAATGTCTTCAAAATCAGAATTACATAATAAACCGCATTGCGCATTAACAAAATTAATATAAAAGAAAACAAAGAAGCTAATTAAGGAGAGTCTGAAAATACTTTTAATTCTTACCATTTATATTTATAAATCACAAATATAGTATTTTTTTAGTATTTACTAAAATTTATGTAGTATGAGGTGCAATAATTATATTCTAACAATTTCTTATTATTAACTTCACCAGCAGAATATTTTGAGAAATAGATTAAAAGAAAGATGAAATTATCTAAACATTCCAAGGAAAACATTCAACAAAACTTACACTAAAACCCGCTCATTTCTACCTTTTAGTTCAAATAACGTCTTAAAATCCATGCAATTGTTTCATGTTGTTCCATAAGCCCTGTAAGAAAATCAGCTGTTCCGGCATCTTTGTTTTTATCCATGCTAGTATTAATATCATTTCTTAATTCGGCAATAATCCATTCGTGATCATGCAATAACTCTTTAATCACATCCTTTTTTGAAGCATACACATTCGGACTTTCATTCAAGGTACTTAATGAAGTAAATTCTTTCATTGTACCAATTGTGTTATGCCCTAATTTACCAATACGCTCAGCAACCAAATCAATTGATTCCTCTAATTGCTTGTAATGATCTTCAAATAACTTATGCAGCTCCATAAAACTTTCGCCACTCACATTCCAATGTGCTTTACGCGTTTTAACATATAACAACATTTCATTTGATAATACTACAGACAAAATATTTGCCCCGTCTTTTAAATGTTTTTGAGAAATTCCAATATTTGTTTTCATAATTTTTACTTTATTATTTTTAATTTAGTTAAGATTGATTTTCGTGAATTAGCTGGTATAATATTTCCTAATAATGCTCCCCAAGGCTTTAAGGATTCGATGTTATCAAATATAATTTTTATAATAGCAATTATAGGAATTGATAGAATCATTCCAGGAATTCCCCATAGCGAGCCGCCAACTATAACACCAATCATAGTTACTAGTGAATTTATACTTACTTTATTTCCAACAATTTTTGGAACAATAATATTATTATCTATAAATTGTACTACCACATTTACTATAACAATTCCAAGTATTAAATAAACATCGGTTGAGTTTCCAAGCGTAGCAAAAATAGCAATAGTACCTGCTGCTAAAATTCCGATATACGGAATTAAATTTAACAGTGCTGTTATTGCTCCAAGCAAAACAGCATATTTTATTCCGAGTATTAAAAAACCACTTGTTGTTAGGATTCCAACAATTCCCATTTCAATAAAAATACCTACAATGTAACTTTTGATTACTGACTTTATCTTACTCAATACTTCTACTAATATGTCTTCGTTTTTGAAACGAACAATTTGATACAAAAAAGTTATAAATAGATTTCGGTACAATAGAATTAAAAAACAATAAATAGGAATAAGAACAATATTTAATGCTGTGTCGGTAAATGAACTAATTGTGTTGCCCATGAATTGACTATCACCATTCATGCTTTTTTGAGCAACCTGTTGCATGTAATTATCCTGCTTATTGTAACTTAAATTGTATTTGTTTTTAACCCAATGTTGAGCACGTTCATAATGTATTAAAAGATTTTTTTTAATCTGAATCCAATCATTCGTCATGTCGGATATTTGCCAGGAAATTAAAAGTACGATAACTGCTATAACTGCAAAAAATAATATAACTGAAACAATAGCAGCTAATCCATGAGGGAATCTTAACTTTAAATTAAAAAAAGAAGCAACCGGACTTAGTATAATAGCAAAAAGTAAAGCTAATACGAGTGGTATGAAAATATTTTGGCCAATATACAAAATGGCAATGATTAAACTTAAACCAATAAGTACAACCGTAAATTTTATTAAAGAAGAGGTTTTTGCACTTACTTCCATTATGACTCCTTATTTGATGCTGGTTTTTTAATTATTTTATTTAGAATCATAGCTCCTACAACCTTTATTTCATCCGCATTTTGAACTACTTTATTTGTTACAAGGAATTTTATTGCTGCACCCATTATTTTAGTTATTGGGTTATGTGACTTGCCAACAATTATTTTTTCAGCTACCATTCCACTAGTAATACCAAGAGTTGCATTAATTAATGAAGTCTTAACTTCTGGACTAGAAAAAATATTTTTAAATGTTCTTTTTATTAAATTGATTGGTGTTAAACCATCTTGCGTTATTTTTAATTGTTCTCTTAACAAAATCAAATCTGCGTCTCGCAAACTCTCCATTCGTTCTATTTCAATTCGTAATTCGTTTACGGTTGTGATCTTTTGCATAATGCAGTTGTTAATGATGTAATAATAGAATTACTAATATTTGCTTTGATTTTGTTACGAAATAAAAGAAGGATAATTGCAATTAATAAATAAAAGCCAGTAACTGCAAAGAAACCCAAGTATGTTTTCCCCAATAAATCGCCTATCCATAAAGCCGCAGCTATATTTAAAGATAAAACACCTAACAAAAAGAAAATTGATATTATTAATTGGAAAATAAATTTCGAAAGAAAATCAGAAGATCTATCAACGGCTTTTAGTTTAATGAGTTCGATACTTGTTTTGCTATATTCCTTAACCCTATCGAATAAAGGTTCTATTAAATTTTCACTTGCGTCCATTTTATTAATTTTTTAATAAATCCTTATCCATTCTTTAAAAAATAAAACGGTAGCCGAGAATTTTTGTGTAAACACCTTTGTTCCCGACTACGTTTTACCTGAAACTTAACTAAACTATCTTTATTAAATATTCTTATTCAAAAGAATACTCCATATTATTTATTAGCTAACCTTATCTTTCAATGCTTCGAATTCGCTTTTTGCTTCTTCAAACATCGTGTTGAATTTTTCTTTCAACGCGTCTTTAAAATCATCCGTTTTACCAACAATTTTTTTACGTGTTTCGCTTCCTTTATCAGGAGCAAAAAGAATTCCTAATATGCCACCTATAGCAGCACCTACTACTAATGCACCAATAATTTTACCTGTGTTGTTTGAATTTTCCATTTTTGTTTTACTTATTTTATTTGTTACTAAATACTTTTCCCTTTAATAAGACGGAGAATTACCGCAATGACTGCTATAACAAGAAGTATATGAATAATCCCTCCAGCATGAAAGCCAACAAATCCTACTGCCCAAAGAATAACCAGAACTACTGCTATTGTATAAAGAATATTTCCCATTTTATTTGTTTTCTTTTTTTGTTTTATCCGACTCAGTGTCTATACCTGTTGTATCAGGATCTATCTCACGTTTAGGTTTATCAAACTTGTTATCACTCCTAGTTTTTGTTGGGTCTGAATTAATATCAGAACCAGTCTTGTCAGCGCTAACATCTGGACTTGTATTGTCCGACTTTTTTCCGAAATTTTTAGGATCTAGTTCCATGTTTTTCTAAAATTATTGTTCGATTAAATGAAATTCTTTTTTGTCTGTTCCATCCATATAGTAATACCAAAATTGTTTTTCTTCCAATTTAAGTATGAACAATGTTTGTGACGACTGATTATTTATTCCTGTCAATTTAATTTCAGCATCTTTATTTTGAAATTCCCATTTACCAGTTCCATCAAGAACTCCAAAATCATAAGAATAAGCACCGTCCTTTGTATAGGTTTCTGTATAACCAGTAACTAAAGAAGTATAATCTGTTCCGTTAACTTTGTAATTGTCGATTTTCCATGTGTTTGAAACTCGCTCAGTTCTTGATCTAAAACTAACCATTGGTCCATCTGGATATTTTTTACAACTCTGAATGGTAGGCATTGCCAAAGCAATAAATAAAACTGCTAATACTGATAATCTATTTTTTGTTTTCATATTCTATTATTTGTTTATTTGTTATTTATTTTAATCTTAAAAATGCAGCGCTAAACCAAAGGTTGAAATACCTGAAGACAAATCAAGGAATAAACCAGCTCTTTGATTAAGATGATATTCAGCTCCAATATGCCCGTCGAAATACAAGGCGCTAGAGTTTTTGTGTACAATTGTTTCACCATAATAACCATTTTCCCAAACCGTTTTTCTGTATGCAAAACCTAAAGAACCTGCTAAATAAAAATCCCATTTAGCATTTGCTTTCAGCAATTGATCAAAGTAATATGTTCCTTTAACTCCCACAGGAATTACTGTTTGGCGGTAACGATAGTTACGATATGGATTATCCTTATTACCCCAGTAGTAATATCTTTGGTAAGAGTAGTATGTAACAAATGGTGCTAAAGTGAAATTTTTTGCAACATCAAACTCAAAATCCGCATGTAAAACTGGAGTAGTAGATCCAATGTACCCATAATAACCAATTCCAACTCCTGCGTTTAATGTATTACCATGCTTTTCGTTTGGACTTACTTCTTGCGCTACTAGCGAGCCAGATAAAGCTATTGAAAGCATTATAATTGTTAATTTAATTTTTCTCATGTAATTTATTTTGTGATTTAATTTATTCAGCAAAGGTGAGCTTAACTTGAACCTTTTGTGTTACAAAACAAGGTTCAATAGTTACATCATTCACTCTTTTCCGTTTTAACCAATTCCTGCTCCAATTTGTATCCGTTAAGTATATTAACTAAAGAGTCAAGGTATGATTTCAAATTTTTAAGTGTTATTTCTGGGTCACTATCTGTTGGAATGGTTACTGGCATTTCCTCTATGTACTTGGATAATTCGGGATATTTATCTTTTATTAGCATCGTTATGCTTAATATACTTGCGTTTATCCTTTGCTCCTCTGCATCATTGTTCTTGCTCATCATAATCATTCGATTTATAGAATATTAAATAATCCTCAACAACCATAAAATCAATAAGATTAAAGCGATAACCAAAAGAATATTTATAAATCCTCCAAGTCCAAAACCACCACTTATTAAACCTAAAGCCCATAAAATCAACAATACTAAGATTACTATCCAAAGTAAACTTAAGCCGCTACCGTCGCTTGCAACTGGTCTACTTTTACTAAAGAATGAATGTTTGTTTTCTTTAGATGGAAATATTTTAAAAACCGGAGCTGACTTTAATAAACTTTTTGCGGTACTTTGTGTTTTAATAACAACAGGCTTTTTGCTTGAACTTGCCGTTAAAGTCGATTTATCCGCAATAGAATTAACAACTTCAGCGTTATTTGAATTATTTTCTTTTACAATTTCTTTTGAAGGAATTAAAATAGTTGACTCAGTTGTTTTTTGATGAGCAATATTTGTTCTTTCTTTTTGTGCATTTACTTTATGCTTCCCCTTATTATGAGCGATGTGATAACCTTTTGTGTAATGACGCTTTGTTATAGAGCCATTGGTACCACATGAAGAAATTAGCATGATAACGAAAAGACAAAATATATTTAGTGTAATGATTTTTTTCATATTGATTTATTTTAATGTGTTAATTTGTTTTATTTTATTGAAAGTATTCTTTAACAAAAGCTTTCTGTTGATTCTCGGTCATTTTATCAGTATCAATTGTTTCTACCTTTTTGAATTCGAAGTCTCTATTGGTCCTAAGTAAATTCATGAGCTCCTTCTTTGCTTCAGTTTGACCAAACAACACAATTTCATCGTAATGGCTTATAACTTCAGTTATACTTTTGTAATAAGTATGTAAATGACCTTGCTCCTTGTTATGCATTAAATTTTCGTTCTTACTTATACTATGCTTGTCATGATGATCAAAATCTGATTTAATAACATTTGTAATAAATTCCTTGCCAGCAGGCTCAATAAGGTAAGCGCTGCTATGATCCATGCACACGCCAATTAGTTTTTTTTGTTTCATTTCATTTTAATTAAATAAGCGTGCACATTCCTGCGCACGCTTTGTATTTAGTTATTACTAAAAAATCTATATCCAATCGTAGCTTGATACCAAACGTTTTTGTAACGCGGAGTAGTTACAGTTCCATCACCGTTATTATTTTGAACATCCCAACCTGCTCTTGCACCGAAAGTAAAATGATTAACATTCACATCAATACCGCCTGTTAAGCACAAGGTGTTCTTGCGAATATTATCTGTTTCAAATTCTTGCTCTTGTGCAATACTGGTGCTTGCATTTGCAAACACATCCTTTTGACTAACCAAATATGAATATTGAGGTCCTGCAACAATACTCAAGAAAGGAACGGGCTTAACTGCAAACAATAGAGGTACATCAATATAATTTGTAGTACGTGTAAACTTATATGGACTTCCTAATATAATCCCAGTAGCTTTAAAACCCTTTTGAGAAAATAAAACTTCTGGTTGAATTCCGAAGTACTTACCTAATGGGATTGAAACAAAGACTCCAGCAGCTGCGCCAAACTTAGGGTCAGCACGAAACGCCTCACCTTGTTCATCGTATACATTTGAATAATTTGCACCGCCCTTTAAACCAAACATCAGCCTACCACGTGAATCATTATCACCATCTTGAGCAATTAGATTACCAGTCAAAGAAATAACTGCAGCAATCAATAAAATTGTCTTTTTCATATTATTTAGTATTAGTATTATTCACATTAAATTCATTGACAGCTTTAGCTAATTCAATCATATCATGTGTAAACTCATCTCTAAAAAGAATCCAACCTTCTTTACCTTCTTCTTTATAGTTGTCCATTTTATATTTCATGTCAGTATTCTTCTTTTCCAATTCAGCTACTCTAGCTACGTATTCTGCTTTAGCACCCTTTTTGTCTTTTTCAATGCGAGCTTTAAACTCTGCAATACTTTTTTCATTAGCTGCAATAGCCTCTGCTTTTTCAGCTCTATACTTTACAATTTCTTCAATGTATTCCTTATTAGCTTTATCTAAATCTACATTTGCCTCTGTTACTTTTTCTTCTGCGTTCTCCACTTTTTCTGCTGTAGTATTACAACTTGTTAAGGTTGAACCAATGATTAATGATGTTACTGCAAATACTATAATTGATTTTTTCATTTTGTTATTTATTATTATTGATTTATAATTCAGAAATTAACTTATGTAATTCTTCTTTAGTTTTCCCTAACTTAACTTGGATTCTGCCTAACATTTCATCCTGCTTGCCTTCTACTAATAACAAATCATTATCAGTAAGCATTGCGAATTTTTGTTTTAATTTCCCTTTGGTTTCGTTCCAATTTCCTTTTAATTCGGTTGTATTTTTCATTGCCTTTAATTTTATTGTGAAGTAATTTTCACGCAACAAAGGTGGGCTAAACCAAAGCGAAATATGTTACAGACATTTATAGATAACTTACATCATTCACATATTGAATGGTTAACAAACAAAAAAGCACCGCCTAAACTAGCGGTGCTTTTTAAAAAGGATCTTTAATCCTATTTTTTTGTAATTATAAATTCAGTTCTTCTGTTCTTTTGATGATTTTCCTCCGAACACTCAGCAACAACTGTTCCTTCGCAAGCACAACCATTAACAAGTTTCGTTTCACCATATCCTTTTGATGTAACACGATTCGGATTTGAAATTCTACTTTTTATGTACGTAGAAGCTGATTTAGAACGTTGGTTCGATAATTTCATATTGTATGCTTTTGAAGCTCTACAATCTGTATGAGAACTCAATTCGATAGCCATTGATGGGTTTTCGTTTAATACTTTAACGATTTTATCTAACTCCTTTTGCGCATCTGGACGAATGTTATGCTCATGAAAATCATAATAAACGGGATTAAATTCAACTACTTTACCTAAATCATCTCCTACTTCCATCTTAGGAACAATAATTTTTTCTTCCTTCATAGTAAGTAAAACATCTGTTTTAATAATTAAATCTTTTCCAAATGAACTAGCATTGCTATTTCCTTCCATGTATTTTTCTTTCTTTCCGTTTAGTTTGAAATTCTTATCAGAAGCAACTGAGAATGAATATGCGCCATCATCCTTTGTAGTAACAGTATCCAATACATTTCCTTTATCATCTAACAAAGTGATGAAGGTTAGAGGTATAGCATGCTCCGTTTTATCTTTTGCAATACCAATTATTCTTTTTCCAAAGTTTAGGTCTTTCAACAAATCAATGGTATACATATCATCACTTCCCTTACCACCTGCTCTGTTAGATGAAAAATATCCTTTTTTTGTTTTATGATCAATTACTGCTGCAAAATCATCATTTTGAGTATTTACAGGAGCGCCTACATTGTAAACATTGTTTACTTCCTGACCACGTATAGAACAAACAAAAACATCCAATCCCCCAAGTCCATAACGACCGTTAGACGAGAAAAAAAGCGCACCCATATTTCCATTGTAAAAAGGAAACATTTCATCACCTTCAGTGTTTACTTGATCACCTAGGTTTTCTGCTTTTGTCCATTCTCCTTTTGAATCTTTTGTAGTTCTGTAAATATCCGCTTTTCCAAAGCCACCTGGCATATTACTAGTAAAATACATAGTATCGCCTTTTGCAGTTAAACAAGGATGCCCAACTGAATAATCTTTATTATTTAGAAAAAAAGGAACTGGCTTCGACCATTTCTTATCTTCAACTGTACGGAAATAAATTTCTAAGTTTACAATTTTTTCTCCTTTTTTTACATTACGATTATTTCTTGTAAAGGCCATATAGTTACCATCATTAGTAAAACTTGCCGGACCATCATTCATTTTACCATTTATACTTTTATCAAAATCATCTGCGTTTTTTAACTGATTATCTTTTACATCTGCTTCATAAATATTTAAATAAGGCAAACCATCACGATTTGATTTACGTTGAACCATCTTAGGAGTAGCTCTGCTTGAAGCGAAGACAACTTTTTCTTTATAATAACTCGCACCAAAATCTCTTGCGTCTGTATTAATATCTAGATGATTTATTTTAAAAGCACCTTGATCAGCTAACAAATCATTAAACTTAGACTTATTTAAAACATAATCCTTGGCTCTTAAATCAGTTGGCTTTTGCTCAACAAATTTATCCATCCATTTGTTTGATTCATCATACTTAGCATCGCATCTTAAAACCATTGCGTAATTATAATAGTCTTCAGGTAAATTACCTCCTGCTGTATTTACTAATTTGGAATAAGCTACTTCTGATTGAATGTGCTGATGCATTTGATGATAACTATCAGCTAATTTACGCTGCCCATCTACTGTTAAATCTTTAGTATGAGTATATGCATCAATTGCATCATCAAAAGAATAAACAAAATAGTATTTATCTCCCTTTTTTTCCTTTTTGGATTTTTCCTGCGCGTTACTGTTCATTGCAAAACATATAAATGCAATAAGTGGAATATATAATTTTTTCATTTCTTTCGTTTTTTATGGATTAAAAATATCTCGGTGAGTGAATTTGCTTTTTACTTGGGAATATGAAATCATATCTTAACATAATTTCATGGCTTCCCATATTGTATTTAAATGTTCTTAGTCCATGTGACCAATCAAATGAATAACCAATATGTAATTGTTCTGCAAGATCAACTCCAACTAAAACACCTGCCGCGTCGCCTGTTCTATACATTGCACCTAACAATAATCTTTTACCAATTAAAAACGAAGCGGTTAAATCTGCTTGAATAGGGGCAGCTTCCGTTACTTTAATTAATGTAGTGGGCTTTAACGCTAAATTATCCGAAAGCTTTATTACTGTACCTGCAATTAAAAAGAAATGGCGTTGCTCTTTTGCAATTAAAGTATTACCATTTACTTGATTAATTTCGGAATAACTGTTTTGTAACAAATTGGGAGCGGAAACACCTGCATAAAAACGTTCACGAGAATAATAAGCACCGAAACCAAAATTAGGTGATATACGGTTATTAATATTATTTTGGAAAGTTGGGTCGCCCGTTTGATCTAAATTAAGTGTACTTAGATTTGCCTGAAACATTTTTGCGCCTCCACTTAAACCAAGAGCTAATTTAGACTTTTTGTTTAAATTTATTTTATAAGCAAAATCAACAAACACAGATGTGTTGTTACTTGCTCCGATTTTATCATTTAAAACTGATAAACCTAAACCAATGTGCTCATTTGCTACTGGCGAATGCATAGTTAAGGTTTGCGAAGATGGCGCGCCTTTAAAATCGAGCCATTGCGAACGATGCAATCCTGTCATTGTTAACGCATCCCTGCTACCTGCATAAGCAGGATTTACAGCAAGGGTGTTATACATGTAATGCGTGAACATTGGGTCTTGTTGTGCTTGTAGGCTTGTGCCTCCAACAACTAAAACTACAATTGCTATTACTTTTTTTATTGTTTTCATTTTTATTTAATTTTATGTAAAATAGTTTGAGATTGCTGTTTACTTGTTTAGATAAATTGTTCCTTTATAAACAGGAGTTCCATCTTGCAAATCGAGAATATAGAAATAAGTTCCTACAGGTAACTCGTCGCCACCAACTCTTATTCCCATGTCTGTTTTACCATTCCATGTGTTTTTGTAAGGACTTGCTTCAAACACTTTATTTCCCCAACGATTAAAAACTGTAAATTCATTTTTAGGAAAATTCATAATTCCTCTGATTACAAATAAATCATTGATTCCATCACCGTTTGGAGAAAACCCTTCAGGTATATTAAAATCAGTTGGAAATGTCTCTACAGAAGAAAAATTATTTGAGAAATTTGGATCTACTTCATTTCCTTGAACCAAAGCATTATTAACGTAGTTTCCATCAGCAATAACTGTAGCAGTAATAGTTAATGTTTCTGAAGAACCATTACTAAGACTACCAATTGTCCAAATTCCAGTTGTTGGGTTATATGAACCAAGAGTAGCTGATGATGAAACGTACACGTAACCACTTTGCAAAACATCGGTAACTTCAACTCCTGTTGCGCTAATTGAACTATTGTTTGTTGCTGTAATTGTAAAAACAACTGTCTTCCCAATAAATGGAATGGTATCATTAACTCTTTTTACAACACTTAAATCTACATCGCTACACACATTAACAGCAACGATTGCAGAAGAAGGTAATGAACTACATCCATTTGCAGTTAAAACTAAATTATATGTTCCTGCGTCTGCTAATGTTGAAACAACAATAACAGGATTTTGCGCCGACGAAATAAATCCGTTTGGACCAGTCCAATTATACGTTGCTAAAGAAACAGCTGGAGTAGTTAAGTTTATAGAATTCCCTGAACAAACTGGAGAATTACTTGAAGCAACAACTGAAGGAATTAAATTTACATCTAATGACACAAATACTGACGTATCATTTGGTGCACATCCACCCGTTACAACAACATAATAAAATGAAGATGTATCAGAAATAGTTGTTGGATTAATAGTTAAGCTTGCTGTTTGTGCTCCCGAAATATTTCCACCATCAATAATATTTGCATTTAATTTTCTCCATTGGTAAGTTAAAACTCCTGTTCCTGTTGCAGAAACAACGAATGAAGCTGAGCTACCTATACATACTGATTGATCTACTGGTTCAGTTATAATAATTGAACCGCCTACATTCAAAGCTACATTAATAGATGTATCATTTGGAGAACATGCTCCAATAATTAC
>Ga0075163_10004062_pt1 | contig 19638 bp, 12 predicted proteins | sample JI1023141ADNA_FD_71478 | JGI IMG/M metagenome (GOLD analysis project Ga0075163, IMG submission 71478) | Wastewater effluent complex algal communities from Wisconsin, to seasonally profile nutrient transformation and Carbon sequestration -... | ecosystem: Engineered > WWTP > Effluent > Algae...
CGCGCGCGAGACCTCCTTGCCCGGCGGCTCCTTGAACACCGTCGACACCGCGGGCGTGGCGAGCGGGCGCGCGGCGACCGTCTTCCACAGCGCGACGCGACGGGTCTCGCGAACGCGGAGGAAGACCACGAACGCGAGCGCGAGCGCGCCGAGCGTGACCGCGGCGGTGCCATCCGGCGTCGACTTGCCGTTGGTGCCGTCGAGGATCGTCAGCATCCAGATCATCGCGGGGAACCAGAACGCCGCGAGCGACCAGCGGTCCCCGACGGAGATCGCCGCGAAGATCGTCGCCGGCGCGAACGACATCCAGAACACGTTGCGATCCGGGCTGGCGGGACCGGCGAGGCCGAGCAGCACGAGCCCGCCGACGACGATCGCCGTGAACCACAGCCGCACGTTGGTGAGGCCGAGGAGGTGACCGACGAGCGTGCCGAAGACCGAGCCGGCCCACAGGATCGTGACGATGTCCGTCGCGTCGCGGCGCGCGGCCGTGTACAGCACGAGGCCGAGCAGCAGCACGACCCAGTACGTGAGGACGAGCGGAAGTGCGGTACGTGCGCGGCTCATGGGATCACCTGCAGCATGACGTTGCCCGTGTCATTGCGACGCGCGACGTAGGCGCCGGAGAACGCCTTCCAGTCGACGGCGGTCAGCTGCGCGAACCGCATGCGGTCCTGGTACGTCTTGACCAGCCGCGCCTGTTCGGCGCGACGGCGTGCCAACCGGTTCTCCGCGGAGCCGGCCGCGAACGGCAGCAACAGGGGTGACGTCTTGGCCGGCCACGGTTCGCGTGTCGTCCAATCGTTGTGCGGGACGACGACCCACGTCACGCAGTCGGCCTCGGTCTTCATGCCGTCCTGACGAGGCCGGCACGAGATCACGATCTGGCGCGTCTGCGTGCGATCGAGCAGCTTGTCGAGCCGCACCGTCGGCTGCCACGCGACGCGGGCCCCGAACTTCGCGGCTTCCGCGTTGCCGCGCGGAAGCATCGGTCGTTCGGCGCGCGTCCACGAGCCGCCCTTCTCGACACCGGTCACCAGCGTGACGCGCGTGCCGGTATCGGCGAGCGCCTTGCCGACGCCGAGCCAGACGCGGACCATGACGTCGAGCAGCTCCTCGGGCGCCGCGCATGTCAGGTCGTCGGTGATCGCGAGATGGTTATCGAGCACCACGCGCACCGTCGGATCCGCGGGCGGAATCTCGTCGGGCGTGCGCACGATCAGCTTGTCTGCCTGCAGCGAGCGCACCCAGTGGATGCGGCGCGTGTCGTCGCCGGGCGCGTACTCGCGGATCTTGAAGGTGCCCTCGGTGGGCATCTTGTTCGTGAACCGCGAGTGCATGTCGTCGCGGCCATCGCCGAGCAGCTCGCGCACGCCCTCGACCTTCGCCGGGCGCGGCGTGACGATGAAATCGCACTCGCCGCGCTCGATCGCCGCCGTCCTGGTCAGGCCGAGCACGTCGCCGAGCCACAGCGTCAACGGCTTCGCGTGATGCTCGCCGCGCGGTGCCGGACCGAGGTCGGCCTCGAGCTCGAGCGCCGCGTCGCTGCTCTCCGAGCCGACCGCGTAGCGCGACTGCACGCCGTGGCGAGTAGCGCGACCGGTGGCGAACAACCGCAGCGCCGCCGGAATCTTCACGCCCTCGAGCGTCAGCTTCTCGCGGAGGGGCTCGCCCTCGATGCCGATGTCGGGGACGATCGTGCGCGTGATCGTCGCCTTGCGCCACGGCACGTCGCCGCCGGCCATCAGCGCCGTCCACGTCGTCGCGAGACAGACCACCGCGAGCCCGAGCACGCCGAGCACCGACAAGCTCGCCCAGCCTGTGAGCTGCGAGGCACCCAGACACACCACGGCGGTCCACGCCGTGGCGCGACCGGTCGCCGACAGCACGTCGAGCTGCTGCCAGCCCTCGCTCGGCATCCCCAGCTTGCCGCTCTTGTTGGCCTGCCGGTATCGCATCCACAGGGTGAACGCCATCACGACCCACAGCAGGCCGAGGATCTGACCCGCGGTGTGGACCTGGCCGCTCTTCGCGCGCAACGCGACGAGCACCGCGATCAGCGACGGGACAAACACACTACCGATGCGCCAGCCGGCGCCGCTGGATTGGCTCGACGCCAATCCAGCGTCGCCTCCGTTGTTCGGAATTGGCATCATGCACCTCGCTGTGCGGTGTGCATGACGACGGAGCGGAGCCGTTCGCGCACGGTGGCGGCGTCGGTCCACATCCGGTGGCGCAGCACGTCGGGCGCCACGTCGAGCAGGTCTTCCATCGTCACGTACTCGCGACCCGACAGCATCGCGCGGGACTGCGCACAGCGCACCCAGGCGATCGTCGCGCGCGGCGAGATCGTCGCGCCTTCATCGGCCGTGCGGCGCAGCCCGTTGACGTACTCGACGGCGACGCGCTTGAGCTCCGGCGTCACGTGGATCAGCGGCACGGTCTCGCGCCACTCGATGAACGCCTCGCGCGAGATCACGGGCTGCACGTGCGACAGCGGTGACTCGGAGCCGAGGTGGAAGTCGAGCACGCGGACCTCGTCATCCGGCGCCGGATAGCCCATCTCGAGCATCACCATGAAGCGATCGATCTGCGCCGCGGGCAGCGGATACGTGCCCTGGTGCTCGACCGGGTTCATCGTCGCGAGGACCTGGAACGGCTCCTCCATCTTGTGCGTGACGCCGTCGACGGTGCAGCAGCGCTCCTCCATCACCTCGAGCAGCGCGGACTGGGTCTTCGGCGTCGCGCGGTTGATCTCGTCGGCGAGCAGCAGGTGCGTGAAGATCGGTCCGGGCCGGAAGTGGAACTGGCGATCGCGCGGATCGAACACGTTCGCGCCCGTGACATCGAGCGGCAGCAGATCCGGCGTGAACTGGATGCGGCCGAACTTGGTGGCGATCGCCGCCGCGATCGATTTGACGAGCTGCGTCTTGCCGAGACCGGGCGCGTCGACGAGCAGCACGTGGCCACGTGCGGCCATCGCGGTTAGCACGCGCTGGATGACATCGCGCTTGCCGACGATCACCTGCTCGACCGCAGCGATCACGTGCTCGAACTCCTGGCGGATGCGTTCGACACGCACGCGCAACGGCGAGCGCTCGACCGGAGCCTGCTGCGGAGCAGCGACAACTTCACCACCGCGATACGGACCGCTGATTGCCATGATCTCCTCCACACTCGAGTCCACTTGGTGACGCGGTAACTCGCCCACCAACCACTTCACGACGCCGGCGCCTTCGCGACGCGCGGCCGGCCCCTCGGCCTGGTCGTGCCACAGCCCGGCGTAGGCGTCGGCGATCCGGCGACGGATCGGCTCGTCGCCGGCGAGCACGTACAACAGATCCAGGATCGGCGTGCGCAGGTGGCTCGGGATGACCGGCGCGAGCGCCTCGGGAGTGTCGGCGACCGAGTCGTTCGAGCTCAGCGGCGGCAAGCCCAGCGCGGCGAGCCCGGCGTTCGCACGCGCGACCTCGTCATCGCGCACGCCACCCGTTGCGAGCAGCAAGTTCGCGACGACCCTCCCGACATAGCGCGCGTCACCCATCGACGATTACGAGGTACCACGAGGGTAGCAGTTGCATTCCCGCACCAAGCATACGATGCCGTTCCTCCTCGTGCGGTTCGCGAAATCTCCACGAGTCATTCCACGCGTTGCCGCACGAAACCGCTGGCGCGCGTAGAACACCCGTGCAAGCCGACGCCATCTAGACGTCAACGCACGAGTCCCCCGGTTCTTAGAAACTTTCTAGTCAGGACGAGGCGGCTCGATGTAGGTCGCCGAAAATAACAACGCCCGGGCATCGATGAAGATGCCCGGGCTTCTAGGACGAGGCTAAGTAGTTAGAGCTTCTCGAAGTTCCGGCTAGAGTTTCTCGAAATCCCAGACGGCGCCTTCGCAGCTGGGCTTGCTGGTGTCGCACTTGAGCTCGGCGATCTCGGGGCCGGGAGCGCGGACGTGGACGACGACCTCGTCACCGTAGGTGGTCCGGCAGGCCTCCTTGGGGTCCTTCGAGGTGGCGGCGGTGATGTGGCTCGCGTTGAGGTCGCAGGCGACGATCGTCTGCCCCGCCATCGGATCGGGGATGGTGACGCCGTTGATCTTGATCGACTTCGCATCGCCGGTCTCGATGTAGCGGCAACCGACGGGCAGCTTGTCGACGCCATCCCAGGTGCCGAGCGCGAAGCCGCGGCGACCGGTCGGGACGAACAGCTCCTTCGCGAGGGCGAGGTCGCTCGCCTTCGCGAGGTCGAGCTTCTTGGTGCCACCGGACGACGTCTTGACGTTGACCTCGCAACCGCACTCGGCGATCCGCATCGCCATCGTGCACACCGACGGATCCGACTTGCGCCACGGCACGCAGCCGCCGTTCAAGTCACCGCAGTTATCGCAACCGCGCATGAAGCCGTCCTCGATCTTGTCGTCGCCGCCGTGGAGGCAATCCTCGACGAGCGTCTGCGCCGCGCCGTTGCTGTTGAAGCCGACGGCCATGCGGAACAACGGGCTGGAGGTGCCGGGCGTCTTCGAGTTGAGCGTGTAGCCACCGACGGTCGTGGTGCCGGTCGGCTTGCGCGTGATGTCCGCGTGCCACGAGGTGAACACGCACTCGCCGACCTTCTGCGTCGGGTTCTGCGTGAGCCATTCGAGCTGGCCGGCGGTGAGCTTGGGATCGAGCGAGGTGACCTTGCTGCCCTCGATGTTCTTGCCGAGGACCTCCGCCTTGTCGGAGGTGTCGACGGTGGTGCCGGTGACGCACGAGAAGATGTCGGTGTTGCAGCTGCCGGTCGAGCACGGGGTCGACTCGTCGCAGAACACCGGGCCCTGCTCGTTGGTGATCACCTCGGGGATGCCATCGGTGTGCAGCATCGTGAAGTACTCGCAGTACTCCTGGCCGCGGTCGTCCTTGGTGTTGCCGTTCGCGGTGACACCGCTGACGTCGCGGCAGCTCCAGCGCACGCCACCCTCGGTGAAGTGCGGCCGCGCGTTGTCCATCGCGGGGACGCGCGCGTTGGTGCACATCTCCTTCACGGTGCCCTTGGGCAGGTCGCACTTGCCGTCCTCGCAGGGGTCGCGCGATTCGCGCGATTCGGAGGAGCAGGCGCCGAACAGCAGGGCGGTGAGGACGATCGCGTTCTTCATGGCTGCCCACGACCGTCAGCACGCGACGTGCCGGTTGTGCGAGGGGTTGCGCAACCAGCGATCTCGCTGCGCTCTCGCGGACATACGCCGGACAGCGGTGACTCCTCGAGCGGCCGATGACGGATCGATCAGCCAGGTTTCGAGTAGCCAGCAGTCGCCGAAAACAAAACCGCCCGGGCAGAATTGCCCGGGCGGCTACAGGAGAACGTGCGTAGGGGAAGTTAGTTCGGCAGGAGGTGCTCGAAGGCCCAGGGCGCGCCCTGGCAGGACTCTTCGGTCGAGGTGCAGGAGATGGTCGCGGCCTCGGCGACCGGGGCGCGGACGTGGACGACCACTTCGTCGCCGTACGCGATGCGGCAGGCTTCCTTGGGGTCCTTCGCGGTCGCCGCGGTGATGTGGCTCGCCTTGAGGTCGCAGGCGACGATCGTCTGGTCGGCGTTCGGGTCATCGACCGACCAGCCGTTACCCTCGAGGCGCTCCGAGTCGCCCGTCTTGACGTAGCGGCAGCCAGTGGGCAGCGCCGCCATGTTGTCCCAGGTGCCGAGCGTGAAGCCGCGGCGAGCCTCGGGGACGAACAGGTCGCGCAGGGTCTCGAGGTCCGCCGACTTCTTGATGTCGAGCTTGTGGCCACCGACGGAGACCGAGCAACCGCACTCGGCGACGCGCATCGCCATCGTGCAGACCGACGGGTCCGACTTGCGCCACGGGACGCACGACTTGTCGCCGCACATCGTGCAGCCGCGCATGAAGCCGTCCTTCTCGGCCTTCTTGCCCGGCGAGAGGCAGTCCTCGACGAGCTGCTTGGCAGCGCCGTTCGAGTTGAACTGGACTTCCATCTGGAACAGCTTGTTGCTCGCGCCCGGCGTGGTCGCGTTCAGCGAGTAGCCACCGAGCTTCTCGCTGCTCTCGATCGGGCGGGTGATGTCCTTGTGCCACGAGGTGAAGACGCACTCGCCGACCTTGGTGGTCGGGCTCTGCGACAGCCACTCGAGCTGGCCCTTCGACAGGACGGGGTCGAGCGGGGTGACCGTCTCGCCGTTGGTGTTCTTGCCGAGCACGTCGGCCGGCTTGCTGAGGTCGGCGGCGGTCGCCGACACGCAGGAGAAGATCTCGTTGTTGCAGGTACCGGCCTGGCACGGGGTCGACTCGTCGCAGAACGTCGGGCTGCCCGTCGCATCCATGATGACGGCGGGGATGCCGTCGGTGTGGAGCATCGTGAAGTACTCGCAGTACTCCTGGCCGCGGTCGTCCGAGGTGTTGCCGTTCGGGGTGACGCCGTTGACGTCCTTGCACGACCAGCGGACACCGGACGCCGTGAAGTGGGGACGCTTCTCGTCCATCGCGTTCAGGCGGCTGTTGGTGCACTGCTCCTTGAGCGTGCCGCCGGGCGTGTCGCACTTGCCGGAGTCGTCGCAGTCGAGGCGGGTGTTCGTGGAGCCGCTACAAGCGGCGGCGAAGAAGAGCGCGGATGAGAGGATGGCTGCACGCATATTCAATCTCCTGTGCTTTCCCTCTGTTCACGGCTCGTGCCGGTTTCCGGACGTACCTCACCGCTGCCCCATTCGCAGTGCTTTCAACTGTGTGCAGTGATCTAGCCCCAGCCCACCGGCAGCTCGATCATCCACTCGCTGGTCGTCGGCAATTCGATCAGCCGGCTTGCCGCGTTACGCCGTGAGCCGAAACGAAAAAAGCCCCGCCGAAGCGAGGCCTTTGGTGAACCGGACGGGAAGTTATTGGCAGCTTGCCGGGATCGTCGAGATGCCGGACGGGTTGGCGCCGTCGAGCCGGATGAAGCTGGGGTCGTTGCTGATGAACGGCCCGCTCTCCTGGTGCTGCTGGTGGTCTCCCGCGGCCGGGACCTCCTCGTGGACCTTGCAGACGCGGCGATCTCGCTCCGTCAGGGTTTGGTTGCGAGTGATCCCGCTGACATAGGTCTCGAGCAGGCCACCGAAGCCAGCCGCATCGACCTCGCAGAACCCACCGGCGCCGCACGTCGTTGGCACCGTGCCAGCAGCGACGGCCTTCTTGAGGGCCTCGAGCTTCGCGGGGGTGGCGTCGTCGAGGGCGATGAACTTGCCGGCGGCCAGGTTGCGCGTCGACATCCCGCCGAGCTTCATGATCTCCTCGAACACCACCTTGATCGCGTCGCGGTTGCGGCCGGTCAGGGCAGGCGGGGCGTCCGCAAACTTCTCCAGCGCGTCCTTCCACAGCTGGCAGCGCGCGTCGGAGAACACCGGCTTCTTGTAGTCGAGGGCGCGGAGCGCGAGGACGTGGGCCGGCGACAGCGCCGAGGTCAGCTGCGCCTCGAACGTCTGGTCGGCGACACCGCGTACCGGCACCATGAACACGCGCTGCGCGGCATCTGCCGTCGGTGGGAGCGAGACGTTGTCGTTGTTGAACCACGCGTACGGCCAGGTCGACTGGATCGCGCGGAACGCGCCCTTGGTCCCGCCGGACACGAACACGTCGGTGGCGATCTCGCCGGTCGCGAGCTCGGTGGCGTAGTTGACCTGCTCGTCGCAGAACAGCGGCCGGATCAGGCCCATCACCTCGGGGAGCTTCGCGGGGCGGAACAGCTGCTTGCCGCGCGCCGGGGTGATCTTGAGGGCGTTGGCATCGCGGATCGCCTTCTCGAGACGAGATGCGGCGCCGATCGTCTTCTTGTACTTCTCCCAGGTCGGCATGCCCTCGAGGGACGCCGGGACGAGAAAGCTTTCAGAAACGCCACCTTCGCCCGCTGCCCAGTGGGTCCACGGCTTGGTGAGCTCGTTCATGATGGGCAGCCGAGGCATGCCCACGGGGTCGGTGGCGAGCGGGGTCGTGTGGCACTTGCTGCAGCGGGCCGGGTCGACCTCGATCTGCAGGTTGCCGTCGCCGAGGTCCTCGGTCGCGTAGAACGAGTACTTCTGCGCGGTCGGATCCCACGCGAAGAACTCGAGGCGGTTGACGTCGATGTCCGGCGCGACCTCGCCGAGGGTGGCGACGAACGCGTTGGTGACGGCCTCGGTGTCCGAGCACACCGTCGAGATCAGGCGCGGATAGATCTGGTCGCTGTTGCCGGAGATCAGGTCGTCGGCGAGCGCGTAGGCGATCGTCGCGTTCTTGTTGCAGCCCTGGACCGTTGCCAGACCGTCGAGGAGCTTGCCGTAGAACTGCGGGTCGTCGGTCGGGGCGATCGCACCGGCCTTGCTGCCGTGGAACACGCCCTTGTCGTCGATGACCTTCGAGTCGTGGAGGCCACGCAGGAACTTCGAGATCGGATCCTCTCGGCCCTTGAGCTGATCGGCGAACGGGAGCGTGTCGCACTTCCCGATCTCGCAGATGCCGCTGTCGTCGGGCGCGGGTTCTTCACTCGCGCACGCGAACAACCCGACGGAGATCGTCAGGGCAAGGGTCGATGGCTTCATGCGTCCGGTTCACAGCACCAACCGTGCCCTCGTACGCCGCGGTAGCCGGACCTGTCCCGATCCCGGTGATCCTGCGGGGTTCGGCCCGTTTTCGGACACGTGCGCACCGGACAGTGCAGGCGCCCCGGACACTGGATCCGCCACCCGCCCTGGCGTCCCGTGTACCGGACACGGGACCAGCCACCGGACACTGCGCCGTCCGCCACCACGACGGACAAGTGGCCGAACTGACTCCGCGTCCGGGTGCTGGACGGCTGGATCGACCGGTGCACCAACGCGGGACATGCCGTCCACCCTCCGCTACGCCGCGATCTTGCTGATCGCCGGGTGCGCCTCGAAGTCGGAGGCCCCGATCGACGACTGCGCCACCACCGGCAAGTGCGATCTGCCCGATGACCCGGCGGAGGTCTCGTGCACCAAGCGGCGAAGCGACGCCTACAACGAAAACCGGACGGCCTTCAACGAGGGCTTCCTGCGCTGGTCGTGTGCCGATGTCCAGGGGGTCACCGCGGACGATCGCGGCCAGGAGTACTGCGAGTACTTCGCCATCGCGCAGCTCCCCGCCGACGGGCAGGCGCCGGCTCCCGCACCTGCCATCCTCGGCCGCAACCTCGGCAAGGACTCGAGCTACGGCACCACGCCCGGCGGCGTCGACCTGACTCCGGGGCAGATCAGCGCGCTCGAAGCCGACGACACCGCGATCGTCGGCCAGTGCGTGTTCACCGCCTGGAACTCCGACCAGCCCGGGCCGGTCGCCGCGTGCGACGGTCAGGACCCGAAAGCGATCTGTCCGAAGGTCATGGGCGTCGCGGTCGACGAGACCAACTTCCGCATGGCGTTCGACGTCAACTCGACCGATGCCGCACAGGTCCTCGTCGAGGACTGCACGAAGCCCGCGCCCGGTGGCGATCCCGAGAACCCGCGCGACCTCCGCCACGACGACTTCATGCGCGGCTGCATGTTCAACGCCGACATCAACCAGACCGAGTTCCGCAAGAGCGACACCACGATCTGCGCGAGCATGAGCCGGCTCGCGGAGTGCGGCTGCACCGCGAACAGCGAGACGCCGCTCGGCGAGCTGGTGTCGCCGTGGGAGGTGCGTGGCTTCCAGCTCGGCACCTGGTCGGGCTTCGTCCCGGGCAGCGAGACCGACTCGCAGCTGCCGCCGAGCTGCCGCTACGTCGACCTCGGCGAGAACGGGCAGACGATCGTGACCTGCGATCTGTCCGCCGGTGATCTCCTCGCCGGCTCCGCCGATGTCCGGGCGGCCTGCGCGGACAAGTACGCCGACATGATCGTCGTCCACGTCCCGATTCCGGCCGGCGTGACCTGCGATCCCGAGACGTCCGACAGCCCGTACGCGGACACCTGCTCGGCGACGCCGTGGGTGCTGGAGCCGCCCGCCCAGGGCAACTAGGGTCGTCGACTCGCGACGAACCGTCGCGCGATCCCGCGGATATTCTGGATGCTGAACGGCTTCTCGAGCCGTTCGTTGCGGACCTCCGAGAGGAACCGCTCGATATCCGAACGACTGAGGTCGCCGCTCATGAACACGATGCGTTCCGCCTGCTCCGCATCGAGCTTCTTGATCTCCCGGTAGAGGTCCATGCCCGTGAGGTGGGGCATCAAGATGTCGCTGAAGATGACATCGAACCGCTCGCCCCGTTCGATCGCAGCGAGGGCTTCGCGCGAATCGTCGTAGCTCTCCACCGCGAGGTCATGGCGGAGTGCACGGGTGAACGAGAGCAGGATCGTTCGTTCGTCGTCGACGACCATCGCACGGCCACCCGCGACGGCAGTCACCTCGACCTCGGTCGCAGCGATCGCTGCGATCGGGAAGCTGATCGTGAAGGTCGTGCCCTTGCCAACCTCGGTCTCGCATTCGATCCGTCCTCCCATCGCCAGCACGATCCCGTGCGAGATCGAGAGCCCCAGCCCGGTGCCGACTCCCGGTGATCTGGTCGTGAAGAACGGATCCCAGATCCTGGGCAACACCTCGGGGCGAATACCTGGCCCGTTGTCGGACACCTCGACGAGCACGCGATCCTGATCGCGACGGGTCCGGATCGTGACCTGGTTCGACGTGGGGTCATCGGCGCCGAACGCCTGCGCTGCATTGATGACGAGGTTGACCACGACCTGGGTTAGCTGGCCTTCGTCGACGAGGATCAGGGGGACCGGTTCGAGTTGCAGCGTGATCCGCGCACGTGCGCGGAGCTCGTGGCCCGCGAGCTCGATCGCATTGCGGATCGAGTTGTGCGGGTCGATCGGACCGACCTCCGCGCTCCGGCGGGCCAGCGACTTCAGCCCACGAACGATGCGCTTGACTCGTTCGCCTCCTTGCCGCGCCTGTTCGAGCAGGTCGATGATCTCCGTCAACCGGCTCGATGGAGTACCGCCGAACACCTGGAGCTCCTCGATCGCGAGGCCGATGTTGGCCATCAGGTAGGTCAGCGGGTTGTTGATCTCGTGGCCGACGCCAGCGGCGAGGATGCCGGTCGTCACCAAGCGATCGTGCTGGGCCATGCGCTCCTGGATCTGGCGTTGCTCGGTGACGTCGCGGAACGTCGCGAGTGCGGCGTACGGCTTCGAGCTCGGTGACTCTGCCAACGGACTCGAGTTGATCTCGATCCACCGACGCTCGCCGGTCGCCGCGTGGTGGAGCCCCATCATCACGTCGCGCGATGGCGTGCCCTGTTCGATCGAGATCATCGCGGGATGCTGGTCTCCAGGAAACGGCGATCCATCGGCGCGGGTCGCGCGCCATTCAGGATCGTGGGAGGTCCGGCCGGTGAGTTGATCGCTGCGGAGTCCGAGGATGTGTTCGGCCGACGGGTTGGCGAGCAAGATCGCACCGCTGCGGTCCTGGACGACGACCCCCTCGACCATGCTGTCGAGCAGACTCGCGAGCTGCAGCTCGCGCTCCATGAGCCGCCGCTGCTGATCCTCGAGTCGCTTGGTCTGATCGACCAGCTTGCGCCCGATGCGACGGAGCTCGAGGAGTGCCATCACCTGACCAGCGAGGAGCTCGAGCGTTTCCCGTTGTGCGTCTGTGAGCTCGCGGGGGCGGCGGTCGATCGCGCACAACGTGCCCAGGGCACGACCGTCGGGAGTCTCGAGAAGCACCCCAGCATAAAACCGGATGCCGGGAGCCTCGCGCACGAGCGGGTTATCCATGAACCGCGGATCGGCCATCGCGTCGGTCACCACGAGGGTGTCGTGATCCGCGATGGCGTGAGCGCAGAATGAGATGTCTCGTCCGGTCTGCTGTGCTTCGAGCCCGTATCGCGACATGAACCATTGACGATCTCGATCGACGAGCGAAATCAGCGCGATGGGAGTTTCGAGGGCGAGCGCAGCAAGTCGCGTGATGGCATCGAACTGCGCTTCGGCAGGTGTGTCGAGGACATCGTACGACTCGAGCTCCTCGAGGCGCGCCGCTTCGTCGGCAGGCATCTCCGGCTTCATGCGGCGGCAAGTGTTTGCGCTGCGGCAGGTCGGTGCAAGCGCAAGAACCAAGTACTCTTGTCTCGAGCCGTCACATCGACGCGATCACGAACGTCAGCCGGCGACCCCGCGCGGCGATGTCTCCGGCGCGCGTCCACGATCTCCACTCACCACGTGCCTACCTCGACACGAGCGCGTGTCGCCGGCGGCTGCATTGTGATCGTGGTCGCAGCCGGGACGTGAGACCGGGTGGCGTGTCAGGTTGGCCTCAGAAACCTGTCGGCGCGATCGCGGTAAGCCGTGTGGCAGAGCCAACCCAACCGGTGGTTCGGTGGTTGCACACATGGCGAGCGCAACTCCATGCGCTCACTACCCACTGGCTTACTCCTGATCCTCAGCAGCGCGTCCGCCGTGGCCGAGGGCTACGTCGACGTGGCAGCGGGCGCGACGTACGGGCGCTACCGCTCCACGTTGGTGCACGTAGAATCGGACGGCGGAGGCGTGCTCACCACGTTCACCAAGAAGAAGTCCGGCAGCGCGGTCGGTGGAGCGCTCGCGCTTCACGCCGGCTATCGGACCCATGGGTTCCAGCTCGGTGGCGTCGTCCGGTTCGCGCGCTACTCGATGGAACTTCCGGATATCGATGTCATCGATGATTCCAACGGTCGACGAACCGAGGTCGAGCCGCCGTACACGACCTCGATCAAGACCACCGCGATCGGGCTGACCCTCGGGTACGAGCACCGCGGGTGGTTCGCGCGCGGCGAGCTCGGCGTCGGGAAGTTCGAGCTCGGTGACCAGCCTTGCCTGTGCTTCTCGCGAACGGATCTCGGTGACGCCTCGACGGCGGGAGCCGAGGTTGGCTACCAGCGGTACATCGGCCACGACTGGGTGTTCGCGCCGGTCGCCACGGTGACGGGGACCTGGGCGAAGATCTCGGAGCAGCTCGACTTCCTCGACACCTTCGACACGGAGGCACGCATGATCGAGGTCGCGGTGATGGCGTCGCTCGTCTACCAGCCGCGTTGATTTCGGCAACGCGTTGAATCGCGTTTGCCGCGACCGCCTCCGCTACACCTCGCGGATGATCTCCGTAGGCATCGACGCGATCGGCGTCGCCGTTCCTCGCCGCTATCTCGACATCGTCGATCTCGCCGTCGCGCGCGGCATCGATCCCGCGAAGTACACCCAGGGGCTCGGCGCGCGCGAGATGGCCGTCGCCGAGCCCGGCGAGGACACCGTGTCGCTCGCGGCCACCGCGGCGACCCGCGCGCTCGCCGGGATCGATCGCAGCGAGCTCGGGCTGCTCGTCGTCGGAACCGAGACCGGGGTCGATCACTCCAAGCCGGTCGCGTCGTTCGTCCACGGCCTGCTCGAGCTGCCGCGCGCGATGCGCGTCTACGATACGCAGCACGCGTGCTACGGCGGCACCGCCGGCCTGATGACCGCGATCGAGTGGATCGCCTCGGGCGCCGCCGGCAACCGCGCCGCGCTGGTGATCTGCTCGGACATCGCGCGCTACGGGATCCACACCGCCGGCGAGCCGACGCAGGGCGCCGGCGCGATCGCGATGGTGATCAGGCGCGACCCCGCGTTGCTCGCGCTCGATGTCGGCGTCACCGGCGCGTCGAGCACGCACGTCCACGACTTCTGGCGGCCGCTCGGCATGCGCGAGGCCCAGGTCGACGGTCACTACAGCGTCGAGTGCTACCTCGATGCGGTCGCGACGGCGTATCGCGGCTGGACCGTGCAGGCGATCGCGCGCGGCCTGATCGCCTCGCCGGGCTGCGAGCAGCTCGCGCGGCTCTGCTACCACGTGCCGTTCTGCAAGATGGCGAAGAAGGCGCACCTCCAGGTCCGCCGCTGCGACGCCGAGGACGATGGGATCGCGTTCGACGAGGTCGCCGCGGCGGCCAGCTTCGAGCGCCAGGTCGCGCCATCGCTGCCGCTGTGCTCGCGGATCGGCAACGTCTACACCGGCTCGCTCTACGTCGGCCTCGCCGGCCTGCTCGACGCGCAAGCCGGCGAGCTCGCGGATCGCCGGATCGGCATGTTCTCGTACGGCAGCGGCTGCACCAGCGAGTTCTTCTCCGGCGTGGTGTCACCGCGCGCGGCCGAGCGGATCGCGGAGGCGCGGCTCGCCGACGTGCTCGCGGCGCGCGAGCGGATCTCGATCGCCGAGTACGAGCGCATCATGGCGCTCACCGCGCCGATCGCGTCGCGCGCGCGCGACGGCTTCCGGTTCACCGGCGTCGTCGATCACCGCCGCCAGTACGAGGCTGGTTAGCGGCGCAGGCGGGGGCCGAGCGCGCGCTCGATCAGCTGCCGATTCTCGAAGCGCGGTCCGGTGGTCAGCTCGATGGCGAGCCGTGCGGGTAGCAGGCGAACGAGCTCCAGGATCGCCTGCGCATAGTGGGGCGAGGCCGTGGGCGCGAGCGTGATCGCCGCGATGCCGCCGGCGATCTTGACCGCGATCGGTCCATGGTGGGTCTCGACGAGCGGCACGCGATCCAGCAGCGAGCCGCCGAGCACCGTCGGTAGCGAGGACTCGAGCGCGCCGGTCAGCACGAGCCGGCGCAGCTTCGGCAGCGCGGTGCACTCGGCGAGCGCCGCGAGCTCCTCCGCGATCACCTCGTAGCTCCAGACGCCGCCGGACTGCGGCGTCGCGGTGACGTCGCCATCGGGAGACCAGTCCTCGTCGACGTTCGGCTGGTAGTGGAGCTCGACGAGGTCGCGGGGGGTACCCGAGAGCAGCTCGTGCCACAGCGTCCGCTCCTTCGCGACGTGGAGCACGCGCAGCGCCGTCATCGACGGATGCAGGGCGATCGCCGCCGGGCCACGCAGCTCGCGCACGGTGCGCCACAGCGGGTGCCCGATCACCGGCGCGAGCTCGCGATCCCCGTGCAGCGGGCGCACCGTCGCCTTGGTCAAGAAGCCGCGCTCGAACACGCTCGCCGTCAGCAGCGGCGCGAGCTCGCCGAGCCACGCATCTCCATGTTGCTCGACGAGATCGTGCGCCGCATCACCGCGACACTGGCGGACGATCAGCTCCCCGCGCAGATCGCCGCGTTCGAGCAGCGCGTCGGCATAGACCAGCCGAGGCGCGTCGTCGTCGGGCGCCGCATGGATCGCCTCGAGCAGCTCCTCAATCACGAACCGTCGCCGTGCCGTTCCAGTACGCCTCGTACTTCGGCCAGCTGTAGTCGGCGAGCTTCTTCCCGATCTCGAGCCCGACGTTGTTGTCCGTCGAGATGTGATAGCCGCCGAGCATCCGCGAACGCGCGGCGAGCTGCGCCGTGCTGGAGAACGTGGTGAGCGGCAGCCGGATCTCTCGCTCGTTCGGTAGCTCCGCCGGCTTGCCGTCCTTCGCCTGCATCTCGCCGACGCTGCACTGCATCTCGGTGAGCTCGCCGGCGGTGCGGATCGCGATCGCGCCGTAGCGATCGCTGCCGGTGAACAGCTCGAGGGTCCGCGCGCCGGCGCCGCTCGCGGTGGCGTGCCCCGACGAGTAGCCGGGGAACGGCGGCGTCGGGAAGTTCGGCGGTGAATACGGCTGCCACTGTTCGGCGGGGAGCGTGCCCGTGCCCTTGCACGAGCCGAGGTAGCCTGTGATCTGCTTGCCGGCGTAGTAGTGGCGGATCAGCGACCACGGCCGCGCGCTGTCGTACGTGCGCTTGGTCTCCCAGCACGAGATGAACGCATCGAACACGACGGTGCCGACCGCGAAGAACATCTTCACGTCGGTGTCGAGGTCGTGGTGATCGCGGCGCGAGACATCCGCGGCGAACCGCAGCCAGTGCCCCGACTGTCCCGTCGAGCGAGGGCCGTCGCGCATGAACTCGACGGTCGCCTTGCTGGTCAGATCGAGGTTCGCGTTCGCGCGGATCAGCTCGTCGACGTCGGCCTTCATCTCCGGCGAACCGACCTTCGGCGGCGGCCCCGGACGGAACTGCTCGGCGCGCTCGATCGCGAACGGCTTCACCTTGTGCCACTGCGGCGTCAGGTAGCCGGGATGGAGCACCTTGCCGTCGATCACGAACGGCACCTGCTGCCAGCGATCCGGATCGACGAGGCCGAGCGGCTCGCCGATGTTGCCCGGTGGGTTGACCGGCTGGTAGCTGGTGTAGTCGGCGTACGGCTTGCCGTCGCCACCGGGCTCGTCACCGTACTGGTTCGAGCCATCGTGGCGGCGGTACGCGACGATCGCGGCCGCGACGGTGTTGCCGATGCCCTGCGGCGTCGCCGGATCGCGGGTGTCGTCCTCGGGATCGAGACCTTGACCGCGCAGCTGCTCCTTGATCCACGCGGTGTCCTCCGGATAGACGGCCAGCAGCACGCGATACATCGCGTACGCGATCGCCCTCTCCTTGTTCGCGAGCGTGCGCTCCGCCACCGGCCGGCGCAGCGTGCCGCCGAGCCGCGTGCCCACGGCCTTGGCGTCGTAGGCGGCCCACGCGTCGAACATCGCGGCGACGCCCATGTGCATCTCGCGGGAGATGATCGTGGGGCGTGCTCCGAACCGATCCACCGAGCGACCACTCGCTTCCTGCAGCACGTGCACCCAGCGGTACGCCGCGTTCGGCGATGGGTTGGGTGCTTGGTGGATCAACGGCGCGTCGTTGGACGGAGCCGGCGGCTTGTGCGTGGAACCACACGCGACGAGCGCGAGGATGGCGAGCAGACGAGACACGGCGACGAAACCTACCTTTATAGTCCGGCGATGCGAAAGCAGAAGTGGTGGATCGGTGCGGGCGTGCTGGTGACGCTCGCCGGCATCGTCAGCGCCGACCAGCTCTACCTCAGGCAAAGCCCCGGTGTCGGGGATCCACCCGACCTCGATCAATGGCGCAAGGCCGAGACCCGGATGGGCGGCCTCAAGCCATACCCCGACGCGCCTCCCGGTGCGAAGAATCCGGCCGACGGGCTGCGCCGCTACGGTGGAGGCAGCAAGTCGTCGTTCGGTAGCACCGAGCTACCGCTGCCGTTCGCCGCCTGGAAGCAGAAGATGACGGCGCAGCGGCCCGAGGTCGATCGCCTGGCGCGGCAGGGCCTCGAAGCGCGGTTCTCGCTGCAGTGCCGACCGAGCCCGACCATCAAGATGTCGCGCGGCAAGGCCATCCCGGTCGGTCCGGCCGCGATCCTGCCCAAGGGCATCGCGAGCTGGCAGGCGTACGCGATGTTGCGGCCCGAGGAGATCCAGCGGCGCGATGACTTCCCGTGGAAGCCGCTCGATCACCCGCTGCACTCGACGGCGCACATGGTGTTCCCGCAGAGCTGGACGCGCGTGCACCCCGAGCACGAGCGGTTCGACGTCGGCTTCGACATCCCCGACTGCTTCCTGCCGGAGTTTCCGCCGGCGATGTACCTGACCACGCATCCCGAGCTCGGCGATGTCACGCGCGGCGTCGAGGTCACCTACGGCAACTACTTCGAGATGTTCGACGGCCTGATCACGCCCGAGCAGATGGACGGCCTGCGCCTGCTGGTCACGCCGTTCCAGACCACGTGGTTCAACGTCACCCACCACCGCGTCACCGCCGCGCCCTCGCAGGGCGTGTCGTGCTTCGACTGCCACGTCAATGGCCACACCAACGGCGCGTTCGAGCTCGCCCCCGACTCGCGTCCGAACTACGCGCGGCTGCGCACCGACACCCCGACGATGCGCGGCAACTACGCGCAGATCATGCTGAGCTCGAAGCGCTCGATCCGGCAGATGGATCACTTCGCCGAGGTCGAGGAGTACTTCGACGGCGACACCACGATGCTCGCGGCGATCGGTGGTCGCAACCTGACGAAGGCCCAGACCAATCACATGGGCGACTTCAACTCGATCCTGGAGTTCCCGCCGGCGCCCAAGCTCGACGTGCTGAACCGGTTGATCCCCGACCGGGCCACGCCCCAGGAGCTCCGCGGCGAGGCGCTGTTCACCGGCAAGGCGCAGTGCGCGAAGTGCCACCTCCCCGAGCAGCACTTCACCGACCACACGATGCACGACCTCAAGGTCGAGCGGTTCTACGGCGGGCGTCCCGAGGGACCGATCAAGACGTTCCCCCTCCGCGGCATCAAGGACTCGCCGCCGTACTTCCACGACGGCCGGCTGCTGACGCTCGACGATGCGGTCGTGTTCTTCGATCTGATCCTCGGCACCAAGCTCAGCAATGAAGAGCGTGCCGATCTCGTCGCCTATCTCGCGGTACTTTGAGTCACCGGCTAGTGCCGCCGCCGGATCGGCGACTCGAGCCCTGGCGGATCGAGCTGCCTGGCGACCACCGCTCCCCATAGTTTCGGCCAGATCGCCGTGGCCTGGTGATTGCTCACTGCTGTGTGCATGCCTACCTCGAAGCTGTTCCTGCTCGTCGGCCTCGGTTCACTCATCGGTTGTGCGATGCCGGACGACGGGCTCGAGGACGAGTGCGCGGACGGCAAGTGCGACGTCGCGAAGACCCCGTGCGACGGGATCATGGTCGACAAGTCGGGCAACAAGATGAAGAACCCGGCGCGCAGCGTCGCCGACCCGCTCGCGAAGGCCGTGTTCCACACGGGCGATTCGTGTCCGACCTCGTTCTCCGAGATCATGGACAAGCTCCGCGCGAACGACAAGGAAGGCTGCCCCGGCGAGCAGGACGGCATCGAGACCCGCCTGATCTCCGAGACGGCGCAGGCGCTCGGCAAGGCCTCCAGCTACCGCGCGGTCACCACGCGCACCTGTAACAACCGCTCGACCGACGGCATCATCTTCTCGCTGTTCGGGCTGTCGGCCGGTCAGAACAAGCTGCCCGAGGGTGTCGAGATGATCGCGTTCGACGATACCGCCGGCGTCTTCAACTACTACGAGACCGACGGCACCAAGCTGAACTTCTTCGGCTCGTCGAAGGACATGCTCGAGGGTGCGGGCAACGGCGAGGATCGCCGCTGCGCGAAGTGCCACGTCGACGGTGGCCTGGTGATGAAGGAGCTCGACACCCCGTGGATGCACTGGGAAGGTCACGAGGACACGCCGGGCGCGGAGGACTTCGTGACCAAGCACGCGAAGAACCTGGGCTCGAAGACCTCGGGCGCCGAGCTCGAGGGCGTCGTCAAGTCGGGTAACGAGAAGTGGAACAAGACCCGGATCGCCACCCTCAAGGCGGCCGGCAAGGTCGACGAGCTGCTGAAGCCGCTGTTCTGCTCCAACGAGTTCAACCTCGACAACGGCTCCGACTTCGGCAGCCCCGTCATCGGTGGCCCGGGTGGCTCGGAGATGAGCCGCATCCCGTTCGACTCGCTGCTCGACCCGCAGCTCAAGAGCTTCGGCTCGATCAGCATCGAGTTCGCGGACTACGACGCGCAGATCAAGGCGAACCGCCAGCGCGTCGACGGCGTGCCCAACGCGATCGACACCTTCTTCGACTACACCTTCATCGAGCGCGCGCACATCGACAACGACTACGTCGAGCAGCTCGTCGCGGCCGGCATCATCGACGCCGACTTCGTCAAGGATGTCCTGATGGTCGACTTCACCCGCCCGGTGTTCTCGTCGGATCGCTGCGCGCTCGCGGACTTCGCTCCGGACCTCTCGACCGAGGACCTCAAGGCCGACAAGATCCGCGCGGGCTTCATCGCCTCGCTCGAGGCCGAGACCCCGGCGGCGACCAGCCCGGCCGGCGC
>Ga0075163_10004063_pt1 | contig 19636 bp, 22 predicted proteins | sample JI1023141ADNA_FD_71478 | JGI IMG/M metagenome (GOLD analysis project Ga0075163, IMG submission 71478) | Wastewater effluent complex algal communities from Wisconsin, to seasonally profile nutrient transformation and Carbon sequestration -... | ecosystem: Engineered > WWTP > Effluent > Algae...
CTGCGCTCGCTGCTCGGCTCGCTGGGGGGTGTCGGCCATGGGCGCCCAGCGGCGAGCGCCATTCACTTCGATCAGACAGCGCCAGCCGCCGTTATGGGCATAGGGGCCAAAAAGACGAGTAGAGATCGGAGGCATGGCCGCTTACCGTCCCGCTGAGGCTGCATCGGGCCCAGTCTGGGCGTCGGTGCCAACCAGCTGGGTGAAGGCTTCGCGCGCAGCGATCAAGCTGGGGTAGTCGCGCCAGCACAGCCCGATCTGGGTCAGCGTCCAGGTCACGACCGAAAACTTGGGTGCTCTGCCGTTGGTGCGGTAGGGGCGCCATTCGGCAAGTTCATAGATCACATTGTCGACCCCACGCAGGTCATGACAGCGGCCAGCGTCCGGTGTGAAAGCGCAGGAGTGACCGTACTGACCGCTCAGACCCAGCTTGTCAGGGCCGTGTCCACTCCGACTGCTTGCAGAGGCCGGGAACGCAGCTCGACGACGTATTTCACAAAGCCAGACCTCGTTGTATCGTGAGGGATGGTCGAGGGTCGCAGGCTATCCATTCGCGCCCTGCGCGATCGCGCATTCGCTGCGCTGCGTGCCGGACGGGAAGACGCGGCGCGTGCGATCTGCACCGAAGGGCTGGCCGCTCCGCATCGTCTCGATGGGACCGACGACGACAGTGATGGCGAGCGGATTGCCTTGCTCGAGCTGGCGATTCTCGGCGCAAGGGTGACTGGCGCCCAGTGGCCGATCCGAGCGGTCTCGGCCCGGCTCCCGCACGTGGAGCGGCAGTACTACGAGGCGTTTGTCGATGGGCTGGCGGGCGACGGCAGCTTCGAGCTCTTTGCCCATGCGCTGCGCGCGGATCCGTTTCATCCGGCGGGCCGCTACGCGCTCGCGCAGGTGCTGGCGGTGCGTGGGAACCACGAGGAGGCGGCCGGCAACCTCAAGTTGATTCGCACCGATGGCGATCCGGCGGCGTTCGAGCGCTACGCCGGCGATCCCGTGTTTGCACCGATGGCTGAGCGAATCGCAGAGGTTGCCGCCGCGTATCCGCACGCCTGCCACGCGCTCTGCATGGTCCAGCTCGGCCCCGTGTTTCGCGCCGCCGACGCGCGCCTCGTACCGAGGCCGGGCGCAGAGCTCTTTTTCGCACGCGGCAACGACATGGATGTCGAGCGCCTGCTCTGCTTCCAAGACGACTTTGCCCCGACCGATGCGGACCCGGCGCTCTACTTTCACATGGCCGGCGACCGGCTCTATTTCTGTTATCGCAACTTGCACCGCGCGTTCATGCGCCTGGCTCCGCTGGTCGAGGATGTCGAGATCCTGGTCTGGAACTGGAACACGGGCGGCTGGCTTGAGATTATCGAGATCGTCAGCGGACGCTGCTCGATCGATCGCCGTCCGACCGCCGGCATTGACACCGGCACCTTTGCTCGCATGCAGCTCATCGAGGAGCGCATGCGCGTCCGCCCGGACCGGGACTCCTATCGCCAGGCTCTGGCCGAAGAGCTCGCGCTTCTCGCCTGTAGCGCCATCGATGAAGGGCCGCCCGCGCCCGATGACGCCGTGCTGGCCTGGGCCGAGCGCGCCCTCGAACTTGCGCCCGACGGACCGTCAGCCGATGACGCGCGTCGTGCGCGCGCGACGGTGCTCGGCCGGCGAAGCGCGGAAGGTGTCTGAAGTGGCCTATTCGCGCTCAGTCCGCGGTTCGCTCGTGAGCCTGAGCGCTTTAACGAGCCATGCCGAGGCCAATGATTACGGCTTGGGCAGATAGAACACGCCGCGCAGATCTTCGGTGCGCGAGAGTGCAGAGCCGCCGGTGGAGATGCTGGTGGCGCGGAACTGATAGTAGGCGCCGGGGACCAGCGCAGGCGTGCCGGGATACGTGTATTTGACATCTGGGTTGCCGCTGACTCCGGGCACCGCCGTGTTGCTGTGGATCTCCTTGCCCAGCGAGTCGTAGACCCGCAGCTCGTAGTGGTTCTCGCTCTTGTCGTCGGCCCAGGTGAAGACCGGCATGCCACTTGTGATCGCGTCGGGCTGGTCCGTGCCGGGACCGCGCACGGCCAGGGCGCCTGTCACCTTGAATGAGGTCACGGTGATCGTGCGCATGCCGCCAGCTGCCGGCAGGGCAATGCTCGGGATCGCGGTCCCGCCAGTGGCGCTTGGATCGCGCACGCAGTTGTCATTCTCGAAGGCGGCCAGCACCTTGTAGCTGCCGTCGGGGACACTGGGAATGGTGTAAGACCCGTTGACGTTGCCGACGCGCAGACCGCGCGGAGATTCGCCGCGCTCAAGCGTGGTGTTGAAGGTCTCGTCAAGGACCAGCAGCACAGAGGTTCCGCCGCAACTGCCGGGGTCAGGGAACTGGATGCTGCCAGTCACGGTGCTGAGCGGCGTGCTCGCAGCGCTAAGGATTGCCCCTTCGGTGCGCGCTCCATCGGCGACCGTCACCATGGCTGGAGTCAGCTGCTCACCAGCCGCATAGCCGCGCACCGTGACCGGGCCCGGCATGACGTTGAACATCACGAAGCTTCCGGAGAGGTCGCTGATCGCGGTCGAGCCGCCACCTGCAACCAGGACGCCGCTTTTGATCGGTGCAGAGATGCTGCCGGCGATGCTGCCGCGCGGCATGGCTGGCAGCGCAGCCAGTCCGATTGCCGTCAATGTGCTGCTGATGACGAGCCCCTGTGCGGTCGGCGTGCCCATCACCGCGACCGGCAGTGCTGTGCGCACCCCGCCCGGAAAGCTCTGATACCCCGAGGCATCGGCACGCAAGGTGTAGTTTGCGGCGACCACGCTGCCGTCCGGGTTGCGCAGCGAGGGAATGCGCAGCGAGTAGGTGCCATCCATCGCCGTGATCGCGATGTTCGAGGCAGCTGCTCCCAGGGCATCGCGGGCAAGCACGCGCGCGGCGGCGATGGGTGTGGAAGTCGTGAGATCGAAGACGCTGCCCTGAAGGGTTACTGGTGGAAAGCACTTGGCCTGCGCACCTTGCACCTGCTCGCAGACTTCGGTCTCGATGCAGGACGAGTCTGGATTCTCGGCCGCAGGGTCGCAGCTTGCACCGGCCTGTTTGCTATCGCCGCAGCTGCCCATGAAACCGCCGAACAGCAGGGCTGAAAGCGGCGACGCGTATCTCCACGCACGGTTCCGCGCACAGGACAGGGATGGGATGTAAGCCATGTCGTTGGACCTCCGGGCGCGGATTGACAGCAAGGTCTGGTCCGACTGGGCTCAGCCCCGACAGTCCGACGCAGCGGTCCGTGTTGGAGCGGATGAGGCGGGTCAAGCTGTACCAAACGGAATACTGCCCTGTACCATCTGGTACTCAGCGGTATGAGAGCCTGCGCCTCTCATGACGTATCGAGAGCCCCAATGTTGTGCCTGCGATCGACGAAAATATCGTGCTGGTGGCAGGCGACGGCGGTGATGTGACGGCCAAGGTCCTCGACTTCGGCATCGCCAAGGTGTCCTCGGAGCTCTTGAGCGAAGGAGCTGCCGGCGTGCACAAGAGCCTGGTTCTCACGCGCTTCGGCACCGCGCTCGGCCAGGTCTGCGTGTGCCCGCAGGGCTCGAAGCGATGGTGCGCAAACTTCTGGAGAAGGAGCCCGACATGCGCTTTCAGAGCGCGAAGGCGCTGCTGGAAGCCATCGACGAGCTCATCCCGCTCTTGGAGCGATGAGGCTCAAGAAGCCTAGCCGGCACGCGGAGGCAAGTCGGTAGAATAGGTCCCGGTGGATGGATTGTCTCGTTGAGAAATGCTGATAAATTTTCGGCGCCCAGCTGAGCGATTCAGAAGGAGCTGCGTTTCGCAGAGCCTTACGAAGCCCGCGGCATTGCGGGCGCAAGCCCCGTCCAGCGAGTGACAAAAGTGCGCCAAATTGGTACTCTTCCGTCGAGAGTACTTAGGAGCCTTCGATGTCTGAGCACCCCGTGTCGCTCCCAGCTTCAGCCGATGGTGCAACCCAGGTGGCTGCTGACCAGAACGTAGCCGGACGTCTTGTTAAGCAAGAGCCACTGGCGCTGCCGAGTCAGTCAGCGAACGCGAGCATGCAGCAAAGGAGCGAGCTCGAAGCTGAGCTGAAAGTTTTTCAGCTACGCCTTGAGCGAGCCAAGATTGATAACGAACTCAGGCAGCTTTCTCGTCCTTGGTGGCGCAGTTGGAATCTGACTGCATTGGGAGCGCTGCTGGCCACAGTGGCGCCCTTGACTGCTGGGGTGCAAGGCTATTTTGAAAAGCAGAAGCAAGTGGCATTGGCCGAGCAGAAACAGCAGCACGAAATGGCGATGGCCAAAGAAAAACAAACAGAGGAGATCCGCAATCACTATCTCGACCGGATGAAGAATGCAGATGAGCGCGCCACAATGCTGCGTTTTCTTGCGGGGACCTCACATGATCCGGATATTGTGGCGTGGACAAAGCAAGAGCAGGCCGCCATTGAGCGTGCGCTATCTCGAGAACAAGCCGCATCTGATATGGCCGAAAAGAAAGCTGCGCAGGCCGAGACGGAATACAAAGAGTGGTTATCCAAGGATAATGTGGCACAAGGCAAATATCTTGCCGACCAAGCCAAGAAGGCGCGGGATCAAGCAGATTCCCATAAGAAGGCTCAGGAAAACCTAGGAAACCTATTTAGAAAACCTTTTTGAATCGTGTATGAATTTTCCCCCGTGCGTGCGCCGTCGCTTCCAATCACTTAAACGTCCACGGCCAGCGGCGCGCGCCCTCGATGAGCGGAATGCCGAGGGTCAGCGCTCGCCCGGCGCTCTGGGTCGCGGTGAGGTCGGTATGGTCGGCCAGGGTATCGAGCCGCTGCCGCAGCTGCGCCCGACGCAGCGACTCAGACATGGTGATGTTCAGGGATTCTTGACTCACAGATAGTTCTCCCTATGCCGCGCCGGTCACGGTGGATGCTGCGCAGCTTGACCAGCACCCTCAACAAGCTGATCAGAGAGTCCCATGTGCAGCTCTGTCTTGAGCTTGAGAACGCTGATGTAATTCGTGGGACCTGCGAGCGCTGCAATTGCGTCCAGCATATTCCGCTGGTCTGCGATCAGCTCCGCCATGGAGTCGGGTTCAAAGTTGCCTAAGGATCCATGGAAGCGCAGCCCGATCACCTCGCTGCAGGGGCCGCCGCGAGACTTGGCGATGTGCAGCTGTGCCAGTGCGGATTCGACAGGATGAGAGAGGTTATTGCGGCGCAGCTGATATTGAATCGCTCGCGCCCCTATCGGCATACGCTGATATAGCGCCCGCATACGGCCTACCCGAAGGATGGCCGTGGCATGTTGAGGTCCCAGGGGGAACGAGGCGGCGTCACAATCGACGTGATTCGGGCCGGGGCTCAGCGTGGGATGGATCACGAAGCTGCCAGCCGGGCTCGTGATCGTGGTGAGCGTGTTGGTCAGAGCCCGAATCTGGAAGGTCCGAGCCGCCGCACGCTGCACTCAGGCTCAAGAAGAGGACGAGGCATCGAGTCAAGCTGGGCATGTTCAACCCGTAGTACCACGTGTCCATCAGGGCAAACCAGCCGCTGGGTCAAGATGCTCCGCTCAGACGCTCCTGCCCAGTCCCTTGATCAGCTGCGCCTTGGCCTCTTTGGGCTCTTTCGGGTAGGGGAAATCGGCCTTTTCTTGGGCAGCTTCAGCTCTCCCTTTCAACTGCTTTGCGGCCACGGTTGCGAGGGTATTAGGGCCATCAGCATGCCAGTTTGTTCGAGCTGGCATCTGAGCGGTCTGGCGCTGCGGAGATGCCAAGACAGGTATTGGGCGCGGCCCAGCTGCTGCCCGACGTGTGCGGCTCGCTGTTTGCGCACGAGCGCCCGTTGAGCGCGCAGCCCCGGCGGGCGAGGCCTGCGCACAGGATGCGGCGGCCTGTCGGAGCGGCGGCGATTCCTATTTGCCTGCGATGACGGCTGCCAGCTCTTTGCGCGTGGCGCCCAGCGCGAGCAGCGAACGAACCAGCAGATCCAGCGAGACCGAGCCATCAGCGGCTTCCATCCTGGCGACGCGCGACTGGCTGGACTGGATGCGCTCGGCCAGCTCGGCCTGGGTCAGCTTGCGCTTCTTGCGCCGCGCCGCGAGCGCGACGGCAAGCCGGGCGCGGATGGCGATGAACAGCGCCTCCTCTCGGGGCAGCTCCAGGGATTGCTGAGCGCTGCCGGCCTTGCATGCTGCGGCCTGTTGCCGGCTGCGCTTGTCGCGGCTCATCTGCGGGACCTCCAGTCAATTCCTGATATGTCAAAACTGATATAAAAGGAAGTTCTCTTGTTGCAGCCGGGGCGCTTGAGCGTCTTGCGATCGCAGGAGGGCAGGGCGCGGGCCGAAGCTCGGCGGCTGCGTGCCTGCTTGCATGCGTCGCGAGCGCGGCGCTATGCTGCGCGGCCATGATGGCTCCTGCGCGACTCTTGCCGATTCAATCGTTGTTCCTGCCGCTTGTCGTGGCGCTCTGTGCGTGTGGTCAGCCGGCGACTCCTGTAGCGTCGCGCGAGGGGCCGATCAGCGACGTCTCTGAAGATGGTCCAAGCTGCGAGCGCTGGCCGCAGCGCGCCAGCCGGCCGCGCAAGGTGGTGGTGTCGCATCCCTATGATGCGGATGGCTACGGCTCCGATCTCTACGAGGTCCTGGACTTGTCCGAAGACGGCAAGCTGAGCGCGCGCCGGGCCCTCTTTCAGATGGGGCGGCTGGCGTTCGGCCGCATCGTCTTTACGCCGGATGGCGAGGTCGGCCTGGCCGCGCAGGATGACGGCTCCATCGGCGTGTTCCGCTTCGACAGGTTCGGCCTGGTGCAGGTTGTGCATCGCGCGTTTACGGGCGCCGGTTATGCGGGCTCGCTGGTCATGGATCCGCTGGGCAACCGGGTCTACGTTCTCGATAACGAGTGGCGGGAGTGGGGCGGCGGAATCTACTCGGTGCGCATCGGCTGCGATGGCACGCTGAAAAGTGAAGGGCTGGTGGCTGCGGCGAAGCGGCCGGCGGGAATGTCGATCTTGCCACCGCCGCGTCGGGGCGATCCGCCGCGCGCCGTGCTTGCGGCCGCGGATGTGCTGGGCAGCCCGGCAGGAAACGATGTGCACCTGCTGGCGTGGCCGGCTCGCATGCCAGCGGCGCCGGTGGTCATCAGCAGCACCAGTGGATTTGGGGACGATCTATCGATTGTCTCTGCGGTGGCCAGGACTGCCGACGATCGCTACGTGCTCATCGGCGACAACAGCGAGTTTTCCGGGGTCGCCAACCGCATATCGGTGGTGGCGCTCGAAGGTGACGCGCTCCGTCGCGTCGGGATCTTGACGCCGCTGCTCGATCCGGTGGCGATCGTGCTCTCGCCGTTTGCAAACTCGGGAATCGTCGTCAGCGGATACGGCAACGCCATCTTCCGCCTGGTTTACGATCCCGCTTCGGCGACCACTCCTTTTGTGGCCAAGGGCGCCATCTCGTATGTGGGCCGGCGACCGCAGCTGCCGTCGGGCGCAGAGCTCATCGAGCGGGGCGGCCTGCGCGGGCGGGTCCTCATCGCCGAGCTGGCGGGCGTGCGTCAGGTTGTCTTTGGCAGCGACGGCACGGTGACCGATCTGGGGCTGTTCCCGCTTGGAACCGAAGACGATCTGGGCAGCATTGTCGGCGCCATCGGCGTGCAGCCCTGAGGCTGATCCTGACCTCGGCCGCCTTTGCGGGTAGCATGAGGGCATGTCAGCGAGCTCAATTGAAATGAACGAGGCGCAGGTGGCGCGGCTTGTGCGCGGTGCCCGCCGGATCGCAGTGCTGGGCATCAAGACCGAGGCGCAGTCGGGGCAGCCGGCCTACTATGTGCCCGCCTATCTGGCCGCCGCCGGGCTTACGATCCTGCCGGTTCCGGTCTACTACCCGGATGCCACGACGATCCTCGGGCAGCCGGTGTATCGGCGGGTCGCCGATGTGCCGGGTCCGCTGGACATCGTCGATGTCTTTCGCCGCTCCGAGTCGCTGTCCGAGCACGTGCCGGATCTGCTCGCGGCCCGGCCGCAGGCGGTCTGGTTTCAGAGCGGCATCCGCAACGATCAGGTGGCGGCGCAGCTGACCGCCGCGGGCATCATCGTGGTCCAGGACCGCTGCCTGATGGTGGACCACCGCCGCTATGGCTCGGGCTAAAAGGTCCAGACGACGCAGTTGAAAAGTCAGCGGGCGGGACTCTTCATGCGCTCTTGAGGGCTGGGATCTCACTGACCAGAGCGCCGCTCTCCAGCAGCGTCTTGAGGCTCGACAGGATCTTCGGCCAGCCGGTCGAGACCGCGTTGATGAGCTGCGAGCCCTCCTTTTCCAGGGAGTGCGTGACCGTGAGCTTCACCAGCTCGCCCTCTGGTTCGAGCTCCATGACGCAGCGCGAGTAACCTTCGGCCGTGAGCTCGGGTCGAAGCTCATTGCGCCACTTCAGTACCAGCCGCCGGGGCGGCTCGAACTCCACCACCTCGCCGGCGTCAGCGACGCGGCCATCGGCGAGCTTCAGCTTCCACTCCGCGCCCGGCTTCCAGAGCGTCTCTTGATACGTACCGGACCAGAACTGGCGGTTGAACTCCGGATCGGTCAGCGCCTCCCACAGCCTGGCTGGGGTGGTGCGGATGTAGGTCACGTAGACAAACTTGCTGTTCATGGCTCTTTCCTTTCGAGTCTTCGCTTGAGCTCACTGAGCGCCTGAAGCGGTCCGCGCTCGTATTTGCCAATCCAGCGCTCGGCGATCTCGTTGATGGGCACCGCATTCAGGAAGTGGTGCTTCTCGCGCCCCTCCCAGCTGGTGGTGACCAGGTTCGCCTGCTCCAGGATTGCAAGATGCTTGGTCACGGCCTGCCGCGACATGTCCAGCTGCGCGCAGAGCTGATTCAGCGTCTGTCCGCCACAGGCATGCAGGCTGTCGAGCAGCTGCCGCCGCGATCGATCGGCCAGCGCTCTGAAGACCGCGTCCATGCTCATGCGTTTAATATGCAACCATTTGGTTGCATGTCAAGAACCGCAATGAAAATGCTGAGCTGATATGATGGGCGACATGGAATTTACGATGCCGCGCGTGACACGCCAGGTTCTCGACGACGGAGGCGTGCGTCTGAGTGGTCCCAAGACGTGGTTTGTCTTCTATCGCCTGCGGCCAGGGGTAATCCTGGTTTCTGCCGGCGGTCCGGATCGCGACGAGCTCGGCTGGGCGCCCATGGACGAGCTGCGCGAGGACTTGACGCGGTTCGCGCCGATCGAGCTCTTCATCGATGGGGCGGATGTGAGCGGGGTCAGCCCGGCGGCCTCCGAAAAGTGGACCGAGTGGCTGGGCACCAACCGCACATCGATCAAGAGCTGTAGCATCCTGGTGCGCTCCAAGTTCATGCACGTCACGGTTCAGGTGGCCAAGCTCTTTTCCCGAACCGGCGAGATGATCCGCGTCTATCTGGATCCGGCCGCCTTCGAAGAGGCGATTGCTCGCGCGGCACCGGGCTTTGCGCGCCTGCCCCCCAGACAGTAGCCCGCTGAGCGGGGTCAGGTGCCGTGCAGGCGGCGGACGAGATCTCTGGGAATGCTGGTGACGCGCGGGCAGCCGGCGAGCGCCAGGGTCTCGGACAGATCCTCGGCCAGCAGGGACAGCACCCGCGCAACGCCCGCCTGCCCGGCCGTGGCCAGCCCCCACAGCACGGGACGTCCGACGAGCACGGCGCGCGCGCCCAGCCCCAGCGCCTTCAGCACATCGGTTCCCGTGCGCACACCGCCATCCAGCAGCAGCTCGCAGCGATCCGCCACCGCCTCCGCAATGGCCGGCAGCGCATCGATGGTGGCCGGCGAGCCGTCGAGCTGCCTGCCGCCGTGATTGGACACCACCAGCGCCTGCACGCCGCAGCGCACGGCTTCGCGCGCGTCCTCGGGATGCACCACACCCTTGAGCACCAGCGGCAGCTTGCACAGCGAGCGCAGCCAGTCGAGATCCTTCCAGGTGAGCGCCGCATCGTGGCGCCGCGCGATGTGGCGGGCCAGATCCGACTCGCCGATCACCGACGCGCCGCCCGGCACCTGCACATTGGCCATGACCATTCCCGGCGGCAGCGTGAAGCCGTTGCGCAGATCCGACAGCCGCCGCCCGAGCAGCGGCGCGTCGACGGTCAGCACCAGCGCCTGGTAGCCGGCCTGCACGGCGCGCTCGATCAGGGAGCGGGTAAGGCCGCGATCCTTGTGCACATACAGCTGAAACCACTTGGGACCGCTCGCCGCGGCTGCCGCCTCTTCCAGCGGCACGGTGGACAGGGTCGATGCGATGTAGATCGTGCCGGCTTCAGTGGCGGCGCGGGCCGTGGCGCACTCGCCGTCGGGGTGGGCCATGCGATGGTAGGCCGTCGGGGCGATGAGGATCGGCATCGCCACCTCAGTGCCAAGGACCGTGGTGCGCAGGTTGCGCTCGGCCACATCGACGAGCACGCGATAATAGAGCGCGTAGCGGGCAAAGGCGCGACGGTTTTCGGCCAGCGTCTCTTCGGCGCCAGCGCCGCCGCGGTAGTAGTGATAGGCCATCGCGGTCAGCCGCTCGCGCGCGGCAGTCTCGAAGTCATCGATGGTCAGCAGCGTCGTTAGATCCGGATGCGAAGCAGGGGTTTTGGGCGCCGTCATCGCGCCCACTTTACGACAAGCCGCTGCACAGTGGGATCCATAGCGCAATGCGGGCGAACCCTTGCGCGCGCCGCACCGGGCAGAATTTTCGCCAGGCTCGGTGCAACAGTGATATGCACGCCGCAGGAGGAATCGTGATGAAGAGTGTTGCTCTGACCTGCCTCATGGGCCTGTCGCTTTTCGGCTGTGCCTCGTTTGCCAACCAGAAGTCTTCAGCGGTGCGCACCCGCGCGGCCTTTGACATGGCCTGTGCGGCGGACAAGCTACAGATCACGCCGCTCTCCAACGAGATGATGGAGCGGGCAACGTACGGCGTGACGGGCTGTAACAAGAAGGCCAGCTACGTCTACACGCCGTCGATCGGCGCGGTGCTGAACTCTCCGATCGAGACCGCATCCATGGCGGCGGCGGACGGCCCCAAGGCCAACTGAGCGCGCGGCTGGTCCAAGCGGGTCTGCGCCGCCGGGGCGCAGGCTCGGGTGAGCGGGCCGGTTTCTGATTCAATGGTCCGAGCTTCGTAATTTAGATGCGCACAGGCTGGATTTAGGGCAGATCGTGGTCACTCTAGGCTAAAGTCGAGCCCCCAAAAGGAAGCGCAAAAATGTCTACAATCCAGATCACGGCCAAAAACTTCGACGAGCACGCGTCCAAACCCGGCATCCTGGTGGTCGATTTTTGGGCCCCCTGGTGTGCCCCGTGCCGCACCTTTGCCCCGGTCTTCGAGGCCGCCGCCAGCCGCCATCCCGACGCCGCCTTCGGCAAGGTCAACACCGATGAAGAGCAGGAGCTGGGGGCGGGCTTTGGCATCCAGAGCATCCCCACGCTGATGATCTTCCGCGACAACATCCTGTTGTTTGAGCAGGCCGGCGTCATGGGTCCCAAGGACATCGACGCAATCATCGGCAAGATCCGTGAGCTCGACATGGACGACGTGCGCAAGCAGATCGCGCAGCACGATCTCGACCACGCCAACGGCACCTGCAACCATGATCACGATCATGACCACGATCATGATCACGATCACAGCCACTAAGCTGCTCTAGCAGCCTCGCAGCCTCGCGGCGTGCCCGGCGATTTGGCCGGGCGCCGGCAGCGCCGCCCCGCCTTGCACCACCCCGCCAAGCTCCCGCAAACGCCCGATTTTTTTAGCTGGCAGACTTTCCGTGCGTCTTCATCGGAAGATGTGTCACGCTGATCGTTCAATTGCATCCTATTTCCCTTGGATTGCAGGCAGGACAAAGGAATAAAAATGCTCGTAAAAAAGAAAAACCAGAGCACGGGTCAGGAGTTTGTGGCGTACGGTTCGTGGGAGGAGTTCGCGCAGCTCGCAGCAGCACGAAGGGATCTGTGGGTCGTCAGCGTCACTGCGCTGCCCGACGGACGGGTGGGCGTGGTCTTCGAGCCGCACGCCCGCACGCCCAGCGCCGAGCCCTCGGGCTCCCAAGACAAGGACTAGGCTCGATTCGCGCGCAGCAGGCGGCGAAAAATGTTGTCGCCTGTGGTGCTCTCGGCCGGGCATTTCGCATAGGATGGAAGGCGGCTGCGGCCTGACGAGGGCAACCCATGGATTTGAAAGCCTATTTTCTGGAGCATGAGCACGAGCTGGTGCGTCTGGAGCAGCACTTCAAAGCGAACGAGCTCGCAGCCCTGAAGCTCGCCGAAGCATCCCAGAAAAAGTATCTCTGCTTTCGCCTGGATGGCATCAAGGCGAGCAAGCGCTTTCTCAAGGACTCCCTCTCGAACAAGAAGTTTTACGATGCGCTGCGGCTGTCGATTCAGGGCGTATACCGTCTGTTCAGGCAGTGCACGGGCAGAGAGTACGGCGAGCGCGTAGAGGGAAACTTTTTCCTGTGCGCGATCTGCGTCTCCGATGAAGTTTCCTTTGTCCTGAATAGCGAGCCCAACCATCTGGAGGGGCGCCTGTTCAAGACCGGGACCTCGCTGGCCGGCACCCTGTCCGGGGCCATGAGCCTGAACTACAAAATCGAGAGCAAGCGGCAGGCGAAGGTCAGCAGCAGCGGGCGCCAGTATCCCATGGTGGTGGCGTTCGACGCCCGGCCGCTCATCCTCGATGACTACGCCACCGTCGAGACGTACATCCTCTCGCGCTGGCTTTTGGCAGGGCGCAACGCGCTGACCAAGGTGCTGCGGCTGGCCGGTGTGCTGACGGGCAACGAGGCGCATGTGCTGGGCGAAAGAAACGAGCTGGCGCGCCTGTGCGACCTGGTTGCCGCGCATGAGCTTGAGGCGCAGTATCGCGAGATCATGACCGAGTTCACGCTGTTTGTGCCCACGGCCCTGACGCATGAGGCGAGCTTTCAGGAGCTGCGTCCGACCGATGGCACGGGCGGGATTGCGGCGCTGTGTGAGAAGCTCAGCCTGCTCAAGCGCACCTGATGTTACCCAATCGCGCGAAGCGGCCGCGAATCGTGGCCGGACTCTGGGATAGCATATCGTCACAGCGCTTAATTGTGGTAAAGAGCAACAACACTGCGTAGGTCGACGCGCTTGTCCGAGACGCGCCCCTTCGTTATCGTGCTTGCCATTGCGCCCAAGGTGAACTAATGCCACGAGGGAAAAAGACCATGACCACCGCCCCTGCCGCTGAGCTGGACGGCCTGTTTCAGCATGAACTCCGGGCTGTAAACGACGATGTGCGCCGCAAGGCCGCGCTGAGCGCGTTTCAGAAGCTGCGTCCGGGCAGCGGCGTCTCCATCGACCAGTTTCTCACCGGGCTCCAGCGCCACCAGGAGCTGTGGGCGGTGGTGGGAACGCTGGGAATTGTCGACTTTGCCGAGATGCTCCTCGGGAACAAGCGGGCGCCGAGCGCAGGCCCCAGCAGCGCCGCGCCCCGCAAGTCGCGCACCCGCGTCAGCGACGCCCAGAAGACCAGCCTCAAGAGCGCGATCCTGTGGGTGCTCGAAAGCCACGAAGAGGGCATGAGCCGCACCGAGCTGGCCGAGACCGTGATTGCCGCGGGCCTGCGGCCCAACGGCATCGAGCGCGACGATGTGCCGGAGAAGATCCGCCAGCCGCTGCACGAGCTGATTGCCGAAGGCAAGCTGCACACCGTCGGACAGAAGCGCCTGATGCGCTACATGTTCGGCGCCAAGAAGGGCAGGTAGCAAAAGCGAGAGCCTCCTCGCCGCCATGCCGCGGGGAGGTTTCTGTTCCGGCGCCCGAATTCCCTGGGCGTCGGGTGGGCAATCGCCGGGAGAGCGGCGTCGAAGATTCGAGTCTCGATATTCAATCGAAAGGTTGAATATCGGCCGACTTTCGGCCGACTTTAAGGCGGCCCAAGATATTTTCTCCGCAGCGTCGGTGCCTGCCCGCCGGCTAGGGCTGAGACTGGTTTGTTTTTCCCTCGGGTATGCGATATTCAAGAGGCGTCTTTCAGCGCCTGCTGCTCAACCAGAAGTACCAACCATCAACGTCAAGCAGATTGGACAGCGCGATGCCCCACAACGTCTTTGACAACATCCTGGGCACCATTGGCCACACGCCTCTCGTGCGCCTCAATCGCATCGTTCGCGAGATCCCAGCCACTGTCTACGCCAAGATCGAGACCTTCAACCCCGGTCACAGCATCAAGGATCGCATGGCCCTCAAGATGGTCGAGGAGGCCGAGCGCACCGGTCAGCTCAAGCCCGGCGGCACCATCATCGAGGGCACCAGTGGCAACACCGGCATGGGTCTCGCCATTGCCGCGATCGTCAAGGGGTACCGCTGCATCTTCACCACCACGGACAAGCAGTCGCGCGAAAAGGTCGATGCGCTGCGCGCGTTCGGCGCCGAGGTGATTGTCTGTCCGACGGACGTGGATCCCGAGGATCCGCGCTCGTACTATTCGGTCTCGTCGCGTCTTGAGGCCGAGACGCCCAACGCCTGGAAGCCGAATCAGTACGACAACCTCAGCAACTCGCAAGCGCACTACGAGACCACCGGCCCCGAGATCTGGGAGCAGACCGAAGGCAAGATCGATCACCTGGTGGTCGGCGTCGGCACCGGCGGAACCATCTGCGGCGCCGGCAAGTATCTCAAAGAGAAGAACCCCAAGATCAAGATCTGGGGCATCGATACCTACGGCTCTGTCTTCAAGAAGTACAAAGAGACCGGCGTCTTCGACAAGCACGAGATCTATCCCTACGTCACCGAAGGCATCGGCGAAGACTTCCTGCCGAAAAACGTCGACTTCAACATCGTCGATCACTTTGAAAAAGTGACGGACCGCGACGCTGCGATCTACACGCGCGAGATCGTTCGCCAGGAGGGAATCTGGGTCGGCAACTCGGCCGGCTCAGCAATTGGCGGCATCCTGCAGCTCAAGCAGCACTTCAAAAAGGGCGAGCTGGTGGTGGTGATCTTTCACGATCACGGCACGCGCTACATCGGCAAGATCTTCAACCCCGAGTGGATGCGCCGCATGGGCTACGAGACCGTGGAAGGTGCGACGGCGCGCAGCCTGGTGCGCAACAAGAAGGTCGCCGATATCGTCGGGCTGGAAGTGACCGCGACCGTCGGGCAGGCCGTGGCGCGCATGAGCGAGAACGACTTCTCGCAGATTCCCATCACCAAAGAGAGCCGCATCGTTGGCTCGCTGCGCGACAGCCACGCCTATGCCTGCATCGTGGCCGATCCGTCGCTGCGCCATCAGCCCGTCTCCACGATCATGCAGAAGGCCTTTCCCTTCGTGGACATCGAGACCCCGGTGGGCCTGCTGGCTCCGATGATCACGCCGGAAAATCCCGCCGTGCTGGTGCGCGATTTCAAGGCCAACAAGACCTACGTGCTCACCGGCTACGACGTCCTGCACGCAATCTAGTCCCTCGCCCGAGAAGCATGACTGTCGCCCTCGCTCCCCTCTCCCTCCTGGAGAGGCCGGGTGAGGGCAGCAGCGCCGGCCGGCCCACCCTCACCTGACCTCTCCCTGAAGGGAATCGGGACTTCAACTTATAACTTTGGGCTACAGCTTGGCGGTGTTGGCGAGGCCCAGCACGCGGGCGCAGTCGGCAACGGCCTGACGCACCGCATCGTGCACTCCGAGCTCCAGCGGCGACGGCACGACCTCGTTTGAGGCCACCTTGCCGGCAATGGCCTCGGCCGCGGCAATGAACATCTGGGGATGGATCGTGCCCGCGCGAACTTCCAGCGCGCCCTTGAAGATGCCGGGAAAAGCGAGGGCGTTGTTGATCGACTGTCCGTCGGCAGCATAGGCCGCGCCGGCCGCGTGCGCGACATCGGGATCGATCTCGGGATGCGGATTGGAGAGCGCGAAGATCACCTGCCCCTTGCGCACCATCTCGGGCTTGATCAGGCCCACCTTGCCGGTCGTGCAGACCACGATCTGCGCCTCGGCCATGATGCCCTCAAGGTTCGATGCAACCGCCCCTTCAGCGACGAGCGTCTCGACGCCGGCCGGGTTCATGTCCGTGACCAGCACCTGCCCGACGCCGTACGCCAGCGCGAGCTTTGCGATCGCGCTGCCAGCCGCGCCCAGACCCACCTGCCCGAGCTTCGACTTGCGCAGCTCCAGCCCGGTCAGCCGACAGGCATTGATGATCGCCGCCAGCGTCACCACCGCGGTGCCGTGCTGATCGTCGTGCATCACCGGCTTGTGCAGCCGTCGCTTGAGCTCCGCCTCGATCTTGAAGCACTCGGGAATGCGGATGTCCTCAAGGTGCACGCCGCCAAAGCCCTTGGATGCGCGCACCACTGTCTCGATGAACTCGTCGGCATCCAGCGTATCGATCAGGATCGGCGTCGCCGACAGGCCGGCGAACTTGTCGTACAGGACCGCCTTGCCCTCCATCACCGGCATGCTCGCGAGCGGCCCGATGTTGCCCAGACCCAGCACGCGCGAGCCGTTGGTGAAGATGCCGACGGAGCGCCCGATGTTGGTGTAGTCCCAGGCGCGCTCCGAGTCGGCGGCGATGGCGCGCGAGACGCGGGCGACGCCGGGCGTGTAGATGTAGCGCATGTCGCCGAGGTTGCGCAGCTCGACGCGGCTCCCCGACGCGATCTTGCCGCCGCGGTGCAGCTCGAACACGCGATCCTTGACCTCGACGACCTCGACGCCATCGGTGTTGCTCAGCGCCGCGATGGTGCGCTCGGTGTGCGCCTCATCTTCGGTCTCGATGGTGAGGTCGCGTGTGGAAATCCCCTCGGCCATGTGGATGGTGGTGATCTCGCCGATCAGCGCCCCTTCCTGAGCGATGACGGTGGCCAGCCGCGCGAGCTGACCTGGCCGGTGACGGGTGCGAATGCGCAAAACGGTGTCGATGCGGTACTTCGCCATGAGCAACATACTGTACCCGACCGAGGGTCCAGCACTAGCCCATCCCTGCATTGGCGTGCTAGCCAGCGGCCATGGCGAGGGATTTTGCGGCCGGCACCAGATTGAGCAGCCGCCCGCAGGTGGAAAAATGTGTGCGGCTATCCGGCGATCAGGCCAAACCGACCTGCTCCAGCAGCCGCCGGGCGAGCTCGTAGTCGTCCTGCTCATCGGGGTGGAAGTCGCCTCGCAGGTACTGACGGATGCCGTGCGCAAACACCGCGCGGACGATGCCCCGGTGGTGGTTTTCGCGACGGAAGTGACCCAGCCGGCGCAGATCGCTGAGCACGTGCCGCCAGCCGAGCTGCTGCACATCCTGTGTCAAGAGCACGCCGGTGCCGCCCAGCCAGAACAGCCCCAGGATCGCCGACGCCACCGCCATGCCCGCGACGCGCAGTGGGTAGCTCGGCGCGACCGCGCTCAGCACGTCGTAGGCGACCGACTTGTGCTCGATCTCCTCGGCTGCATGCCACTGGAGCAGCCGCCGCATCGTCGGATCCAGGCTCTGCACAAACGACTCGTTGCTCAAGAAGTTGTGGGCCATGATGGCTGTGAAGTGCTCGCAGGCTGCCGTCGCTGCCAACCGCAGCTCGGGCGGCGAGATGCGCTCCACCGTCCCGTAGCAGAAGCGCTCGTACAAGCGCAGAAATCCCTCGACCCGGTAGCCGTGGTGCGCGATCGCGCTGTTGACGCGCTCGTGCGCCTGCGCGTGGCGCCCCTCCTGACCGAAAAAGCCCAGCACGCGCTCGCGCAGCTCGGATGGCAGCTCCGGCAGATAGTGGCGAACGCTGCGCACAAAGAAGCGCTCGCCCGCTGGAAACAGCATGTTGACGCTGTTGGCGATCGCGGTGGCGACAACGTTGCCGCCCATCCAGGCGCGTGGGATGCCCTGGTCCAGCGGCAGGTCGATTGTTCGCGGCCGGATGGGCCGCCCGCTGGACCGCGGTCTGGTCGCTCGCGGCTGGCTCCCGGCAAGCTCGTTGTCGTCGCTGACGATGCTGCTTGAGACACGCCCAGAGGTCATTGTTGACTCCTGTTCAATAGGCCTGAGCCGAGGCTAGCAGCTTGTTGAATCTGGGTCAATAGATGCGTATGCTGGAGCCACATGCCCGTCCGCAACGCCGTCCAGCAGCCCGCTCGCCCGCGCGCTCAGGCTCGCACGCGCCTCGACCTCGACGAGCGCCGCGCGCAGCTCATCGAGCTTGGCCTGGAGGTCTTCGCCACCCGCCCCTACGACGAGGTCCACATCGAGACGCTGGCCCGCGCCGCCGGCATCTCCAAGGGCCTGCTCTATCACTACTTTCCGACCAAGCGCGACTTCTACACCGCGACGCTGCGCGCCGCTGCCGAGCGCCTGCTCGCCGAGACCATGGTCGACGAGTCGCTGCGCCCGCTGGAGCGGCTGGGCTCGGGCCTGGACCGCTACCTGCAGTTCGTCGAGCGCTACGCCAGCGCCTACGTGACGCTGATGCGCGGCGGCGTCGGCGCCGATCCCGAGGTGGCGACGATCATCGAGGAGACGCGCGGCGCCTACATGGACCGGCTGACCAGCGGGCTTTCGCAGGTGGCGCCAACGCTGTCGCCCATGCTGCGGCTGGCGCTGCGCGGCTGGATCGGGTTTGTCGAAGCCACGAGCCTGGACTGGGCGGTTGCCCGCGATGTCGAGCGCCCCGCGCTCACCAGCCTGCTGGTCTCGGTGCTGCTGACGACGCTCCAGTCGATCGGCACGCAGCTGCCGTAGCGTCGCGCATCGCCATCAGGCCGAGAGCTTCTGCCCCTCGGGATCGAAGATGGCAGGTCGCGTCAGGCCCAGCTTGGTGCTGCGGTAAAGCAGGCTCGTGCCGACGACGCCCAGCCCGTAGACGACGCTGCGCATGAAGTTGATCGACGACGAATCGGGTGCATAGCGCGTCGGACAGGAGATCTCGCCGATGCGGAATCCGAAGTAGATGCACTGCGCCAGCATCTGCGCATCGAACACAAAATCATCGCTGTTTTCGAGGAGCGGCAGCTGCTCCAGCACGTGCCTTCCAAACGCGCGATAGCCCGTGTGGTACTCGCTAAGTTTGGCGCCGGTGATGAGGTTTTCGAACGCGGTCAGGGCGCGATTGGCGACGTACTTGTACATGGGCATGCCGCCGGATAGCGCGCCGCCCGACAGGATGCGCGAGCCCAGCACCACATCGAACTGATCCACGCAGATAAGCGACGCCATCGCGGTGAGCAGCTTGGGCGTGTACTGGTAGTCGGGGTGCAGCATCACCACCACGTCGGCGCCGGTGTCCAGGGCGGCCGCGTAGCAGGTCTTCTGGTTGCCGCCGTAGCCGCGATTGCGCTCGTGCACGATCGTGCGCAGCCCCAGCTCCTTGGCCAGGAGCGCTGTGCCGTCCTTGCTCGCGTCATCGACGAGGATCACCTCGTCGATCACCTCTCGATCGATCTCGGCCAGCGTGCGCTGGAGCGTGTTTTCGGCGTTGTACGCCGGCATCACCACGACAACCTTCTTGCCGTTCAGCATGGGCGGTGACCTTCGCCGACTGGCGCTACCATGTCAACCCCGCGCTGTGCGCATGAGGGGACAATGCTGCGCCGCCTCCCTACCGCCCGCCCGTGGATGACCCCGGGATGACGCCCCACCGCCCGCCTGCCGCCTGCCCTCAGCAAACAGCCCCCACCCGTTCGATGTCCGAGATCGAG